>Ga0208979_100029_pt1 | contig 325222 bp, 298 predicted proteins | sample HotLakConsUCCSLE_FD_184738 | JGI IMG/M metagenome (GOLD analysis project Ga0208979, IMG submission 184738) | Hypersaline microbial mat communities from Hot Lake, Washington, USA - Hot Lake Consortium UCC-SLE (SPAdes) | ecosystem: Environmental > Aquatic > Non-marine Saline and Alkaline >... | reverse complement strand
AAAAACACAGACAATCACCACATGGGACAACGGATCACCAAAACCAACACCCATGACACCCATCAACCTCTCATACGACCACAGAGCCATAAACGGCGCAGACGCCGCAAGATTCTGCGCCCATTACAAGACCCTGCTCGAAGACCCCCGGTCCATGCTCTTGTAACACAGGCAAACGGGCTAAAATCAGCAAGGATCGCCTGAGGATTTGTCGAAGCCACGCCGCACGGCTATGCTGCGGGACAGCGTGACGTCAAAGCCCGGCCGGGCCGCCTGCAAGACGGGGGCCCGGCCGACAAGACAGGAGACGACCGAAGTGCCGTCTGTGACCTTGAAGGATATCGCCCGCGAGACGGGTTTCCACGTGTCGACCGTAAGCCGGGCGCTGGACCCGCGCGCGAAATCCGCGCTGACCGAACAGGTCGTGCAGAAGGTCACCGAAGCGGCCGAGAGGATGGGCTATCGGCCCAACCGGCTTGCCGCGGGGCTGCGGACCAAGCGCACCAAGACGATCGGTGTCGTGATCCCGGACATCACCAACCCGCTGTTTCCGCCGATCGTGCGCGGCATCGAGAAGGTGATCGAGCCGCTGGGCTATGTCTCGATCATCGTCAATACCGACAGCCGCCGCGACCGGGAAAAAAGCCAGGTCGGCGTCCTGCTGGAACGCGGGGTGGACGGGATCATCCATGCCGCCGTCGAACGCGACGACCCGGTTCTGGACGAGATCCGCCGCGCCGGCGTGCCTCTGGTCACGGTGAACCGCGCGCTCGAGGATCCGGCGATCCCGGCGATCCTGAACGACGATGCCGACGGGATCGCGCGGATGGTCGCGCATCTGGTCGAGAACGGGCACAGCCGGATCGCCCATATCGCGGGGCCCGAACAATTGTCGACCGGCATCGACCGTCTGGCCGCATTCCGCGCGGCGGCGCTGGCCCATGGCCTTGACGTGCCGGAATACCACATCGCGCGGGCCACGCGCCTGAACGAGGACGAGGGCCGGCGCTGCGCCGAGGCGCTGTTGTCGCTGGCGCGCGCGCCGACCGCGATCCTTGCGGCCAACGACCGGCTGGCCCTTGGCGCCTTCGAGGCGATCCGCGAGATGGGCCTGTCCTGCCCCGAGGATGTCTCGGTGACCGGGTTCAACGATTACGATTTCCTGCGGCTCATCCCGCCGGGGCTGACGACCGTGCGGGTGGACAAGCAGACCGCTGGCCGGCGCAGCGCCGAACTGGTGATCCGCCTCATCGAGGAGCCCGACAGCCCGGGCGAGACGCGGATCATCCTGCCCGTCGAGGCGGTGTTCCGGGGCAGCGTCGCGGCACCCCGGACGACCCGGTCAGAGCCCGAGCAGCGTGCGGGCGTTGCCTGAGAAGATCTGCGCCTTGAGCCCGGGATCGAGGTCCATCTCAGACAGCCAGTCGACACCGTCCTTCGAACTGGCATAGGGGTAATCCACCGCAAACAGGATCCGGTCATGCGTCACCTGCTCGAGGCAGCAGCGCAGCGCCGCATCCGAGAAAAAGCCGCTTGTCGTGATCCAGAAATTGCGCCGGAACACCTCGGCGAAATGCGAGGGCGGATTGCCGGGGCGCGCAAAGGATTCGTCGATCCGGTCAAGCCAGAACGGGATCGCCTCGCCCAGATGCCCGAGCAGAATCCTGAGGTCGGGATGCTTGTCGAACAGCCCTGACAGGATCAGCCGGACAGCCTGTGTCCCGGTCTCGACGCCAAAGCCCCAGGCGGCCTTGGTCATCATCGAATGGCTTTCGTCATAGGGCGCGTAATAGCGTTCGGTCACCGTCTTGTCGGGCAGGCCGGGATGGATATAGACCGGCACGCCCAGAGCCTCGGCCCGGGCAAAGATCGGCCGGTATCTCGGCAGGTCGAAGAATTCGCCGTGGTTCATCCCGTGGATCAGCGCGCCCTTCAGCCCCTTTTCCTCGACCGCGCGGGACAACTCGTCGGCGGCTGCATCGGGCAGGTTCGTGGGTAGCATGGCAAAGCCCGCAAACCTGTCGGGCCGCTCTGCGATCACCGCGGCCAGCGCGTCGTTGACATTGCGGCAGGCCTCGACGGCGATGTCATCGGCCAGCCTCTGGCTGCCCGGCGACTGGTGCGACAGGACCTGCATGTCGACCCCGGCCGCATCCATTTCGGCAATCCTGAGCTCGTGCAGATCGTAGAGCCGGTCCGAGACGAAAGCCGGCGGTGAGGCGGCCTTGCCCAGATATTGCGCAAGAGACGATTCCATGAAGTGTTCTTCAACCGCGATCACTGTAGGTTTGTCGTTCATCCCATTGTTCCTCAACTGTTTTCCATATCCGCTCGGCGGACCGTTCTCCTGTCTTGACAGATATCCTGACTTGCGGCAGCCTGTCTATGCAAACGTTTGCCGAGGGCTCCGGATCATCCACCAAAGAGATGCGGGAGACCCAGCTGGCGCGCTGTTGCATGCCGTCCGCACCGACCTTTCGGGGTCTTGGCAGGACGGCAGGCGTGTGAAGCCGGGAAGCGTTGTCAGACCCCCTCGGTTTCGACAAATCCAGGGAGGATGACAATGACTGAGAGATTCACGCTGACGGCCCGGGCGACCTTGACCGCCGCCGTCCTGACTGGCGCGCTGACGGCCTCGGCCTTCGCGCAGGAAACAATCGTTCACGGCGCCGACGAAGAACCCGCAACGCTGGATCCGGCCGAGGTCGAACCCGGCGAAGGGGGCGAATCGGTCATCTTCCATGTCTATGACCGCCTCGTGACGGTCGGGGCCAGCTCCGCCGAACTGATCCCCTCGCTGGCCACGGAGATCCCGACCCGGCAAAACGGGCTGATCTCGGAAGACGGGCTGACCTATACCTTCCCGCTGCGCGAAGGGATCACGTTTCATGACGGGTCCCCCTTTACCGCGCATGACGTGAAATTCTCTTGGGATCGGGTGATCGCGCTGGAACTGCCGGGCTCGGGCTACGAGACCCTGTCCGAACGCGTGGCCGAGACCCGCGTCGTCGATGATTATACCTTCGAGGTGACGCTAAAGGACGTGGATGCGAGTTTCCTCTATTCGGCCGTCCTGACCATGACCGCCTCGATCGTCAGCCAGGAAGCCGTCGAGGCCGCCGGTGCCGAGGGTGACGGCGAATCCAACGGCCTGCTGGCCGGCACCATGATCGGCACCGGGCCCTATACGTTCGAGAGCTGGAACCGGACCGAGAACATGACGCTGCGCGTCAATCCCGACTACTGGGGCACGCCCGCCAATGACGATGTGCGCCTTGAATTCGGTCTTGATCCCGATGTGCGGGTCTTGGGCCTGCGCGCGGGCGAATTCGACACGGTCGAGACCGATCCGTCCTATGTGGCCGATCTCGAAGGCGCCGAAGGGGTCGAAATCTATTCCGAGGGGCTCCTGCTCGAGCCGCTGCATATCGGGTTCAACATGAACGTGCCCGAAGGCGCCCTGCCCGAGGGTGACACGATCCCCGAGGATTTCTTTGCCGATGCGCGCATCCGCCGGGCCTTCAACCATGCCTTCGACTATACCGCCTTTGTCCAGGGTGCGCTTGCCGGCTTTGGCGAGATCAACCCGCATTACGTCCCGATCGGCGTCTTCGGATATGACCCCGATGCGCCCGTCTATGGCGAACAGAACCTCGAAGAGGCCGAGCGCCTGTTCCGCGAGGCCGGCGTCTGGGACGCGGGTTTCACCGTCACGGTGGTGGTGGAATCGGGCTCGCTGTTCGAAATCCAGTGCCTGATCCTGAAGGACAGCATCGAACGGCTGAACCCCGCCATGCGGATCAATGTACTCGGCGTGGCCGAGGCCGTCTTTGACGAGGCGATCGCCTCGGAGACGGTCAATTATGCCATGTGGGCCAAGAACGGCGACCCGGCGGCCGACCCCATCGACTATCTGATGACCTATGCCCATCCCGATGGCGAATGGGGCGGCATCCACGGCTTCCGCGACGCCTATGCCAACCCGGACCAGATCGCCGGGATCATCGACCAGATCGCGGTCGAGCTGGACCGCGAGGTCCGCGCCGGGCTGGTGGGCGAAATCCAGACCCTGCTCTATGACGATCCGATGTGGATCATCGGCGCGCAGGAAGGCGCCGTGACCGCCTATCGCGAGGACATTTCCGGCATGGTGCTTCAGCCGCTCTGGCCGCGCCCGTCGATCAACTTCGCGATCCTCGACAAGGCAGGCGGCTGACCGCCCGCCCCCGAGGCACCAAGGAGGGCCGGCCCCGCGACGGGCCGGCCGTCTTCCGCGACAGACCGGGGACATGATCCCCCGCCCTGCCCCACACCGGAGGTGTTATGCAGTTACGCGACTACATCATTCGCCGGCTCATGATCCTGCCTGTGCTGATCTTCGGCGTGTCCATCGTCGTCTTTGCACTGACACGGATCGGCGGCTCGCCCATCGGCGTCTATCTCAGTCACGAGATGAACGCCGAAGAGGTCGCCGCCCTCGAAGAGCGGTTCCATCTGAACGAACCGCTGGTCGTGCAATACTGGTTCTGGCTGAAAGGCGCTCTTTCGGGCGATTTCGGCTATTCCGGCGTGGCCGCGGCCCCGGTATCCGAGGTGTTCTGGCCGAAATTCGCGGCCACAATGGAGCTGTCGGCCTTTTCGGCCATCGTCGCCGTCTGGCTGGGGCTGTGGCTGGGTGTCTTTGCGGGCACGCGGCGCAACCGCTGGCAGGACCACCTGACCCGGATCGTCGCAGTGTCGGGCGCGTCGCTGCCGCTGTTCTGGTTCGGGATCGTGCTTCTGATCGTGTTCTGGGCCAATCTGGGCTGGTTCCCGGTGGGCCGCTCGACCGCGGACCTGTGGTCGGCGATCCCGCATCCGACGGGGTTCTACACCATCGACGCGATCCTTGCCGGCAACGTGCAGGCCTTTCTCGACGCGCTCTGGCACCTGTTCCTGCCCTCGATCACGCTGGGCTTCGGGGCGGTCGCGATCATCACGCGGATGATGCGCTCGGCCCTCGTCGAAGAGCTTCAACAGGATTACGTCGATGCCGCCCGCGCCAAGGGCCTGCCCGAACGGCTGGTGCTGAAACGCCATGCGCGGCGCAACGCGCTTGTGCCCACGATCACCGTGATCGGCCTGACCATCGCGTTTCTGATGCAGGGCGCCATCGCGGCCGAGATCATCTATCGCTGGCCGGGGCTGGGCCGCTGGATGGCCGATGCGGTCGTGCGCGGCGACCAGGCGACGATCATGACCTATGTGCTCTTCACCTCGGTCCTGTTCCTCTTCGCCAACCTCATCGTCGACATCATCTATGCCAAGCTGGACCCCCGCGTCCGGCTGGGGGACTGACCGATGGCCATGACAGACCCGATCCTTCCAGAAAGTGCCACCCGCGTGCGGATGCGCCGCCAGGGCGAGGTGCTGCGCGCGCTGATGAGCAATCCCACCACCGCGCTTGGCATGATCATCATCGTGGCGCTTCTGGGGATGGCGATCTTCGCGCCCTATCTGATGCCGCCCAATATCCCCGATCCCTACCAGATGCCGCGGGACTGGGGCGCGACGCGGATGCCGCCGGGCACGCCCGGCCATCCGCTGGGCACCACCAACCAGGGCGGTGACGTCCTTTACGGCGTGGTCTGGGGCAGCCGGTCGTCGCTTCAGATGTCGCTGATCGTGGTGTCGGTCACCGTGGTGATCGGGGTCGTGATCGGCTCCATCGCGGGCATCGTCGGCGGCTGGATCGACGAGGTGCTGATGCGGGTCGTCGACATCTTCCTGTCGATCCCCGAACTGATCTTCGCGCTGGCCGTGGCCGCGATCCTGGGGCCAAGCTTCACCAACATCATCCTGTCGCTGTGCATCGTGTTCTGGGTGAAATACGCCCGCATCATGCGGGCCCAGATCATCCTGATCCGGCAATCCGACTACGTGCAGGCCGCCCGCGTGATGGGCGACAGCCGGTTCAACATCTTCCGCCGCGACATCCTGCCCAACGCCTCCACCCCGATCGCGGTTCAGGCCACGCTCGACATGGGCAACATCGTGCTTGTGGGCGCGACGCTCAGCTTCATCGGGTTGTCGGAATCGGGGATCGCCGAATGGGGCGTGCTCGTCTCCGAGGGGCAGGCCGGGATCGCGTCGGGCCGCTGGTGGGCCTCGACCTTTCCGGGGCTGATGATCTTTCTCTGGGCACTGGCCTTCAACCTTGTGGGCGACGGGCTGCGCGACGCGCTCGACCCCCGGACGGAGGGCCGCAGATGACGGCCCATGACATGCCCAAGGCCCCGGTCATCGCCGAGGTCCGCGACCTTCAGGTCCATTTCGACAGCAAGCGCGGCCGCGTTCATGCGGTCGACGGGGTGGGGTTCCAGATCCGCGATGGCGAGATGCTGGGCCTTGTCGGCGAGACAGGCTGCGGCAAATCCGTCACCGGGCGCGCCTTTCTCAACCTCATCCCGCAGCCTCCGGCCCGCATCGCGGGCGGGCAGGTCCTGTTTCGCCCCCGCGGCGGCGGCCCCTGCCCCAGTTGCAGCGGCGCAGGCTGCGAGACCTGCGGCGGCACCGGGACCGAGACGGTCGATCTTCTGACCCTGCCGCCCAAGCCGATGCGCGCGATCCGGGGCGCACGGATCGCCATGATCTTTCAGGATCCGGGCAAGGCGCTGAACCCCACGCTGACCATCGGCGCGCAATTGTCCGAAGTGTTCCTTCAACACCGCAGCGAGGCGCTTCTGGCCGAGGCGGGCGTCTCGCCCGAGGAAACCGGCTGGCGGGCCGGTGCGCTGCGCCGCATGGCCAGCGAGGAGGATCACTGGCTCGACCGGCGGCTCAAGCGCCTGCCGCCCCTGTCCTCGGCTGCGGCGAAACTCGATGCCGCACTTGCCGCGCAGGTGGCCGCGGCACTGGCCGAGACGCAGATCCCCAACCCCGCCCGCGTCATGCGCGCCTATCCGCACGAATTGTCGGGCGGCATGCGCCAGCGGGTGATGATCGCGCAGGCACTGGCCTGCGATCCCGACCTGATCATCGCCGACGAGCCGACGACCGCGCTTGACGTGACGATCCAGGCCCGCATCCTCGACCTGATCAAGACGCTGCAACGCAAGCGGCGGACAAGCGTGCTCTACATCTCGCATGACCTGAGCCTCGTGCGGCGGGTCTGCGACCGGGTGGCGGTGATGTATGCCGGCCGCATCGCCGAGATCGGCACCGTGGCGCAGGTCTTTGCCGATCCGCGCCATCCCTATACCCAAGGCCTGATCGCCGCCGTGCCGCGTGCGGGCACGGGGCGCGGCATGCTGGCCTCGATCCCCGGCAGCGTGCCCGAACTGGTCGACCCGCCACCGGGCTGCCGCTTCGCCGACCGCTGCCCCCACGTGATGGCCGACTGCACCCGCGCCAACCCGGTCGCCCGCACGGTCGCGCCGGGCCACCAATCGGTCTGTTTCCTTGAAAAGACGGGGCGCGCCGACACCCCGACAACCCGCGAGGCATCCCCCACATGATGCAGCAACGCCTGTCCGACACCTCCGCGCAGCGCAAGGCCGGCGACACGCTCTTGTCGGTGCGCAACCTGTGCAAGCATTTCCCGATCCGCGACGGCATCCTGCAATCGACGGTGGGCCATGTCCGGGCCGTCGATGGCGTCAGCTTCGACATCCGGCGCGGCGAGACGGTGGGCCTCGTGGGCGAGTCGGGCTGCGGCAAGACGACCCTGTCGCAATGCGTGGCCGGCCTGACAAGGCCCACGTCCGGCGAGATCCTGTTCGATACCGGGCGCGGCGGCCCGCTGGGCTCCGAGGACCGGATCGACGCCATGCCGCGCGACAGATACCGGACCTATCGGCGCAACACGCAGATGGTGTTTCAGGACAATTTCGCCTCGCTCAACCCCCGCGAACTGGTGATCGACTGCATCGGCCGCCCGCTCAAGGTCTATCGCGAGGCGTCGGGCACCGAACTCACCGAACGGGTGGTCGAACTGCTCGAACAGGTGGGTCTGGGCCGGCAGCACCTCTACCGCTATCCGCATCAATTCTCGGGCGGCCAAAGACAACGCATCTCGATCGCGCGGGCACTGGCGCTCGACCCCGAACTGATCGTGCTCGACGAGCCGACATCGGCGCTCGACGTGTCGGTCCAGGCGCAGATCCTCAATCTTCTGTGGGATTTGCAGAAACACCGGCACCTGGCCTATCTCTTTGTCACGCATGACCTTTCTGTGGTGCGCCACATGGCCGACAGGACGGTGACGATGTATCTGGGCCGCGTCGTCGAACAGGGCCCGACCGAGACGATCTTCCGCGAGGCCGCACACCCCTATACGCGGGCGCTTCTTGCCGCGAAGCCCGATCTCGACGACGATCCTTCCGTCCCCATCGCGACGCTCGAGGGCGTCGTCCCCGACCCGGCCCGCCCGCCAAGGGGCTGCCGGTTTCACACCCGTTGCCCGGTGGCGACACCCGATTGCGGCTGGGAGGTCGATGACATCGTCCGCCTGCTCGAGTCCGACGAAACCCTGTTCCAGAGCCTTCAGGGCGTCGCCCGCAAGAGCGATCTCGAGGCGGGTCTGACCTTCGCGGACGAGGCCTCGGCCGCGGCGCTGCACCGCGTGCTTGGCTCGGACCGGGTGCCCGAGGCGATGCGCCGGGCGACCGAAAGCCTGGACCTGAACGGAAAAACCCTCGACATCCGGTTCCGCGAGACCGAAGAAGTCATGTTGACGGATCGGGGCGAAGGCCATCAGGCGGCCTGCGTTCTGGGGCGCCCGGGTCACTAGAAGAAAGGCAAGACGCAGATGACCGAAACGGTCGCATTCACGGTGAACGGCGCGGCGGTCGAAGTGACGGCCGATCCAGCTCTGCCCCTTTTGTCCGCCCTGCGCGAGGAGCTGGGCCTCAAGGCCACGCGCTATGGCTGCGGCTCCGAGGGCTGCGGTGCCTGCACGGTGATCGTCGACGGCACCGCGCGCTTTGCCTGCACGCTGCCACTGGGGGATGTCGCGGGACGCGCGGTCGCAACCGCCGAAGGCCTTGCCGCCCCGGACGGGGATCATCCGCTTCTGACCGCGTTTCTCGATCATCAGGCGGGCCAGTGCGGCTATTGCCTGCCCGGCATCCTGATGCGCGCCCGCGCCCTGCTCGACCGTGGCGACCCCGTGGACCGCACCGCCGTCGCGCGAGAGCTTGACGCCAATCTCTGCCGCTGCGGGGCGCATGGGCGCATCCTTGATGCGGTGATGGATGCGGCGCGCCAGATGGGGGTGGCCCGATGAACGCGAAACTGCCGCCGGGTCTGGAAACCGCGCCCCTCGTCTCGGACTGGGTCCGCCCCGAGGGTGACGGATTTGCCCTGCGCACGGGCCGGGCCGAACTGGGCCAGGGCGTGCAGGCCGCGATGCTGCGGATCGCGTCGTGGGAACTGGGCATGCCGGTCGACAGCCTGACGATCACCGGCCCCGATACCGGGGCCAGCCCCAATGAAGGCGTGACCGCGGGCAGCCTGTCGATGACGCAAGGTGGCGCCGCCCTGCGCGCGGCCACATCCGCCGCGCGGATCCTGTGTCTGGCCGAGGCCGGGCGGCAGCTGAACACCGAGGCCGGGCGCCTTGCCGTGATCGACGGGATGGTCCTCGAGGCCGGGGTCGAGACGGGGCTGACCCTGCCGTCGCTTGCCACCCGCGTCGATCTGGATGTGCCGGTCACCGACCATGCGGCTCCGCTGGGCCAGCCCCTCGATGCCGCGCAGACCGCCCGCCACGATCTGCGCGCGCGGATGACGGGGGCGCCCTTTGTTCACGATCTCGCGCCCGAGGGGCTTCTGCACGGGCGTATCTTCGCCCCCCCATCGCTCGCCGCGCGCCTTCCCGACACGCTTGATCTCGCCCCGCTCGAGGCGCGGCCGGGCATCGTCGCGATCGTTCGCGACGGCCATTTCCTGGGTCTTGTCGCCGAAACCGCCGCGGCGGCCGACGCAGCACTCGGCTGGTTCGAGGCGCGGCTGGACTGGCAGGGCCTGCCCGACACCCCCTCGGACCCGCATCCGCTTCTGGAGGCGAGCACAGCCGAGATGGAACGGCTCGAAGAGCCCGCGGCACCCCTGCCCACGACCGAGCCTGCCATCGACCTGACCTGCCGCCGCCCCTTTCTCAGCCATGCGCCCATGGGCCCGTCAGCGGCCATGGCCCTTTGGGGACAGGATGGCCTGACCGTCTGGTCCCACAGCCAGGGCGTCTATCCCCTGCGCGATGCGATGGCGCGTATCCTCGACCTCGCGCCGGAGGCCATTCGCGTGATCCACACGCCCGGGCCGGGCTGCTATGGCCATAACGGGGCGGACGATGTTGCAATGGATGCCGCGTTGCTGGCCCGGGCCGTGCCGGGCCGCCCCGTCCGGCTGGTCTGGTCGCGCAGGGCCGAATTCCGGACCGCCCCCCTCGGAGCGGCGATGTCCACGCGCGTGCGCCTGTGGATGGAGGATGGCCGCCTGTCGGCGGCGCGGGTCAGCGTGACAAGCCCGCCCCATTCCACCCGGCCCGGAACCGCCGGTCACGCCTATCTGCGCGCAGGCGCCATGATCGAGGGCGGCACGCCCTTCGCGCCCGCCCCCGACCTGCCCGCGATCCGCGGCAACGGGGCTGCCCGCAATGCGCGGCCGATCTACGGCGCACCCGCGCTTGTCGAACGCAAGCTGGTCAATGACCTGCCGTGGCGGACATCGGCCCTGCGTGCGCTCGGGGCGCAGCTGAACGTCTTTGCCATCGAGACCGGCGTGGAGGCCGCCCTGATCGCCGAAGGCCGCGATCCGTTCGAGGGCCGGCTGTCGAGCCTTGAGGACCCGCGCGCCCGCGCCGTTCTGGAACGGTTGCGCGACATCGGCGCCGACATCATCGCCGGCGGCGAGCCTGACCGCGCCTGGGGCATCGGGCTTGCCCGCTACAAGAACATGGCGGCCTGGGCGGCCGTGATGGCCGAAATCGAGCTGGGCGACGACATCCGCGTGACGCGGGTGCGCGCCTCGGTCGATACCGGCGAGGTGATCGACCCCGATGGTGCGCGCAACCAGATCGAAGGCGGGATCATCCAGGCTGTCAGCTGGACCCTGAAAGAGGCGGTGCCCCTGGACGGGGCGCGGATCGCCGCCGAGACATGGGAGGATTACCCGATCCTGAAATTCTCCGAAGTGCCCGAGATACGGTCTTCCCTGATCCACCGGCCCGAAGATCCGCCCTTCGGCTGTGCCGAGGCCGTTGCAGGGCCTGCCTCGGCGGCCATCGGCAACGCGGTGCAACGGCTGATCGGGGTGCCGATCCGCGACCTTCCGATCACGCGCGACCGCATCATCTCGGCGGTGTCATAGGCGTTATAGTCATTTAATTTCAGAAGTTTATGACGCGCTTCTAATGCGACACATCAACCGCGCCGGGGGGCAAACCCTCGATCGAGAAATCCGGCCCCCCGCGCCAGACAAGTCTCCATGCGGCGCCCGGGCGCACGTTCTGGATGATGCCGGGATCGAAGGCCGCGAAACAGCGGCCGCCCGGATGCCGGACCGAAGGATAGATAACGCCGCGATGACCCGCGCGCCGCAGTTCGTCCGCCAGGGTCTGGCCGGCCGGATAGCCCCGCCCCGGATCGGGATCGAGCGCCGGATGGGGCGTGCCGTGCATGTCGGGAAAGTCCCCGATGAAATCGGCCAGCAGTTCGACATAGCGCGCCTCGTCCTCGTAGCGGCCGACAAAGCCCAGCTCGCGCGTGCGGTGAAACCCCACCTCCTGCGCGCTGGTCAGCATGTCCCAGGCGCAATACCACGCGCCGCGATCGCCCCTGTTGAACCGGTTGCCCGTTGGGCGGGTATAGGTGAAGGCCGCGTTGACATGGCTCTGGCCGTAAAGCGCAAGGTCCCTCTCCCGCCGGGCAAAGGCCAGTTCGCGCCGGTCAAGTGCGGGGCTGCCCTCCCTCTCGGCGATCAGGCGGGCGCTGGTCTCGCCCTCGAGGTCGGCAAGGATCGCGGCCTCTTCGTCGCTGTCGACAAGCCCGCGCAGCACGGGCGGCTTGTGATGGGTCTGCGAGATCAGCCGCACCAGCGCCCGATCGTTGATCGAGGTGATCCTCACATCCCGCCCCTGAGCGCATCGACATAGCCGCGCACCCGCAGGATCCGGGGCAGACCACCGGCGATCATCGCGTCGACAGGTCGCGCGCCATCGAATTCGGGGCCGAGATTGGGGAGTTTGGGCCAGTCACGCGCAAGGGCTGCGTCGAAATACAGCTCGAGCGACTTGTAAAGGCCCACAAGCGCGCTCAACCGCAGCATCTGGTCGCGGGTCAGATCGCCCGAATAGGCGGGCTTCTTCGCGCGTTTCCAGGTCGATTCCGACATGTCGGCAAGGCCCGCCGCCTCGCGCTGGGTCAGCGACCAGGCCTCCGCGATGCGCGCATAGGCCTTGAGGGCGACCGCCTGCCGGTCAGGTGCGGGGCGATCGGTGACGCGTGGGTCCATCTGGCATCCTCCGTGATGCCAGAAAGATAGGGCCATATGATCCACCTTGCAAGATCATATGGCCCTATCTGCGTTTCGATCCCGGAGGGTCAGGCCGCGACGACGGATAACCCCGCCTTGCCCTGGCCGATCAGCGCCTCGTGAAGCCGCGCCACCGCGGTGTCGGACGCATCCCGCGGAACCGCGAACTGCACATCCACGTTGCGCGATGTCTGATGCGCGCCGATCACGTCGATCCCTGCCTCTTCAAGGGCTTGCAGGCCGCGGCTCAGGCTGTGCAGGCCCGACAGGTCGCGCCCGATCGCCGAGACGATCGACACGGCCCGCGCGCCCACCTGGGCCGAGGGATAGGCCCGTTCCAGCTCGCCCACAACGCGCTTGACCGTCTTGAGAGAGGCCTCGACGTAATGGGTGATCGTGTTGGCGTTCGAGCTTTTCGACACGATCCGCACATTGTGACGCCGCAGCGCCTCGAGCGTGGTGGCGTCATAGCCCTTCACGCCGACCATGTCCTGTTCGAACAACTCGAGCGCGACCACATCGAGGCCCGTCACGATCTCCACCCCCGGTGTCTCGGCGGGCTGGTCGTCGATCAGCGTTCCGGGATCGGCCGGGTCAAAGGCGTTGGTGACGCGCAGCGGAATGTCCGACTGGCGCAGCGTCTTGGCCGCATTGGGGTGGATCGCCTCCATCCCCATGTTCGACAGCTGGTCGGCCACGTCGTAATTGGTGTGGCCGATCTTGCGCACCGCACCGGGCCCCACAAGCTTGGGATCGGCGGAGGAGAGGTGGAACTCCTTGTGGATGATCGCCTCCGCAGCACCCGTCTGGGCCGCGATCTTCGAGAAGGTCACTTCCGAATAGCCGCGGTCATATTCGCGCATCAAGCCTTCGGTGCACTGGGCATAGCCTGTGACGATGGGCAGTTCGGTCGAAAAATCGATCCCGTCAAGGCCCTGCCCGATCCGCTCGCGCAGCGAACAGACCCGTTCGTCTCGCCAGCCGCTGAGGTCGACAAAGCGCGCATTGACACCCGACCGCTGAAGCAGAAGCGTCGCCACGAAGGCCGAATGCGCCTCGCCCAGACCCGACAGCAACTCGCGCGTGACGCCCATGTGATCGGCCAGACGGAAATGCCCGTAGGAGCACAGCCGCTGAAGATCAAACAGGCACGACCGCGCACCCTCGATCCGGTCACGGACGAATTCATCCGCCATCTGCCGGTCGCCATCGCTGTCGAGAACCTTGCCGTGGATCTCGCACATGGCGGTGGCGACCCCGCTCAGCGCATCGAGCCAGCCGTGATCGTTGTCGTCATTTGCAAACAGCGCAAAGACCCCGGGCTGGCCCGACTTCTTGTGTTCGAGCAACAGGTCGGTGATCCCGCCGAAGGCCGAGACGACGAAGATGCGGTTGTAAAGCGCCTCGCCCTCCCGGTCCCCGATCAGGAGCGTGTCGCGCAATTCGCGCAGACGGCTCATCGAGGTGCCGCCGATCTTTTCGACCTTGTGTCCGGTATGTGTCACGGTGTCTTCCTTCCTTCAGGCCGAGGTCTCTTCGACCAGGGCATAGGACCCGTCTTCGCGATGGACCTCCGTGCCGGTCACCGGCGGATTGAAGACGCAGGCCATGATCAGTTCTTCGCTGGCGCGCAGGATGTGCCTGTCATGCTTGTCGAGCGCATACATGACGCCGGGCTTGATCTCGTGCGTCTCGCCGGTGGCCAGATCGGTGATCGAGCCGGTGCCCTGCATGCAATAGACGCTCTCGAGGTGGTTCTTGTATTCGAACGTGTGTTCGGACCCCGCCTCGAGAAACGTGATGTGGAACGAAAACCCCATCCCGTCACTGGCCAGAAGCATCCTGACCGACGACCATTGCGCATCCGTCACGACGCGGTCCCGCTCTTTTTCGATGATCTCGTTGAAATCCCTGACAATCATGATGTTACTCCGCCGCAATCTTTGTTTCGCCCGTCACGGTGCGTGCCGCGCCGATCAGGATGTCGAGCCCCTTGCGGAACTGCGCCTCGGGTGTCGTCAGCGGTGCCAGCACCTTGACCACCTCGTCATTGGGCCCCGACGTCTCGATCACGAGGCCGTTTTCAAAGGCCCGCGCGCAGATGTCGCCGGCCAGATCGCCCGACCCAACATCGACGCCCTGCATCATGCCGCGCCCCTTGAGCCGGGCACCCGGCACCATGTCGGCCACCTTGGTCAGAGCCTCGGTCAGGATCTCGGCCTTTGCCCCGATCTCGCGGGTAAAGGCATCGTCGGACCAGAATTTCTCGATCGCGACGCGGGCGGTGACAAAGGCATGGGTGTTGCCGCGGAACGTGCCGTTATGTTCGGCCGGGCCGAATTTGTCGTGTTCGGGCCGCACCAGCATCAGCGCCATCGGCAGGCCGAAGCCCGAGACCGATTTGGCCATGGTCACGATATCGGGCATCACTCCCATCTCCTCGAAGGAGAAGAAGGTGCCGGTCCGGCCGCAGCCGGCCTGGATGTCGTCGATGATCAGAAGCGCGCCATGCGATTTGGCGATCGCGGCCACGCGTTTGACCCAGGCGGCGCTTGCGGCTGTCAGCCCCCCTTCGCCCTGCACCGTCTCGAGCATGATCGCGGCCGGCGCGTCCACACCGCTCGACGGATCGCCCAGCACGGTTTCAAGATAACCGGCGGTGTCCATGCCGTCGCCCATGTAGCCGTCATAGGGAACCCGCGTCACACCCTGAAGCGGCATGCCGTTGCCGCCCCGGTGATAGCTGTTGCCGGTCGCGGCCAGCGCGCCCGAGGTCACGCCGTGAAAGCCGTTGGTAAAGGCGATCACGTTGGTGCGGCCCGTGACCTTGCGGGCGATCTTCATCGCGGCCTCGACGGCATTGGCGCCGGTGGGGCCGGTGAACATCACCTTGTGGTCCATGCCGCGCGGGGCAAGGATATGTGTCTCGAACGCTTCGAGAAAGGCGCCCTTGCTGTCGGTATGCAGGTCAAGCGCGTGGCCCATGCCGTCGCGGCTGATATGCGCGATCAGGGCCTCTTTCATGTCGGGGTCGTTATGCCCGTAATTCAGGGACGAGCACCCGGCCAGAAAGTCGATATAGCTGCGCCCGCCCTCGTCGGTCATTTCCGAGCCGGAGGCAGTGGTGAAGACGGTATCGAAGCCGCGGCAATAGCTGCGCGCCTCGGATTCGCGTCGGACAAAAACGGATGTTTCGGCTGACTTGTCAGTCGACATGGGATTTCCTTTTATTTTGAAGAGGTTCAGCAGGTTGGCGGGCCGTTCGCGCGGATCACGCGGCCTTCTGCACCTGCTCTTCGAGTTCGATCGTCATCATGTGCTCGGTCTCGTGACGCTCGCGGAAATGCAGGGCCTGGGTGAAGTAGGCCTGCACATCGACCTTGGCGTCATGCTGCCCGGCAAAGCGGCGGAACAGCGACCAGGAGGCCTGATTGTCGGAGGTGATCGTGGTCTGGACGCGGCTCACGCCCTTGCAGGCCTTGCGGCCGACCAGGTGGTTCAGCATCAGCGACCCAAGACCACAGCCGCGCGCATCCGAAGACACGGCAACCTGCCAGACGAACAGCGTCTGGGGATCATGGGGCAGCACATAGGCGGAGACCCAGCCAACGACCTTGCCGTCGAGTTCGGCCACGACACAGGTGTCGCGGAAATGATCGCATTGCAGCAGATTGCAATACATCGAGTTCTCGTCCAGCGGCTTGCATGCGCGGACCAGCTCCCAGATGTCGGCTCCATCCTCGCCCTCGGGAACGCGCAGGACGGGCGATGGTGCCTTGAAGAGATCGCGGACATGCTTCATTGGGTTAAGCCTCCTATTTACTTCGTTAGGCTAAGTATCAAGCGCTATCCGATTTTTCAACCTTCAAAGTAATTTTCTTCCCCGATCCGCCAAGAGCACGGGATAAGGCCGTATAAACTAAGGAAAATGAAGGACTTGAAGCTTAGAAAGACTTAGTTCTTGACATCATCTTCAGAATTGCCAAGCACCTGTTTTCATCGTATTTTTCAGGATCGCCCAGTCAGGAGAGGTCATGGACAGAACCGATGTGAGCCTGATCGCCCTGCGCCGAATCCTGCGCGCGACAGAGTTGTTCGGGCGCGAGCTGGCTCAGACGGCGGGCATGACGGCGGTTCAGTTCCGCGTCCTTCAGGTGGTCGGCGAGACCGGCCAGTGCACGGCGACCGCGATATCGCAGCGGATGCGCGTGTCGCAGGCCACGGTCACCTCGCTGGTGGACAAGCTGGTGCGCTCGGGCATGGTGGTGCGCGAGAAATCCCAGACCGACCGGCGCCAGACGAATATTGTCATCACCGATCTGGGCCGCCGGACGATCACAGATGCGCCCGACCCCCTTCAGCAGCGCTATGTCCGCAAGTTCGAGGCGCTCGCGGATTGGGAACAGGCGATGATCGTGGCCTCGCTCGAACGGGTGGCCGCCATGCTGGACGCCGAGGAACTCGATGCCTCGCCGGTGCTCGATTCAGGCGATTTCCGGAGCGCGGGCTGAGTGGCGCGCCCCACCCGGCCGCAGGAGAATGTGAGCGATACCAGCGACATCCCCTGCGCCTGGCTTCAGGGCCCTGTCTCGACCAGCGCGCCGCGCGCACCGATCACCTGCCCGGCAAGGGCCGAGGCCGCCCGCGCGGCCGCGGCAGGCGCCTCCCCCTCCATCAGGCCACACAGGAGGCGCGCGTTGAAACTGTCGCCCGCGGCGGTCGTGTCGACGATCTCGGATGCCGGGGCGACGGGCACCTCCTCGGTGCTGTCCGGGGTCGCCAGCAGCACCGGCCCGGCGCCATCCTTGACCGCCACCAGCGATGCCCCCCCGCCCAGATAGCGGCGGGCGGTGGCCGCGGGATCGGCATCGCCGAACCATGACGCCTCGTCCTCGAAGGAGGGCAGGACGATATCGGCCACCGCGCCACCCTTCGTGACGGCGGCGCACATGACCGGGCCATCCGCCCAGAGCCGGGGCCTGAGATTGGGGTCGAACGCGATCCGCACCCCCGCATCCCGCGCGCGCGCCAGCGCCGCAAGAAGCGTGTCCCGCGCGGTATCGGACAGGATCGCCAGCGTGATGCCCGAAAAATACGCGACATCGCCGGGGCCAAGGCGCGTCAGCTCGTCCAGATGATCGGCGAGATCGCGCGCGGCAGAGGCGCTGCGCCAATAGGAAAAGCTGCGCTCCCCGTCCCGCAGCGAGATCAGGTAAAGCCCAACCGATCGCCCCGGCAGGACCGCCAGATGCGGCTGCACCCCGGCCGCGCGAATGAACTCCTCCATCCGGCGCGAGACATCGTCATCCCCGATGGCCGACAGGAACCCCACCTCGATGCGGCCCCCGCAGCAGCGGCGAAAATACCATGCGGTGTTGAAGACATCGCCCGCAAAGCCCATGCCAAAGGCGCCATCCCCGCGTGGCGCCATTTCGACCATGCATTCCCCGATCGCGAGAAACCGCCCCGTCATTCCAGATCCTTCCGGCCCGTGACGCGCAGGCACACAGACCGGCGCGCGAGAAGATTTCCGAAAACCTAGAATAGCTTACCTACCGGCACAAGCAGCGCCTGTCTTTGGCCGAAGCAGGGCCGCACCCCGGCAGACGGCGCCTAGTGCAGGCGAGGGCCACGCCCCCTGCGCAGCGCCGCGCGCCGCAGGCCCAGCCCCAGATCGCGGGCCAGGGTCAGGCTCATGAAGGCGATATCGGCGCGCAGGATCTCGAAACCCAGCATCAGCGCCTCGTCCCTCTCGCCCTCGGCGGCGGCGCGGATGAAGCGCGCGAGACTGGCCTCGTCGGCGCTGACACCGGCCGCGCCGGGATCCAGAATCTCGAGGGGCCGGACGCCATTTTCGGTCAAAAGACCATCCAGCGCCGCAAAGCCACGGCCAAGCCCGCAGGGCGGGAGTGCAGCCCCTTCGCGGGCCGCCACCCTGGCCGCGCGCAGGCAATGGATGATCGAGGCATCGAAGGGGTCGACCTCCCGTAGCGCAGACAGTGCAAGACCGTCGCGGATGTCTTCGTGCAGGCTCATCCCGGGCATCCGCCCGGCAAGGCGGGGATGGTGGTTGCGGGTCGGGTCATGGCTTTGTCCAATACGGCAACGAAAGACGCGATCAACTTGACCAGAAAGATGACTCAAATGGTCAGGTATTGCAAGCCTCTTGGCGACACCCCCGACAACCGGCGCTTTCCCCTCAGTCAAAGTTGATGGCGACCGCGCCGAACGGGCCGAAATCGGCCTCGATCACCGTTCCGGGCGGGCATTCGACGGGCGCGATGAAGGACCCAGACAGGACCACTTGCCCCGCCTCGATCCTCTGGCCGTAATGCCCCATCCGGCGGGCAAGCCAGACCAGCCCCAGCACCGGATCGTCGAGCACGGCGGCCCCCAGCCCCGTGGCTACCACCTCCCCGTTCCTGCGCAGGATCGCACCCGTCCAGCGCAGATCGGCCACCTCGGGCCGGTGACGTTCCGCGCCCATGACGATGCCGGCATTGGCCGCGTTGTCCGACACGGTGTCGACGATGATCCGCGCCTGGCCGGTCCGGGGATCGGCGCGCAGGATGCGCGTGTCGAGGATTTCCAGCGAGGGGGCCACATGATCGGTAGCCGCGATCACCTCGTCGCGGGTGACCGCGCCCTCCAGCGGGGCCTTCATGACAAAGGCGATCTCGGCCTCGATCCGGGGCTGGATGAACCGGTCCTTCGGGACTGTCGCACCACTGTCGAACCACATGTCATCGTAAAGGACGCCGCTGTCGGGCGTGTCGATGCCCAGCGCGTCCTGCATGACCTTGGAGGTCAGCCCGATCTTCCAGCCGATGATCCGCCGCCCCGCCGACAGCTTGCGCGCCATCTGAGCGGTCTGGATCGCATAGGCGTCGTCGAGCGTCATGCCCGGATGGCGCAGCGACAGAAGCCCGATCTGCCGCCGCGTGTCCTCGGCCTCCAGAAGGTCATCGGCGGCCTGCGCGATCTGTGCGGCACTCAGCACCGCTCGTCCTCGACGCCGTTGCGCAGGGTGCCGATGCCCTCGGCCTCCACCTCGATCACGTCACCGGGTTTCAGCCAGCGAGGCGGGTCGAAACGCGCCCCCGCCCCCGTGGGCGTACCGCAGACGATGATGTCGCCGGGCACCAGCGTCGTGAAGGTCGAGACGTAGTTCACCAGATAGCGGAAATCATACAGCATCCGGCCCGTCCGATCCTCTTGCCGCACCTCGCCATTGACGCGCGTGGACAGGGTCACGTCATCAAGCTGGGCCGGATCGCGGAACGGCACGAGCCACGGCCCCATCGCGCCCGACCGATCCCAGTTCTTGCCTTGCGTCACGTTGAATTTCGCGTGCCGCACCCAGTCACGGATCGTGCCTTCGTTGCACAGCGTCAGGGCTGCGATGTGGTCATAGGCGGCCTCCCGCGGGATGCGGCGGCCGCCTGCGCCGATGACGACGGCAATCTCGCCTTCGTAATCGAGCTGCGCGCTTTCGGGCGGGCGGATCAGGTTTTGCCCATGCCCCACGAAAGACCGCGCAAAACGGACAAAGATCGAGGGCTTGCCCGGCGCCTCCTGCCCGTCGCGATATTCGGCATTGCGGTCGGGAAAGTTCACGCCGATGCAGATGATCTTTTCCGGTGTCGCGATGGGGATGCGCCAGCGCACCTCGTCCAGCGCGAAATCGGGCCGCCAATCCTGCGCTTCGGCGATCACCGCCTCGAGCGCACCGGCCTCGATGATCGACTTGAGGTCGGCGAACCGCCCGCCCGTCACCGGGTCGAGGTCGATCACGCCCTCATCGGTGACAAGGCCCAGCCGGTCCTCTCCCCCGGCGTGAAAGGCGGCGATGCGTGCGGGGATCGGGGTCATGGGCGATGGCTCCGGCGGGTCAGGGTGCGATGATGGGTGAGGCGCCAAGCCCGGAGGGCTCGGGCGTCACATCCCTGAAGAGCGACCCTTCCTCGAACCACGATCGCGGCGCGGGCGCCCCCCACAGCGTCTGGCGCTGCGGATCCTTCAGGTCCCAGCGGATCGGTTCGAGATCGGGATCGACTGTCTGGTAATCCGAACAATAGATCTCGATCCGGTGCCCGTCAGGGTCGCGGACATAGAGGAAAAAGGCGTTGGAGATGCCGTGCCGCCCCGGCCCGCGTTCCATGTTGGCAAGGTAGCCGGTCGTCGACATCAGGTCGCACAGGTCGATGATGTTCAGCGGCGTCGGCACCCAGAACGCCGTGTGATGGAGCCGCGGCCCCAGCCCGTTGGTAAAGGCCATGTCATGGACGCCCCCCTTGCGGTGCATCCATGCGGCCCAAAGCCGGCCGCTCTCCTCGTCCTCGGTATATTCGGTGACGCGAAACCCCATCTCGCCGTAAAAGGCCACGGCCTTGTCCACGTCGCTGGCAAAACAGTTGAAATGGTCGATGCGCAGGGGTTTGACCCCGCGATAAAGCGCATATTTCTGGTGGATCGGCGCGAGACGCTCCATCCGGAAATAGAATTCGATGGGCATGCCGAAACAATCGGTCGTGGCAAGCGTCCGGCCCTGATGCGCGCGCTCGACCCAGGCCACGGAATGGCCCTGCCCGACGAACCAGTCATGCGCGAGGTCAAGCTGTGCCTCGTCATAGACCTTGAAGGACAGCGCGCCGGCATGGGCCTGCGCCGCCTTGCGCAGGATCATGCAGTGATGCCCCCTCTCCTCCATCGCGCGCAGATGGATCGCGCCCGCGTCTTCGTCCGTGACCTGAAGGCCCAGCGTGTCGACGTAAAAGGCGCGGCTGGCGGCAAGGTCGGTCACGCCCAGTTCCACATGGCTGAGCCGCACGATGTTGAAGGGCGGGTAGAGGTTCGGTTCCGGGATGGGCATGCAAGAGGTCTCCTCAGCCGCCGAGTTTGGGGATCCGGTGCGCGGCCCGCGGAAAGCTCACATTGACCGTTTCCATATAGAAATCAAAGGACCAATGCCCCCCGTCGCGCCCGATGCCCGATGCCTTGACCCCGCCGAAGGGCGTGGGCAGGTGGCGGATATTCTCCGAATTCACCCACATCATGCCAGCTTCCAGCCTGTCGGTCATCCGCATCGCGCGGCCAAGGTCATTGGTCCACAGATAGGCGGCCAACCCGTAGGGCACGTCATTGGCGATGCTGAGCGCGTCGTCTTCGTCGGCAAAGGGGATCGCGGTCAGGACGGGGCCGAAGATTTCCTCCTGCGCGATGGTCATGTCGGGCCTGGCCCCGGTGAACAGCGTGGGCGCCACGAAACAGCCCGTCTCGCCCAGCTTTTCGCCACCCGCGGCGACGGTGGCGCCTTCCTTGCGGGCGCGGGCGACATAGGACAGGACCTTGGCCTCGTGCTCGGGATGGATCAGCGGGCCCACCACCGTTTCGGGATCAAGGGGATGGCCCACCTTGATCCGCCTTGCGGCCTCGGCCACGCGGGCGGTGACCTCGTCGTGGACGCTCTCCTGCACCAGTAGCCGCGAGGACGAGGTGCAGCGTTCCCCGTTCAGCGAATAGATCATGAAGACCGCCGCATCGACGGCGCGGTCCAGATCGGCGTCGTCAAAGACGATGACCGGGTTCTTGCCGCCCAGTTCGAAATGCACGCGTTTCAGCGTCGCGGCCCCCTGCGCCATGATCATCGAGCCGGTCCGGCTTTCGCCCACAAAGGCGATGGCCTTGATCGCCGGGTGTTCCGTCAGCGCCCGGCCCGCCTCTTCGCCGTAACCGTTCACCACGTTCAGCACCCCGGGCGGAAGCCCCGCCCCTTCGGCGATCTCGACCAGGAGCTTGGCGGTCATCGGGCTGAATTCGGCGGGCTTGTGCACGACGGTGCAGCCGGCGGCCAGCGCGGGGGCGATCTTCCACGTCGACAGCATGAAGGGCGTGTTCCAGGGTGTGATGACGCCGACCGGGCCGATCGGCCGGCGCGATGTGGTGTTCATCTGGGTGGGCGTGCGGGTCACCTGACCATCTTCGGCATAGGGCGCCTGATCGGCGTAATAGCGGAAATTGGCCGCCCCCCGGATCGCGGCCTTCGACATGAAGCGCAGGGCCTGCCCGGTATCGAGGCATTCGGTAAAGGCGATTTCCTCGGCGCGGGCCTCGATCGCCTCGGCCACCCGGATCAGGATCGCCCGTCTCTCTGCCCCCGGTGTCGCGGCCCAGCCGGGAAAGGCGGCTTTCGCCGCCGCGGCCGCGGCGTCGATATCCTCGGCTCCGCCGCGTGCCACACGGGCCAGGGGGGCAAGGTCGACCGGTGAGATCGTCTCGAATGTCGCGCCAGACGCGGAGGGGACGGACAGGCCGGCCACATGGTTCATCACGCCCGCCTCGGCGAACCGTGCCAGATAGCCCTTGGCCCGGGCGATGTTGTCGTCGGTCTGGCCCATCGCATCCTCCCCCGATTGTCCGCTGGGTCTGCCGACCGCCGCGACCTTTAACTTAACATGTTAAATTAAATCCACCCTGTCAATTCATTCCCGCGCCCCGAATGCACCAGCGTCACCGGGCGAGCACGCGGGATCGGGGCAAGACAGCGGCCTGCGATCACGCACACGTGCGTCACGAAGAAAAAATTCCTCGTGAAAGAGCCCCCTCTGCACACACGTTGTGAGGCCCCGGACCATGCGGGACGGCCCTGCGCACAGGAATTGCCGACAGATGCCTGCGCCACGCGGTTTCAACCCCTCCGCCCGCTCACCTTTGGGTCGTTTTTTCGTGATGTTTCAGTGGCTTTCCGAATGCACCGCAGCAGCACATTTCCTCATCACCAACCGCGGCACCAGCCCGCACAGTCACAACCAACCCAACCCGAGAGGAACTACCCATGTCCATCAAGCTTATCACTGCCGCCGCCCTGATCGCCGCTTCGACCGCTTCGGTCGCCACCGCGAGTTCCAGCTTTGGCGTGCTGACCGACCTGCCCTCCGCCAACACGCTCGACCTGGGTCTGGTGCGGGCCGACGGGAACGGCGTCGTCGAAATCTATGATTACCGCGCCGGCCAGCAGCGCGAATTGCTGGGCTCCGCCGATGTTCTTGCCGGCGCCAACCAGGATGTCCGCGTGGGTGTGCAGGTGGCCCCCCGCTATGACGTGATCGCGCTGCTCAAGGTCAACGGCCAGATCGTCGACAGCCAGGTGATCGACATCAACCGCTGATCCCTGCCCCACCAACATCGAAGGCCCGCCATTCAGGCGGGCCTTTTTCTGTCGGACAGGGCCGATCGCTCAGCTCATGACCTTGGTGCCAAGGTCGTGGCCCTTGTCGGCGGCCTTGTCCTTTTCGGCGCGTGCCGCGCGCAACTGGTCGACCGAGCGCACGCCAAGGCGGGCGGCCCCGGCCCAGTCGCGGGTCTTGACCTTGGGGTCGCGCAGCCGCTCCTTCGCGGCCGGGATGGCATCGGCATATTGCGGGAGCCATTCGGCCTGGGCCACCAACATCTCGTCGACCATCTGCCAGACCTCGTCAGGCGTGCAGACGGCGCCCACAAGCGGGTCGTGCAGGACCGCCTGTTTCAGCAGGTCCACATCGCCGGTCATCGCGGCGCGCACCGCCATGCGCTGCACATCGACCGAGGCCTGGCAGGTTGCGGCGGCGGCCAGGGGCAGTTCGATCCCCTCGACCATGTTGATCCCGAACCGGTCCACGAAACCGGGGGATTCGACGATGCAATCCTCGGGCAGGTTCGTGATGATGCCACCATTCTTGACGTTGAAATGCCCGCGATAGACGCGGCCCGTCTCAAGCGCCTCGAGGATCCAGCTGGCATGTTCGTCGGTGCGCGGTCCGTCCAGCGGGGCATTCGCCTCTTCGAGGAATTTCGGGAAATCCTCCTCGAACCAGTTCCGGTTCTCGGTGCAGTAGCGCAAATAACCGCCCGTCTCGCCGTGGATCCAGTCGTCAAGGCTGATCCAGTTGGTGATCTGGTCGGGGCGCTTGCGATACCAGGGCAGGTATTCCGACAGGTGCCCGTTCGATTCAGTCGAATAGACGCCGAACCGCTTGAGAACATCGATCCGGACCTTTTCCTGTTCGGCATAGACCGGGTGCGCCTCGAGTGCGGCGACAAGTTCGTCGCGTTCGATCTTGCGGCCCTGGTAGCGGATATCGACATACCAGGTCTGGTGATTGATGCCCGAGCAGATGATATCCACCTCCTCGGGGCCATTGGCGCCCAGCGCGCGGGCGATCTGGCGATGCCCGTTCTGCACCCCGTGGCACAGGCCCACGGTGCGGACATTGCCATGATCGATCGCGGCCCAGGTCATCATGACCATTGGGTTCGCATAGTTCAGAAGAAGCGCGTTGTCCTCGGCCACCTCGTTGATGTCGCGACAGAACTCCAGCATCGCCGCGATCCCGCGCTGGCCATACATGATGCCGCCCGCGCAGATCGTGTCGCCCACGCACTGATCGACGCCGTATTTCAGCGGGATCGAGATATCCGTCTCGAACGCCTCGAGCCCGCCGATCCGCACGCAGTTCATGACATAGCGCGCGCCCGTCAGCGCCTCGCGCCGGTCGGTCGTGGCGGTCACCTTCGCGGGAAGGCCGTTCACCTCGACCATGCGCTCGATGATCTGGCGGATCATGTCGAGGTTGTGGGCATTGATATCGGTCAGCGCGATCTCGATGCCCGTGAATTCCGGCACCTTGAGGATGTCGGAGCAGAGTTTCTTGGTGAAACCGACACTGCCGGCACCAATGATGCAGATCTTGAAGCTCATGTCTTGTGCTTTCCTGTTGTTCGGACCGGGTCAGGCGCTCTTGCGGGCGTCGGGCCGGGCCCATTCCGGCATCCAGTCGCCATGGGCGGCCAGAAGGTCATGGGTCAGGGTCCAGATCTGGTCGAGATCAAGCTCCGCGGCCGTATGCGGGTCCATCATCGCGGCGTGATAGATATGCTCGGGGTTCTCGGTCAGAAGCGCCTGCACCGTCAGGTCCTGGACGTTGATATTGGTGCGCATCAGCGCGATCAGCTGTGGCGGGATGTCCCGAACGGTGGTCGGTTGAAGGCCGTTTTCGTCCACCATGGTCGGCACCTCGACCGCGCAGCCATCGGGCAGTTGCGGGATCAGTCCGGTGTTGCGGACATTGCCATAGATCACCGAGGGCTCGCCCGTCACGACCGAGTTCACGATGTCGGAGGCATATTCGTGGCTGGCCTCGACGATGACTTCGTTGGCGTCGCGATACTGCTTGGCCTGCGCGTCCCAGCGTTCGATCTGCTCGATGCACCGCTTGGGATATTCATCGAGCGGGATGCCGAACTTCTCGATCAGGTCGGGGCGGTCACGCTTGATGAAATAGGGTACGTATTCGGCGAAATGCTCGGAGCTTTCGGTCACGAAATACCCCAGCTTCATCAGCATCTCGTAGCGCACCTTGTTGGGGCAGCGCGGATTCCATGTGCTGGGTTTGGGAAACCGCCCCTCGAGATAGCCCTGCCTCAGATCGGGATAGAGGTCGCGATAGGTGCCGTCGGGCTGGCGATGTTCGAAATGCAGATAGAACGCCATGTGGTTGATGCCCGCCGCACGGTAACGGATATCGGAAGAGGCAAGGTCCAGATCGCGGGCCAGTTCGGCCGCGGTGCCCTGCACCGAATGACACAGGCCCACCTGCCGGATCGCGGGAAACTTCGCGCCGATGGCCCAGGTGTTGATCGCCATGGGGTTCACGTATTGCATCATGATGGCGTCGGGACAGACCTCCATCATGTCGGCGCAGATCGACCACAGATGCGGCACCGTGCGCACGCCCCGCATGATCCCGCCGATGCCCAGCGTATCGGCGATGGTCTGGCGCAGGCCGAACTGCTTGGGCACCTCGAAATCGGTGATCGTGCAGGGGTCGTAGCCGCCCACCTGGAAACAGCAGACGACGAAATCGGCCCCGTCCAGTGCCCGGCGCTGATCGGTGTAGGTTTCCACCTTGGCATGGCCGCCAAGGGTCTGGGCCATCTTGCCCACGACGATCTCGGATTCCTCCAGCCGCTTTGGATTGATGTCCATCAACCGGATGGTGGCATCCTTGACGGAGTTCCGCTGAAGGATGTCGCCGGCGATGTTCTTGGTGAAGACGGTGCTGCCTGCACCGATGAAGGTGATAGTCGTCATGTTGCAATCTCGAATGCTGCGCGGACAAGCCGCTTGGTGTAGTCGGATTTCGGGTCAACCAGAACCTGGTTCACGGGGCCCTGTTCGACGATCTTGCCGTATTGCATCACCATCACACGGTGGCACAGCGCGCGCACCACCTTCAGATCGTGACTGATGAAGAGGTAGGAGAGCCCCTTTTCCCGCTGGAGTTTGCGCAAGAGCGCGATGATCTGCGCCTGAACGGACAGATCCAGAGCCGATGTCGGCTCGTCGAGGAGGATGAATTCGGGCTCCAGCGCGATGGCCCGCGCAATGGCAAGCCGCTGTCGCTGACCGCCGGAGAATTCATGCGGGAAACGGTTGGTGATCGTGTCGGGCAGGCCCGCCTCTCGCAACGCCTGCTTGACCCGTCCGTAGCGCTCGGCCCGGCCGCGGCCGATGCCGTTCACCACAAGGCCCTCCTCGATGATCTGACGCACCGACATCCGCGGATTGAGCGAGGAGAAGGGATCCTGAAAGACGATCTGCATCCGGCTGCGCAGGGGTTTCATCTGGCGCCGGTTATAGGCTTCGATTGCATCGCCGAAGAATTTCACGCGCCCGTCATTCATGTCGATCAGGCGCAGGAGGGCCTGCCCGAACGTCGTCTTGCCGGACCCGGATTCGCCCACAAGGCCCAGTGTCTCGCCCTTGCGCAGATCGAGGTCGAGACCGTCGACCGCGATCAGCTTTGAGGTGGTGCCCTTGAAGAAGCCGCCCTTGCGCAGGGAGAATTCGACCCGCACACCCTCGCCGCTGAGGACCGGGTCGCCGCCGGCCTCGACGGGGTTGGCAACGCCCTTGGGTTCGGCCGCGATCAGGCGTTTGGTGTAGGGGTTCGACGGCGCGCGGAAAATCTCTTCCGTCGGCCCGGATTCGCGCACCTCGCCATGCTGCATCACGTAGACCCTGTCGGCGAACTGGCGCACCACCGTCAGGTCATGGGTGATGAGGATCACGCCCATCCCGTATTTCTGCTTCAGGTCGTCGATCAGGTGCAGGATCTCGGCCTGCACCGTCACGTCGAGCGCCGTTGTCGGCTCGTCCGCGATCAGCACGTCCGGCCGGTTGGCCAGCGCCATGGCGATCATCACCCGCTGCCGCTGCCCGCCCGACAATTGATGCGGATACTGGTTCACGCGGGCATCCGGTTCGGGGATGCGCACCTCGTCCAGGAGTTCGATCGCGCGTTTCCAGGCCTGCTTTTTCGACATCCTCTGATGCAGGATCAGCGTTTCCGACAGCTGCACCCCGATCCGGTAGATCGGGTTCAGCGACGACATCGGCTCCTGAAAGATCATCGCGATCCGGTCGCCGCGCAGCTTGCGCATCTCGGCCTCGGACAGGTGGGCCATGTCCTTGCCCTTGTAGTCGATCCGCGTGGCGTCCGCGACACTCGCCCGTTTCGACAAAAGCCGCATGACGGCACGCGCCGTGACGGACTTGCCCGACCCGGATTCGCCCACCAGCGCCGTGGTCTGGCCGGGATAGACGACAAAGGACACGTCGCGCACGGCCTCGACGGTGCCGCCATCGACCTTGAAGGTCACGCCCACCTTGTGGGCATCTATGATCGGGGACATCTCGGTCATGGTGTGCGCCTCAATAGGGATCGACCGCGTCGCGCAGACCGTCGCCCAGCGCGTTGAACGCAAAGACGGTCAGCAGGACGAAGCCCACCGGCGAGAGGATCCAAGGGTAGGAGCCGATCACGCTGAACGTGCCCGCATCCTGAAGCATCAGCCCCCAGGACATCAGCGGCGGCTTGACCGCGAAACCGAGGAAACCCAGGAAACTTTCCAGAAGCACGATCGTCGGGATCCCCAGCGTGATCGCCACGATCACGTGGCTGAGCACGTTGGGCAGGATGTGGCGCGTGATGATCCGCCAGTCGCTGGCCCCCACGGCCAGCGCCGCGCGGACATAGTCGATCCGGCGCAGGGCCAGCGTCTTCGACCGCACCTCGCGGCTGAGTTGCGCCCAGCCAAGCCCCACGATCACGAGGACCACGAAGGTCAGGAACAGGGTCGAGGGCGCGGTCACCGGGATCAGCGTCGCAAGCGCGAGGTAGAAGGGAAGCTGCGGAAAGGCGAGGATGATCTCGACGAACCGCTGGAACCACATGTCGAACCGGCCCCCGATATAGCCCGAGGTGATGCCCACCAGCGTGCCGATGATCGTGATCAGCGTGATCGAGGTCAGCGCGATGGCCAGTGAAATCTTCGACCCGATGATGCCCCGGCTCAGGATGTCGCGACCCAGCTTGTCGGTGCCCAGAAGGTGCAGGGGCGATCCGTCCGCGGTGCCGATGAAGTGGCGGGAGAAGGTCATGCCCAGCATCTCGTATTCCCAGCCCTTGGCAAAAAGCACGATCTTGCGCGGATTGTCGTAATCGGGCCCGCTGAGCGGCTGGAACGTCACCGGGTCCAGCTCGTCGATTTCGACGATCGGGAAGGCGACCGGCAGGAGCCGCCACCCGGCCTCCGGCCCGTCACCGGGCACATACCAGCTGATCCTGTCGGGCGGGGCAAAGGCGATGTTGGGCTCCTTGGGATTCATCGGGGCGAAGAACTGCGCGAAAAGCGCCACCACCAGCAGCAGCACGACAAGGATCAGCCCCATCATGCCGGGGATCGACTTGCGGAACCGGCGCCAGACCAGGGTCCAGTAATTCTCGCCCTCGCCGCTGATCGTGGTGACGCGCAGGTCGGCCTCTTCCTGTTCGGCCAGTTCCTCGATCTCGCGCAGCTCGTCGGGCTGGTGATCGTCGTCGGGAAGCGGGTAGATCTGGTCGGCCATCAGTCGTTCCCCACCCGGATGCGCGGATCAAGCACCGCCAGAAGCATGTCGGCGATGATGTTGCCGACGATCAGCGTGGCGCCCAGTACCAGAAGAAGCGTCGCCGTCACGTAGACATCGCCGATCCCCATCGACCCGACGATGGCGGGACCCACCGTGGCAAGGCTGAAGACGATGGCCACCTCGATCTCGCCGGTGAGCATGTAGGGCATGATCACCCCCTGATAGGCGACAAGCGGATGGAGCGCGTTGGGCACCGCATGGCCCATGATCACCTTGCGTTCGCTCAGCCCCTTGGCGCGGGCGGTTTCGACATATTGCGCATTCAGCGTGTCCAGAAGGTTTCCGCGCATCACGCGCATGTTGTAGGCCAGCCCCCCGACCGTCGCGATGAAGACGACGGGCCAGACATGTTCGATCAGGTTCCACAGCTTGGCCCAGTTGAACTGCATGAAACCAAGCCAGTAGGGCTGCCCCCCGTATCGCGAGGAATAGAAACTGCCCAGTTCCTGAACGTTTAGCTTGAAGGCCAGCACATAGAGAATGATCAGCGCCAGAAGAAAGCGCGGCACGGTCATGCCCAGAAACGAGATGAAGGACAGGACGGTGTCGGTCCAGCTGTATTGCCGGGTCGCGGCGAGGATACCGAAGGTGATCCCGAGAACGGAGGCGAAGAAGTGGCACACGAGGGCCAGCATGATCGTTCTGGGGAGCCGCTCGCCGACCACGTCGGCCACGGGCTTGTTGTAATAGAAGGAATGTCCGAAATCGCCCCGCATCACGATGCCCGACACCCAGCGCAGATACTGAACGACGATCGGATCGTTGAGGCCGTTTTCCTCGCGGTAGCGTTCGGCAGCGGCATTGGCGGCCTCGATCGTGGCATTGCCCTGGGTGATCATGTTCGAGCGGATGAAATCCGCATAATCGCCGGGCGGCGCGTTGATGATCGCGAACGTGATGATGCTCATCACGATCAGGACGGGAATGGCCTGAAGCAACCGGATGACAAGAAAGCGCAGCATCGGTCAACCCTCGGGATGGAATGGAAAGGTCGGGGCAAAGGTCGGGGCGGGACACATGTCCCCGCCCCGACCAGGGAGGAACTCCCTTATCCGGCGGTCATCGGTCCATCGTCACCCGGAAGCGTGTTCGGGTGCAGCTGGTGGTCCGCCTGGGCATCGGCCGGCACGTATACGCGTTCGCGGATGATGTTGTCCTCCGCCCAGTTATACATGAAGATCGGTGCCCCTGCCGGGATGTTGGCAAAGCGCTTGTTGATGATCAGCGCGCCCGGATAGGCCGTCAGACCCACACCGTAGAGGTTCTCGGTATAAAGCCTCTGGTAACGGCTCATCAGTTCGGACCGCTCCTCGGCATCGCGGCTGCCGATGAAGGCATTCACGACCTCGACCATTTCCTCTTCCCACGGGAGCAGGTCCATCTCGCCATCGGCATTGGCGCGGTGGTTGAGCGACGTCTGCGGGCCGACCGGCGCCAGTTCGGCGGTGTTCTGGACGACCGTGATCAGGGACGTGCCGTTGCGCAGCACCATCCAGTCATACCGGCCGGAATTCTGTGTCGCGTCGCGGTCATTGCCTGTCAGCAGGTTCAGCGCGGCCTGGATCCCCGCCTCTTCCAGCATCGCCACCACGCCTTCGGCGAGGTTGCGGTCGGTCTGGTAGTCGGCGTTGGCAAGAATGGTGATCTGGACGTTGCCGCCATCCATCATCCCCTCGGGCCAGTTGTAGAAGCCGTCGCCATCGGTGTCGGAAAGCCCCGCCGCTTCGAAATGCGCCCGCGCGCTTTCCTGGCTGTAGGGATAGAAGACGGTGGCCTCCTCGTCATAGTAGGACGTCCCGGCATAAAGACCGCCCGGATACTGGACGGTGAACGGACCCTTCACCAGCGATTCACCCAGACGCACGCGGTCCATGGCCTGGCTGATGCCCTTGCGGAAATCCGCGTTCCGGTTCAGCTCGCGCACCGCCTGTGCCCGCTCGTCCGGCTCGCCCCAGCCATTGGCCGAGAGGTTGGGATAAAGCGTGTAGCCGATCGTGCGGGGGCCGAATGCCAGACGCGCGGGAGAATCGTCCTCCGCCGCGCGACGCAGCGATTCGACATAGTTCTCGGGCTGTTCGAGGTTGGAGAAGTCGCCCGTGCCGGCCACGGCCTGCACGTCGCGGTCCGCCCAGGTCGACAGGCGATAGTGCAACTCGTCGAGATAGGGCAGCTGGTTTCCGGCCTCGTCCACCTTCCAGTAATAGGGGTTGCGGCGCAGAACGACGATGTCGTCGGCCCGGTATTCCACCGGCACCCAGGCGCCCATCACCGGGAAGCCCATGTCTTCCGGCGGGAACGCGTTGATGAAGTCCTGCATCGAGTTGTCGGAATAGTCCGGATGCACGGGCTTGAGAACGTGGCTCGGCCCCGGGCAGAAATTGCCATAGGCAAAGTCGTAGAGCACCGATCCGGGGAACGGCGTCGTGAAGGTCATCGTGAAGGTGTAGTCATCCACGATTTCGAGCGTCGTGCCTTCGCCATAGGTCGAAAGCGTCGCGCCGTTCAGAGGCGTGACCTCTGTGTTCAGGATGATGTCGTTCCAGTAGAAGTCGATATCCTCGGTGTCGAACGGGTCGCCGTCGGACCATTTGGCCCCCTCGATCAGGTTGACCGTCAGCATCATCCCGTCCTCGGACCATTCCCAGGACTTGGCGAGGTTCGGCATCGGCTCCAGGTCTTCGGGGTTGATCGTGAACAGAGGGCCGGTCCGGGTGAGGCATTCGTAAAGACCGATATCGATGCCGCCCCAGCCTTGTGACTGGCCGCCAAGATAGTTCCAGCCCTCGGGCCGGCCGCCGATCACGTGGCGCAGTGTCCCGCCATAGACGCCGATCCCGTCGGGCATGTTGCCCGCCTTGTAGACCAGCGGCTCGACCGGCAGCCGCTCCTCGACGGGCGGCAACATGCCGGCCTCGACAAAGGCGGTCACGTAATCGGGCTCGTTATAGGCATCGAGCGCGCGAAACTCGAACATGTCGGAACGGTTTACGAAGACAGGCTCGCCCTGCGCCGAGAATTCCGGTGCGGGCGGCGGCGTTGTCGGCTCCACCATCTGCGCGGTCAGCGCAGTGGCGGAAACGCCAAGCATCAGCGCCGGCAATGCGGCGCGCGTGAGTATTTTCATTTGAGGTCCTCCCTATGGCCATCGACGGCCACGTCGGTTTGTTTTTGCGCGGCGAACCGACTCCTCAACGGCGCGCCACACGTCAAGCTTGCACAGGGGGCGAGGCTTGGGGCAATGTGGGATTTGGATAGATTTATCCGGGTTTCAAAGATTCTGGATGAAAAACGACACCATGGCACTTAAGGACGCTCCGGCTCAGGCCACCGAGTTGACAAGCGACCGGGATTTCTACGCGCCGGATACGGCTTATGGCCGATTCGGCATGAAGCAGTTCTATCCCGACACGATGGACGCGCCGCACTGGCACGGGCATGTGGAATTCAACCTCATCCTCGGCAATGACATGTGCTACGATTACGACGGCCGGACGGTCATCGTGCCCGAGGACCGGATCGTCGCTTTCTGGGCGGGCGTGCCCCATCGTCTGACCCGGTTCGAGAGACCCCTGCATGACGACATGGTGCTGACCAATCTCTACATGCCGGTCGACCGCTTTCTCTTCATGCCGCATGTGAGCCAGCTTCAGGTCGCGCTGCTGGGTGGGGCCGTGGTCGTTCTGCCACCCCAGTCCCTGAGCAGAACAACATATTATCAATGGCTTGAGGATTTCCGCTCCAGCCAGCCCGAAAGGTGGGAGATCCTTTTTGCGGAGTTGAATGCCGCCCTGCGCCGCAGTCAGCTGGACGGATTCGACTTCCTCAGCCTGCCCGAAAGCATGACCCACGATTCACACAGATCGAACAGCCGGCAGATCACCCAGCTTGTCGCGATGATCCGCTATATCCTCGAGAACCTGGCCTCGCCTCTGACCACCGCCGAGGTGGCCAGGGTCGCGCGGCTTCATCCCAACTATGCCTCCTCGCTCTTTGCGAAAACACTTCACATTCCCATGAAACGCTTCATCATACGCATGCGGCTCTTGCGGGCCCGGGCGATCCTGATTGATGGATCGGACCCGATTTCTCAGGTGGCCGAGGAATCCGGGTTTTCATCCATGACCCAGTTCTACGAACATTTCAGAACGGCCTACGGCATGAGCCCGCACCAGATGCGGCGCGAGCATTCGACCGGATCGTGACATCCGCCGCGTGTCTGCAAGTCCCGGCCCATCCTCAAGAATTTCCGAACAGACCTGTCCCGTTTTGACATGTGGCGCAGGCGCACCAGAGGCCGCATCATGGCCCGACACCCTGCCGGAGACGCAAGATGACAGACCGCTATTACACCCCCAGGGGCGGCCATCCCCCGCAAGAGCAGCTGCTCACGGGGCGGGCGATGTTCACCGAGGCCTATGCCGTGATCCCCCGCGGCACGATGCAGGATATCGTGACCTCCGCCCTGCCCTTCTGGGAGCGCACCCGCGCCTGGATCATCGCCCGTCCGCTGTCGGGATTTGCCGAAACCTTCTCGCAATACATCGTGGAGGTGGCGCCCGGCGGCGGATCGGACCGGCCCGAAACAGACCCTGCGGCCGAGGCGGTGATTTTCGTGGTCTCGGGCGGGGCCGGGATGGATATCGGCGGCCAGCACCACGCCCTTGTGCCGGGCAGCTATGTCTATCTGCCCGCCGGGCAGGCCTGGTCGCTGAGAAATGGCGCGGACGCGCCCGTCGTCTTTCACTGGATCCGCAAGGCCTATGAGCCGGTCGAGGGCATCGACCCGCCCGCCCCCTTCGTGACGAACGAGGCCGATGTCGCCCCCACGCCCATGCCCGGCACCGATGGCAGATGGGCCACCACCCGTTTCGTCGACCCGTCCGACATCCGCCACGACATGCATGTGACCATTGTCACCCTCGAACCCGGCGCCGTGATCCCCTTTGCCGAGACCCATGTGATGGAACACGGGCTATACGTGCTCGAAGGCAAGGCCGTCTACCGGCTGAACCAGGATTGGGTGGAGGTCGAGGCGGGCGATTACATGTGGCTGCGCGCCTTCTGCCCGCAGGCCTGCTATGCGGGCGGGCCGGGGCGGTTTCGTTACCTGCTCTACAAGGACGTCAACCGGCACATGCCGCTGCGCCTGCGCTGAGGATCAGGGCAGACGCACGACAAGGGGGGTGTCGAACCAGTATTCCTCAAGGTTCTCGCCCTCTCCGATCCGGTCGATCACGGCGAACAGCCCCGGCTGATGCAGCGGCGTCAGAACCCCATGCCACGTGGCGCGGTGGAAATTGATCCCCTGCCCCGGCGCCGTGACAAAGGCCAGAGGCCGGCCCGGGCGTCCGCCTGCATCGGGCGCCACGACCACCAGAAACGGATCCATGCTCATCGGCAGGAACGCCTGGCTGCCCTCGGGATGCCGCTCCACCATCTCGAGCGTCAGGGGCAGAACACGCGGCTCGGCCCGGAAGAGGCTGATCCCGGCGCGGCCGGTGCCGAAATCCAGCCGCGCGCGGTCGTGATACCGCCCGCAAAGCCCCTGATTGATGATCCGGTCAGGCGCGCCGCCTGTATCCAGCACGTCGCCAAAGGGCGCAAAGGCCGCTTCCGTCAGCGGGGCTGCGATGATCTCGCCGCTCATGCGCCCAGCTTGTCGATCAGGCGCAGCTCCGCGATGCGTTCGACCTGGCGGCAGGCCTCGTCGATCTCGGCCTCGCGGGTATGTTCGATCCGGCGCCCGAAAGCGGCGAGGATGCCCGGCTTGTCATGGTCGCGCACGGCGATGATGAAGGGAAATCCGAATTTCGCGGTATAGCGGGCATTCAGATCCTCGAAGGCGCGCCGTTCGGAATCGGTCAGCGCATCCAGACCGGCAGAGGCCTGTTCATGGGCCGAGTCCGCCGTCAGCCGCCGCGCCAGCGCCAGCTTGCCCGCCAGATCGGGATGGGCCTTCAGCACGGCCAGCCGCCGGTCATCGGGGGCAGACCGGAACACGCGGGCCAGCGCCGAATGCACGCCCCGCGCGGTGTCGTGGGTGGGGCCCAGTTCCAGATCGAAGGCGCCTTCGGCGATCCAGGGGGAATGTTCGAAGATGGAGCCGAATTCGGCGACGAACGCCTCTCGGGACATCTCGGACGGGCGGGTCCGGTGCAGGGGCGGATGGACGCGCGCCCAGTGATCCGCGATCTGGCTGCGCGTGGCGAACCACACGCCCTCGTGCCCGCGCGCATGGTCGAGAAACCGGCGCACCGCCTCGACCCGGCCGGGCCGGCCCGCAAGCCGGCAATGAAGCCCGACCGACATCATCTTGGGCCGACCCTCCTCCCCCTCGCGATACAACTCGGCAAAGGTGGCGCGCATGTAATCATAGAACTGCTCGCCCGAATTGAAGCCCTGCGGCGTGGCAAACCGCATGTCGTTGCAATCAAGCGTGTAGGGCACGATCAGGTGATCGCGTCCGTCGATGCGTTCCCAATAGGGCAGATCGTCGGCATAGGAATCGGCGAGCCAGTCAAAGCCCAGCTCTGCGCCCAGACGCACCGAATTCATGCTGGCCCGCCCCTGGTAAAAGCCGCGCGGCCGCGTGCCCACCACCTCGGCATGAAGGCGGATCGCCTCGGCGATCTGCGCGCGCTCCTCGTCTTCGCCCATATCCTTGTATTCGATCCATTTCAGACCGTGGCTTGCGATGTCCCAGCCCGCGGCCTTCATCGCGGCGACCTGTTCGGGCGCGCGCGCCAGCGCCGTGGCCACGCCGAAGACCGTCACCGGCACATCGGCCAGCAGGCGGTGCAGACGCCAGAACCCGGCCCGCGCGCCATATTCGTAGATGGTTTCCATGTTCCAGTGACGCTGGCCGGGCCAGGCAGCCGCACCCACGATCTCCGACAGGAAGGCTTCGGAGGCCGGGTCGCCATGCAGAAGGTTGTTCTCGCCCCCCTCTTCGTAATTGACGACGATCTGCACCGCGATCTTCGCGCCATTCGGCCAGTCCGCCACGGGCGGGTTGGCGCCATAGCCTGTCATGTCTCTGGGATAACGTGTCATGCGGTCCCCTTCACAAAGCATCCCTTGCCTAATCGGAAACAATCGTGAAGTTTTTCAAATTATTCCACAAGCTGCATCAAGGGCCGGTCATTTGTCTTTGCCGTAGTCCCGTGCCAGCCTGATTTTCGTTCAAGAGGAGGCCGCCGATGCCCGGATATCTGACGACACATGTCCTTGATACCGCGCGGGGCTGCCCGGCCGAAGGGCTGGCGATCACCCTGTTGCGCATCGACGGCGACAGTCGGGCCGAGATCGCACGCCGCGTCACCAATGCCGATGGCCGCACCGACAGCCCGATCCTGCCTCAGGCGGAGTTCAGGGTCGGGATCTACGAACTGGTCTTCGTGGCGGGCGATTACCTGCGCGCCGCGGGGCTCGCGGCACAAGAGCCGCTGTTTCTCGACCGGGTGCCGATCCGGTTCGGGATGAACGACGCCGAGGCGCATTACCATGTGCCGTTGCTGCTCTCGCCCTACGGCTATTCGACCTATCGCGGAAGCTGACCGGCGGGGGCCGCATCGCGGACCACATCGGCGATGCGCCCGATCATGAAATCCATGAACAGCCGGGTCTTCGGGTCCTGACCCTTTCGATGGGCAAAGAGGCACGCCATCTGGATCGGTTCGGGCGGCGTTTCGACGGCCACCGGAACCAGCCGACCGGCCGCCAGATGCTCGGCCACCTCGAAGACCGGTTTCAGCGCGATCCCGTGACCGCCCAGCGCCCAGTCGGTCAGCACGTCGCCATCATCGGATTCGTAGCGCCCCGAGACCCGGAACCGCCGCACGCCGTCTTTCGTGCGCAGGGGCCAGCGAAATTCGGTCGCGCCCGGAAACCTCAGGTTCAGGCATTCATGGGCCTCTTCGATCAGCGCGTCGCCCGTGGCCGGGCATCCGCGCGCGGCGATATAGGCCGGCGCGGCGCACAGCACCCTGTCGATATCCGCGATCTTGCGGATCCGCAGGGTGCTGTCCTCGGGCCGGCCAAGGAAGAAGGCCAGATCCAGCCCCTCGCCCGTCAGGTCGACCTTGCGGTCCGACAGGCGCAGGCGCACCGTCACTTGCGGGTAGCGGTCCAGAAAGGCCGGCACCTGCGGCGCGATCAGCCGCCGCCCCACGCCAAGAGGGGCCGCCACATGGATCGACCCCTTGGGGTTGTCGGTAATGTCGATGACCTCGGCCTCGGCGGCCTCGACCGCCTCGAGGATGCGGCAGGCCCCGCCATAGAACGCCTTGCCCTGCTCGGTCGGGGACAGGTTACGCGTTGTGCGCTGGAACAGCCGCACGCCCAAACGATCCTCAAGTTGCGATATCCGCGACGAGGTCACCGCCGGAGATATCCTCAGGTCTCGACCCGCCGCCGACATGCTGCCAAGCTCGTAGACGCGGACGAATGTCCGGATGGTGTCGAGATAGGACATTGTTCGGGCTTTTTTGATGCTGCTTGGTATTCCTTTGGAATAGCAGAACAATCACAGTCGGCATAGACTGGTTTTCGACCGGAAAATGGAGCGTGCGCATGTATGATCTGGCCATCTTGTGGGACTGGACGGCCTTTGCCGTCAGGTGGCTGCATGTCATCACCGCGGTGGCCTGGATCGGGTCGTCCTTCTATTTCATCGCGCTCGATCTGGGTCTGAAACGCGACATACCCGGTCCCGCGGATGGCGAGGAATGGCAGGTCCATGGCGGCGGGTTCTACCACATCCAGAAATACCTTGTGGCCCCTGACGCCCTGCCCGAACACCTTACCTGGTTCAAATGGGAGGCCTATTCGACATGGCTGTCGGGTGCGGCCCTTCTGATGGTGGTCTACTGGGTGGGGGGGGAGCTTTATCTGCTGGACCCGACCAAGGCCGACCTGGCGCTCTGGCAGGGGATCGCGATCTCGGCGGCGAGCATTGCGGTGGGCTGGCTGCTCTATGACGGCCTGTGCAAATCGCCCCTGGGCGACCGGCCCACGGCGATGATGGTGGCCCTGTTCGCGATCATCGTGGCGATGAGCTGGGGGCTCAATCAGGTCTTCACGGGCCGCGCCGCCCTGCTGCATCTGGGCGCGTTCACCGCGACGATCATGTCGGCCAACGTGTTCTTCATCATCATCCCCAACCAGAAGATCGTGGTGGCCGACCTCAAGGCGGGCCGCACGCCCGACCCGAAATACGGCAAGATCGCCAAGCTGCGGTCGACCCACAACAACTACCTCACGCTGCCGGTCATCTTCCTGATGCTGTCGAACCATTACCCGCTCGCCTTCGGCACCGAACATGCCTGGATCATCGCGAGCCTCGTGTTCCTGATGGGGGTCACGATCCGGCATTTCTTCAACTCCATGCATGCCCGCAAGGGCCGCCCGCACTGGACATGGGGGGTCACGGTGATGCTTTTCTTGCTGATCGCGTGGCTTTCGACCCAACCGGGGATGGACAGCTACGAGGAGGCCGAGGCCCGTCCCCTGACCGCCATCGAGGCGCAGTTCGCAAATGCCGCCGGTTTCGATGCCGCCTATGACACGGTCATCGGCAATTGTTCGATGTGCCATGCGCGCGAGCCTGTCTGGGGCAACATGCACTGGCCCCCCAAGGGCATCGTGCTCGAAACCGAATCCGACATCGCCCGCCACGCAAGGCTTGTCTATTTGCAGGCCGGCGTCAGCCATGCCATGCCACCGCCCAACGCCATCCAGATGGCCCCCGAGGCGCGTGCCGAGATCATCGCATGGTATCGCGCCGCCACGGGCGGCTGATCGGCCACGCCAAGGACCGGGAGAAAGACATGCCGAACCTCACGAAAACCGCAGCCCGAATGGTCGCCGAGGCCCGCGCCCGCATCGCGGAGGTCGAGACCGCCGACCTGATCGCCCGGGCCGACGACCCCGATACGGTGATCGTCGATATCCGCGACATCCGCGAACGCCAGCGGACGGGCTACATCCCCGGCAGCGTCCATGCGCCGCGCGGCATGATCGAATTCTGGGTCGACCCCGACAGCCCCTATTTCAAGGAGGTCTTCGGACAGGAGGGCAAGACTTACGTTTTTCACTGTGCCAGCGGCTGGCGATCCGCCCTAACGGTCGCGACCTTGCAGGACATGGGGTTTGACGCCGCCCATCTGAAGGACGGCTTTGGCGACTGGGTCAAGGCGGGCGGCCCCGTGGAGGGCGCAAAGGACGACTAGGCCCGCAGATCAGACCTTGACCGACCCGCCATAGGCGCTTTCGATCACCACCGTGTCGCCCGGCCCCAGCGCCACGCCGCTGGCATAGCGGTAGCTTTCGGCCCCGCCGTCCGCGCGTTCGACCGACAACGCGTTCAGCCCTCCGGGTTGTGCCCCGCCCAGCGACCAGACAGGCTCCACCCCGTGGGACAGCCCCACTGAGAGCGTGGCAGGCCCGCGCAGGCCATAGCGGATGCGCACGCCGCGCCCGCCCGGCATCTCGCCCGCTCGTTCGGGGCGGTCGGTCAGGGTCTTTTCCACCACGTCGAAACCATAGCGCGCCTCGGCGATCTCGACCGGACAATTGAACGTGTCGCCGTGATTGGTGGAATACATCGCATCAAGCCCGGGCCTTTGGGCCGTGGCCCCCCAGCCGCCCATCTGCGGCTCGACCATGGTGTAGCGCCGGCCCGTCTCCGGGTGGCGGCCCGCGATCACCGTGCCGAAGACCGAGGCGAAACTGCCCGCGGGCAGCCGCCCCGGCATCGCGCGGGCCAGACATTGCCAGAGCATGTCGACAAGCTTGAGCCGGGTTTCGAAATAATACCCATGCGCCGCGTCCGGCCCTGCGTGAAAGATCGTGCCCGGGGTCGTCAGCATCTCGAGCGGGGCGAAACTGCCCGCATTGGCGAACCGGTCCGGGTCGGTCAGCGCCTTGAAGAGGATCTGACACGCGATCAACGCCCCGTCGCGGCCGGTGTTGTAGGGGCCGGTCGCCTGTTGGGGCGCCTCGCGCAGATCGACGCGGAACCGGTCCTTCGTGATCTCGATGCCCGCGCGCCAGATGGCTCCGTCATCCTGCGCGACCTCGATGGAAAAGGCACCCTCGGGCAGCAGGGCCAGCCCCGCCCGCGCCCGCGCCTCGCCCAGCTTGCGGGCCTCGGCAATGGCGGCGACCAATGCGTCGGCGCCATAACGCCTGCACAGCCCCCGGATCAGCGCCGCGGCCCTGCGGCCCGCCGAGACCTGCGACCACAGATCGCCGGTCACGAAATCGGGCTGGCGCGAATTGGTTCGGATGATGTCGAAGACGGCCTCGTTCGCCTCCCCCTTCGAGAACAGCTTGACCATCGGCAGGCGCAGCCCCTCGGCCACGATCTCGGTCACGTCGACGGGCATGGAGCCGGGCGTCTTGCCGCCCACATCGCCCCAATGGGCGATGGAGGCGACCCAGGCCACGAGGCGGCCCTCGTGAAATACAGGCTCGGCCAGGACGATATCGCTCAGATGTGTGACGCCGCCGTGATTGGGGTCGTTCGTGATGAACAGATCCCCCTCCTCGATCGCGCTGCCATAGCGCGCGACGATGGCGGTCACCGATTTGTCGAGCACGCCGACAAAGGACGGGATCCCCGCGCCCGAGCTGACAAGCGCCCCCGCCGCATCGGTGATGCCCGTGCCCACGTCGAGCACCTCGTAGATGATCGGGCTCATCGCGGTCTTGCGCAGAACCTCGAACATCTCTTCGGCCGCGCTGTCGAGCGCGGCCTGGATCACGTCGATGGTAAAGGGATCAGACATCGATCCGCTTGGCCTCGCGGGGAAGTTCGGACAGGATTTCCGGCCCGTCCGCGCGCAGGATCACGATCTCTTCGAGACGGACGCCGAACCGGCCCGGCAGATAGACGCCTGGCTCGATGGAAAACACCATCCCCTCGTCCAGCACGGTCTGGGAAGAGGCGCTGATCCACGGCGGCTCATGCACCTCGGTGCCAAGGCCATGGCCGGTCCGGTGCAGGAAATAGTCGCCATAACCCGCATCGGTGATCACGCCGCGCGCGGCATCGTCGACCACATGGGCCTTGCCCCCCGGGCGCGCGGCGGCCATCGCCGCCTCGACGGCGCGGTTGACCACGTCATGCACCTCGGCATAGCCCTCGGGCGGCTCGCCCACCACCGCCATGCGCGTGATGTCCGACGAATAGCCCGCCGATCCGCCGCCGATATCCATGACGACCGCGTCGCCCTCCTTCAGCACGGTCTGGCCCGTGTGGTGGTGCGGCATCGCGCCGTTCGGCCCGGCCCCCACGATGGAAAACAGCGGCTTTGCCCCTTCGGAGGCGAATTGCGCGCGGGCCACCGCGGCCACGTCCTGCTCGGTCATGCCCGGCTTCATCGCGGCCCAGGCGGCCTGCATGGCACGGTCGGCGATCAGCGCATTGGCCTTGAGGGCCGCATATTCATCGGCCTCCTTGCGCATCCTGAGCGCGCCCACCGTCGTGTCGCAGAACTGCCGTTTTGAATTCAGCAACCTGTCCTGAACCAGCGCCGCGTGATCGGCGCGCATCGCCTCGTCGATCGCGATGGAGCCTGCGTTGGACATGCCGAACGCATCCAGAAGCCTGTCGAGCGCGCCCTGCGGCCCGTCATCATCGGACCATTCGAAGAACGGCAGATCGGTCTGGCGGCCTGCGCTTTCGGCCTCGAGCGCGGGCATCAGGAACCCCGCATCCGATTTCGTGACCATCGCGAGGACGGGCCGTTCATCGGCATGGGGATGCACGTCCAGAAGCCATCCCAGATGCGCGCCGGGGCCAAGGACGACAAGGTCCACCCCCTCGCTGTCCATCTGGGCGCGCAACCGCGCGAGCCTTGCATCGGTGTTGGTCATGTCTGTCCCTCCTGTCATTTCTGTCCGGTCGCGATCACGACCTTGCCGTGGCTGTCGCGCGGCTGGCTCAGATAGGCCCAGGCGTCGCGATAGCCGTCCATCGGGTAGACCCGGTCGATCTGCGGGGCAAGCCGGCCATCGGCCAGCGCCTGCGTGACGAAGGCCACGCCCCGGGCGCGCGCCGCGTCATCCTCGACATAGTTGAAAAGCGAATAGGGTTTGAACGTCGCATTGGCCTGGAACATGTCGACGAAAGGCAGCGTCGGAAATTCGCCATCCAGAGTGCCGTAGAAGAATATCTGCGCGCCCTTGGCCAGCGCCGGCGAATAGCGGTGGATCATCCCCGCACCCACCGGATCGAAGACCGCGTCGACGCCCTGCCCGTTCGTCACCTTGGCGATCTCGGCCGCGATATCGGTGTCGTCGGCCGTCACGATCACATGGCTGGCACCGCTGTCGATCAGGTAATCGACGCTCCCCGGATCGCGGGTCGTGCCGATCATGTTGGCCCCCGCCAGACGCCCGATATGCAGCGCCGCATTTCCGGCGGTGCCCGTCGCCGCCGTCACCAGCATGGAGGTGCCGGGCCCGGCGCGGGCCAGTTCCATCACCGGGTAATAGGCCGTCATGAACTGCATCCAGATCGACGCGGCCTCGACCGGGGACAGCCCCGGCGGTGTCGGCGCAAGATAGCGGGCATCGACGCAGGCATAGTCCGCGCTCGTGCCGTCATTGTCGTAGAAATAGGGCAGCGTGCCCACATGCTGGCCAATCTCCCACCCCGTCACGCCCTCGCCCAGCGCATCCACGACGCCCGCGGCCTCCATCCCGATCCGGGCGGGAAAGGACGGAAAGCTGAAGGAATAGCGATCGAGCATCAGGTCCATGTCGCCCCAGTTCAGCGCGAAGGCCCCGATCTTCAGCCGGACCTGCCCGGGCCCGGGCTGCGGCATGGGTGCCTCGATCAGGTCGAGCCCCTGCCAGCCGTCATGGCCGTGGATCACCCATTCGCGGGGCATTTCAGGCCGGAACCACGATGCGGCCGCCGAATGCGGGGCGGTCGTCGAAGGTGCCGATGCTGGCGATCTCCTCCTCGGTGGGCGCCTCGCAGGACCATTTGCGCGACGGCACCCAGCCGCAATCGCGTTTCAGAAGCGCGCCGTATTCGGCCCGTTTCAGCGCGGCGATCGACGGGTCGATCACCGGCACGCCCAACTCCTTCTCCATGTGGTGGTGAAAGCCCACCTCCATCGTGCAGCCGAGGATCAGCGATTCGGCGTAATCCTCCTCCACCGCCTTGCGTCCCGCCGTCATAAGGCAATGGGCGGTGCGGTCGTGATCCTCCTGAAACTCGGTCACGCCCAGTTCGACGTGATAGAAGCCCGCGAGCCGGTCCCGGTGGCCGTGGTCATGGACCGTGGATTGCATCTGGTGAACCCATTTGCGCCGCCCCACGATCACCCCGAACCGGTTCGACAGGCTGGCCGCGATCTCGCAGGATGCCACACAGGGCGCGGTCACGATCATCTCGCCCGAGACCTCGCGCGCCTCGTAAAGGCCGGTGTCGTAGAAGCACCCGATGGCCAGCGCATCGAACCCCTCGCGCGCGGCGGCGCGGGCAGCGCGGATGATGCCCGCCGTCACCATGCCTTCATAGCTGCGGTATTCGATATTGGTGAACAGCCCGATCTCGTCGGGCAGCGAGGTGACGTGCACTTCCGTGCCCGGCAGCTTCACGTCGCGCGCCATGTCGGCGAACAGGTCATCATGCCCGTCGCGATGGGCGACGGGACTCAGATACATGATCTTGATCGGTTTCGTCATCTTTCAGACCTCCAGCCCGTGAATGTCGCGCGCGCGATCCGCGCTCAGGATACCGTTCTTGACGTCGCGGCGGACGGCCTCCGGATCGCGCGCTTTCGGGTCGCCATAGCCCGCACCGCTCGACGTCACGACACGGATCACGTCGTCCGTCGTCAGCCCGAGGCCCGAGACAAAGCTGTAGCGCTGCGTCTCGCCCTCCTTGATGACCTCGACGTAATTGCCCGAGCCTTCCTCGGCCCCCTCGAGCCCCCAGGGCTTGATCCGCGAGCGGGTATAGCCCGCGGTGAGAAACCCGTTCTTCGTTCGGATCCGGTATTCGAGAACCAGCCCCCGCCCGCCCGAGAACTGCCCTTCGCCGCCCGGTTCGGTATTCAACTCCATCCGGTCGACGAACAGCCCGTTGCGGGCCTCGGAAATCTCGGCGGGCGTGTTGTAGGTCTCGCCGTGGAAGCCGCTGAAGATGCAGGGGTTTCCGTCGCGCCCCTCCCATGCGCCCCAGCCGCCGATCTGCGGCTCGATGATGGTATATTGCCGGCCCGTATCGGGGTGGATGCCGCCGATGAACGTCCCGCAGATCGAACTGAAATGCCCGGCGGGCAGGCGTTCGGGGATTTGCGGCGCAAGGCAGCGCCAGATCAGGTCATAGACCCGGACCTCGGTTTCGAAGTAGAACCCGATCGCCGCAGGTTCCTGCGCATGAAAGATCGACCCTTCGCGCGTCAGCACCTTCAGCGGCCGGAACGAGCCGTCATTGGCCGGGCTGTCCGGGTCGGTCAGCGCCTTGAACACCATCTGCGCGCAGACCATCGTGCCGTCGCGGCTGGTGTTGGTGGGGCCGGTATCCTGATCGGGATTGTCACGCAGATCGACGAGGAATTCGTCATCCGTGATCGTGATCTTGACGTTGAATACACGGCCGTCATCCTGTTCCTCGTCCAGCTCGAACGTGCCCTTGGGCAGGTTGGCAAGCTCGGCCTTGGCGGTCTTTTCCCCGAATTCCATGAAACTCTGCATGGCCCGGATAAAGGTGTCGGCCCCGTATTTCCGCGCCAGCCCTTCCAGACGACGGGCGCCCACGCGCACGCTTGCGATCGCGGCCCAGACATCGCCCAGAAGGAAATCGGGCATCCGGCTGTTGCTGGTGATGATGTCCATTACCGCGTGGTCCGTCTCGCCCTCGCGGATCAGCTTGACCGCCGGAAGGCGCAGCCCTTCCTGAAAGATCTCGGTGGCCTCGCCCGAAAGCGACCCGGGCGCCATGCCCCCCACATCCGAGTTATGCGCGATATTGGCCGTCCAGGCGATCAGCTGCCCGTCGACAAAGACCGGCATGGCAAGGACAAGGTCGTTGAGATGCGTCACGCCCCCATGCCACGGATCGTTGGTGATGAAGACATCGCCGGGGCGGATGTCGGCATGTTTCGCCACGATGAACTGGACCGACTTGTCCAGCACCCCGATGAAAGCCGGGATACCCGCCCCCGAAGAGGCGATGCGCCCCTCGGCATCGGTGATGCCGGTGCCCATGTCGAGCACCTCGTAGATGATCGACGACATCGCCGTCTTGCGCATCGCGGCAAACATCTCGTCGGCCGCGGCCTGAAGCGAATTCTGGATGATTTCCAGCGTGATGGGATCGTTCTGGCTCATGACCTCTGCTCCCCGATCTCGATATGGATGTTGCGATAGGCGTCGATGGAGACGCGGTTGCCCGGATGGATCACGACCGTGCTGCCCGAATCCTCGATGATCGCGGGGCCGGTGAAGGACATGCCAGGCAGGAGGTTCTCCCCGTTGTAGATGTCGGCCTCGTGCGTCCCTTCGAGCGCGTAATCGACCGCGCGGCGACCCTTGAGCGCGTCCGTGGCCGGCGCATCGCTCAGCGCCTCGGGCTTCATCGTCAGCTTGCCCACCTCGGCGCGGGCGACGAGGTGGATGCCCACCATCTCCACCGGGGCCGTCAGCCGGTAGGTATATTCCCTCTCGTAGGCCGCGTGGAAATCCTCGGCAATGCGGTCGAGCTTCTCGTCTGTGACCGCGCCCTCGATCAGAACCTCGGTCGTGTGCTCCTGGTTCTGGTAGCGGAACTTGCCATAGCGCAGGAAGGTGACCCGACCCGGGTCGACGCCCTCGTCGGTGAATGTCGCCCGCGCCTTGGCCTCGGCCTCGGCAAAGACACCCTCGATCAGGGCGCCGGCACCCTGCTTGAGGTCGGCCAGCTGCGTCACGAAATAGTCGCGGCGCAGGTCCGACATCATCATCCCCCAGGCCGAAAAGACCGAGGCCGCGGCGGGCACGACGACCTTTTTCACCTGCAATTCCTGACCCAGCGCCACGCCGTGCATCGCGCCACCGCCGCCAAAGGCCAGAAGCGTGAAATCGCGCGTATCGTGGCCCCGGTTCAGCGAGACGAGTTTCAGCGCATTGACCATGTTGTTGTTGGCGATGCGGATGATCCCGCGCGCGGCCTCGTCGGTCGAGACGCCCAGCTTCTCGCCCACCGCAGCCAGCGCCTTTTCGGCCGCCGCGATATCGGCCTCGACCTCGCCGCCGCAGAAATAGTCGCGGTTGATCCGGCCCAGCCACAGGTTCGCATCCGTCGTCGTGGCCTCGGTGCCGCCCTTGCCATAGGCCGCCGGGCCGGGGAGCGCGCCCGCCGATTGCGGACCCACATGCAGCTTGCCGAAATCGTCGACCCAGGCGATGGACCCGCCGCCATTGCCGATCTCGACCAGATCGACCACCGGCACCATGATCGGATAGCCGGCGGACTTGCGGCTCCGCTCGATCCAGTAATCGGTCATGATGCGGACTTCACCACCCTCGATCAGCGAACATTTCGCCGTCGTGCCCCCGATATCGAGGGCGAGGATATCCGGCTCCCCGATCAGCTTGCCCAGTTCGGCGGCCCCCCAGAACCCCGAGGCAGGCCCGCTTTCGACCATGGTGATCGGCACGGCAGACGTGGCGGCCAGACTGTCGACCCCGCAATTGGACTGCATGATATAGGGGGATTTGGCAAAGCCCTGCGCCTTCAGCCCGTCATCGAGGCGACCCAGATAGCGCGCGGCCACCGGCTGCACATAGGCGGACAGGACGGCGGTGTTCGACCGTTCGTATTCGCGCCATTCGCGGGTGATCTGGTGGCTGGCCACCACCGACACCTCGGGCCAGAGGCGCGCCACCTCGGCCAGCGCCGCCGCTTCGTGCGTGGTATTGGCATAGGAATGCAGAAGGCTGATCGCCACGGCCTGCACGCCTTCGGCGCGGAAATGGTCAAGGATCGCGGGCAGGCCCGACAGGTCCAGAGGCGCGCGCTCCTCACCCATATAGGTCATCCGCCCGGGCAATTCGGCGCGCAGGTGGCGCGGCACGAAAGGTTCGGGCTTGATATAGTGCAGGTTGAAGAAATCGGGCCGGTTGCCGCGCGCGATTTCCAGCGTGTCGCGAAACCCCTCGGTCGTGATCAGCCCCACCTTCACGCCCTTGCGTTCGGTCAGCGCGTTGATGACGACGGTCGTGCCGTGGGCCAGGAAATCCACCTCTGCCGGGTCGATCCCGCCCTTCTTCAGCACGTTCAGCACGCCCTGTTCGAAATCGGGGGGCGTCGTGTCGGACTTGGCGGTGATGATCCGCATGCCCCCATCGGGCCCGGTCTCGAAGGCCACCAGATCGGTGAAGGTTCCGCCCACATCGGTGGCGACCCGCAATGTCGTTTCGGCCATGTCAGCCCTCCTTCTTCAGGGATTGCGCCAGCAGGAACACCGCGGCCCCCGGCAGTTTGAGCGTCTGGGCAGCGGCGACACGCTCGGGCGTGAAATGCCCCGCCACGTTCAGGCAGTTGAGCGTGCCCAGCAGCTGCCCTCCCGCTACGATCGGCAGGTTGAGGCAGCTTTCGCAGCCAAGGCTCAGGATCAGTTCGTGATCGGCAAAGACCTCGGCGATCTCCTCGATGGAATTGGCGACGAAAGTCTCGTGCCGTCCCTCCACGGTTTCGGACCATTTGCCCGGCTGCATGGGTTTTTCCCCACTCGAGGGATAGGAGTCGGGCCTGTTGGAATAGGTGCGCTTCGCGACCCCCCGGGCCATGTCGAGTTCCATCAGCGTGAAAAGCGTGATGCCTATGGTTTCGTCGACCAGCGCCTCGAGCGCCGCATAGGCGGCATCGGGCTGGTCGGGGTCTGCTATGGCTTGGGCAAGGTCGGTCATGCGCCCTCCGCGAGGCTGTTTCTTAAGGTCAGTTCGGCGTCATCCACCACCGGCACCGCCGAGATCAGGCTGCGGGTGTAGGGATGACGCGGCTCGGTAAAGATCGCGTCGGTGCTGCCCGTCTCGACCAGTTGTCCGGATTTGAACACGGCGACCCGGTCTGCGACGTTGCGCACGACGGCCAGATCATGGGTGATGAAGACGTAAGTGAGGCCCCGGCTCGCGCGCAGATCGTTCAGAAGCCGCAGCACCCGCGCCTGCACCAGCACATCGAGCGCCGATGTGGGCTCGTCCAGAACCACGATGCGCGGATCGCAGGCCAGCGCGCGCGCAATGCCGACCCGCTGCCTCTGCCCGCCCGACAGCGAGGATGGCGCCCGGCGGCGCATCTCGGGCGGCAGGCCCACGGCCTGGAGCGCCTCTTCCACCACACGCCACCGACCCGCGCGATCCCCGATCCCGTAGGTATCGAGGCCGAGCCGGATCGAGGCGCCGATCGTGCGCTTGGGGTTGAGCGAGGACAGCGGGTTCTGCTGGACCAGCTGGATCGCGCGGCGGTGTTCGGGCAGGCGGCGCGCGGGCAACTCCGCCCCGTCCAAGAGGATCCGCCCCGAACTGGGGGCCAGAATGCCGAGGATCATGTTGGCCAGCGTCGTCTTGCCCGACCCGCTTTCGCCCACCACGGCCAGGCATTCGCCCGCCGCCACCGACAGCGACACGTCGCGCACCGCGTGAACGGGCCCGTGATCGGTCTGAAAGGTCTTCGAGACGGTCTCGATGTCCAGAAGGCTCATGCCGCGCCCTCCTCGTGGACGATGCGGGGGGCAAGGAAGGCCTCGCTGACCTCCGGCACATCCGGAAGGCCGCCGCCGGTGATGCGCGGCACTGCCTCCATCAACGCGCGGGTATAGGCGTGGCGCGGGTTGGCAAAGATCGCGCTCGCCGGCCCCTCCTCCACGATATGGCCGCGATAGATGACATAAAGCCTGTCGGCGAATTCGCGCACGACGCCCAGATTGTGCGAGATGAAGAGAACAGATGTTCCGTGATCGTCGACCAGTTGCCGCATCAGCGCCAGCGTCTGCGCCTGGACCGACACGTCGAGCGCCGTCCCGGGCTCGTCCGCCAGCAATAGCTTCGGCTGGTTCGCCAAAGCCATCGCGATCATTACCCGCTGGTTCATGCCGCCCGACAGCTGGAACGGATAGGCCCCCAGAACGCGCGCCGGATCAGGGATCGATACCTCGGCCAGCATCTCGGTCGCGCGGGCATCCGAGGCCGCCTGACCGATGCCGGGGGTCCGGCGGCCCAGAACCTCGCGGAACTGGCGCCCGATGGTGAAGGTGGGGTTCAGCGACGAGGTCGGATCCTGAAAGATCATCGACATCTCGGTCCCGCGCAGGGCGGCGCGCTGCCGCGCCGACATCGCCCCGATATCGCGTCCGTCGAATTCGACCGCGCCCCTGATGCGTGCTGTCCGGGTCTCTTGCAAAAGGCCCAGCACGATCCGCGCGGTCACCGATTTGCCGGACCCGCTTTCGCCCACAAGGGCCACCTTCTGCCCCTGTTCGATCCGCAGAGAGATGCCGTGCAGCACCTGCGCCACCGCGCCATAGCCCTTGAAGGACAGATGCAGGTCGCGAATGTCGAGAACCGGGCTCATTCGTCCACCCCCAGGATTTCGCGCAACCCGTCGCCCAGAAGGTTGAAGCCGAACACGATCAGCAGGATCGCGAGACCGGGGAACACGGTCAGCCACCAGCTGTCGGGCAGATAGCGAGAGCCGTCCGCCACCATCGAGCCAAGGTCCGGCGTCGGCGGCTGCACGCCGAGGCCGAGGAACGACAGGGACGAGGCGATGATGATGACGAACCCCATGTCCAGCGTCATCTTGGTCAGGATCGCGGGCAGGCAATTGGGCAGGATCTCGCGGAAGGCGATGTGGAAGGTCGAGGCACCAATCACCTCGGCGGCGAGGACATAGCCCTCTTCGCGCTCGCTCCGGGCGATGGAATAGACCAGCCGCGCATACCACGGCCACCACATCACCGTCACGGCCAGCATCGCGTTGGTCAGCGTCGGCTCCAGCACGCCCATCATGGCGATGGCCAGAACCAGCGGCGGGATCGACAGGAACACATCGACGATGCGCATCAGCACCGTCTCGACCCAGCCGCCCATATAGCCGGCCAGAAGCCCTACGATCGTGCCCACAGGCGGCGCAATGGCCAGAACCACGAGGCCCAAGCCCAGAGAGATCTGATAGGCATAGAGAATGCGGCTGAAGATGTCGCGGCCCACAAGGTCGGTGCCCATCCAGTTTCGCGCCGAGGGCGGGCGGTTGTTGTTCATGAAATCGACCACCGCGCCGTTATGCGTGGGGTAAGGCGCGATCCACGGTGCGAAAACGGCGGCAAACACGATCAGCGCCACAAGGATGAACCCGATCAGCGACAGCGGATTGGCGGCGAGGATGCGAAAGGCGCGGATCATGACGCGGCCCTCGTCGAATGGCGGATGCGCGGATTGAGGAAGGCGATCAACAGATCGACGATGATGTTCACGATCAGAAAGGTCAGCGCGATGATCAGGACCGTGCCCATGATCGCGTTCAGATCCTTGCGCAGGATCACCGCCACGCCATAGCGCGACAGGCCCGGCCAGGCGAACACCGCCTCAACCAGGAATGCATTGCCCAGCATCGCCGCGAAATCGAGCCCGATGATCGTCAGCGACGGGATGATCGAGGGCTTGAACGCATAGATCCGCGCGATGCGGGACGGGAAGAACCCGTAGGCCTGCGCCATCTCGATATAGGGTTTGTCATAGGTCTCGACCATGTTGGCGCGGGTCAGGCGCGCCGCCTGCCCGATCCCCGACAGAGACAGCGCGACAGCGGGCAGGATCAGGTGATGCCAGGAATTCCAGAAGGCCGGCCAATTGCCCGCAAGGGCGGTGTCGATGATCATGAAGCCGGTCACACGCTCGATCTCGTAGATGTCCCTGATCCGGCCCGCGATGGGGAAGAGCGGCAGGTAATAGGAAAAGATCAGCATAAGGATCACCGCCCAGACGAAACTGGGCGCCGAAACCGTCAGCAAGGACAGGATCCGCACCAGATGATCGGGCCAGCGTCCGCGATAGCGCGCGGCAAGGATGCCCAAGGGCAGGCCCACCGCCACCATGATCAGCCCGGCAAGAAACACCAGCTCCAGCGTCGCGGGCAGGAATTGCGCGATGTCGGTCGTCACGGGGCGGTTGGTATAAAGCGAGGTGCCCAGATCGCCGCGCGCCACATCGCGCAGGAAAAACCCGTATTGCACCGGGATCGACTCATCGAGATGCATCTCGGCCCGGATCCGCTCCACCTGTTCGGGGGTCGCGTTCGGGCCCAGCGCGATGCGCGCCGGGTCACCCGGAATGATCCGGGCAATGGCAAAGATCAGCATCGAGACACCGATCAGCACGACAACGGAAATCCCGAGCCGTCTGAGCAGCAATCGCAGGACGGGTGACATGGACAGGGGTCCGATACGTTCAGGTCAGGTCAGAACGGCCGGGCGGGGGATCCGCCCGGCCGGAACGGTGCCGGTTACTCGGTCATTTCCATCAGCCGGAAGGAAAAGCCCATCCCGTCAAGGCCGAAGGCATAGGCCGGGTCGGACAGGGCCGGAACATTCACCCGGTTGGAGGCCGCAAAGACCGACTGGCGGTCAAAGCCATAGATGGTGGGCGCAATCTCCATCAGCCGGTCGTTCAGCGCCGCATAGGCCGCGTCGCGAGCCTCATCCGTCGCGGCCTGACGGCCCGCGTCAAGAGCGGCGTCGACCTCCGGGTCATTGAGGTATTCAGGCGATTGCCAGGTGCCGGGCGTGGAGGAGTGATACATCCCGTAAAGCAGCGTATCGGGATCGCCGGTCACCGCGTTGACGAAGATCTGGCTGATATGGGGCGTGTTCTCGGGGCTGGCCACCCGCTCGGTGAACAGCGCCCAGGGCAGCGTCTCGATCGAGGCGCTGATGCCCAGTTCGGCGAAATTGGCCTGCATCAGAAGGGCAAACCGCTCTTCGATCGGCACTTCGGCGATCCAGCTGATCTCGAGGTTGAAATCGCCCGGCGCCGTGCCGCACTGATCCAGATAGGCGCGGGCCGCATCCATGTCGCGCGACAGCGCGTCTTCGGGCGGGTTCGACCCGAACATGCCCACCGGGATCGCGCCGGTGGCCGGGCTGCCGCCCGACACGTCGTCGGTGATCGCCAGCATCTGGATCGCGGTGGCGTAGTCGAAGGCATTGGTGATAGCGAGCCGGCAATTCACGTCATCGAAGGGCGGCTTGGTGGTGTTGAGCTTGACGTAGAAGCCGCCGGTCCCGCTTTCGGTCAGAAGCTGTGCGCCGTCATTGGCCAGCGCCTGCATCACTTCGGGCGGGAGCCACTGGCTGGAGATGTCATGCTCGCCCTGCGAGATCAGCGTGCGCACCGTCGCGGCCTCGAGGCCGTAGCGCAGGCGCACCTGGTCGGGGGCGGCGTCGGCCACGCCCAGGAAATAGCCGTCATTCTTGGCCATGACGGTTTCTTCCTGCGGGTTGTGCGAGGTCACCGTATAGGCGCCCGTCCCCGCCCCGTTGGCCGACAGGAACGCCTCGCCCCATTCGTCCTCGGCGGTGGCGTTTTCCTGCACCAGCACGCTGTCCACGATGGGCAGGCGCACAAGCGAGGCCACGAACGGCGCATAGGGCGCATCGAGGGTGAAGCTGACCGTCATGTCATCGACCGCTTCGGCAGTCACGCCGCCGAAAAGGTAGGACAGGCCCTGGCCCAGCGCCTGCATCCTCTCGATGGAATAGACCACGTCGGCGGCGGTCATCGGGTTGCCGCTCTGGAAGGTCACGCCCTCGCGCAGCGCAAAGGTATAGGTCGCGCCATCGACCTCCCAGCTTGCGGCAAGGTGCGGGTCATGGCCCGGCGCGCCCTGGGTCGGGATGACGAGCGTGTCATAGACGTTGAACATGAGAATGGAGTCGGCATAGTCCGACGCCTTGGCCGGGTCGAGTTCGCCCACGGCGACCTCGTCCAGACGCAAGACGGACTGGGCATAGGCCGGCGCTGTCAGGGATGTCGCGGCGAGGAGCGCCGCGGCGAGCATGTTCCGTTTCATTGGTCTTGATCCTCTCCTGCTGGGTTGGTTTGCGCCCCATTGTCGGGGGCGTCCTTGTGAATGGGGGCCGGCGCATCCCCGAAGATGTCCATCGTCCCGCACCAGACCAGCGAGGCGGTGCGGTCGGTATGGTTCCAGGTCGAATGAACGCGCTGGCTGTTGAAATGGATGCTGTCCCCCTTGCGGAGGACCTCGCGCCGGCCTTCGATCTCGACCGTGATCTCGCCGTCGAGCATGTAGAACATCTCTTCGCCACGGTGGCTGATCGGCTCTCCGCGGTGGCCGGGCGGTTCGTGCACGATCACCGAATGCAGCAGGCTGCCGTCGAATTTGGTCGAAAGCCTCTCATAGATCGGCATCGCGCCGGGCACGGCATATTGCCGGCGGGCGGCCTCGCGGGTCAGATCCTCGGTGCCCTTGGGCTGTTCGAGGAAATGCCCGATCGGCGTGTCCAGAACCTCGGCGATCGACACCAGAGAGCCCAGCGACGGCGCCGTCAGATCGCGCTCGACCTGGGAGATGAAGCCCACCGACAGGCCCGCGCCATCCGCGACAGCCTGCATTGTCAGCCCAAGCTCCTTGCGGCGCGACCTGAGCGCATCCCCGAGTGATGGTGCGGTATCCTCACCCTGACCGATTTCGTTTTTTAACATGACTAAAATTCTGGAGCCGGAGCCGGGTCCAGTCAAGATGTTTTTTTAGGAATACTAAAGTCGTCCCCGTCGTTCCGACACGATGCCCGAAAAATGATCAGGTCACGCGGGATCGGGTTTGATAGGCGGCATCTTTATAGGCGCCCGAGCGCAGGACATCCTCGAGAATGTCGACCGCGGCCACCACGTCGCCCTCATCGAGGTAAAGCGGCGTGAAGCCGAAGCGCATCAGGTCGGGCGCGCGGAAATCGCCGATGACGCCCCGGTCGATCAGCGCGCGCATCGCGGCATAGCCCTGATCGAAGGCAAAGGAGACCTGGCTGCCGCGCAGCGCCGGGTCGCGCGGCGAGGCCAGCGCGAGATCGGGGCAGCGCCCCTCGACCTCGGCGATGAAGCGTTCGGACAGGGCGATGGAGGCCGCGCGCAGATCGGCCATGTCGACCCCCGCCCAGACATCGAGGGCCGCATCGAGGATCGCCAGCTGCACCACGGGCGGCGTGCCCACGCGCAGCCGTTCTGTCGACATGGCGGGCCGGTAGGCCGGGTCCATCTCGAAGGGTGCGGCGTGGCCGAGCCACCCGGCCAGCGCGGGTGCGATGTCAAGCACGATATCGGGCCGCGCATAGATGAAGGCCGGCGCGCCGGGGCCGCCATTGAGATACTTGTAACTGCATCCGACGGCGAATTCGGCGCCGGAGCCTGCGATATCGACAGCCACCGCCCCCGCCGAATGGGCCAGATCCCAGATCATCACCGCGCCCGCCGCATGGGCTGCACGGGTGATCGCCTCCATGTCGTGCATCCGGCCCGAGCGGTAATCCACATGGGTCAGCATCACCACGGCGACCTCATCGGTGATGGCCTCCATCACCTCTTCGGGCGCGGGCAGGCGCAGCACATGATCCTTGCCGATCGTGTCGATCAGACCTTGTGCCATATAGAGGTCGGAGGGGAAATTGCCGCGATCCGACAGGATCACCCGGCGGTCCGGCCGCATCCTGAGCGCGGCCGCCAGCGCCTGATAGACCTTGATCGACAGCGTGTCACCGGTGGCGATGCTGCCTTCGGGCGCGCCGATCAGCGGCGCGATCCTTTCGCCCACCCGGCGCGGCAGGTCCATCCAGCCCGCGCTGTTCCAGGCGCGGATCAGCTCGTGGCCCCATTGCCGCGTGATGACCTCCCCCGCCCGTTCGGCCGCGCCGCGCGGCAGCGGACCCAGTGAATTGCCGTCAAGATAGATCACGCCTTGCGGCAGATCGAACAGGTGTTTGCGCAGGATGTTGGTCATGTCGCCTCCGTCCGGGACAGGTTCGTGCGTGACAGGTTCGTGCGTGACAGCCGTTCGACCAGCATCAGCATGGTCAGCGCCTGGCCATAGGGTGCGGGAATGTCGGGAATGTCACGATAGAATTGCAGATCGTGCCCCATCGGTGTGCCGTCCGAGACATGGGCCACGATCCCGTCCGCCCCGATGCACCGGATCACCGCGTCGAAGGCGGCGTCGGCCATGGGGCGGTAGCCCTCGTCCAGAAGCCCCAGCGCGATGCCGCGCGACACGCCATAGGAAATGCCCGCCGTGGCCGAGGCCTCGATCGGCGATGCGGGATCGTCAAGCAGCGTGTGAAAGAAGCCGTCCGCATTCTGCAATTGCCTCAGCCGCGCCACCTGCGCGGCAAAGACCGCGCCGAGGAACCGCCGAACGGGCCCCGCAAGATCGGGCAGGATCGAAAAGAGTTCGGGGATCGCGATCGTCACCCAGGCATTGCCGCGCCCCCAGAAGGCATTGGCGAAATTGTGCCGGCCATTGAACGTCCAGCCGTGATACCAGAGCCCCGTCTTCGGGTCCGACAGGTATCGCGTATGGATCAGGAACTGGCTCACCGCCTCGTCGGTCCAGTCGGGCCGGTCATGGTCGCGCCCGGCCCGGGCAAGAAAGAGGCAGGTCATGAAAAGCGTGTCGTCCCACAGCTCTCCGTCGTTCATCCGCTCCTTCACCACATGCTGAAAGCCGCCCTCCTCGGTCCGGGCGAGGCCAGTCATCAGCCAGTCGGCCCAGTCGCGCACCAGCGCCTCCCAGTCGGGCCGGTCCACATGGCCGGTCAGCCCCGCCAGCGCCAGCATGGGCGCGGAGGAATTGACCTGCCGGGGCGGCAGTCCGCGCCCGATCTGCCAATCATACCAGCGGGCCAGCGCCTCGATCAGCGCGGCGTTGCCTGTAGACTCGGCATGGCGAAAGAGGCCATAGACGCCGACCCCGATCTCCCAGTCCCATTCGTCGAACTGAAGCGAGAAGCCCTCCCCCTGAAGCGGGGCCGTCTCGTCGATGCCGCGCAGCCGGGCAAGGCCCGTCGCCACGTTGTCCAGATGCGCAAGAAGCGTCGCGCGGTCCTGATCCATCAGCGGCCTCCGCTCTGTGTCCTGCGGGTGACCTGCGGGCGCACGTCCTGCGTCGGGAAGGGCATCGCCACCCCATCGCGGAACAATCCCCGTTGATAGTCAAGAAGGTAGTCCGCGCCGGCATCCTGCGCGACGCGCAGGCGCAGCGGATCGGGATCGAGCGTCAGGTGCAGGGCGCGCGCCCTGTCTGCCAGAGCGTCAAGGCCCCCGCCCTCCAGATCCGCAACCTCGACGATCCAGCCCGCCCGCCTGCCCTCGACCCGGAATTCGAGGCCCTTGCCCGGGCCTGACGTGACCGCGTGAATGGGCGCCGTCGCCTTGAGAAGGATGCCGCCCCCACCGGCGCGCAGGACAAGCCAGTCCTCGCCCGCGCGCCAATCGTCGAATTCGGACAGGGGCGCATAGGCATGGGTGAAGGGCAGCCGGGGTGCGGCCCCCAGATCCCAAAGCGCGAAAGCCATGCCCCCGTCCATCGCCACGCGCGGCATGATCCCGTTGCCCGCCCAATAGGAGGGCCGGTTGCTGCCCCAGGGGTCATCCTCGCCCGGATGGTTGACCCAGACCCGGGCGAAGGGCCGTGCGGCGGCCTGCACGTCGATCATGTGCTGCTGGTGGCCGGGCTGGCCGGGCACGCCGTCGACACTGGCCGACAACTGGACATGGGCCGTCTTGCAGAGCCCCAGCCGCGCGGCCTGCCCGTGACCCTGCACATAGCGCGCCTCGATCCGGTCGCCGATCGCCGGGCGGGCAAGGGCCGCCAGACCTTCGGGCGGGGCATAGTCGCAGGCGCAGAACATCGGAAGCGACGCCACGCCGGGATTGAGCCACCCCGCGCCGAAGGCCACGGCGGCAAAGGGGGCAAGTTCGGTCAGCGGGCCTGCGCGCAGTTCCTTGTCATAGGCCCGCCCCATGCTGCCCGCCAAGACGCCGCCCAGCGTGTGCAAGGCGATCATCTCGAACAGCCGGTCGAGAAGCGCGCCGGCCCGGGCCGCAATGTCGCCCCCCGCCCAACGCCACAGGGCAATGAGGCCGATGAAGTCGATGGGGTAATAGGCGGCCGAATTCCATTCGGCAAAGCCGTCGCGTTCGGCCGCATCGAACCAGCGGGCAAGCCGCGCACGGGCAAGTGCTGCATGCTCGGCGCCGGTCAGGCCGAAATTGGGGAAGGTCCGGTCGGGGAACAGCTGCCCTGCCAGAAGCTCGCTCACGTGAAAGCACAGAACGTGGTTTTCCGACCAGAACCACATCACGTCGTGGCCGGGCTCGTCCATCCAGTAGCGGTAGCCAAGGATCGCACCTTCCGTCGACTGCCGCGCCGCGTCGGGAAAGGCCGCGCCATGGGCCGCATAGGCCCACAGAAGCGGGACCATCACGAAATCCGAACAATCCTTGCGCGCCACGATATCGCCCAGCGTGTCGTCGAGGATCGTCTGGGCCGTTCCGTCCCAGGGCAGCCCGCAGGCCAGATGCGCCAGAAGCCGCCCGGCGCGCGGCTCGCCATGATGGGCGGCATGGTCGAGCGCCTGGCCCTTGCGCCCGGTGAGGCTGGGCGCGAGGTCGGGCCGGCTCGCGGGCATCGTGGCAAAGGCAATGTGACGCTCCAGCACCGTCTGACCCACCGACAGCACAAGGTCGAGCGGATGGTAGGCCGCCGGCAGATCCGCGACCGGGCCCAGATCGACCGAGGCCGCGCCGGCGACAAGTCGTCCCTCGCGCTCCAGAATGGGCGGCAGGTGGCTCAGATGCACCGAAGGCCGGACCCGCGCCCGGACGGTCACGTCCCGACGCGGCGGCGTGTCGACCACGAGGCTCAGGGATGTGCCCGCCTCGAACACGACCCGTTCGGGGCGGATGTCGCGGGCGACGGCCATCAGGTCATGCAGGATATCGGGCGAGGCGGTGCCGGGCACCGACACGCGCAGGGGCGCGGCACCGCGCCATTCCAGTTCCGCGAAATAGACGGTGTCGCGTTCGGCCATGTCCTCCATCAGAAGGACGAGGTCCGACCCTTCGGGTCGCAGCGGCAGGTCGATCACCCGTTCCTGAGAGGTGTTGCGCGTATAGGGTTCGAACCCCGCCACATGTTCGCCATCGACCCACAGATGCACGCCACCGCAGGTGCGCAGTGCGATGGCACAGGCGCCCGGCCCCGGGGTCAGGCGCGCCCGGCCCCAGCGAGACAGCCGCGTCGGCAGGTGCCAGAAGCCCGAAAATTCAAGCCGCCGGTTGAACCCCGGAAGCGCGACCGCCGCCACGTCGAAAGGCGCAAGCGGGGGCACGCCCCTCTCGGCCACAAAGGCGCGCACCGCGTCACGGCAAGGCAGATCGCCAAACCCCGTCGTGCCGTTGACAAAGACATAATCGACATTGTCCGGATGCGGCCTCCGGTCCCCCGGAAACGGCGTCTCGACCAGCGGGCCAAGCGCCATCGCAGTGATCGTCTCGCCCGGCCGGACGACGAATTCGGCGCGACCCTGTCCCTTTGCCTCAGCCGACATGGGACAGCCCCCCGATCCCGCCGCGCGTATCGGCCAGCCCCCTATGCCGCCCCAATAAGTGCCGCCCGATCATGTCGCGCTCCTCCCTGTCGGTGTCAGCCCTGTTGCGCCCGCCATGGATAGGGGCATCCGCCGGTCAGATGCAATTCGCCACATCTCGGGCCATGCGCCGGTCACAGCTCGACCGCCCGCCCCGTCAGCGCCGATTCCTGCGCCGCAAGTCCCATCGCGACGGCGCGGATCCCGTCCTCGACGGAGACCTCGACCTGCGCCTTGCCACGCACCACCGCGTTGAACCGCTGGTGCTGATAGAAGGTCGAGCCGTTGTGATCGCCCGCAGACAGGAGCGCGGGATCGACGGGGATCTCGCGCAGGACCGGCCCCTTGGGATGGCGCGGGCTGATCTCGAGTTCCGGCACCGGGGCGGCGCCCGCCCCTTCGGGCCAGAACCGGCCGGGCCCCGGCACCCGCGCCTCGATCTTGCCTTCGGGGCCGATCGCCCAGATTTCTTCCTGAAAGCGGCTGCCCTCGGCGAACATGCACAATTCCAGCATGGCCCGCGCCCCGTTGGCGAATTCGGCGATCACGTAGCCATGATCCCAGATGTCCGGGGTGCGCCCGTCATAGATTTCGGTCAGATGGTTCACCGCCTGCCCGCCAGTGGCCATGATCCGCACCGGCTCGGATTTCAGGATCAGCCGCATCAGGTCGAAGAAATGGCAGCATTTCTCCACATAGGTGCCGCCCGAATTGGCGTTGAACCGGTTCCAGTTGCCGATCTTGGGCAGGAAGGGAAAGCGGTGTTCGCGCAGGCTGAGCATGCGGATGCCGCCGGTCGCGGCCTCGGCCTCGGCGATCAGGGCGGCGATGGGCGGCATGTAGCGATATTCCATCGCGACCCAGATCGGCGCGGGATAGGTCCGGGCGATCGCTTCGATCCGGGCGCGGTCGCGCGGATCGGTGAACAGCGGCTTTTCCATCAGAACCGGCCGGGGACGGGTCTCGGCGATCCGGGCCAGATGATCCATATGCAGATGGTTCGGGCTGACCACGACCAGCGCGTCAAGCGCCGGGTCGGCCAGCAGGTCCGAAAGCGTGGGCGCGATCGCGGCGCCGCCCGCGAGATCGGAGGCCGCCTGCGCCAGTTCCGGCACCGGGTCATGGACACAAGCCACCCGGGCACCGGGGACAAGGGCGATATTGCGGATATGCTCCTGCCCCATCATGCCACAGCCGATCAGCCCATAATTTACATTTTGCAACAGTTCAGCCTCTTCCCATACGCGATACGTAACGCGCCTTTTCATTATCGAACCATGTCCGGGAATATTCGACCACAACGCCCGTCTCGTCGCGGCTGCGCCTCTCGACGAAGGGACAGGTCGCGCCGCGCGCCGGGTCAAAGGCCGGCACGGTCCAGTCCGGCACCTGGCCCAGGCCCACGCTGTCCTCGACCCGCTCGATCACCAATCCCAGCACATCGCGGTAATAGAGGTAGAGCGATTCCGAGATCGCGGCCTCGTCGATGACGGCCGCAAAGCGCGCGTCGAGCCAGATTTCCTCCAGCGCAACCGGCTCCCCCTCCAGCAGCCGCAAGCGCCGGATCCGGTGCGCCATGTCGAACCTCGCGGCCTCCGGCGGCACAAGGCCGGCGGCCAGATCGAGGATCTCGGCCGTGGGCAGACCGCCCCCCTCGCGCCGTTCCAGCCGGAAGAACGCATAGACCGAGGCCACGTCGGCGCGATAGTGCACGTAATTGCCCGACCCCTGTATGCGGTCCAGCAGACCCTTGGCCGCCAGATCGGCCAGCGCCTTGCGCAACGTTCCGACCGAGGCGCCCAGATCGCGCGCCATTTCGCGTTCGGGGGGAAGACGGCTTCCGTCGGGCACCTGGCCGGAGGCGATTTCGCGGATCAGGCGTTCGGACAGCCGCACATAGAGCGGCAATCGCCCCTGCTCCGGCGCCCTTCCTCCCCTGCGGTCCATCTGCCCTCCCCGGCAAGATTGATCCACCATTGATTTACACAAGACCCAATGCTAGGCAAGCCTCAAAACAAGAGGCCGACGCATCCGGCCAAGGGGGGAGAGATGACGATCGTTCCGGTCACGAGCGCGGATCTCGACGCGGCCGAGGTTTCGTGGTTTTCGGCCTTGTGTTCAGATGATTACGCCTATCTTGGCGTGCCCGACGGGGCGCTGCGATCGTCGTTCGAACATTGTCGCGACATCGCGCTCGAGGCCGAGGCACAGGGCTTTCGCAACATCCTTGCGCCCTCCTCCTACCAGGTGGGTCAGGACACGCTGAGCTTTGTCGCCGCGATGGCGCCCCTGACCTCGAAGATGAACTTTCTCGCCGCGATCCGCTGCGGCGAAATGCAGCCGATCATGCTGGCCCGCACGGTCGCGACACTCGATCACATGCTGAAAGGGCGGCTCACGCTGAACGTCATTTCCTCGGATTTTCCGGGCGAGGTGGCCGACAGTGCCCTGCGCTATCGCCGCTCGCGCGAGGTGGTCGAGATCCTGCGCCAGGCCTGGACCCGGGACGAGATCAATTACGAGGGCGAGATCTACCGCTTCAAGGGCCTCTCGACCGACCCCGCCCGGCCCTACCAGCAGAATGGCGGGCCGCTTCTTTATTTCGGGGGCTATTCGCCTGCCGCGCTCGACCTGTGCGGCTATGCCTGCGATGTCTACCTGATGTGGCCCGAGCCCAAGGAACAGCTGGCCCAACGGATGCGCGACGTGCATGCCCGCGCCGCCGAATATGGACGCACGCTGGATTACGGGCTGCGCGTTCATGTGATCGTGCGCGACACCGAGGCCGAGGCGCGCGACTATGCCGAACATCTGGTCAGCCAGCTTGACGACGAATACGGACAATTGATCCGGGATCGCGCGCATGATTCCATCTCTCTCGGCGTCGCGCATCAGGCCAAGGCGCGCGAACTGGCCGACAGGTTCGGCTATGTCGAACGCCATCTGTGGACGGGGATCGGCCGGGCGCGGTCGGGCTGTGGCGCGGCGCTGGTGGGATCGACCGACCAGATCCTGTCCGAACTGGAGGCCTACCGAAAGATGGGCATTCGGGCCTTCATCCTGTCGGGCTATCCTCATATAGACGAGGCGCGGCATTTCGGGTCCCGGGTTCTGCCCCAATTGAAGACCTGTTCGCTGCCGCATGAATACGGGCGCGTTCCCGACACCACGCCCGCCACACCCCTTGGCACAGGAGAGCGCCGCTGATGGATCGCGTCCGCATCACCGACAGTCTCGATTTCTCCCGCATCGTCTATGGCATGTGGCGGCTGGGCGATGATGCCGACACCTCGCCCGCGCATGTGCAGGCCAAGATCGAGGCCTGCCTCGATCAGGGCATCACCACGATGGACCAGGCCGATATCTATGGCGGCTACATGGCCGAAGAGATCATGGGCCGCGCGCTGGCGCAGGCCCCGGCGCTGAAGGACCGGATCGAGATCGTCACCAAATGCGACATCGTGGTGGATGCGGGGCGCCATGCGGGCGCGCGGGTCAAGCATTACGACACCAGCCGGGCGCATATCGAAGGGTCGGTCGAGGCCTCTCTGCGGCTGATGGGGGTGGAACGGATCGACCTTCTGCTGATCCACCGTCCCGACCCGCTGATGAATCCCGACGAGACGGGCCCCGCGCTGGACGATCTGGTCGCCTCGGGCAAGGTGGGCGCGGTGGGCGTGTCGAATTTCCGGCCCTGGGACTGGAGATTGCTGCAAAGCCGGATGACGACGCCGCTTGCCACCAACCAGATCGAGCTGAGCCTTCTGGCGCATGAAGCCTTCGTCAATGGCGACGTGGCCTTCCTGCACGAGGCCGGCAAGCCGATCATGGCCTGGTCGCCATTGGCCGGCGGCAGCCTTCTGGCCGGTGCCGCCCCCCGCGTGACCGCAAAACTGCGCGAGATCGCGGCCGAGGACGACGTCGACCCTTCGGCCGTGGCCGTGGCGTGGCTTCTGGCGCATCCTGCCGGAATATTGCCGGTGATGGGCACCAACAATCTGGGCCGGATCGCCGCCCTGTCGGACGCGCTGAAGGTGGGCATGGGCCGCGAGCGGTGGTTTGCCCTCTACGAGGCGGCGCTCGGCCACGAGGTCGCCTGATGGAGGCCGCATCCGCCGGTGAGGCGACGGAGTTTTCACCGGCCGAGGACAGCCCGGCCTTTCGCCGCGCGCTGGGAAGTTTCGCAACCGGCGTGACCATCGTGACGGCCCCCGGCCCCGACGGCCCTGTCGGGATCACCGCCAACAGCTTTGCCAGCGTCTCGCTCGATCCGCCGCTTGTGCTGTGGTCGCCCGCCAAGGCGTCCCGCCGGTTCGACGCATTCGCGACGGCGCCGCATTTCGCGATCCATGTGCTGGGCGCCGACGACCTTGCGATCTGCGAGGGGTTCTCCCGCGCCCAATCGGCCTTCGATCCGCTTGACTGGAGCGAGAACGCCCACGGCGTGCCGCTGATCCACGGGGTGGCGGCGCGGTTCGAATGCAGCCTCGAGTCACGTCACGATGCGGGCGACCACCTGATCATCGTGGGCCGCGTCGACAGGGTGACCCATCTGGCGCAGCCGCCCCTTGTCTTTCATGGCGGCCGGTTCGGCCGCTTCGCGCCGCAGGGCTAGGCGCCGCCGCGATCCGCGCGGTCCCATTCCTCGATCGCTGCGGCGCCGCCCAGCGCCTCGATCAACGGGGCAAGGGCCGCGGCATGGTTCTGCCATTTGCCCAGACCGTCGCGGTTTATCCCCCGGCGCAGTTGCAGCACAGAGGCTGTGCGCTGGATGCGCCCGCCCTCTTCGGGCGTCAGGCAGGCGGCCGAAAAGGGCAGGCCCACATGATCCAGAAGGGCGCGGATCTGGGGTTCAGGGTCCTCCACCAGCGCGCGGTAGGATTGCAGCCGGAAGGCGGGGCCCAGCTTTTCGGCATGGTCGCGGGCCGAGGCGGCGACGCGGCCCGTCAGATGGCCGATCCAGTCCTGCCGGCGGGAAAAGGCGTTGCCGCTCTGGAAATTCGCGGCAAGGCAGGACAAGCCCACGTCCAGCGGATGGCGCGACATGTGGATGATGCGGGCATCGGGCAGGATATGGGCCGCGAACCCCACCTCCAGCGCGTTCAGCGGCAGCTTGTCGATGATCAGTGCGGGCGGATCGCCGGGGAACCGTTGCAGCGCATGGTCGAGATAGACCGCGCGATACCGGGCGCGGTCGGCATCTGTCAGCCCGTCCTGCCAGTCCCAGGCCGTGCGGGCCCGTGGGCCCAGCCGTTCCGACCGGCACAGCGCCAGAGCGCGCGGCAGGGCCTGGCTTTCACCGATCCCCGCTGCCTGCGGATGACGGTCGAGGATCGTTTCGACCAGCGTCGTGCCCGAGCGCGGCATGCCCACGACAAAGACGACCCGGGGCCCCGCCATGGGCGCGTCCCACCGGGGCGGGGGCAGGAACCGCGCCTCTTGTGCCGCCACATGACGGTCGATCGCGGCCGGATCATAGCGGCCCGGCAGCAGCCTGTTTGCCTTCGCGAAATGGCGAAAGGCGGCGTGGTGATTGCCGGCCCTGTCCTCGATGCGGCCCAACGTGTTCGCCGCGGTGGCCCTCGAGCGCGGGTCAAGCCGCGAGGACCCGGCGATGCGGCGCAACCTCTCGGCCCGGTGGCTGTCACGATCCAGCGGTGCGACCCGGTCGAGAGCGGCCAGCATCGCCGCCGATTTGGGGGTCAGGCGCAACCCCTCTTCCAGCGCTGCGCGGGCGGCGTCGCCCTGCCCCAGTGACAGGTGCATGGAGCCCAGCCTGCCGTGGAAATCCGCCCTGCCCGGGGCCGCACGGACCGCGATCCGCATCAGGTCAAGCGCCACCTGCGCCTCGTCCAGACCCCAGTGACACAGCGCCAGATCGGCAAGGTAGTCCGGGTCGGTGGCATAAAGATCGCGCAGCCCCGCCAGCAGGGTCAGCGCGTCGCGGAACCGTTCGGCATCCAGACAGGCATGGACCCGGTCGCGAACCGCCCCGTAACCGGGATTGCGCCTGAGGGGCCGCGTCGGGGCAAGGGGCGTTCTGCTCATGTCCATGAGGCAGGAATGCCGCAGAAATCCTTACACCTGGTAAACGTCCGACGGTCCCGTCAGACGATGATCTCGTCCAGCGGGCGCCGGGCCCTTGGGGGCGGGTCCTCTCCCGCCGGTCCGAAGCGGATCATCTGGAGCAGCTCGCGATCCGGCGGCAGCGCCAGATCGGCATGCAGCCGCGCCTGCATGGGCGCATCGTCGGTCAGCGCGGCCATGGGCCAGCCGGCATAGCCCTGTTGCGTGGCCTCCAGCCAGAGCCGCAGATAGGCGCGGCCGCTGTCGACCGGGCTTTCGCCCCGCGGCCGGTGAAAGCCCGCGATGGCGGTCGCCGATTGCGTGGCCGCGGCCTCGGCCGTCAGGCCGGAGGTCAGACCCAGAAGGTCGAGGACGGGCCAGAACGGGCCCAGCGCCAGACGCGCCGCGCGCGCCTCGAACGGGGCCATGCGCAGAGCATCCCGGCTCATCCCGTCAAGCCCGAAGCGGGGATGCCGTTCACTGAGCCGCATCCAGGACAGAAGCTCCCGCCGCGCGGCACCTTCGCGCAACGCCTCAAGGGACACCGCATCGTTCAGCGCGGCGATCCGGGCCTTGCCCTCCGGGTCGGTGACCAGGACCGCATCCCCCGGCGACCAGTGGCACGGCCCGGCCTCGGCAAAGGGCCCCCGATGGGTAAACCGCGCAGGCAAGGCCCCGGCCAGAGCGTCGGGCGACACCGCACCCCCGGGCGTGATCCGCGCCATCAGCGCAAGGCCCCGGTCGCCCGGCGCGCGCCAGTCGGCGGTCTCGACCCGGGCCCCGATCCCCTCCTCCGACAGGGCAAGGACCGTCGCCTCCACCGCCGCGCCGCAGGAAAAGGCCGCGTCCCGCCCCTCGGCGTCGGCCGCGCCCAGGGTCACGCGCCTGTCGCAGAACAGCTCGATCACGCACTCGCCCAGACGCCAGCGCGCGGGTTGCGTGTTGTGAACCGAAGGGGCGAGGTTCGCCCTTTGAACCAGCGCCTCGAACCGGTCTGTCCGCATCAGCCATTCTCCGCAAGCAGGTGGGCCACGCGCTGCACCGCATCGACTTCGATCTCGGCGCGGGACGAGGCCGAAAGCTCCGGCATCGACAGCGCCAGAAGGCCCAGCGGCCTGTTCCGCACCAGAAGGATGTGGCTCGCGCCAAAGCGGCGGAACAGATGCGCGGCATAATCGGCGGCCTCCCCGTCCGGCGCGGCATCGCGGCGCCGCAGGACGGGGCATTCGGACAGGATCGCGCGCAGGCGGTCGGGGTCAAGCTCGGGCAGGTCCGCCTCATCGAGCAGGAGCGCGCCGTCGACCAGCGGATGCGCGCGCAGCCCGTCGAGAAAGGCACCGGCACTGGCAGGCGCGCGGGCGATATGGCGCAGAAGTGTCAGGTCGCGCAGCGCATCGCCCTGTTCGAGCGCGTCGCGCCAGATCGCGGGCACCAGCATCACGGCAAGGATCACCGCGCCGGTCACGGCCACGTCCACGGGCGAAAGCGGCAGGGTCAGGGCGAGAAACCCGGTCAGCAACACGGCCGCCGCCAGAACCGCGCCAAAGCCCGAAAGGCTGCGCCAATGGTCCTCGTCCGTGCGGCCCAGCCCGATGGCAAGCCAGCACAGGAACAGGACCGCAAGGCCCGATGGCTGGATCGGCACCCCCATGAGCGGCACCACGAAGTCAAGCGCGGCCAGCGGCATGATCAGGACCAGCGAAAGCGCGAGCCGTGCCGCCGCGATGTTCTCGGCCGCCGACAGGGACGCCCGGTCGCGCCGCAGGACCAGGGCGCCCGACAGGCCGAGACCCGTCAGCTGAAACGCCATAAGAGCCCAGAGACCCGCCTGCCCCGCCCATGGCGCCGCGAGGGCCAGCGCGCAAGACAGCCCCGTGCCCGCCGCGACCCAGAGCTTCGCGCCCCGCGGCGCGTGCCGTCGCAGCAGGGCCTCGGTCAGCAGAAGGACCGCCAGCGGAACCAGTGCCGCGGCCAGAAGGATCAGGATGCGGAACGCCTCCACCCCCGTCAGGATGACGAGCGCCCGCCCCGCGAAGATCAGCATCGTCAGACGGATCCCGAACAGGAACCGCCGGTTCAGCGGCGCCCACGCATCGCGCGCCGCGATCGTGCGATAAAGCGCGACCAGCCCCGCAAGGGCCGCAAGCGAGATCACGAGCGCCGCGAGGTGCGGCCCCGCCGCGTTCATCGCAGGAGCCTGTTCATGGTTGCGCGCACCACCGGGCGCAGGATCGCGGCAAGCCAGGCCGGTTTCGGCCTTTCGACCCGCGCGTCATGCGGGTTGAAGAACCAGCCGCGATTGTCCGCGCCGCGCGGCTGGCCCAGGATCGCCCGGACCGCCTCCCATGCCATGAGCTGACCCGTGGTGATGACCATCGGCGCAAAGGACATGCGCGGGCGGGTTCCGGCGACGACCTGCCCCACCAGGTCGAGGTCGATGTAGCGGCGCGAGGAGGAATGGATCATCACATGTTCGGCCTCCCTGAGGAAGGCCTGCGCGCGCTGATCGTCGCTCAGCGCGTTCCACGCCGTGCCCTGGGTCGGATAGCCGAGGCGGGCCTCGTGGGGGATGTCGCCCGGCTCGGTCACATAGACCGACGGCAGGGGTGCGGCATAGGCGTCGATCACCTTGCGGCCCTGGTCGCGCGCCGTGCGGTAAAGCAGGAGCGAGGCGCCCAGATCGTCGGTGCCGTTGATCACCACCGCCGCAGACGCCACAGCCCGCGCCGCATGGTCGGGCCAGTCGTCCTTCAGCACCTCGACCACGATCTCGGGGTTGATCCGGGCCAGCGCCTCGGCCGTCACCTCGGCCTTGTGGCGCCCGGCCGTGTCGGCAAAGGCAAAGACCTGCCGGTTGATGTTCGAGATGTCGAAGGCGTCGATATCGGCGATGACGAAGCGCCCCACGCCCGCGCGCGCCAGCGACAGGATCGCCGCCCCGCCCATGCCGCCGGTGCCGCAGACGAAAACGGTGGCGGCGCGCAGCCTGGCCTGTTCGTCCGGTGTGACAAAGCCGATATTGCGGCCCGTCATCTCGTCATAGGAAAAGCTCATCTGCGCCCCCCGGCCGGGCGCAGGATCCCCCAGTCCCGGCCCGTGTCGAACCAATGCACCATCGGCAGGACAACCCGCGACAGCGCCACGAGTGCGGCCGTGATCACAAGCCCCGCCACCTTGCCCTTCGGCACGTCGCGCAACAGGTAACGGCGGATCGCGGCCATATCCATCAGCCCCAGCTGGATCACGTCATCGCCCCGGCGGTAATCCAGCTGCGCCTCGCAAAAGGCGTTGACGGCCGGGTCGCGGTGCTTGGGCGCCGCGTCGAAGGTCTTTTTCAGATCGTCCGATCCGCCGGTATAGGCGTTCGTGATCACGAACCTGTCCTCGTCGAACCCGGCCTCCGGGCCGACGCCAAAGACATGGCGGTGATCGGCCATGATCCGGCGCGCCAGCATCAGCTGCGTCAGGGATCGCCGCCCCGCTCCCGGCCCCGGCCAGACATCGGAAAACATGCCCGAGACCATGCCCACCACCGCCGGAACCTGCGTCACGTTCGAGATCCAGACAGGCCGGAACTGGCGGCGAAAGAAGATCAGGAAACAGGTCAGCCCGTAAAGCACCCATGACAGGCTGCGCGACCGGACATCGGGGTCGACCATGACAAGGCCCAGATGCAGAACCTCGACGGGGCGCGGCGGGATATCGACCTCCATCACGGCCAGCGCGTTGAAAGCCACGGGCCGGCCCGCCCGGTCGGTGACAAGGGTGATGATGGACTGCGCGAGCCTTTCGGCGTCGCCGGAAAAGACGCCGTAGCGCAATACTCCGGGGATCGTCTTCGCCGCAACGACGCGCAATTGCGTGCTCAGCGCCTCAAGCTCGGCGGGCGCCATCCAGGCGCCCGGCCGTTCCACGATGCGGACGCGATAGTCGCGCCCCGACCGGATCGACAGATCCATGAACCGCCGCCCGACCGCCCTGACAGCCGTGAACAACATGACCGATACCCTCCAACTTGCGCCCGAAAGCTAGAGGGGCGCCCCGCGCCCCACAAGCACGGGTTTCCCGACCTTGCGGGGCGCGCGCACGGGCGCGGCCAAGGGCGCCGGACCGCCTCAGACGAAGCGGTTGACGTAGTTTTCCAGCCGTTCCTGCCGGCCAGACCGAGGCTCGGGATTGATCGGTCCGGCGCGGACGGCCGCCTCCAGTTCCTCGAGCGTCGCGCTGGCCAGATAGGCCTGTGCCTCGGCGCTGTCCCAGCCGGCATAGCGCGCGGCGCGGGCCTCTTCGAGGCCGCCATCCTCGAGCATCGCGGCCGCGGCCTTGAGGCCTGCGGCACAGACATCCATGCCGCCCACATGCGCGAGAATCAGATCCTCGGGGTCCAGCGACTGGCGCCGCAGCTTGGCGTCGAAATTCGTGCCCCCCGTGGTGAAGCCGCCCGACTTGAGAACCTCGTAATAGGCCAGTGCTGCCTCGAGCGTCGAATTGGGGAACTGGTCGGTATCCCAGCCCGACTGGTAATCGTTGCGGTTCATGTCGATGGAGCCGAGGATGCCGAGGCTCGCCGCCATGGCCAGTTCATGCTCGAAGGAATGGCCGGCAAGGATCGCGTGACCCTGCTCGATGTTCATCTGCACCTCGCCTTCCAGCCCGAATTCCTTGAGGAACCCGTAAACGGTGGCCACGTCGTAATCGTATTGATGCTTGGTCGGCTCCTGCGGTTTCGGCTCGACGAGGATCGCGCCGTCAAAACCGATCTTGTGCTTGTAGTCGACCACCATCTGAAGCATCCGGCCCGCCTGCTGGCGTTCGCGTTTCAGGTCGGTGTTCAGAAGCGTCTCATAGCCTTCGCGCCCGCCCCACAGGACGTAGTTCTGCCCGCCAAGGGCCTTGGTCGCGTCCATGCAGGTCTTGATCGTCGCACCCGAGAAGGCAAAGACATCCGGGTCCGGGTTCGTGGCGGCCCCCGCCATGAAGCGCCGGTGCGAAAAGAGGTTCGCCGTGCCCCACAGAAGCTTGACCCCCGTCTTCTCCATCTTGGCCGCGAAGTAATCCGTCATCTCCTTGAGACGATCGGTGTTTTCCGCGAAATCGCGGCCCTCGGGGCGCACATCGGCATCGTGGAAACAGAAGAAGGGCGCACCGAGGATCTCGAACATCTCGAAGGCGACATCGGCCTTGAGTTTGGCCAGATCCATCGTCTCGCCGAACCACGGGCGTTCGAAGGTCTGGCCGCCGAACGGGTCGCCGCCGGGCCAGGCGAAGGAATGCCAGTAGGCCACGGAAAAGCGCAAGTGATCCTCCATCCGCTTGCCCATGACGATCTCGTCGGGGTTGTAGTGGCGGAAGGCGTAATCGGACTGGCTGTCCTTGCCCTCGTAGGCGATCTTGGGGATGCCCTTGAAAAAGTCGGTCATTGGTCTTGTCTCCTCAGGTCAGGTCGCGCAGCGCGGCATAGCTGGCGCGGTAACGGGAATGGGCCTCGGCAAAGGCGTCCTGCAAGGCGGGAACGGGGTCGATCACGCCCTCGATGGCGGGGGGTGTGGCCACCTCGGCGCCCGCGCCCGTCGCGGCCATGAGGCCAAGGCGCGCCGCGCCATAGGCACCGCCGAAATCGCCGGCCACGGGCCGTTCGACGGGCATGCCCAGCGAGGTGGCGATGGCGTGCAACCAGTAATCCGACCGCGACCCGCCGCCCACGGCGATCAGCCGCTCGATTTTCGTGCCGGTCCCGGTCAGCGCGTCGAAGCTGTCGCGGAAGGCATGGGTCACCCCTTCGAGGACAGCGCGCGTCATCACGGCCCGGTCCGCGCCGTGATCGAGATGCAGGAAGGCGCCCCGGATATGGGCGTCGTTATGCGGTGTCCGCTCGCCGCCCAGATAGGGCAGGAACAATGTCCGCCCCGGCGCCCGCAGATCGCCCAGATCGCCGGTGAGAGCCGCCGCATCCTCCCCCACGACGCCGGCATACCAGTTCAGCGCATCGGTCGCGGCAAGGATCACCCCCATCTGGTGCCATGTGCCCGGCAGGGCGTGGCAGAAGGTATGCACGGCACTGGCCGCATCGGGCTGATAGGCGGCACTGGCCGCGAACAGCACGCCCGACGTGCCCAGCGACACGAAGGCCTCGCCCGGGTTGACGACGCCGACGCCCACGGCACTTGCCGCGTTGTCACCGCCACCGCCCGCCACGACCACGCCTTTCGGCAGGCCCCATTCGGCTGCCAGATCGTCGCGCAAGGTGCCCGACACCTCCGATCCCTCGACCAGCCGGGGCATGGCGTCGCGCGTGAGCCCGGTTGCCGCCAGAAGATCGTCGTCCCAGTCGCGCCGGCCCACGTCGAGCCAGCTTGTGCCCGCCGCATCCGACATCTCGGCCACCTTCTCGCCCGTCAGGAACAGGCGCAGGTAATCCTTGGGCAGCAGCACCTTGGACACGCGGGCAAAGAGTTCGGGCTCGTTGCCGCGCATCCAGGCAAGTTTCGGCGCGGTAAAGCCCGGGAACACGATATTGCCGGTGCGCGCGCGGAATTTCGGATCGGCGTCCAGTTCGGCCGCCTCGAGATGGGAGCGCGTGTCGTTCCACAGGATGCAGGGCCGCAGCACCTGATCGGCGGCATCAAGGACCGTCGCCCCGTGCATATGCCCCGACAGGCCGATGCCCCGCACGCCCGACAGGTCGACCTGCCCGCCGAGGGCCGCCATCACGTCCCGGGTCGCCGCGATCCAGTGCGCCGGGTCCTGTTCGGACCAGCCGTCATGGGGGCGGCTCACACTCAATGGCGCGGTCGCCTCGGCCAGAACCGCCTGATCCGCGTCGATCACGATGGCCTTCAGGCCGGACGTGCCCAGATCCAGTCCGATGAACATGCGCGTCCTCCCCCTAGTCCGACTCCCATCGGCATGCTTGCCGCAATTAAATTCAGCCGTCAAAGAAAATAATGGCCCCAGCGGGCAAGCCGTGGCATTTTGCCGGGTGAAACAGGCAGGAACCCGATAGGTCCGGCATCTTTGCAAAGGGAATAGTTTCAGCGTTGAACGATATGAGCGAAACCGGGCCGGTCGACCGGGCGGGCTGCGGGCCGAGGCTGCGGAAGGCCGCCGAAAACCGGCCCCTGCGGCTTCAGGTGTTCGAGGCGGTGCGCAGCGCGGGCTGCCTGCCCCGCGCCGAGATCGCGCGCGCGCTGGGGATCAGCGCCGCCTCCGTCACCGCGGTGACGGCCGAGCTGATCCTCGACGGTTTCCTCGAAGAGGTGCCCGCCACGCCGCCCCGCGACGCCGCCCGCGGCCGCCCGCCCGTGGGCCTTGCCGTGACGGGGGGCGCAGGCTTCGTGATCGGGCTGAAACTCTCGGACGAGGCTCATACCGCCATTCTCGCCGATTTCGCCGGAACGATCCTGGCCGAGATCGCGCATCCGGCCTCGAGCCTGCGCAAACCGTCCGGCCGTATCCTGGCGGAGCTGGAGCATCTTGTGGCGGCGCTTCTGGCGCAGGCGGGGCTGACGCTCGATCAGGTGGCGGGTGTCGGCATCGGCATCACGGGGATGGTCGATCATCAGGCCGGAGCGGTGCTCTGGTCCCCGATCCTCGACGGGCGCGGGCTGAACCTGCGTGACGCGGCGCAGGACAGGCTGGGCCGGCCGGTCTTCGTCGACAATGACGCCAATCTGCTGACCCTGTCGGAATTGTGGTTCGGCGCGGGACGCGAACTGGACGATTTCGCCGTCGTCACGATCGAGAACGGCGTGGGCATGGGGGTCGTGATCGACAGCGCGCTCTATCGCGGCGCGCGGGGCACGGGGCTGGAACTGGGCCATACCAAGGTGCAGCTCGACGGGGCGCTGTGCCGCTGCGGGCGCCGGGGCTGCCTCGAGGCCTATCTTGCCGATTACGCGCTGGCCCGCGAGGCGGCCACCGCACTTGGCCATTCGATCCGCGCCGAACACAGCCCCGACACCCTGCTCGACGCGCTTGGCGCCGCGGCCCGCGCGGGCGACGATGCTGCACAATCCATCTTCTGGCGCGCGGGGCGGTATCTTGCCATCGGCCTGTCGAACGTGATCCAGATCTTCGATCCCGAACTGATCATCGTCTCGAGCGATCGGCTCACGCGCGACCATGCCGACCCCGGAACGATCCTGAGGGATGTGGAGGCGCTGTCACCCGCGGGGCGGCGTCCGGGCGCGCGGGTCGAGATTCGCCCCCGCGGCGATTTCGCCTGGGCACGCGGCGGCGCTGCGCTGGCCCTGTCGACCGTGACGGGACAGGCGCTTGAGCGGCCTTCGGTCCTGCCCATCGGAATCTGATATGCTTTTTTCGTCATTTTCTGATATTGTCCTGCCATATTCGGCCTGATGATTTCACTTTTCGAACATTTCGGCAGGATCGCCCCCGAAACGCGCCGGCCCTCCGCACAAGACAGGATCCCCGACAAGCCATTTGACGGACCGATCCGCGCCAACTAGAACAAAAAGAGAACAAACAGAGCTGCGAGTCGCCGTGACGTGTCTGCCGAACCGTCTGTCCTCATCCCCGGGCCGCCCCGCGCAGGTGGCCGATGCGACCCCGACCCTGTCGGAGGTGTTTCCCCTGCGGGCCACCGACGGGGCGGCCCCCGCCTTTGTCGCGGCCCATGTGACCCGCATGACCCGCACCCTGCGCGGCCCTGTCCTGTGGATCCAGGATCGCCAGTCGCTGCGCGAAACCGGCCGGCCCTATCTCGCCGGTCTTGCGCGACCGCCCGAGATGCTCTGCCTCGTGGTCTCGCGCGCGGTCGATGTGCTGTGGGCCATGGAACAGGGCCTGGGCTGTTCGGCGCTCTCGGCCGTGGTGGGCGAGGTCTGGGGCAATCCGCCCGCGCTCGACTTCACCGCCTCGAAACGTCTGGCCCTTCGGGCCGAGGCGCATGGCGTGCCCGCCTGGCTGATCCGGCGCGGGGCCGAGGCCGATCTGAGTGCGGCGCGCGAACGCTGGCGCCTGTCGTCCCTGCCCTCGCTGACCGATCCGGACGATCCCCGCGCGCCGGGGCAGCCGCAATGGCGGGCCGAACTCTTCCGCGCGCGCTGGCGCAGCCCCGGCGACTGGGTGGTGCGCCATGATACGCGCAGCGGCGAGATGGTCTTTGATCACGGCGTGGCCCGCCCCGCGGCAATCGACGAGAGCGGGCGACAGGCCACCGGATAAGACCGGAGGCCCCCATCCATGAGCCACGAGGACAAGCTGCCGGTCCTCAGCCTCGTGCCCCGGACCCCGCCCGCGAAACGCGCCCTGCCCGAGGACCTGGCCCGGGCGCTCGCCGCGCTGCGCGCGGCGGAGACGAACGTGACCGCGCCGCACCCGCACGAGGACCACGATCCGCCCGACCGGCCCGATCCTGCCGGGGAGGATGAGGATTTCACGACCGTCGGCCTGCCCCGCCCCCGCTGGCGCGCGGGGCCGGACGCGGCCTCGGGCAAGGGCGGGACAGGGCCCGGGCGGGCGGGTGTCGCCGCAGGCGCAGTCGCCCCGCCCGGGGACCGCGATCCGCTGGCCCGGCGGGTCCTGTCGCTCTACATGCCCGATTTCGCCATCGAGCGCTGGCAGCGCCATGCCACCCGCACCAATGCCGAGATGCCGCAGGACATCCCCCACGCGCTTGCCATGGAGGGCCCGCACGGGCCGGTGATCCATGCGCTGAACCGCGCGGCGCGGCTCGCGGGGATCGAGTTGGGCGCGCGGGTGGTGGACATGCGCGCGCTGGTGCCCGAACTGCGGCTTGATTACGCCGATCCGGGCGGCGACGCGGCCGCGCTCGACCGGCTGATGCGCTGGTGCCGGCGCTGGTGCCCCTGGACGGCGGTGGACGGGCTGTCGATGCACGGGGCGGGGATCGTGATGGACACGACCGGCTCCGATCACCTCTGGGGCGGTGAGGCCGCGATGCTGCGCGACATCGAGGAACGGCTGTCGGCGCTTGGCCTGTCCGCCCGGCTGGCCATCGCGCCCACCCGCGGCGCGGCCTGGGCGCTGGCGCGGCTGGGCGGCGTGCGCGCGCGCTGCGGGGCAGACGAACTGGCCGCGCGTATGGCCCCCCTGCCCGTCGCGGCGCTCAGGATCACCGGCGAGACGCGGCTCCTGCTGCAACGGCTGGGGCTCAAGAATGTGGGCGATCTGGCCGCGGTGCCGCGCCTGTCGCTGGCGCGGCGGTTCTCGCGCGCGGCGCTGCCCGAAAACCCGCTTCTCCGGCTCGACCAGATGATGGGCCGGCTGGCCGAGCCGGTGGCCTCGCCCGACGATCCGCCCCGCTTTGCCGTGCAATCGCAACTGGCCGAGACGGTGATGGACCCGGTCCCCCTTGTCCCCGGCCTTTGCGCCGAATTGTGCGAAGGCCTGGAGGCGGCCGGTTTCGGCGCGCGCCGGATCACGCTGACCATCTATCGCAGCGACGGCGAGGTAAGCGAGGTGGCGGCCGCCACCTCCCAGCCCAGCCGCGACCCCGCACATCTCGCGCGTCTCTTCGAGGGCAAGCTCGACCGGATCGACCCGGGCTTCGGCTTTGACCTGATCACGCTTGCCGCTTCCCAGGCCGAAAAGATGACCACGGCCCAGGCCCGGCTCGATGGCGGGCCCGAGCCGGGGCCCGATCTGGGCCGGCTGGTCGACCGGCTTTCGGCGCGGTTCGGCGCGCAGGCGCTGCGCCGGCCCGCCCTGCGCGAAAGCCACATCCCCGAGAGGCGCGAGGCCTGGGTGCCCGCCATGGCGGGCCAGCCCCGCCAGCCCGGCCCCGCGCCGCGCCCGCGCCCCCTGCGCCTGCTGGAGCCGCCCGAACAGGTCAACGTGATCCATGCGGTGCCCGAAGGCCCGCCCGCGCAATTCGTCTGGCGCCGCCAGACCCACCGCGTCACCCGCCATGCCGGCCCCGAACGGATCGCCCCGGAATGGTGGGCCGACCGGCCCGGCACCCGGCTGCGCGACTATTACCGGGTGGAGGATCACATGGGCGCGCGGTTCTGGATCTATCGCGAGGGGGTGCAGGGCGACGGGCGCGGCGGCCGGCCCGACTGGTTCGTCCACGGGATATTCGGATGAGGCGCGCGGATGACGGGGCTGCGAGGGGGGCGCTGCCCCCCGGCTTCGCCTCCCCCCGGAGGTATTTGTGGAAAGATGAAAGGGCCATGATCCGCCATGCCTGAGAACGACCATCAGCATCCGCGCCGGTCATTGCCGGAGGATGGCGTGTTCACGCAGAATGCGCGCGCGCCTTTCGTGGAGCTGGGGCTGGCCTCGTGCTTTTCCTTCCTACGGGGGGCTTCGGACGCGGTGGACCTGGTGCAGCGGGCCTGGCAACTGGGCCATGACGCGCTGGGGATCGCCGATCTGAACACGCTGGCCGGCGTGGTGCGGCTCCACACCGAGGCGCGGACGGCGCGGATCCGGCCGCTCACGGGATGCCGGATCAGGCTTTTGACGGGGGAGGAGTTCCTGGCCTATCCAACGGACCGGGAGGCTTATGGCCGGCTGTCGCGGCTCTTGTCGAAGGGCAAGATGCGCGATGCGGCGGGGGCGTGGCAGCGCAAGGGTATCTGCGACCTGACGCGCGACGATCTGGCGCGCGAGGCGGAGGGGCTGATCCTGATCGCGGTGCCGGGCGATGACCTGGCGGCCTTTGGCACGGCCCTGCCGGGGCTGGTGCGGTGCCTGCCGGGGCTGGGCCATGTGGCGGCGTCCTGTCTCTATCGCGGGGACGACCGGGCGCGGATCACCGCGCTCGACCGGCTGGCGCGGGCCCATGGCCTGTCGATCCTCGCGACCAATGACGTGCTTTATCATGCGCCCGAGCGGCGGCCCTTGCAGGACGTGATGACCTGCATCCGCGAGAAATGCACCCTGGCCGAGGCGGGATTCCGGCTGGAACAGAATGCCGAGCGGCATCTGAAAAGCCCCGCCGAGATGGTGCGGCTGTTCTCCGAATGGCCCCACGCGATCCGCGCAAGCCGGGAGATCGCCGACCGGATCACCTTTGATCTGTCGGAACTGGCCTATGAATATCCCCGCGAGGTGATCCCCGAGGACATGTCCCCGCAGGACTGGCTGGAGGAGCTGACATGGCGCGGTGCGGCGGAGCGTTATCCGGGCGGCGTGCCGGAGGAGACGCGGGCCGTTCTGAAAAAGGAGCTGGCGATGATCGCCAAGCTCGATATCGCGCGCTATTTCCTGACGATCCACGACATCATCAGGTTCGCCCGGGAAGGCCTTGAAAAACCTATCCTTTGTCAGGGACGCGGGTCGGCCGCCAATTCGGCGGTCTGCTATGTTCTGGGGATCACGGCGGTCGATCCGGCGCAGCATCAGTTGCTGTTCGAGCGGTTCATTTCCGAGGAACGCAAGGAACCGCCCGATATCGACGTCGATTTCGAACACGAGCGGCGCGAGGAGGTGATCCAGCACATCTATGACAAGTATGGCCGGGACCGCGCGGGGCTCTGCGCCACGGTGATCCATTACCGCCCCCGATCGGCCATCCGCGAGGTGGGCAAGGTGATGGGCCTGTCGGAAGATGTCACCGGCGCGCTGGCCAAGACGATCTGGGGGTCCTGGGGCAAGGATGTGGGCGAGGGCCATGTGGCGGAGGCCGGGCTTGACCTGTCGGACCCGGTCCTGAGGCGCACGATCCTGCTGGCGCGGCAGCTGATCGGGATGCCGCGCCACCTGAGCCAGCATGTGGGCGGCTTCATCCTGACCGAACGGCCCCTGACCGAGACGGTGCCCATCGGCAACGGCGCGATGCCGGATCGGTCCTTCATCGAATGGGACAAGGACGATATCGACGCGCTGGGGATCCTGAAGGTGGATATCCTGGCGCTGGGGATGCTGACCTGCATCCGCAAGGCATTCGACATGATTTCAGCGCATTACGGGGAGGAATTCACGCTGGCCACCACCCCGCGCGAGGATCCGCGGGTCTACGAGATGCTCTGCCGGGGCGATTCTGTGGGCGTGTTCCAGGTGGAAAGCCGCGCCCAGATGAACATGCTGCCGCGCCTGCGCCCGCGCGAATTCTACGATCTGGTGATCGAGGTCGCGATCGTGCGGCCGGGGCCGATCCAGGGCGACATGGTCCACCCCTATCTACGCCGCCGCAACGGCGAGGAAGCGGTGGACTATCCCGCGCCCGGCGCGCCGCATGACCCGGCGGAGTTGAAGAACATCCTCGGCCGGACGCTTGGCGTGCCGATCTTTCAGGAGCAGGCGATGAAGATCGCGATCGAGGCGGCCGAATTCAGCCCCGCCGAGGCCAACGAGTTGCGCAAGGCCATGGCCACGTTCCGCTCGAAGGGGACGATCGGGCTTCTGGAGGAAAAGATGGTGGGCCGGATGGTGGCGCGCGGCTATGAGGAGGATTTCGCGCGGCGCTGCTTCAACCAGATCAAGGGCTTTGGCGAATACGGCTTTCCCGAAAGCCACGCGGCCAGTTTCGCGCATCTGGTCTATGTGTCGAGCTGGCTGAAATGTCATTATCCGGCGGTGTTTTGTGCAGCCCTCCTCAACTCGCAGCCGATGGGGTTCTACGCGCCCGCCCAGATCGTGCGCGATGCGCGCGAACACGGGGTGACGGTGCGGCCGCCGGATGTGAATTTCTCCGACTGGGACAACACGCTCGAACCGGTGAGCCCGGGGGCCTTTGCCGTCCGGCTCGGCTTCCGGCAGGTGGGCGGCCTGCGCGAGGATGTGGCGGCCCGGATCATGGCCGCGCGCGCAGCACCCTATCGCGACCTCGAGGATCTCAAGGCCCGCGCGGGCATCGGCGCCGCCCATATCCGCCGTCTGGCCGAGGCCGATGCGATGCGCTCGATGTTCATCGACCGCAGGCAGGCCCTGTGGGAGGCGAAGGCGCTGCGCGATGCGCCCGACCTGCCGCTGTTCCGCGAGACCCGCGACGAAGGCGCCGAACGGCCCGTCGCCCTGCCCGCCATGCCGGTCTGCGAACAGGTGGTGGCCGATTACCAGACGCTCAGGCTGAGCCTGAAGGCGCATCCGATGGCCTTTCTGCGCCGGAGCCTGACGAAATCCGGCTATGTCACCGCGCGCAGCCTTCTGGACAGCCGCGACCGGGAGAAGGTGCGGCTTGCGGGCCTTGTCCTGATCCGGCAGCGCCCGGGCAGCGCGAATGGCGTCTGTTTCATCACGCTCGAGGACGAGACGGGCGTGGCCAACCTCGTCGTCTGGCCCAAGGTGATGGAGCAATACCGCAAGGCCGTGATGCAATCGCGGCTTCTGGCCGTGCAGGGATATATCCAGCGCGACGTGGAGATCATCCACCTTGTCGCAACCCGGCTGGAGGATCGGTCGGACGCGCTTCTGCGGCTCTCGCCCGACGGGCTGAGCCCCGCCATGGCCCATGCCGACGAGGTCAACCGCCCCGTTCAGGGCCGGATCGCCGCGCCCACCTCGCGCCATCCGCGCGACGCCCGTATCATCCCGAAAAGCCGCGATTTTCACTGAACCCGCCCTGCGGAACGCGGGGGCGTGACCTCCCCCCGCGATTGCGCTAGACGACCCTCAACCGGCCCTGCCCGCCCCTTCTGACCCCGGATTGCCCCATGACCCGCGCCTATGCCATCGGCGACATTCACGGCCAGCTTGACCTGCTGGTGCAGGCCCACGCGCTGATCGCCGCCGACCGGGCCGAGACGGGGGACATGACGGCCCCGGTCATCCATCTGGGCGACCTGATCGATCGCGGCCCCGAAAGCGCCGAAGTGCTGGAATACCTCATGGCCGGCACGATGAAGGGCAAGCCGTGGATCACGCTCAAGGGCAATCACGACCACATGTTCGAGCTGTTCCTGCGCAACCCCGCCGCACAGGATCCGGGCCTGCGGGCGGATCTCAGCTGGCTCGACCCTCGTCTGGGCGGCGACACGACGCTGGCCAGCTACGGGCTCGAGGTAACGCCCGACCGCGACCCGGGCGTGATCTGGTCCGAGGCGCAGGACCGCGTGCCCGACAGCCACCGCGCCTTTGTCGAGGCCCTGCCCCTGACCTACCAGCTGCCCGGTCTGCTGTTCGTGCATGCGGGCATTCGCCCCGGCATCCCGATCGAGGATCAGGATCCCACCGACCTGATGTGGATCCGGCGCGATTTTCACGGCTACCGGCGTGACCTGGGCGTGCTGGTTGTCCACGGCCACACGCCTGTGGACGAGCCCACCCATTACGGCAACCGGGTCAACCTCGATACCGGGGCGGCCTATGGCGGCCCCCTGACAGCCGCTATCTTCGAGGAGGGCCGCATCTTCACCCTCTCGCCCGAAGGCCGCATCCTGCTTCGCCCGCCCGCGGATACCTAGAAGGTGTTGATTTCCGGCCCCAATCGCAGGCCCATTCCCGCCGGGTCTTGGCGCGTCACCGCCAAGCGCCTATAGCAAGACCGACGATCTCCCGAGGACGCTCCACATGCGACGCGCACAAATCACGAGACAGACCGCCGAAACCGACATCTCGGTCGAGATCGATCTCGACGGGACCGGCACCTATGACAACCGCACAGGCGTCGGCTTCTTCGATCACATGCTGGACCAGCTGTCGCGCCATTCGCTGATCGACATGACCATCCGCTGCGACGGCGATCTGCATATCGACGACCATCACAGCGTCGAGGATGTGGGCATCGCCCTTGGCCAGGCCCTGACGCAGGCGCTTGGCGACAAGCGGGGGATCCGCCGCTACGGCGAATGCGTCCTGCCTATGGATGACGCGCAGGTGGCCTGCGCGCTCGACCTCTCCGGACGGCCCTACCTGATCTGCACTCTGGACATGCCCTCGGCCAGGATCGGCACCTTCGACACCGAACTGGTGCGCGAATTCTTTCAGGCGGTCTCGACCCATGGCGGCATCACGCTCCATATCGACCAGCGCCACGGGATCAACAGCCACCACATCGCCGAGGCCGCCTTCAAGGCGGTGGCCCGCGCGCTGCGCCACGCGGTCGAGACCGACCCGCGCAAGGCCGATGCCATCCCCTCGACCAAGGGCAGCCTATGAGCCTGACCGCGGTTCTGGATTACGACAGCGGCAACCTGCATTCGGCGCAAAAGGCGTTCGAACGCATGGCGGCCGAGGTCGGCGGAGGCCGGGTCGTCGTGACCTCGGACCCCGATGTGGTGGCCCGCGCCGACCGGATCGTCCTGCCCGGCGACGGGGCCTTTCCGGCCTGCAAGCGCGCGCTCGACGCCGTGCCGGGGCTGGCCGAGGCCATGCGCGAGGCGGTCGAGGACAAGGGCCGGCCTTTCCTTGGCATCTGCGTCGGGATGCAGATGCTGGCCACGCGCGGCCACGAATACGAGCTGACCGACGGCTTTGACTGGATCGCGGGCGAGATCACCCGGATCGACCCCGCCGATCCCGCGCTGAAGGTGCCGCATATGGGCTGGAACGATCTGGTGATCGACCGCCCCCACCCGGTGCTGAGCGGGATCGCCACCGGCGATCATGCCTATTTCGTCCATGGCTGGGCGATGAGGGTCGCCAGACCCGAAGAGCGGCTGGCCCATGTGGATTACGGCGGCGACATCACCGCGATCGTGGGCCGCGACAATATCGTCGGCACCCAGTTCCACCCCGAGAAAAGCCAGGCCACCGGCCTGCGCCTGATCGCCAATTTCCTGACCTGGGCGCCCTGAGGCCGCCTGACGGGCCGATCCCGGGTGGCCCCCCGGGCGCGTCTCAGTTCACCCGCTGCCAACTGCCCCCGTCGCGACAGATGCCCAGAACGCAGCCCGAAACGGACAGCCTGTCACCGTCAAGCATCAGACGCGAATTGTAGGTCTGGTCCCTGTCGGGCGCCCAGACCTTGCCGCGATATTCTCCGCCGCCCCGCGCCTCGGTGTCGAAGATGATCAGACGGCCCAGATCGGGCGGGACAACCTGCGTGCCGCCGCTGTCGAAGGCCCCGACAAGCGTGCCGCACAAGGCGGCCCCGCAGGGCGCCACCTCGATCAGGCCGGTATTGCCGTTGTCATCCGGTGCCGTCCGCCATGTGCCTTCCAGCGGGTCGGCAAGCGCCGCCCCCGCCATCAGCACCGCCGCGCAGGCGGCCAGCAGAAATGTCTTGCGTGTCATCCCGTCCTCCCTGTTCGTGAGACCGGAATCTGACGCCTCGCGCCCATCCTGGCAAGAATGACGCAGGGTCGCGTTGCATCCGCCCGCGCGCAGCGTCATAAGGCGCGCGACCGACGTACAGGGACAAGACGATGATCCTCTACCCCGCAATCGACCTCAAGGACGGGCAGGCCGTCCGGCTTCTGCGCGGCGACATGGACAAGGCCACCGTGTTCAGCGATGCGCCCGCCGAACAGGCCCTCGCCTTCGAGGCGGCGGGCTGCCAATGGCTCCATCTCGTCGATCTGAACGGCGCCTTCGCCGGAACCCCCGTGAACGGCGCCGCGGTGGAGGCGATCCTCGGAGCAGCGACGATCCCCGCGCAGCTGGGCGGCGGCATCCGCGACATGGCCACGATCGACATGTGGATCGACAAGGGCATCGCCCGGGTGATCCTCGGCACCGTCGCCGTCGAGAACCCCGACCTCGTGCGCGAGGCCGCCGCCGCCCATCCCGGCCGTATCGCCGTGGGCATCGACGCGCGCGCCGGCAAGGTCGCGACCCGGGGCTGGGCCAGGGAGACAGACGTGACCGCCACCGACCTTGCCCGCAGCTTCGAGGATGCGGGCGTCGCCGCGATCATCTACACCGACATCGACCGCGACGGCGCCATGGGCGGGCCGAACGTGACCGCCACCGAGGCGCTGGCCCGCGCCGTGTCGATCCCGGTGATCGCCTCGGGCGGCGTGTCCTGCCTCGACGACCTCACCCGGCTCAAGGCCACCGGCATCATCTCCGGCGCCATCTCCGGCCGCGCGCTCTATGACGGCGCGCTCGACCTTGCAGAGGCGCTGGCGCTACTAGAGTAATGGCCTTCCTGAAATGTCGGCGCGGACCTTTTTCGAATGGGACATGGGGGCCCTCGGATGACCATCTATCTCCACATCGGGACCCACAAGACAGCGACCACCTCGCTGCAACACTTCTTTCACAACAACTCTGCAAAGCTCGCGGAACGCGGCATCAGCTATCCTTCCTACCGGATCGTCGGATGCATGAACCACTATGCGCATCTGGGCATGGCAAACGCGCTTGTCGGTCACCATGACCTGTATTCCCGCGACGATGCCAAAAGGTTCTTTCGGGAGGTCAGCCGACGTGCCCGCGACCACGATATCACCATCCTCAGCGGCGAACCCTTCTACAGGCAGATGGACTCGTCCGCCGTATCATCCCCGGGTGATCCGATCGAAGACTACTGGCGCGCGCGAAAGGCATATATCGCGCAGGTGGCCGAACTGCTTCCGGACGCAGAGATCGTCGTGGTGTTCCGGCGGCAGGCGGAATTCGCAGAAAGCCTGTACCAGGAGACGATCAAGAAGACCGTCCGCTTTCACACGTTTCGGGAATACCTGAAATCGAACTGGTATCATTTCGAATACGCCAACCAGGCGGATGCCTGGGCGGAAGCTTTTCCCGCGCTCTCGATGCTGACATTCGAGGAACTTTGTGCGCAAGGCTCCCCGGAAATGGCATTCTGCAAGGCACTGGGCATCAAGACCGAGGGTCTGGAGTTGCCGGAGGCGCAGAATATCGGCCTGCCGGTCGATGCGATCATTCTCAAGCGCCACATAAACCGGTTCAGCAAGGATTATCCCACCTCCCTGGAACGGATCGAACGCGTCATGGCAGGGCCTGTCGGCGAGGCCATCAGATCGACAGGACGGCGTTCCTACTTCGCTTCCCGCGACATGCGGCAGGAATTCCAGAACCGTCATAGGACCGATAATGCGCGGCTTGCCCGCCATGCAAGGCTGGAAGGCTTCGAAGGCACGCGCCTCATGAACACCGACTTCGACAAGCGTGTCAGATTCGGTGACCAGCTGGCACCGGACGTCCTGACGGCCATCGCACATGAACTTGTCGGTGACTAGGCGCGCCCTTGCCCGCCCGTCTACTCGGCTGCGCGGCGGGTGAAATTGGCGACGGCGCCGGTCATCGTCTGGATGAATTCGGCGTCGGCCTCGATCCCGTCGAACCCGGTCAGCCGGTCGCCGGGCGCCTGGTAGGCCAGCCAGACCTGGCCTTCGGTGTCTTCGTAGACCAGCACTGTCAGCGGCAGCATCAGCGCGGCAAGGCGGTTGGCCTCGATCGCCGGGGTGCCGACCTCCGGATTGCCGAAGACGATCAGCTCGGACGCGCCGACATCGCCGCCCACCATCTGCGCGCCCATCCCGTGATTGACCCGGGCAAAGACCGTGATGCCCGCAGGCTCCACCACCGCCTCGAAGGCATCGGCGGCCGCCTCGACCGACTTGTCGGTGGGCACACGCAGAATCTCCTGCGCCGACAGGGCGGCGGGGGCCGCAACGACGGCGAGAGTGGCAAGAAGATGAGAGAATTTCATGACATGTCCTTTCAGTGACGGTCGCCCCATTCTCTGCCCCGCCGCCGGCGCGGGCCAATCACGTGCCCGTGCCTCCCGAAGACGTGACATCATCCCATGTCTGGTCTCGGCCCGGACAATGTTCTAAGGACACCTCATGTTGAAATCGCGCATCATCCCCTGCCTTGACGTGGCCGATGGCCGTGTCGTCAAGGGCGTGAACTTCGTCGATCTTGTCGATGCCGGCGACCCGGTCGATGCGGCGCGCGCCTATGATGCGGCGGGCGCGGACGAACTGTGTTTCCTCGACATTCACGCGACCCACGAAAACCGCGGCACCATGTTCGACCTGGTGACCCGGACCGCCGAGACCGTCTTCATGCCCTTTACCGTGGGCGGCGGGGTCAGGACGCATGAGGACGTGCGCGCGCTTCTGCTGGCGGGGGCCGACAAGGTCAGCTTCAATTCCGCCGCCGTCGCCAACCCCGATGTCCTGACCGAGGCCGCGTTACGGTTCGGTTCGCAATGCATCGTCTGCGCCATCGACGCCAAGACGGTCGAACCGGGGCGGTGGGAGATCTTTATCCATGGCGGGCGCAGGCCCACCGGCGTGGACGCGGTCGAATTCGCGATCCTCGCGGCCGAAAAGGGCGCGGGCGAGATCCTTCTGACCTCGATGGACCGGGACGGCACCAAGGCGGGCTTCAACATCCCGCTCACCCGCGCGATTTCGGACGCGGTCGACATCCCGGTGATCGCGTCGGGCGGTGTCGGGACGCTCGACCATCTGGTCGAGGGCGTGACCGAGGGCGGTGCCTCGGCGGTTCTGGCCGCGTCGGTCTTTCATTTCGGCACCTACACGATTGCCGAGGCCAAGGCCCACATGGCCGCGGCCGGCATCCCCATGAGGCTGACATGAGCATCGCGGCCCTTGCCCGCACCATTGCCGCGCGGGCGGGCGCGGACCCGTCCGAAAGCTGGACGGCCAAGCTGCTGGCCAACCCCGAAAAGGCTGCGGAAAAGTTCGGCGAAGAGGCCGTCGAAGCGATCATCGAGGCGGTGAAGAACGACCCCGAACGCCTGACCTCCGAGGCTGCGGACGCGATCTATCACCTTCTGGTCATGTGTGCTGCGCGCGGTGTCACGCTTGAGGATATCGAGGCCGAACTGGCCCGGCGCGAAGGCATCTCGGGCCTGGCCGAAAAGGCCGCGCGCAAGGGCGGCTAGCCCTTTTTGGGCAGTTTCGACGAGATGCGACCGGTGGCAAAGCCGCCCATCCGCAATTCACCGGCAAGGCGCTGGTATTCCTGCTTGGGGCAGAGATCCTCGATCACCGTCACGTCACGGGCGCGCGCCATGCGGGCAGCCTCGGCGTTCTGCACACCGATCTGCATCCACACGGTCTGAAGCCCGGGCCAGAGCGACAGCGCCTCTTCCACGATGGGGGGCACGGCATCCGACCGGCGAAAGATGTCGATCATGTCGATATCCGCGTCGATATCGGCCAGGGAGGCGCGGACCTCTTGGCCGAACAGGTCCTGCCCGACCGCCTTTGGGTTGACCCCGATCACGCGATATCCGCGCTGCGCAAGGTAGCGCCCCACGAAATATGAGGCGCGCAGCGGGTCGGGCGAGGCCCCGACAAGGGCGATGGTCCGTGTCCGGTCAAAGACCGCGCGCAGGATGTCGTCCGAAGGTCTCATGTCCCCGATGTGCCCCAGAATTGCCTTGCCGGAAAGTCCCCCGAACGAAAAAGCGCCCGAAGGAGGAACCTCCGGGCGCACAGGTGTGGAACGAGGGACAGTGAAAGGAGATGGGCGTGTTCCAGAACCCATCCTGACCCCGACATAGGAACGCGATGGCCTGCGCGAAAGATCCCGATCATGAAACTGTGATCGACGCGTGTCAGCTGGCGGCGGGGTCAGCCTGCGAGGATCCCGGGCCAATGCGCGTCTGCCCGGGCGATGTTGCCGGGTATGTCGCGCCGCCACTGCGCGCGGATATCGAGGCTGTGGGTCAGGTAGAGAACACCATCATGAACCGTCCAGGCCTCGGGCACGGTCGAGGACAGATTTCCGCGCGACAGGTCAAAGGCGCAATATCCGCCGTATCGCGGCGCATAGGCTGTCGGGTTCATCTCGAACAATTCGCGGTTGTGGGCGCTGGCGAATCGCCAGATCGCGCCATCCCACAACAGCGCCTCGTCCGCGCGCCCCATGATCATATCGGCCTCGGTGAAGAACGCGACCGCATCGGCGCCCCGGATGGCCAACCCGCCTTCGGCAAAGACCTTTGCCTCACCCGCAACGGCCTCGCGCGTCGCCAGGGCCAGATACGGCGTGGCGAGGGTCATGCCCAGAAATGTGCGGCGGGTCAGCATCCGGTTTGCTCCATCAAGGGCGGCGTCACGATCCAAGATGGGCCAAAAACCGGATGCTGCAAAGATGCCTCGCCAAGGCGTGACATCGGGCAAGGTTTTGTTTCAGTCGAAGATGTCCTCGACCACGTCGACGATCTCTTCGAGGAACCGCCTGCCGAAGCTTTTCTTTTTCTTCGGTTTTCTACCGTGATCGGGGGGCGTTCCGGACATCGCGCGCTGATGCGAGGAGACCCCCGGCCGCGGAACATGCGCGCGCTGCACGGGGCGCGGCTCCTCGCGTTTCGGTAACATTTTCAGATCGTGAAGCTGCGCACCGCAGGCCGCACAGCTCAGTTCATGGCGGGTCTTGCCCGTCAGGACGAGCGCGGCCCGCGTCCCGCAATAGCAGCAGGTGGCGATCTTTGTTCCGTGCATGACGATCCGTCACCCCTTCTGCGTGCCCAACCTTGACGCATATAGGGAGATTGCCGCCGCATTCGAGACGTTGAGCGATCCGAATGCCCCGGCTGCGTCAATTCGGACAAGGCGGTCGCAGGTCTCGCGGGTCCGTTCGCGCAGGCCCGGCCCCTCGGCGCCCAGCGCAAGGGCCACGGGCCGGTCCTCGTGGCCGGCCATGGCGGCGCCGATCGTCGTCTCGGCCGCGCCATCCAGACCGAGGATCAGGTAGCCCATCGCCTTGAGCGCCTCCATCGTCTCGGCAAGGTTGCGCACCCGCAGATAGGGCTGCCGCTCCAGCGCGCCGCTGGCGGTCTTGGCCAGCGCGCCGGTCTCGGGGGCGGCATGACGCTGGACGCCGATCACCGCGCGCGCGCCGAACACCTCGGCCGACCGCAGGATCGCGCCCACATTGTGCGGGTCGCTCACCCGGTCGAGAAGGACGATCCGCGCCGGATCGACCCCGCGTGATGTGGCCACCTCTTCAAGGCTGCCCCAGTCGAGGGGCCTGACCTCCAGCGCCGCGCCCTGATGGACCGATCCGGGGTCGATCGGCGCGGAAAACTTGCGCGGATCGGCGATCTCGGGCTCCATCCCAGATGCGGCGATCGCCTCTTCCAGCCGCGCGGCGGCATTGAGCGTCACGATCAGGCGCAGGCGGTCACGGCGCGGGTTCATCAACGCGTCGCGCACCGCATGAAGCCCGAACAGCCAGACGGTTTCATTGGCGGAGGCGCGTTTGGCCTTTTCCTTTTCGACGACCCATTTCGGCTTTTTCATCGGTGGATTCCCTCGTTTCAACGGGCTTGTGCGCCCCATGGAAGCCGGGCGCAAGGATCTGTCGGATTTTCCGCGATCCCGTGTCTTGACGGGCCGCACGGCTTTGCATATTCACCCGCTGTTCGCGAGGGAAACCGGCGAATAGTGGGCGACAGGCCGCAAGGTGTGGCAGGGGACTGTAACTCCCTCGCGGAGACGCACGCCTGGTTCGATTCCAGGGTCGCCCACCACTTTTCCTCAAATGATTCGGCTCGAAACACGCTCCGGCAGGTCCGGGACCGGCTCGAGTCGCCTTTTGGTTGAGAAACGGACCCGTTCTTTTATTCGATTGTGTAAAGAATTGGCAAAATGGGGGACCGTTTGACTGAAAAAGTCGGGTTACCCTGACCAAAGATTGATTTTCTATAAAAATAATGTGGCTCGTATAGCCTGACGTTGGGTAAACTATCCTTGCGTCGCAGTAATTTCCTGCGCGCGTTCAGGTTCTGAGATTTTCTTTGAAGTTTTTCAGCGGCCCTCGCCGGCCGCGAAACCGGGAGTGTCTTGATGTCTCTTGATCTTGGTGGACCTTCTGTCATCACGAAAAAAGCCGGGCCGGTCGATGTGCTGATTTGCGGTGGCGGGTTCGCCGGGCTGACACTTGCGATCCAGCTTCGCCGCGAAGTGCCGGAAGCCTCGATCGCGATCCTCGACAAGCTCGAGCGCCCCTTCCCCGAAGCGGCGTTCAAGATCGGCGAATCGACGGTCGAACTGGCCGCCCATTACATGCGCGACATCCTCGGCCTTGCCGATTACATGGATGACCGTCACCTGCGGAAGCTGGGGTTGCGGTTCTTCTTCAAGGATGACGAGGTCGGGGATTTCGCGGACCGGCCCGAAGTGGGCCTGTCGAAATTCGCGACCGTCCCCTCCTACCAGATCGACCGTGGCCGGTTCGAGAACGATCTGCGCGCCATGGTCGAGCAGATGGGGGTGCGCCTGATCGAAGGCGCGCGGATCGAGGAAATCGAGATCAGGGAACGCGACACCCCGCACAAGGTGACCTTCTTCCGCGATGCCGACGGACCCGACCTGCAAGAGATCGAATGCCGCTGGGTCGTCGATGCCGCGGGGCGCAGCCGGATGCTCCAACGCCAACTGGGCCTCGGCAAGCGCCGCGAGTCCGATCATCACGCGGTCTGGTTCCGGGTCGAGGGCCGGGTCGACATGGACGATCTTGTCCCTCGCTCGAACACGGACTGGCATGACCGTGTCCCGGGCGAGATACGCTACTACTCGACCAATCACCTGGTCGATACCGGCTACTGGGTCTGGATCATCCCGCTATCCTCCGGATATACCAGCGTCGGCATCGTGGCCGACAAGGCCTATCACCCGCTGGAAACCTTCCGGACCCGCGAAAAGGCCCGCGACTGGCTTGCCGCGAACGAGCCCGATTTCGCGCGTCTCATCGAAGACAAGGCCTGGGCCGATTTCGGGGTGATGCGCGCCTACAGCCACACCTCGGACAAGGTGTTCTCGGCCGTCCGCTGGGCCTGCACGGGCGATGCGGGCGTCTTTGCCGATCCGATGTATGCGCCGGGCGCCGATCTCATCGCCTTTGCCAATTGCTGCATCTCGCATCTGGTGAGAAAGGACATGGACGGCGCGCTGACCGACGCCGATGTCGAGGAGAAAAGCCGCTTCGTCATCTCGTTCGGTGAATTGCTGACCCGCTCGATCCAGATCAACTACCACCTTTTGGGCCATCCCAATGTCATGGCGGCCAAGCTGTTCTGGGACATCCTTGCCGGCTGGTCCTTCGTGCAGCCGCTCTTTTTCGGGCAGACCTTCCTCGACGGGCAGAAACACAAGGCCGTGCGGAGCGTCAGCCGGAATTTCTTCTACCTGTCGCTCCAGATGAACAACTTCTTCGGCGACTGGGCGGCAAAGGGCGGCCGGGGCGGCATCGGCTACAAGTGGATCGACTATTTCGCCGTCGACGAGGTGCGGCTGATGCGCGACCGAAACCTCAGGGCCGGCAAGACGGTCGACGAACTGGTCGAGGATCAGAAACTCAACATGTTGCTGGTCGAAGAGATGGCGATTGTCCTGTTCCGCATCGCGGTGCGCGACTGCCACCCCGAACTCTACCACAAGGTCGCCGATACCTGGATCAACGCCTGGGCGATCAGCCTCGACCCGTCGACCTGGGAAGAGCGGGGGCTGTTCAGGCCCACGACCGAACCGCGCGACCTGTCGCATTTCGAGGTGCCGCTTTACCAATTGTTCAACTTTGTCGAGGTCGAGGCAGCCGCCTGACAGCTGCTTTGGGTCGACCCCCAGCGCCGGCCCGAAAGGGCCGTCGCTGTCGCGCGACCGTCTTTCGCCTTGCCCGGACCGCCCGGCGGGACTAGGTCTTTCGACGAAACCTCCACCTGTTTGGATATGTTATGGATTTGAAAATCATCGGGGCCGGATTCGGCCGGACTGGGACTTCTTCCGTGCGCGAGGCACTCGGAGATCTCGGCTACAAGTGCTACCACATGTCCGAGGTGCTGTTCAGCGCCGAACGCAAGTCGGACATCGACTTCTGGCGCGAGGCCTGGGCGACCGAAGACCGCACCAGGATCGACTGGAACCGGCTTTACGACGGGTTCGACGCCACGATCGACTTTCCCGGCTCGGCCTTCTGGAAGGAATTGTCTGAGGCATTTCCCGAATCGAAGGTCATCCTGACCCATCACCCCAAGGGCCCCGAAGGCTGGTATGACAGCACCGTCAGCACCATCTATGGCGGCATGGGGCCTGCGGGCAGCACCGAATTCGGCCGCAAGGTCAACGACCTGATGAACGAAATCGTCTGGGACGGCATGCTTCGCGGCACGATGGATGACCGCGACGCCGCCATCGCGCGCTACAACGAGCACACCGAAGAGGTGCGGGACACGATCCCCGCGGACCGGCTTCTGGTATTCAGCGCCGATCAGGGATGGGGACCGCTGACCAGTTTCCTGGGCGTGGATTACCGCGAAGGCGCCTTTCCCAAGACCAATGACCGCGAGGCCATGGCCCGGACGGTTGCCCGGCTCAAGCGGATGAAGGATTTCGGCCGCATGAAGGGCTGACCGGCCCTGTCAGGGCATCAGCACCTCGGCCCGGCTGAAGGTCGCGGTATCGGTCGTGCCATCGTCGAAAGCCAGTTCAACCGTGATCGTCTCCACGCTGTCGGGCGGCAGCGTGATGTAGGGCAGGAAATTGACCACATCCATCAGGGCGTTGGGCTGTGCCGTGTCCTCGTGGCAGGGCTCCATCACCAGCGATTGCATCGCCGCGTCGCCATTCACGCTGTAGCGAATGTCCCAAAGCCCGCAGCGCCAGGCCAGAAGATGGGTGAAATAGACGAGGTCATTCCCCTCGTATCGCCGGATCGCCACCCAGTTCTGCGGCGTCATGCCGAGGATCGGCTTGACCTCGACGGCGGTGGTGAACCGCCCGGTGGGCACCTGCGGTTCGGCCGCGGGGCTGGCGGCCATCGCCGGATCGGCCGCCGCCATGGTCAGCCCGTCTTGGGGCGCGGGCAGACCGATCGCAATGCCGATCAGGAAGGGAATGTAGAACTGAAACATGAGACCTCTCCGACAAGGTTGCCCCGCAAAGGTGCTGCGGGGACAGAGCAATGACTTTCTCGACCGGTCATGCCGGCCTATAGTGACCCGAAATTACGGGCAGGCAGTGAAATCATGGCGTCAAAGGTCGGGTCTGACCAGTCTCCGAATATCCTGGTGGTGGCGCAGGCCGGTCGCCTGCAATACGAGGCCCTTCTTTTTGCGCTGTCGCTGCGCCGGTCCTCCCCGGATTTCTCCGGTCGCGTGATCGTGGCCGAGCCCGCGCGCAGCGGCGCATGGCGCAGGGAAACGGCGATCCGCCCCGATATCCGCGAGATCCTGCTGTCCCTCGATGTCGAGATCGCCCCCTTCGAGGCGGTGCATTTCGGCGAGAGATATCCCAACGGCAACAAGATCGAGGCGCTGTCCGTTCTGCCCCCCGGTGAGCCGTTCCTGTTTCTCGACACCGACACGCTGATCACCGGGGACCTGACCGACCTGCCCCGCGATTTCAGCCGGCCCACCGCCTCCATGAAACGCGAGGGGACCTGGCCCGTCGAAGAGCTGTATTGGCCCGGCTATACCGCGATCTGGAAATCGCTTTACGACCGGTTCGGCCTTGATTTCCAAAGCTCCCTCGACCTGTCGCAGCCCGATGAATACTGGCAGCGCTACCTCTATTTCAACGCAGGCTGGTTCCTCGGCCCGGACCCCGCGGCCTTTGGCAGGCTGTTCCTCGACTATGCGCTGTCGATCCGCGACGACACCCCGGCCGAACTGGTGATCCAGCCCCTCGACCCCTGGCTTGACCAGGTGGCGCTGCCGCTTGTGATCCATGCCCTGAGCGGTGGCCGCCCCGGCCCCGAATGGGACGGCCTCGACGGCGCGATCACCTGTCACTACCGGACCTTTCCCCTGCTTTATGCAAGGGAGCGCGCGGCCACGGTCGACCTGCTCGAAGAGATCGCATCCCCCAACCGGATCAAGAAGATCCTCAAGGATTACATCCCCCTGAGAAAGATGATCTTTCACGGTCAGGGCCGGAAGGCGCGCGCCGCATTCGATCAGGACAACCTGCCCGCCCGCGAAAAGGACATCCGCCGCGTCCTGCGCCAGAACGGCTGGTGGATGCGCTGAGCCATGGCACCGCGGCGGCGGGCGCAAAGGAGCTCTGCCTGCTTGCCGCTGTTGGCGTTGTGGAGACGGGACCCCTCGGATAACGTCCGCGTCAGCACAGCTCAAGGGAGATGACCATGTCCACCGATACCGGGCCGAATTACGGCTTTGAAACACTTCAGATCCATGCCGGCGCCCAGCCCGACCCGGCAACCGGCGCCCGCCAGGTGCCGATCTACCAGACCACGGCCTATGTGTTCCGCGACGCCGATCACGCGGCCGCCCTCTTCAACCTTCAGGAAGTGGGCTACATCTATTCGCGCCTGACCAACCCGACGGTCGCGGCCCTTCAGGAACGTCTGGCCACGCTCGAGGGTGGCGCGGGTGCTGTCTGCTGCTCCTCGGGGCATGCGGCGCAGATCATGGCGCTGTTTCCGCTGATGTCGCCCGGCACCAATGTCGTGGCCTCGACCCGGCTCTATGGCGGCACGGTGCAGCAATTCACCAACACGATCCGCAAGTTCGGCTGGTCGGCGACCTTCGTCGATTTCGACGATGTGGAGGCCGTGCGCGCCGCGATCAACGACGATACCCGCGCGATCTTTTGTGAATCGATCGCCAATCCCGGCGGCTACATCACCGATATTCCCGCCATCGCCGAGGTGGCCGATGCGGCAGGCCTGCCGCTGATCGTCGACAACACGACCGCCACGCCGTTCCTGTGCCGCCCGATCGAACTGGGTGCCACGCTCGTCGTCCATTCGACGACCAAGTACCTGACCGGCAATGGCACCGTCACCGGCGGCGCGATCATCGATTCGGGTAAGTTCGACTGGTCGGCCTCGGGCAAGTTTCCGTCGCTCAGCGAGCCGGAGCCCGCCTATCACGGGCTCAAGTTCCACGAGGTTCTGGGCCCCATGGCCTTTACCTTCCACGGGATCGCCATCGGCTTGCGCGACCTTGGCATGACGATGAACCCGCAGGCCGCCCATTACACGCTGATGGGGATCGAGACCCTCAGCCTGCGGATGGAACGCCATGTTCAGAACGCGGTCGAGATCGCGACCTGGCTTGAAGGCCACGACGCGGTGGAAAAGGTCACCTATGCGGGCCTGCCCTCCTCGCCCTATTACGACCGGATCGCGACCGTCTGCCCCAAGGGGGCGAGCAGCCTGTTCACCATCGCGCTGAATGACGGCTATGACGCCTGCGTCAAGTTCGTCGATTCGCTGGAATTGTTCAGCCATGTGGCCAATCTGGGCGACACGCGCAGCCTCGTGATCCATTCGGCCTCGACGACTCACCGCCAGCTGACCCCCGAACAGCAGGAGGCAGCGGGGGCCGCCCCCAATGTCGTGCGTCTTTCGATCGGGATCGAGGATGCCCGCGACCTGATCGCCGATCTCGACCAGGCGCTGAAAAAGGCCTCGGCCTGATCGCGGATTGCAGCCCCGGCCCGCGCCGGGGCTGCGCCCCCTACTCGGCGATGGCAAAGACCATCGTGACCCGCGCGTCGATCCCGACCTCGCCTTCGGCGATGGGCACCGACCCGGCGGCATCCATCATCCGCATCTCCAGCATCGGGACGGGCATGCCGCCCGACACCTCTTCATCCATGCTGACAAGCGCGCCCAGCGTGACGCCCGCGGCTTCGGCGAACAGCTCCGCCTTGGCGCGCCCGTCGGCCACCGCCTCGCGCCGCGCCGCATCCTGTGCGGGCCGCGGCTCGGACAGGGTGAATTCCACCGACTGCAGGCTGTTGGCCCCGGCTTCGGTCACGAGGCTGTCCAGCAATCCGCCAAGTGCCTCCAGATCGCGAACCCGCAGCCCGAACCGCGTCTCGGCCACGAATCCCGTGATCTCGGGCATGCCGTCATCCCGTCGCGACTGGTATATGGGCTGCAGGGTCAGTCCGGATGTCTGGATGTCGCGCGGCGCCAGCCCTGCCTCCGCCAATCGGGCCAGGATTGATTCTCCCGCCGCGCTCATCCGGCGCAACGCCTCGGCCGCCGTCGGCGCCTCTTCGCTCACACCGACATGGATCAGGGCCATGTCGGGAACCGCCGACACGGCACCTTCTCCGATCACGGTGATGCGCCCATCCTCGGCCAGCACCTGCCCGGCGCCAAGCGAAATTGCCGCCAAGGCCGCGAAAACAAGGGGAATCACTTTACGAAATCCGGTCATCACATGCTCCTGTCATCCATGGGTGTCGTCTGTCTGGACGGCTCCCGGATCATGGTCCTTGGGGTTGGAGGCGAAAATACCACTAAATGGCTCGTTATTTGCATCGGCAGGAAACTGCTATAAGTTCGCGCCCTGCGGTCGAGGGACCTTATCGCACTGCCACCTGGGATGCTAAAGCCTCTTCATGAAACCGAATTTTTCCCTGTCTCTTTCGTTTGACGGTATCCGTCTCCTGCATCGCGACAAATCCGGCTGGACCGAGATCGGCTCCGTCTCGCTGGAGGAGGACGATCTGGCCGGTGCGCTGTCTTCCCTCAGAACCACCGCGCTCGAGCAGGCGCCCGGCGGGATGCGCACCAAGCTGATCATCCCGAACGAACAGATCAAGTATATCACCCTGCCCGGCACCGGGCTGGGCGATGCCGGCGTGCGCGCAGCCCTCGAAGGGGCGACCCCCTACGAGGTGGACGAGTTGCGCTATGACTTCGCCGAGCATGAGGGCGGAACCGTGATCGCCGCCGTCGCGAACGAGACCCTCGAAGAGGCCGAGGCCTTCGCGGTCGAGCATGAATTCGCGCCCGTCTGCTTTGTCGCGGTGCCCGCTGAGGGCACCTTTCCGGGTGAGCCCTTCTTCGGCAAGGCCAAGGCCGCGAACGGAACCCGCGTGACCCGCGACAAGACCCCCGTGCCGCTTGCGCCGACCCCGCCCGCCCGCACCGGGGCCGACCCGGCCGCAAGGACGGCAGACGACCCGGTCGAAGCCGACCTTCCGGCACAGGTCGACACGTCCATTGCCGCCACGGCTGACGCGACGAACCCAAATGATTTCAAGGCCGAAGCCGGCGACGTTGACGCAGAACCCGAGACTTTCGCCCCCGACACCGACATCGACGCCGGGCCCGCAGCCGAGGACATCGCCCCGGAAACTGCCGGGACTCCTGCGGATGATTCCGCCCCCGGGGCAGAGGTCGCCGAAGCGCCCTTGGCCGAAGCCGACCTGCCGGCCACGGCCGACCCCGACCTGACACGGGATTCCGAGGACGGCCTTGCCATCGGTGCGGCCGCATCGCCGGAATTCGGGGATGCCTTCGACGCGCCAGAGCCCGCAGACGAGACAGCAACCGGGCCCCGCGACATCGCGATGGCAGAGCCGCCGCCCGCGGCGGAGGAACCGACCGCGGGGAGTGACGACGCCCTGCCCGACGACGCCCTTCATGACGACTCGGCCCACGACGATGCCGTCCGCGAGCAGGTCGCGGAGGATGAGGCGGCCGGCCAGGACGACCAGGACGGGTCGACAACCGCTGCCGAGCCGGCGGAGCGTCCGCCTGCGGAGCCGGTCTTTTCGTCGCGGCTGCGCGGAATCCGGCAGCAATTGGACATGCCGCCGCCGGTCCCGCCACTGGTGCGCCTGCCCAACGGGTCGATGTCGCCGCCCACCCTTGATCGGCCCGGGCCTTCGGCGACGCGGGGGGCCGCACCGCTTGCCGCCGGCGGCACGCAAAGCGGGCCACGCACCCCGATGCCGCCTGCAGTGGCCGAGGCGCTGAAAAAGGTCGAACGACGCGAAACGGTGCCACCCCGTGTCTCGACCTCAGAGGCGACGCAGGACGTGCCGCCGCCCACCGCGTTCCGCCCTGCGACACCGCCGCCCCCGGCCGTGTCGAAGGCGCTCGAACGGGTGCGCAACAGCCCCAACCTGCCCCCTGTGAACGGCTCGGCCCAGATGCGCCCGATCCCCGGCGCCGGACCACAGGCACCTGTGGCCTCCGCCCCGCCCAGCCTTCCCTCGGCGCCATCGCGATCGGAACTGCCACCGCCTGTGCGACAGACGGCGACATCCGCCGGGGCCGACGGCCCGATCCCCGCTCCACCCGCCGAAGTCGGCGCGTCGCTGTCCGCCTCGGCCGGCCCGGCCGGGCCGGCGCCCCTCGGCGCGAAGGGCGGGAAACGGGGATTTGGCCTCTTTGGCCGGGGCGACAAGGGCAAACCCTCTCCCCTGCCACCCACGGCCGAGCCCCTGACCCCGAAAACCGAGGCCACCCGCAGCGAAAGCGAGAAGGAGCGGCTGACCGTCTTCGGCGCCCGCCGCCGGGATCAGGAAGTGCGCGGCAAACCCCGCTTCCTTGGCCTGATCCTGACGGCCGTTCTTCTGCTGCTGATGGCTGCCGTCGCGGCCTGGGCCACGATCTCGACCGATGCCTTCGCACGGATTTTCAGCCGCGATGACGCGCCGGTCGTGTCGTCGGTCGATGTCGGTTCCGAGACGCCTGCGGCCCTTGTCGCCCCCGAAGTTGCCGCCGAACCGGCGACAGAGGCCGCGGCCCCCGAACCCGCCTTCGAGCCGACGCCCCTGCCCGCCAGCGAATTGCCGGAGGCGCCCGGCACGATCCCCACGGCACAGATGCTGATGTCGGAGACCGGGAGCCTTCTGCCCGACGCCGACCTCTTGCGCGCGCTGTCGGCCTCGACCCCGGCCCTTGCAGTCTCCGAGGTGCCCGGCGACGTTCTGAGCCCCGCCGCAGCCGAGCGGTTCTATGCCGCGACGGGCGTGTGGCTCAGGTCGCCCCGCCTGCCGGTGGAGCCTCAGCCCGAACCGCTGGGCTCGGTCGCGCGAAGTGTCAGCGAACCGCGCCCGGACCCCGGCCCGCGGCCCGAACTTGCGCAAACCGCGCCCGATGCCATGCTCGTCGCGCAGCTCGACCCGCCGCCGCCGGACATGCGTTTTGAACGGGACGAGCGCGGCTTCCTTCTGGCCACCCCGGACGGCACGGTCACGCCCTATGGTCTGGTGATCTATGCCGGTTCGCCCTCGATCGTGCCGCCGACCCGGCCGGGCACCCCGCCGGTTCCGGCCCCCGCCTCCAAAGAGCCGCTTGCCCCGGACGAGGCAGCGCCCGCCGCCGCCGAACGCGCGGCCGAACCCGCGACAGGGCCGGCCGCGCCCGACACCACCGAGGCGATCGTCGCCGAGGCCACCGAGACCCTGGCAAGCGAGGCGCTGGCCGTTCTGGTAGACGCCCCCGTCCGGCCCGATGCGCGCATCTCCACCGCCGGTGCCCTGAACGCGGCCGCCATTTCGCTGGACGGAATCCGCCCTTTACCGCGCCCCGACGACGCGGTTCCAGAGGATCTGCTCCCCGGGGTCGAACTGGCAAGCTTCGCGGGCCCCCGCCCGCCGCTCCGCCCCGAGGGCCTCGCCCCCGAGGCCGACACGGCCGAAGCACCCGAGGACGAGAACCCCTTGCCCGGCGATCTCGAGAACGAGCTGGCGGGTATCCTCGCAGGTGCGACCGATCCGCTCGCCACCGCGACGGCCAATGCCGTGTCCTCGGCGATCCGTCCCGACAGCCGGCCCCGCAATTTCGACCGCGTCGTGCAGCAGGCCCGCGCCCGCCAGCCCCGGCCATCCGCGCCCGCCGCATCGGCCCCGGCCGCCGCCTCGGCCCCCGAGGCGGTGTCGAATGCCGCCGCGCAGCCCACCGGCCCCGTGCCGCAGACGGTCGCCTCGGCCGCGACGCAGGAAAACGCGATCAACCTGCGCCAGATCAACCTGATCGGCGTCTATGGCCGGCCAAGCGACCGCCGCGCCCTGGTGCGATTGTCGAACGGACGCTATGTGCGGGTCGGTGTCGGCGACCGGCTTGATGGCGGCCAAGTGGCGGCAATCAACGACGACACGCTGAATTACGTGAAAAGCGGCCGGACCCTGACGCTGGAGATCCCCAGCGGTTGATCCCGGCTTTACCCGCTCGGGATCAGGGGGCGCTGCCCCCTCCCGGGCCCCGAGGGGCCCGGTTCACCCCCGGAGGTATTTCCCGAAAGATGAAAGGGCTAGTCGGCCGGTTCCGTGGACAGGACACCGCGGGCGATCTGGTCGGCCTCGATCGATTCGAAGAGCGCCTTGAAGTTGCCCTCGCCGAATCCGTCATCGCCCTTGCGCTGGATGAATTCGAAGAAGATCGGCCCGATCACCGTCTTCGAGAAGATCTGCAACAGGATCCGGGTCTCGCCGCCATCGACCACGCCTTCGCCGTCGATCAGGATGCCGTGTCGCGCCATCCGGTCGAGAGGTTCGCGGTGGCCTGCCACCCGGTCGCGGCTGAGGTCGTAATAGGCCTGCGGCGGCTTGGGCATGAAGCGGATGCCCTTCTCGGCGATCGCGTCGACGGCGTCGTAGATTTCCACGTCCCTGGTGCCGACCGCGATATGCTGGATGCCCTCGCCGTTATAGCGCTTGAGATATTCGACGATCTGGCCCGTCTCGCCGCGATCCTCGTTGATCGGAATGCGGATGCGGCCGCAGGGCGAGGTCAGCGCGCGCGACAGCAGGCCGCTGAATTTCCCTTCGATGTCGAAGAAGCGGATCTCGCGGAAATTGAACAGCCGCTCATAGAAGTCGAACCAGACATCCATGTTGCCCCGATGCACGTTATGGGTCAGGTGATCGAGGTAATGGAAACCCACGCCCTGCGGATGCGCGTCCGACACCCAGTCGAATTCGGCATTGTAGGGGTTGGTCTCGTAATACTGGTCGATGAAATAGATCAGGCTGCCGCCGATGCCGCGAATGGCGGGGACGTCCATCGTCTTGCCCGGGCCGTCATATTCCTCGGCCCCGCGTGCCACGGCGTGGCGCAGGGCATGTTCGGCATCGACGACCCGCCAGCCCATGGAGGGCGCGCAGGGGCCATGCTCCTCGACGAAATCGCGGGCATGGCTGCCGGGTTCGTCATTGATGACATAGGTGATATCGCCCTGCTGCCACAGCTCGATCGCCCGGCTCTTGTGGGTGGCGACATGGGTATAGCCCATCTGCGCGAACAGCTTGCGCAGCACATCGGGGTCGGGATGGGCGAATTCGACGAATTCGAACCCGTCGGTGCCTGCGGGGTTGTCTTCGGTGATCGTGGCGCGCGGCGCGTCATGCGGAAACGGACCCATGGGGACCTCCTGTTGAATGGGGTATGGCGCGAGTATCCCCGAAATGGCGCGCCGGATCTGCGCATTCTGCCGAACCGGATCGCACGTTTTGCGCGACAATTGCATTCAGAACCGGATCGGCGCATGTTTCCCGCATGAAACTGGACGCCACCGACATTCGCCTTCTTGCCCTGCTGCAAGCCGATGCCCAGATGACCGCCCAGGATCTCGGCGACCGGCTGAACCTGTCGTCCAGCCAGGCGGGGCGGCGTCGGCTGCGGCTGGAACAGGCGGGCGTCATCACCCATTATGCCGCGCGGCTCGATCCTGCCCGGCTGGGTCTCGATGTGCAGGCCTTCGTGCAGGTCCAGCTTGTCACGCACGGGCCCGAACCCGGCCGCGACTTTGCCCGGCTTGTCGCAACCCGGCCCGAGATCGTCGGCGCCTGGACGCTGACCGGCGAGGCGGATTACCTGCTGCGGGTCTGGACCGCGGATCTGGCCGGGCTGAACAGCCTGATCCACGACGAGATTCTGGCCCATCCCGGCGTCGGCCGGGTCCAGAGCCAGATCGTGATGGATCAGCTCAAAAAAGATGCAGCCCTGCCGCTGTGACCGGGCCGCCCTGCCCGCCCTGCTCTGGGTTAATCTCTCATTAACCAACTTTAATCATAGGGTTAATTCGTGGCGGGAGAGCAGCGACCCTGTCACGGGCCGGAACCGGGGGCCGATCCCGTCCGTCTGACCCCGGTTCAGGCGACGCGGCCACCGGTTCCGGCCGCAAGACATCACCCAATTGCGTTGCCAATGTCCCCCCACCTTGCAATTGTGCGGGGATGGACGTCTATCTCCTGCAAGCCATGATCTATCTCGGCGGCGCGGTCATCGCGGTGCCTTTGGCCGCGCGGCTCGGACTGGGCTCGGTCCTGGGATACCTGCTTGCCGGGGTGGTGATCGGGTTTCTTCCGATCGTCGGCTCGCAGACCGAGGATCTGCGCCACTTCGCCGAATTCGGCGTGGTTGTGATGCTGTTCCTGATCGGGCTGGAACTGGAACCGAGCGCCCTGTGGGACATGCGAAACCGGCTGATCGGCCTTGGCGGGCTTCAGATCGGGGTCACGATGCTGGCCGTCATGGGCGGCGCGCTGCTGCTCGGTCTGCAATGGCAGACGTCCCTGGCGATCGGGCTGATCCTTGCGTTGTCCTCCACGGCGATCGTCCTTCAGACCCTTGCCGAAAAGGGCCTGATGACGACGCCGGGCGGGCGGTCGACCTTCTCGGTCCTGTTGTCGCAGGATATCGCCGTCATCCCGATGCTCGCGGTGATCCCGCTCCTGACGCTGGGCGCCGCGGCACCGGTGATCGAGCCGGACGGCTCGCTCCCTATCGACGAGGGGGAACATGGCGACGGGCACAGCGCGATCAGCCTTGTCGAGGGGCTGCCCGGCTGGGGTGTCACGCTGGTGACGCTTGGCGCGGTGGCGCTGGTGATCCTTTTGGGGATCTACGCCACGCGGCCTGTCTTTCGCTATATCCACCAGGCCCGCCTGCGCGAGATGTATACGGCCCTTGCGCTTCTGATGGTGGTGGGGGTGGCCGTCCTGATGTCGATGGTCGGCCTGTCGCCCGCACTTGGCACTTTTCTTGCGGGCGTGATGCTGGCGAATTCCGAATTCCGGCACGAACTGGAAAGCGACCTCGAACCGTTCAAGGGCCTGCTGCTGGGCCTGTTCTTCATCACCGTGGGCGCCGGCATCAATTTCGGCACCCTGCTCGACGAACCGCTGACGATCCTGGGGCTGACCCTCGGGATGATGCTGCTCAAGGGGGTGATCCTGCTGATCCTTGCCGTGGCCTTCGGGCTGCACGGGCGTGACCGCTGGCTGTTCACGCTGGGGCTCGCTCAGGCGGGGGAATTCGGCTTTGTCCTGATCTCGTTCTCCTCGCAACAGAACGTGCTCGGCACCGGGTTGTCGGAAACGCTCCTTCTGGTCGTGGCGCTGTCGATGCTGATCACGCCGCTTCTGTTCATCCTCTTCGAAAGGCTGAAATTCGTCGATGGCGGCACGGCCGAACAGCCCGCCGACCGGATCGAGGAGACTGGCACCGTCATCATCGCAGGCATCGGCCGCTTCGGGCAGGTCGTGAACCGCATGGTGCAGAGCGCGGGTTTTCGGACGGTGGTGCTGGATCACGACATGGAAACGATCAACACGATGCGCCGTTTCGGGTTTCGCGGCTATTTCGGCGACCCGACGCGCCCCGACATCCTGCATGCGGCGGGGCTGAAGACGGCAAGCGTGCTTGTCGTGGCACTGGACGACCGGGAAGCCGCGAACCGGCTTGTGGCCTTTGCCCGCCGCGACCGGCCCGACCTGCACATCGTCGCCCGCGCCTATGACAGGGTCCATGTCTATGAACTCTACCGGGCGGGCGCGAACGACATCGTGCGCGAATTGTTCGATTCCAGCCTGCGGGCCGGGCGCTACGTTCTGGAGAATATCGGGCTGAGCGAATACGAGGCCGCCGAGGCGGAGATGACATTCTACCAGCGCGACCGCGCCGCGGTCCGCGAACTGGCCGCATTGTGGAAGCCCGGGGTCAGGACGGCGGACAATCCCGAATATGTCGCCCGTGCCCGCGAGTTGAACAAGGATCTGGAGACGTTCTTTGCCAGCCGCGTGGAAACCGCCCGCAAGTCCGCCGAGAACGGCGACGAACCGGGCCCGCCCTCGGGGTTTCAGAGCAAGGACAATGTCAGCCGTCGCTGACGCCCGCCTCGTCAAAGCTGGCCATGCCCGAATGGCAGGAAACGGCGCCCTGCATCACGGCGATGGCCAGCGCAGCGCCCGACCCTTCGCCCAGGCGCAGCCCCAGATCGAGCAAGGGCGCCTTGCCAAGCGCCTCCAGCAGCTTGCCATGGGCGGCCTCGTCGCTCAGATGTCCCGCCACCGCGTGATCCAGCGCGCCGGGCACCGCCTTGTGCAGGACAAGCGCCGCGGCCGAACAGATGAACCCGTCAAGGATGACCGGGATCCCCGCGACCCGCGCGGCGGCCATGGCCCCTGCCATCGCCGCGATCTCGCGCCCGCCCAGCGCGCCCAGCACGCCCAAGGGCGTGTCGATCCGCCCTGCATTGGCCGCCAGCCCCCGCGCGACCGCACCGGCCTTGCGCGCAAGGCCCGCATCGTCGACGCCGGTGCCCCGGCCCGTCCAGTCGGCAGGCGCCCCGCCCAGAAGCGCGTGGGCGATCGCGGCGGCCGATGTCGTGTTGCCGATGCCCATCTCGCCGGTCACCAGAAGGTCCGACCCGGTATCGACCGCCTCCCAGCCCGCGGTGAGGGCCGCCACACATTCCGCCTCGGTCATGGCAGGGCCTTGGGTGAAATCGGCGGTCGGCCGGTCAAGGTCGAGCGCGACCACATCCATGCGCGCCCCGAAGACCCGCGCCAGCTGGTTGATCGCGGCGCCACCGGCATTGAAATTCGCGACCATCTGCTGCGTCACCTCGGCCGGAAAGGCCGATATGCCCTGCGCCGTGACCCCGTGATTGCCCGCAAAGACCACGATCTGCGGCGCCGCGATCACCTGGCGCGCGGTGCCGCGCCAGCCCGCATACCAGATCGCGATCTCCTCGAGCCGGCCCAGAGCGCCGGGCGGCTTGGTCAGCATCGCGTTGCGGTCGCGGGAAGCGGCGATGGCCGTGGCATCGGGGGCCGGGGCGCGCGACAGGCATTCGGTGAACTCGGCGAAGGTGGTAAAGGGCGCGGCCATGTCTATCCTCGTTGCACTGATCCGGGCTTCTGTCTAACGGTTCGGGACGCAGCGGAAAGGCCCGACAAGTCATGGCACGGGAAAAAACCGACATTCTGGCCCTTGTCGATCTTCCGGCAGCACTTGGCCTTCTGACCCGGTTGCCGATCCCCGTGGATGGGGAGGCTGCGGTGGCGCGCGGGGCGCGCGCGGCCTGGGCCTGGCCTCTGGCGGGGGGGGTGGTGGGCCTGCTGGCGGGCGGGCTGGCCTGGGCGGCCCTTCTGGCCGGGCTGCCGCCCGCGATCGCGGCGCTTCTGGCGCTGGCCCTTCAGGTGGCGATCACCGGCGCCATGCACGAGGACGGCCTTGCCGACAGCCTTGACGGCCTGTGGGGCGGCTGGACCCGCGAACGGCGGCTGGACATCATGAAGGACAGCCATATCGGCGCCTTCGGGGTGACGGGCCTTGTCCTGTCCTTCGCGCTCAGATGGCAGATCCTCGTCCACCTGATCGGGGCGGGGCTGTCGCCCATAACGATCCTCGTGGCGCTGGCGGCCGCAAGCCGGGTGGCGATGGTCGTGCTGATGGCCGCCCTGCCCCATGCGCGCGACACCGGACTCAGCGCGACAGTGGGCCGGCCGGGTCCTGCCACGACGGCGCTTGCCGTGGGGCTGGGTCTCGGGATCGCCGGTGCCGCCCTTGGCGTCCATGCGGTGCCGCTGGCCCTTGCCATGGCGCTCGCCGGGGCGGGCTGGGCGATTGTCGCGATGCGGCGGATCGGCGGGCAGACCGGCGATATCCTGGGCGCGGGTCAGCAGGTCGCCGAAATGGCGGGCGGCATCCTTCTACTGATCCTGACAGGCTGAGCGGACGGCCTATTGCGCGCAATCAAGCGCGCGGGCAAAGGAGGCTCGGCCCTCATGCGGGCCGATATCGCGTGCCGCCAGACCGGTGCCGTCGAACGTCACCGCCAGAAGGCGCGACCAGTCCGCATCGGCCACGATCATCTCGGGCACCGCGCCGCATTCGCGAATGCCGCCCGCGATATCGGTCTCGCCGATCCGGTGGTTCGTCACGCCGGGCAACGCCGCCAGTTCGACCAGACCCCCCTCTTCCAGCCGCCAGACACGCAGGGTCCGGGCCAGGTGGGGCCGGTCGACATAGGCGATCTCGGCCCGGCCGTCGCCATCAAGATCGGCCACGCCGACGGGCGCCAGCCAGCGAAAGCGCTGCCCGATGAAGGGGGTGGCGGCGACAAGCCCGCCGGCATCGTGGATGGCCAGCCGGGCGCCAAGGGTGCGATCGCTTTCGACGACGATGACCTCGGCCAGGCCATCCCCGTCGGGATCGGCCAGGCGCGGGGCCACATCCTCGAAGACGCGGGCCTCCGGCAGGCGGATGACGACCTGCCGTGCCTCGCCATCGGCACAGTCCGCGCAGTTGGTCACGTCAAGGACAAGCGCGCCCCATTCGACGTCATCGCCAAGCACGCCATGGGGATAGCGGGTGGTCGGCTCGGCATAGCGGGCCGCCTCGATCACGGGCGGGGCGTCCTGCGCCATCGCGACCCCGGCGCTCAGCCCGAGGATCGCGGCCACAGCGGCCCCGCGCATGGGTCAGATCTGCTTTTCGGGCATCTGCACGACAAGACCGTCCAGCGCGTCGCTGACCTTCAGCTGGCAGGTCAGGCGTGACCGCCTTGCATCGGGCTCGAAGGCGAAATCCAGCATGTCCTCTTCCATCGGGTCCTTGGCGGGCAGCTTTTCGACCCAATCCTCGGCCACGTAGACATGGCAGGTCGAACAGGCGCAGGCGCCGCCGCAATCGGCCTCGATGCCCGGAATGCCGTTGTCGCGCGCGCCTTCCATCACGGTCAGCCCGTTGGGAACGTCGATCACGTGTTCCTTGCCGCCATGTTCGATGTAAGTGATCTTCGCCATTATGCTCACGCTCCGTCACGCATGTTTTCGGTTGAAACCTCATTTAGTGCCTCTGGACCCCGGGGGCCAGAGGATTTGGCAGAGACCCTGACCTTGTGGGCCGGAGGGAACATTCCGGCGCAAACTTGCCGCACGCAGCATTCGCCGCTTGGCCGGCGGTCCGGGGCCGTCCTAGATGCAAGCGACAAGAAAAATCAGCGCCGAGGCCCCCTTGAGCAGGGTTCGACACCTCACTCTTGCCTGTTGTGCAGGGCTTCTCGCCGCGTGCGGGACGCAGGCCCCGCCTGTCGAGGTCGCCAATGTCCCCAGCTTCATCACGGCCGAGATCGAGGCCCGGGAGGATGGCCGCTGCTACGGACGCGACATCACCCCCGCGATCATCGAGACCGTGACCGAACAGGTTCTGGTCGAGGAGGCCGCCTTTGGCGAGGATGGCACGCTGGTCCGGCCGGCCCGGTATGAAAGCGTGATCCGCCAGCAGATCACCCGCGAACGCCAGGAAGTGGCGTTCGAGACCCTGTGCCCCCCGGCCTATACCGAGGTGTTCGTGGCCTCGCTTCAGCGGGCGCTGCGGGCACGCGGATTCTATTCCGGCGACATCACCGGAATGATGGACCGCACGACGGGCCGCGCGGTGCAGGATTACCAGCGCCGAGAGGGCCCGGACAGCCCGCTTCTGTGGATCGCCGCGGCGCGCGAACTGGGCCTTGTGCGATTGTCCGAGGATCAGATCGAGGCGCTCAACGCCTCCCCCTTTGGCCCAAGGTCCTGAACGCGCGACACCCCCGGACCGGGTCCGGAGGTGTCAAGTTCTGTCGGTCGCCCGGGTCGTCGCCGGTCAGTCTTCGTCGAGCACCAGCGCGACAAAGCGCGGATCCCCCGCACGGCGCACCAGAAGCAGGATGGATTTCCGGCCCGCCTGACGCGCCTGCTCGACCCGCTCCTCGAACTGGTCGATGGTCATGACCGGCTGCTGACCAACCTCGGTGATCACATCACCTGGCATGAGGCCCTTGCCTTCGGCATCCGACATCGGCTCGATCCCCGTGATCACGAGGCCCTCGCTTTCGGGCAGGCCAAATTCGTCGGCCAGATCCTGGTTCAGTTCCGAAAGGCTCAGACCCAGCATCTGCATCTCGGCCGGGGCCGGCGGCTCGGGCTCGGGGACGGCTTCGGGCGCGGTTTCGATGCCCTGAGCCTCTTCGCGGCGGCCCAGCGTCACGGCGACATTGGTCATTTCGCCATCCCGCAGAACCTCGACATCGACGACCTTGCCCACGGGCGAGTTGCCCACGATGCGGACCAGCTCGCCCGTATCGGCCACGGCCTGGCCGTCGAAGGTCAGGATGATGTCACCCGACAGGATGCCCGCATCGGCGGCCGGCCCCTCGGGCACATCGGTGACCATGGCGCCCGCGGCCTCTGTCAGGCCCTCGATGGCGTCGATCATGTCGGGTGTGACGTTCTGGATGCGCACGCCCAGCCAGCCGCGGCGCGTCTCGCCGTATTCCTCGAGCTGGGCGACCACGTTGGTGGTCACCGCCGAGGACATGGCAAAGCCGATCCCGATCGAGCGGCCATCGGGCGACAGGATCGCCGTGACGACGCCGATCACGTCGCCATCCATGTTGAACAGCGGACCGCCGGAATTGCCGCGGTTGATGGTCGCATCGGTCTGGATGTAGTCGTCATAGGTGCCCGACAGCGCCCGGTTGCGTGCCGACACGATCCCGGCCGAGGCCGAGAATCCGATGCCCAGCGGGTTGCCGATCACCATCACCCAGTCGCCCACCCGGCTGCCCACGGCATCGCTGTCACCGAAGGTGACATAGGGCAGCGGCCCGTCAGGCTCGACCCGCAGAAGCGCGATATCCGTCGTGGGATCGGTGCCCACAAGTTCGGCGGGCAGCGTCGCGCCGTCCTGGAATTCGATGGTGATCTCGTCGGCATCGACGATCACATGGTTGTTGGTGACGATCAGGCCCCCTTCGTCGATCACGAAACCGGACCCGGCCGCCGAGGCGCGCCGCGGCGCATCCGGCCCGCCATTTTCGAAATCGCGGAAGAAATCCTCGAAGGGCGATCCCTCGGGGACAAGACCCTGCGGTCCCGCGGGTCCGGCAACCGTGGTCGACGTGGTGATGTTCACCACCGCGGGGCTGACCCGTTCGGCCAGTTCGGCGAAACTCACCGGACGGCCGTCGGGCATCACGTCGGACGTCTCGATTTCCTGTGCACGTGTCTCGATCGCGGCCCCCAGCGCAAGCGCGGCCCCCAGAAGCAGACCGCCTGCCAATTGCCGGGTCTTGCGGACATCCTGCCGGGATTTGGTGATCGCGGTGGCTCTTGCCTGTTCTCTCACGGGTCTCTCCCCTAGAAAATTTCGGTCATGCCGTTTGTGTTCCAGTGAAATGTGAATGTAGTCCGAAGGTCATGCAACGCAAATCAATCGCCCCCGCGTCACCAGGATGTGAAGCGGGGCGCGCGGCGCCTCTTGCAACCGGCCGGTTCTTGCGTCTACCAATGGCGCGAGGTTCGGGAGAATCCGTCGAGGCAGAAACGCCGAAACGGTGCCGAAGGAGCATCCGCCCCGGTAAACTCTCAGGCAAAAGGACCGGCCTCGACAGTAAGACACTCTGGAGAGTGGTGGCACCGCAACGCGGACCGCCCGCCGAAGGGATAATGATCTCAGGCGTCCGACCAGGCCCCTTGGCCTGCAACGACAGGGACAGAGGGGGCATCGCCGCGAGGGTCATTCCGGCCGTCGCAATGATGCCCGGCCCGCGACCCGGGCCGGTCGGAGGGGATGCATGACAGACACGACAAGGCTTCCATTACACGCGCTTCATCAGGAGATGGGCGGACGCATGGTGCCGTTCGCGGGCTACGAGATGCCGGTTCAATACGCAGCCGGCGTCATGGCCGAGCATCTGCACACCCGCGCGAAGGCGGGCCTGTTCGATGTCAGCCATATGGGCCAGGTCCGGCTCGTGCCCCGCGCCGGATGGGAGGCCACGGCACTGGCCCTCGAGACGCTGGTGCCTGCCGCTGTTCTAGGCCTCGCAGAGGGGCGGCAGCGGTATGGCCTGTTCACCAACGCGGCGGGCGGCATCCTCGATGACCTGATGTTCGCCAATCGCGGGCACGACATTTTCGTCGTGGTGAATGCGGCCTGCAAGGCGGCCGACATCGCGTTGATGCAGGCCGCCCTGTCCCCGACAACCGAGGTCATCGCGATCACCGACCGGGCGCTTCTGGCGCTTCAGGGCCCCGAGGCCGAGGCCGCGCTGTCGCGGCTGGTGCCGCAGGTGACGGGGATGCGCTTCATGGACGTGATCGAGGCCGATCATCCCGATTTCGGCAGCCTCTGGATCTCGCGCTCGGGCTATACCGGGGAGGACGGGTTCGAGATCTCGGTCGCCGAGGGGCAGACCGAGGGCCTTGCCCGCGCGCTTCTGGCGATGGAGGAGGTCCTGCCCATCGGCCTTGGCGCGCGGGATTCGCTCAGGCTCGAGGCGGGGCTTTGCCTTTACGGCCACGACATCGACGAGACCACCTCCCCCGTGGAGGCGGGCCTGGCCTGGTCGATCCAGAAGGCCCGCCGCGCGGGTGGCGACCGGACGGGCGGCTTTCCCGGCGCGGACCGCATCCTGCACGAACTGGCCGAGGGCGCGCCGCGCCAGCGCGTGGCCCTGCGCCCCGAAGGCCGCGCGCCGATGCGCGAGGGCACGGCCCTTCTGTGCGATGGACAGGAGGTCGGGCGCGTCACGTCCGGCGGCTTCGGCCCCTCGGTCGGCGCGCCTATCGCCATGGGCTATGTGCCCACCGGTCTCGCGGCCCCCGGCACCGACCTTGCAGGCCGGGTCCGCGGCAAGGATCTGCCCGTGCGGATCAGCACATTTCCGTTCCACCCCCACTCCTTCAAACGTTGAGGATACAGATGAAATTCACCGAAGAACACGAATGGCTGCGCGTCGATGGCGACCTGATCGTCGTGGGCATCACCGAACATGCGGCGACCCAGCTGGGCGACATCGTCTTTGTCGAACTGCCCGAGGTCGAGACCCGGATCGCCAAGGATGACGAGGTCGTGGTGATCGAAAGCGTCAAGGCCGCCTCCGACATCCTCGCCCCCGTCGACGGCGAGATCGTCGAGGTGAACGAGGCGCTTGCGGACAACCCCGCCCTGATCAACGACGATCCGCTGGGCGAAGGCTGGTTCTTCAAGGTCAAGGTCGACGACCTGTCGGTCATCGACGACTACATGACCGAGGACGAGTATCAGGAGCTGATCGGCTGACCACAGGCCGCCACCAAAATTCCAGAATTTTGGTTCCCCCCGCCGGAGACCTTGCGATGACCTTCGAACCGACGACCTATGACACCTACGATTTCGCGAACCGCCGCCATATCGGCCCCTCGCCCGCCGAAATGGCCGAGATGCTGGCCATCGTGGGCGCGCCCGATCTGGACACGCTGATCTCCGAGACGGTGCCCGACAGCATCCGTCAGGAACGCCCGCTGACCTGGGCACCGATGACCGAGCATCACCTGCTTGACCGGATGCGCGAGGTGGCGGGCAAGAACACCGTCATGACCTCCCTCATCGGGCAGGGCTATCACGGGACGGTCACGCCCCCCGCGATCCAGCGCAACATCCTCGAAAACCCCGCGTGGTATACGGCCTATACCCCCTACCAGCCGGAAATCGCGCAAGGACGGCTCGAGGCCTTGCTGAATTTCCAGACCATGGTGTCGGACCTGACGGGGCTTCCGGTGGCCAATGCCTCCCTGCTGGACGAGGCGACGGCGGTGGCCGAGGCGATGACGATGGCGCGGCGCGGGTCGAAATCGAAGGCGGGTGCCTTCTTCGTCGACCGCAACTGCCATCCCCAGACGATCGGCGTTGTGCAGACCCGGGCCGAGCCTCTGGGCATCGAGGTCATCGTGGGCGCGCCCGAGGATCTGGAGCCCGAGACCGTCTTTGGCGCGGTGTTCCAGTATCCGGGCACCTATGGCCATGTGACAGATTTCACCGACATCATCGCGGGCCTGCACGGGGCAGGCGCCATCGCCGTCATGGCGACCGACCTTCTGGCGCTGACCATGCTGAAGGAGCCGGGCCGGATGGGCGCCGACATTGCGGTGGGCTCGTCCCAGCGGTTCGGGGTGCCGATGGGCTATGGCGGGCCGCATGCGGCCTTCATGTCCTGCACCGACGCGCTGAAACGGTCGATGCCGGGGCGGATCGTGGGGGTGTCGGTCGATGCACGGGGCAACATGGCCTACCGGCTGTCGCTCCAGACGCGCGAGCAGCATATCCGCCGCGAAAAGGCCACGTCGAACGTGTGCACGGCGCAGGCGCTTCTGGCGGTGATGGCCTCGTTCTACGCGGTGTTCCACGGCCCCGAAGGGCTGCGCGCCATCGCGCAAGGCGTGCATTTCCGCACGGTCCGGCTGGCCCGCGCGCTGCGGGCCGCGGGCGCGAGGGTCAGCCCCAAGGCGTTTTTCGACACGATCACCGTCAAGGTGGGCGTGGGCCAGGCGGGCATCCTTGCCGCGGCGCGGGCCGAGGGTCTGAACTTCCGCAAGATCGGCACCGACCGGGTCGGCATCAGCCTTGACGAGACGACGGATGACAAGGTCCTGCTGCGCGTGCTGCGGGCCTTCGGCATCCATATCGCGCCGCCGCACCGGGCAAGCCTCGGTTTCCCGGCCGAGATGCTGCGCGAGACGGACTATCTGACCCATCCCGTCTTTCACATGAACCGCGCCGAATCCGAGATGATGCGCTACATGCGGCGCCTGTCCGACCGGGATCTGGCGCTCGACCGGGCGATGATCCCGCTGGGGTCCTGCACGATGAAGCTGAATGCCGCGGCCGAGATGATGCCTCTGACCTGGCCCGAATTCGGCGCCCTGCACCCGTTCTGCCCGCCCGATCAGGCGGCCGGCTATGCCGAGGCCATCGCCGACCTGTCGGAGCGATTGTGCGAGATCACCGGCTATGACGCGATGTCGATGCAGCCCAATTCCGGCGCGCAGGGCGAATATGCGGGCCTTCTGACGATCCGCGCCTGGCACCGCGCCCGGGGCGAGGGCGCGCGCGATGTCTGCCTGATCCCGGTCTCGGCCCATGGCACCAACCCGGCTTCGGCCCAGATGGCGGGCATGAAGGTCGTCGTGGTGAAATCCGCGCCCAATGGCGACGTGGATCTGGACGATTTCCGCGACAAGGCGGCCAAGGCGGGCGACAGGCTCGCCGCCTGCATGATCACCTATCCTTCAACCCACGGCGTCTTCGAGGAAACGGTGCGCGAGATCTGCCGGATAACCCACGATCACGGGGGGCAGGTCTATCTGGACGGCGCGAACCTCAACGCCATGGTGGGTCTGGTGAAACCGGGCGAGATCGGCGCCGATGTCAGCCACCTGAACCTGCACAAGACCTTTGCGATCCCCCATGGCGGCGGCGGCCCCGGCATGGGGCCGATCGGCGTCAAGGCGCATCTGGCACCCTATCTGCCCGGCCATTCGGAAACCGGCGGCGACGAGGGCCCGGTTTCGGCCGCGCCCATGGGATCGGCCTCGATCCTGCTGATTTCCTGGGCCTATTGCCTGATGATGGGCGGTGCAGGGCTGACGCAGGCCACGAAGGTTGCGATCCTGAACGCCAATTACATCGCGGCGCGCCTGCGCGGGGCCTATGACATCCTCTACATGGGCAACCGCGGCCGGGTGGCCCATGAATGCATCCTCGACACGCGGCCCTTTGCCGATCACGGGATCACCGTGGACGACGTGGCCAAGCGGTTGATCGACAACGGCTTTCACGCCCCCACGATGAGCTGGCCCGTCTCGGGCACGCTGATGGTGGAACCCACCGAGAGCGAGACCAAGGCCGAGATCGACCGGTTCATCACGGCGCTCCTCGCGATCCGGGAGGAGGTCCGCGAGGTGGAGCGGGGCGACATCGCCGCCGCCGACAGCCCGCTCCACCACGCGCCCCATACGGTCGAGGATCTGGTCGCGGACTGGGACAGGAAATATCCCCGCGAACGGGGCTGTTTCCCGCCGGGTGCCTTTCGGGTGGACAAATACTGGCCCCCCGTCGGCCGGGTCGACAACGTTTTTGGCGACCGCAACCTCGTCTGCACCTGCCCGCCGGTCGAAAGCTATCAGGAAGCGGCCGAATAGGCCGTTTTCCCGGATGACATTCGGGGTGCCGTGACGGCCGGCACCCCGATCGGCCCGGCAAGGCGCGCCGTTGGGGCAATCCTCAGGCAGGCGAGCGTGACGCCCCCTGCGCTGCGGGCCTGGATCATGTTCGTTCGCCTGAAAAACAGGCAAAGCGTCGCGCATAGGCATGGCGATGCGCGCATCGGACCGCAAGAACACTTGCCGGAATTTCATTTCCTGACTATCAAAACCGGCAATACGACCATTGCGCATTTTGAACCGCGACTCGCATTCCTGCCGCATGAACCAGACGGGCAACTCCCCAGTCATGAAAGCCGTATTGCCATGAAGCTCGATAAACGTGTTCTGCTGATCTATGCTCTCCCCGTCGCCATCGTCTATGTGATCTGGGCCACCTGGATGACCCAGACCGGCAATTGGGGCCTGTTCGCCGATCGCTGGCACATGACCCTGACCATGGTGTTTGGCTCGTTCATCGCCGGGTCGAGCCCCGAGGGCGGCGGCGCCGTCGCCTATCCGGTGATGACTCTGGGCTTCGCCATCCCCCCCGATGTCGCCCGCGATTTCTCGCTGGCGATCCAGTCGGTCGGCATGACCTCGGCCACGCTCTGGATCATCGCCCGACGGGTCAAGATCGAGACGACCTATCTCTGGCTCGCGCTTGCCGGCGGCGCCGTTGGCATGGTCATCGGCACGCTGTTCCTGATCGAGCATGTGCAACCGGCGGTCGCCAAGATGACGTTCGTGTCATTCTGGCTGTCCTTCGGCATCGCGCTTTTCGTGATCAACCATGTCCGCAAGCGTCAGACCGTCGAACAACTCGATGCGCTCGACACCTCCCAGAAACTCGAACTCCTGATCGTGGGCTTCATCGGCGGGATGCTGAGCTCGATCTACGGCAACGGCATCGACATCTTCACCTTCGCCTATGTCACGCTGAAATACAACCTCAGCGAGAAGGTGGGCACGCCGACCTCGGTCATCCTGATGGCATCGATGGCTGTTCTCGGGAATTTCATGCAGTTCTTCGTGACCCGCGACATAGCCATGGAAACGATCCAATACTGGGTCGTCTGCATTCCGGTCGTGGCGATCTTCGCGCCCATCGGCTCCTATGTCATCAGTCGTATCAACCGGCTGTGGATCGCCTATCTGGTCTACATGATCATCCTCGTGCAGTTCGTGGCCGCGCTCCTGATCATCAAACCGTCAGCATGGCTTCTCACGGTGTCGGGACTGGTCTTCGTCCTTGGAATGGCGATCTTCTTCGTGCTGACCCGGATCGGCGAGGCCCGCACCCGGCAGCGCGAAGCCAGCTCCGGCGCCTGAGGCCCGGCTCCGGGCCCGTCGGGCACCTCGGATAGGGAATGCCCGCCGCTCCGATTGACCTTTCCGGACCGGGCGAGGACACTTGCCCCGAATACCGGCAAGGAGACGAGCAGATGAAATGGTCCGAGTTCGGCGAGGCCGGCGCGCGCGCGGCGGACTGGGCGCAGAAATACCACGAAACGCTGAGCGACCGGCCCGTGCGCGCCCGGACCAGCCCTGGCGATATCGCGGCGCAGATACCCCTCGCCCCCCCCGACACGCCCGAGGCTCTCGATACGATCCTCGGTGATCTGGACCGGATCGTGCTGCCCGGCATGACCCATTGGCAGCATCCGCGCTTCTTTGCCTATTTCCCGGCCAATGCCGCGCCGGTCAGCGTTCTGGCCGAATATTACGTGAGCGCCATGGCCGCGCAATGCATGCTCTGGCAGACCTCCCCTGCCGCGACCGAGCTGGAAACCCGCGTCGTCGACTGGATGCGTCAGGCCGTGGGCCTGCCCGAGGGGTTTGCCGGCTCCATCCAGGACAGCGCCTCGACCGCGACGCTGTGCGCCGTGCTCACGATACGGGAAAAGGCGCTGGGCTGGGCGGGCAACCGCGAGGGCCTGGCCGGGCAGAAGCCGGTGCGGATCTATGCCTCGGACCAGGTGCACAGCTCCATCGACCGGGCGATCTGGGTCGCGGGCATCGGCGAGGCGAACCTTGTGCGCATCCCCGTATCGGGGCCTGCGCGGGCGATGGATGTGGGCGCCCTGCGCGCCGCCATCGCCCGGGACCGGGCGGAGGGGCTTTTGCCCGCGGGCGTGATCGCCTGCGTGGGCGGCACCAGCGTGGGCGCCACCGACAACCTGCGCGAGGTTCTGGCCGTCGCCCGCGACGAGGGCCTGTATTCCCACGTCGATGCCGCCTGGGCCGGGGCCGCGATGATCTGCCCCGAATTCCGCACCCTGTGGGCGGGGGTCGAGCTGGCGGATTCAGTAGTTTTGAACCCGCATAAATGGCTGGGCGCACAGTTCGATTGCACGACCCATTTCCTGGCCGACCCCGCCGATCTGGTGCGCACGCTGGCGATCCAGCCCGAATACCTCAAGACGGCCGGAGCGGACGGGATCATCAACTATTCGGAATGGACGGTGCCTCTGGGCCGGCGGTTCCGGGCGCTGAAGCTGTGGTTCCTGATCCGCGCCCACGGGCTGGACGGGCTGCGCGAGATGATCCGCAACCATGTGCGCTGGTCCGCGCGGCTTGCCGACCGGCTGGACAAGGTCGACGGGATCGAGATCGTGACAGAGCCGATGCTGTCGCTGTTCTCGTTCCGCCTGACCGCGGGCGAAGCAAAGACCGAGGCCCTGCTGCACAGGATCAACGATGACGGGCGGATCTACCTCACCCAGACCCGTGTGGACGGCGCCTATGTGATCCGGTTTCAGGCCGGGGCCTTCACCACGACCGAGGCCGATATCGACATGGCCTTCGAGGTGATCACCGACCTCGCGCGCGAGGTCTGACCCTCAGCCGCGCTTGAGCAGAGCCTCGATCTCGGCGCGCGCCGGCATCGACGGCGCGGTTCCGGGCCGGGTGACCGAGATCGCGGCGGTCGCACAGCCGAACCGCACCGCGTCGAGAGGGGCCATCCCTTCGGCCATGGCCACGGCAAAGCCGCCGTTGAAGGCATCGCCCGCGCCGGTCGTCTCGACCACCGGGCCGGCGGACATGGCGGGCACCAGTTCGGCCGTCTTGCCATCGTCGTAATAGGCGCCGCGCTCGCCCAGCGTGATGATGGGGGCGGCCACGCCCCTTTCGCGGAACCGCGCGGCGGCGGCGGCGGCATCGTCAAGCGTCCTGACGGCAACCCCCACGATGCTCTCGGCCTCGGTCTCGTTGGGGGTGACGTGGTCGCAGAGCGCCAGCATCGACAGGGGCACCTCGGCCGCCGGAGCGGGATTCAGGATCGTGCGCGCGCCACCCTGCCGCGCGAGGCCCAGCGCCCGTTCGGCCGCATCCATCGGCTGTTCCAGCTGTGTGACGAAGACCGCGGCCCCGCCGATCAGCCCCGCCTGCGCCTCCACATCGGCCACGGAGATTCGTGCCGCCGCCCCGGGCGAGATGATGATCGCGTTGTCGCCCGTGGCCTCTTCGATGAAGATATAGGCGGCTCCGGTATAGCTGTCGGGATCGTCGGTCACGACGGGCGTGACACCGGCCTCGTCCCATGTGGTGCGGGCCATCGCGGCGAAATCGTCCACGCCAAGGCGGGTGATGAAATGGACGCGTCCCCCCGCGCGGGCGGCGGCGACCGACTGGTTCGACCCCTTGCCGCCGGGGCCGAGCACGAAGCTGTTGCCCATGATCGTCTCGCCCATCCGGGGCTGACGATCGGCGCGATAGGCGGTGTCGGCGACGAAGACGCCAAGGATCACGATGTCGTTTCGCATGAGGTCCTCCGGAAGATCGGCCACGGGCGGTGGCCAAAATTAGCTAATTTTGGCCGCCCCGCTCAATCGTCGGGCGCGATGACGCCCTTGCGCAGCATGAAACAGCCGTAGAACCGCCGTTCGCCGCTCTGGATCACGGCATAGGCCTGCTTTGCCATGTCGTAGAAGGCGAACCGCTCGACGCCCACCATCGGACGCGCTTGGCCCTCGGCGGCGTCGATCGCCGCCTGCACCTCGGCCTGGACCGGCGGGATCGTGTCGGGCTCGCCCACGATCTCCATCCGCGCGGCGAAATCGTCGACAAAGGTATCGAGCGGCAGCACCGACAGGATCGCGCCGATGGCTTCGCCGGCAGTCAGGTTCTCCATCCGCAGAAGCTCTCCGTGGACGGTCTGTTTCGCGATCGAATCGGCCGGGAAATTGGTGTCCGAGATGATCAGCATGTCGCCGTGGCCCATGGCCCGCAGCACATGCAGCACGTCGGCATTGAGCCTGTTGTCGATCCCCTTGAGCATGGTTGTCCTCCCTCGTGGATGCCGTGGATGTCGTGGATGGGCTAGTTGATACGCTGTCCGCTCTCGCGGTCGAAGAGGTGCAGATGTTCCGGTGCGGCCGAGACCGAAAGCGTCTGGCCGACCGTGAAATGCTGCCGCTCCTTCAGGAGCATCACCATGTCCGCTCCCTCATGGCGCAGCACGACGTGGGTTTCCGAACCGGTGGGCTCGATGACCGTGACCTCGGCGGCGAGACCCCGGTCCGCCTGGACCAGATGTTCGGGCCGCACGCCCAGCCGGATCGGCCGCCCCTCTTCCAGCCCCTGACCCGGCATCAGGTCGAATTGGGCCGTGCCCACCCACGCCGTCCTGCCGCCCTCGCCGATCACCGCGTCGACGGTGTTCATCGCAGGGCTGCCGATGAAGCCCGCGACAAAGGTGTTGACGGGCCGGTCATAGACATCGAGAGGGGCGCCGATCTGTTCGATATGTCCGCCCTGCATCACCACGATCTTATCGGCCATGGTCATCGCCTCGATCTGGTCGTGGGTGACGTAGATCGTGGTGGTGGACAGGCGCTGATGCAGCTCGCGAATCTCGGTGCGCATCTGCACACGCAGCTTGGCATCGAGGTTCGAGAGCGGCTCGTCGAACAGGAAGACCTGAGGATCGCGGACGATGGCGCGCCCCATGGCGACCCGCTGCCGCTGCCCGCCCGACAGCGCACGGGGATACCGGTCGAGATAGGGGGTCAGGCCCAGAACCTCGGCCGCCTTGTCGACCCGCGCGGTGATCTCGTGCTTGGGCATCTTGCGCATGCGCAGGGCAAAGGCCATGTTGGCGCGCACCGTCTTGTGCGGATAAAGCGCGTAATTCTGGAACACCATCGCGATGTCGCGCTCGGCGGGCGGCAGGTTGTTGACCAGCCGTTCCCCGATATGGATCGTCCCCGACGTTACCCCCTCAAGCCCGGCCACCATCCGCAAGAGCGTGGACTTGCCACAGCCCGACGGCCCGACAAGCACGACGAAATCGCCATCCGCGATATCGACATCCAGCCCGTGCAGAACTTCGAGATTACCGTAATTCTTGCGAAGTGCGCGAACCTTGACCTCGGACATAAGTGCCAGCCTCCGTTGTTCCTCGGGGGAATGGTTAGCCCAAGGGTCGGAGCCTGTCCAACAACTTAGCATACTAACATGTTAGAAACTTGACTCGGCTCACGGGCGCTGTGATGTTCGATCCTGTCAGCACCAACTGAGCGGAGCCTGCGGCATTGAAGATGCAGCGGGAGACGGGGCACTTAAACGCGTTCAACCATAACGCCCCGCCAAACCGTGACGACGTCTTCGCTGACCGGAGTCTATAGGGAGGATTGTCCGTGAAACCTGAACTCTACAACTTGGTAGCCGGCTCGAAGCTGAACCGGCGCAGATTGCTGCAAGGCGCCGCAAGCGCGGGCGCCATCGCCGCGATGGGTGGCCGTCCGGCCATGGCCGACGCGCACAGCTCGCTCCGGGCCGAGATTCTCTCGATCCCCGGTGTCGGCATGGGCTCGCCCACCGATGCCGATTGGCAAAAGGTCGGAGAGCTGTGCCTCGGCCCGACACGGGAGCGTGTAGCCGAAGGCGAATTTGAGGGTGTCGAGCTGACCTTCATGGGTCTCAACAACCAGAACCTGCACAACTTCCTGTTCCGCGGGTTCCTCAAGCCGTGGGAGGCCTATACCGGCGCCACGATCAACTGGATCGACCTTGCCCAGGCCGATTACAACGCCCGCCTTCAGCAGTCGATCGCAACCGAGACGGTGGATTTCGACATCATCGAGATGGGCGCCCCCTTCGAGGGCGACACGGCCGGGCGCGGCCTTCTGGACGAGATGCCCGAATGGGTGAAGGAGCAGATCGAGGCCGATGACCTCGTGGGCTACCTCCAGCCGCCCGTCGGCACCTGGGACGGCAAGACCTACCGGATCACCATCGACGGCGATGCCCACACCTTCGCCTACCGGACCGATTATTTCGGCGAGGGCGCGATCGGCGGGCCGAACGTGCCCAGCACGTGGCAGGAGGTCAACGCGGCCTCTCTGGCGCTCAAGGGTCAGACCGACCCGCTGACCGGCCTCGATGCCTATGGCTTCCTCGATCCGCTGAAATACCAGTGGGGCGGCTTCGGCTTCTACTTCCTGGCCGACCGCGCGTCGTCCTATGTCAAGCATCCCGACAGCCCCGCCTGGCTGTTCGAGCCCGACACGATGAAGCCGATGATCAACAACCCCGGCTGGGTTCAGGCGATCCAGGATGTCTTCGATCTGGTCGCGGCTGATGCCTATCCCTCGGACCAGGTCAACGCAGACCCCAACACGACCGCCTTCAGCCAGTTCCTCGCGGGCACCGGCTCGATGCTGACATGGTGGGGCGACGTGGGCTCGAACGCACGCACCTCCGACAGCTCGGTCGTGGGCGACGTGATCGGCTTCGGCATCAACCCCGGATCGGAGCGGCGCTACAACGCGGCCACCGCCTCGTGGGAAGAGGAGCTGAACGAAGCGCCGGTCATGTCCTATATCGGCTGGGGCATCTACGTCACCGCGCGGGTGTCGGGCGACGAGTTGAAGCGCAAGGCCGCCTGGTCGGCCGCAGCCCATCTGGGTGGCAAGGACCTGTCTCTCTGGACCTCGGCCTATCCGTCCGGGTTCCAGCCCTACCGCAACTCGCACTTCCAGTACGAGGAATGGGAAGCGGCGGGCTATGACCGCGACTTCGTCGAGGATTACCTCGGCTCCAACGTCGACAGCTACAACCACCCCAACGCCGCGATCGAACCGCGGATCCCCGGCATCTTCCAGTATTACTCGATCGCCGAGGATGAACTGGTCAAGGGGATCAACGGCCAATACGGCTCGGCCCAGGAAACCGCCGATGCCATCGCCGCCGCCTGGGAGGAGATCACCGACCAGATCGGCCGCGACAGCCAGATCGCGCTCTACAAGGCCTCCTTGGGCATGTAACCCGACCCCCGCGCGGGCCCGGACCGGTTCGCGCGATCCACGGCCCGCCCCGAAACGGGCGGGCCGCTTCAATGAACACAAGACAGGCAAGACCGGGGCATGAGCACCTCTGAAGGCGATCTCCTCCATGTCGTGACCGCCGACGACATCTCCGACGGGCGCCGCAAGCTGGGCACCGGGGTCATCTGGGGCTCCTTCGCGATCCTCGTGATCGTCGCGGCCCTGCAATGGGCCGACGCCACCGGACGGGCCGATTTCGGCTTTTCCTCCTGGCGGCCGACGCTTTATGCCTTCTGCCTGTGGTCGGTCGGACTGTGCTGGGGCCAGGTTCTGCGCTTTGGCGAATACGGCAAACGGACGCTGTTCGTGCTGCCTGCCGCGCTGTTCGTGGGCGCGATGGTCGTCTTTCCGCTGATCTTCGGCCTGGGCATCGCCTTGTCTGACTGGAACCTGTCCTCGCCCGACGGACGCCAGTTCAACGGCACCGACAACATCGTGCAGATGTGGAACGACCCGTTCTACTGGAACGCACTCAAGAACATGGTCTGGTATGTGCTGGCGATCCTGCCGGAATATGCCATCGCCTTCGGCCTCGCGCTCCTGCTCAACGCGCAGATCCGGGCGCGCAAGTTCTTTCGCGTGGCGTTCCTGCTGCCGCTGATGCTGTCGCCGGTGGCGGTGTCGTGGATGGTCGGCAAATCCATGCTCGAGGTGCGCTTTGGCCCGATCGCGCGGTTCCTGCGCTCCATCGGGGTGGAGGATGTGTCCTTCTTCTCGTCGCCGGACATGGCGCGCTTCATGATCATGGCGATGGATGCCTGGACCTTCATCCCCTTCATGATGATCATGATCCTCGCGGGCCTTCAGGCCATCCCGAAGGAACTGAACGAGGCCGCCCGCGTCGATGGCGCAGGCTCCTGGCGCGGCTTCTGGGAAGTGACCTTCCCGCTGATGCTGCCGGTCTCGATCACCGCGATCCTGATCCGCATCATCTTCAAGCTCAAGCTTGCCGACATCATCATCAACGTCACCTCCGGCGGGCCCGGCGGCGCCACCGACAGCGTGACATCCTTCATCTTCCGCGAATATCGCGACCGTTCCAACGTGGGCTACGGCACCCTTCTGGCGATGGTCTACCTCGTCATCATCGTCATCTTCATGACGGTGCTGATGAAGGTGTCCGAACGCTGGACCCGGCCCCGGACATGAGGCGCAGCAATGTCTGACCAGATCTTCCGCGACAGCCCCTCGGATGCCGGCCACCGTGCAAGGTGGTGGAGTTCCCGGATCGTGATCTACGCGATCCTGATCACATGGGCCTTCATCTGCCTCTTTCCCATCTACTGGACGATCACCACCTCGTTCAAACAAGCCCCCGACGTGATGCAGGGCAATATCGTCCCATGGCTCGATTTTGCCCCCAACTGGCGGGGCTGGCGGTCGCTGGGCCTGTCGCCGGACACGATCGGCACCGAAAGCACGGTGCGGGCCGAATTCCTCAAGCGATTCCTCAACTCGACGATCATCGCCCTGTCGGCCTCGACGCTTGCCGTGGCCCTGGGCAGTCTCGCGGCCTATGGCCTGTCGCGGTTCTCCTACCGGTTCGGCCCGATGCGGAATTCGGACATCTCGTTCTTCTTTCTCAGCCAGCTGATCCTGCCGCCGGTCGTCCTCGCACTGCCCTTCCTCGTGCTCTACAAGTCGCTGGCACTCCTGGACACCCGCATGGGCCTGATCCTGCTCTATACGCTCACGGTCCTGCCCATCGTCATCTGGATCATGCGCGACCAGTTCTCCTCGATCCCGACAGAACTTGAAGAGGCGGCCCTTGTCGATGGCCTGTCGATCTGGGGGGCCTTCTTCACCATCATCCTGCCCATTGCCCTGCCGGGCATGGTCGCGGCATTCATCCTGAGCCTTGTGCTGACCTGGAACGAATATTTCTTCGCCGCCCTCCTGACCTCGACCAACGCGGTCACCCTGCCTGTCATGGTCGCAAGCCAGACCGGCAGCCAGGGCATCAACTGGTGGTCGATGGCGGCACTCAGCTTCGCCGCGATCCTGCCGCTGATCGTGATCGGGATCGTGCTGGAACGCTTCATCATAAAGGGCATGGCCGCCGGCGCCGTGAAATGACAGTGCGCCTGCGGCGCATTCCCTCACCAGAATGATGAGGGGCGCTGCCCCTCAAACTCCCCGGAGGTATTTTTGGAAAGATGAAAGACACATTCCGTTCATCTTTCCAAAAATACTCAATCGACCATTGAATTCAGACCGGCCCACAGGACCGACCGCTCCGTTCGCCACCCTCGCCCATCCGAGGAGGAGGGACGACGACGAGACAGAAGGAATGCGCGGGAACCGCGCTCCGTTTTCCTATTCAAGGTTGGTGTGGCGGGCTTCCATGTCCTTCGCGGTGACGCCCAGAAGGGCACGAAGGTCGTGGATCATCACCTCGAAAAGGACGAACATCGCGCCTTCATAGACCGATCCCATGGGAAGGAGGCCCTCGGCCTCCCCCGGGGCCCGGGCCATGGTGCGGGCGGGCAGGACCAGAAGGTGATCGACCAGGTCTCGGGGGGCGCGGTCGGGTTCCGCAGTCACGAGGAGTGTCGTCGCCCCCGCCGCCCGCGCGACGCGCAGAAGGGCCGTCACGGTCGACAACTCGCCAGGGCCCGCCGAGGCAAGGAACAGATCGCCCGGTCCCACCGGCGGGGCGGCCATGTCGCCCTGCATGGCCACGCGCAGGCCAAGGTGATGCAGACGCATGACAAGCCCGCGCAGTTGCAGCCCCTCGCGGCCGCAGCCATATCCCACGATCACGCCGGCCTCGGCGATCAGCGCACAAGCCCGGTCCATCGCGTCCGGTTCGACACCCTCGAGGGCCGCGCCGATCTCGGCCAGCGCGGTGGCGAAATCCGATCTCATGACAGCTCGGCCATGATGTCGCGGGTCTGGAGATAGAGCCGCTTGAACAGGGCGTGGTCCCGGGCAAGGGCCGCGTCCGGATCGGGCGCGACACTGTGCGTGACCGGGTTCCAGGCATCGATATCTGCGCGGGCAGCCACGCCCGCGGCACAGGCCGCGAGAAAGGCATTGCCATAGCTCGCCCCGATGGATTTCTCGCGCAGGATTTGCGGCACCCCGCCGATATCCGAGGTCGCCTGAAGCCAGATCGCGTTCTGCGTGCCGCCCCCCACGGCGAGCACCCGTTGCGGCGTCTGACCGATCTCGTCATAGGTCTCGATCACATGGGCGGTGCCATGGGCGATCCCTTCGAGAAGCGCGCGATACATGTCGCCGCGCGTATGGGTCAGGTTCAGCCCGAAGAAGGTGCCCTTGGCCCTGGGGTCGTGGATCGGGGTCCGCTCGCCCGAGAAATAGGGCAGGAACAGGAGGCCCCTTGCCCCCGGAGGGGAAGAGGCCGCCTCGCGGGCAAGGTCGGCGAAGGCCGTTTCGCGGGGCAGTTCGCGGGCGAACTGGTCGCGGAACCAGTGGGTCAGCGTGCCCGAGGTCGCAAGCCCCGCCATCGAGGCATGCTCGCCCTCGAAGAGCCAAGGCGCGGACCACAGGCGCGGATCGGTGACCCGGCCCGAGACCGCCTGAATGATGAAGATGGTCGAGCCATACATCATCATCATGTCGCCCGGCCGGGTCAGCCCCACGCTGACCGCCTCGGCCGCCGCGTCGATCGTGCCGCAGGTGACGGGTGTGCCGGGGGCCAGGCCCGTCTCGGCCGCGGCCTGTTGCGTGACCTCACCCGCGATCTCGGACGACCACAGGAGGCGGGGCAGCTTGTCGAGGCCGATGATCTCGGGGGCAAGGGCATCGGTCCAGCCCTGCCTGCCCACATCGTAGAGGGGGGAGAAATTGGCCGCCGTGTAATGGTCGATCACCCTTTCGCCCGTAAGCCGGAAGGTCAGGTAGCTGGTCGAGGTAAAGATCGCCTCGGTCCGCGCGAAAATCTCGGGGCGGTTGCGGCGCAGCCAGAGGATCTTGGGCCCCACCGATTGCGAGGTGAGCGCATTGCCGCAGGTGGCGAGGATCGTCTCCTCCCCGATCCGGTCGGTCAGCTCGGCGATTTCGGCCTCGGCGCGGGTGTCGACGCCGTAGAGGACGCCGTTCATCAGGGGCCTGCCCTGCCCGTCCACCGGCAGCATGCAAGGCCCGATGGCAGAGGTCGCGATACAGGCGATGGCGGCGGGGTCGATGCCGGACCGGTCAAGCAGCGCCCGTGTGACCCGGACGAAATCACCCCACCAATCCTCGTCGGCGCGGTGTTCGGCCCAGCCGGGGCGCGGCACGATCATCTCGTGGCCGTGGCGGGCCTCGGCCACGACGCGGCCCGCGTGATCGACCAGCACGCCCTTGGTCTCGAAGGTGCCGATATCGACGCCCAGCGTATAGGTCACGTCGCGTCCTCCTCAGGGCCGGCGGGGGGCATCGCCCCAGGGGCGCTGTCGGGCTGCCCCTCGTCGGACCCAGCCGGCGGCGGCGCGGGGTCGGGCGCATCGCGGCCCAGATCGAAGCCCGCATCCAGCCGTGCAAGTGCGGCCAGAAGAAGCCGTGTCAGCCCGTCGAGATCGCGCAGGTCGCAGACCTCGAGCGCGGAATGCGAGGCGCGCATCGGAAAGCCCACGTCGATGGAGACGACGCCCTCGCCCACCAGCTGCACATAGGACAGATCGGTCAGCACCCCCACCTGCGCGGAACGTTGCAGGGGCAGGCCCTCGGCCTCGGCGGCCGCCTCGATCAGGCGCAGGGCGGCCGGGTGCGGGATCACACCGTTGAGCGTGCCGCGCCCGTGAAAGGAATAGAGGCTCATCCCCGGCCCGCCGCCCAGCACCATCTCGCCCCGGTCGGCCATGTCGGGCGTATCGGTGGCCAGCATCAGGTCGATCTGGATCGCCACGTCCGGTTTCAGCCGTTGCGCCGCGACCTGCGCGCCGCGCAGGTTGAATTCCTCGAGCACGGAAAAGACGATATGGACGGTCGGCCCGCCCGGGCGATCCTTCATCGCACGCGCCATCGCCATCAGGACGGCACAGCCCGCCCGGTCGTCGATGGCCGTCCCCGCAAGCCGTGTGCCGGCCAGAGGCAGGACCTGCGGCAGGTAGATCACCGGCGCGCCGATGCGGATGCCCGCCGCCTCGACAGCTTCCTTCGAGCCGTGGCCCGTGTCGATCACGATCTCGGGCGCCTTCACCACGCGGTATTTTTCCTCGGGCGTGGTGGCGTGATGGGCCTTGTTGAGGATCACGCCGGGCACGTCGCGCCCCTCGCCCACGCAGACCAGGACGGCCTGGGCCGCCATCGCGCGTTCGGCCACGCCGCCCAACCGTTCGACCCGCAAGAGCCCGTCCGGCTCGATCCGGCGGACGATGAAGCCCAGCTGATCCATATGGGCAAAGACCATGACCGAGGGCGCGTCCGCGTCGCCCGGGAATGTCACGGTATAATTGCCGAGCCGGTCAGTCTCCCCGCTGATGCCGTCGCGCGCCAGCTGCGCCGCGATATGGCGGCGCACGCGGTCCTCGTGCCCGGCAAGGCCGGGAATGCACATCAGCTGGGCCAGGTCCTCTTCCAACCGGTCAAGCATTACCTGCCCCCTCTCGCGGCGCGGGCACGCGCCATGAAGTCGGCCGCCCTGTCAGGATCGACCGCGTTCCAGGTGTCGCCGCCCACCTTGAGGGCCGATCCCACGACGCAGCCATCGGCGATGGTCAGGATATCGGCCACCGTGTCGTGCTTGACCCCGGTATTGGCCATGACCGGCACGGTCGAGACCGCGCGTTTCACGGCCTCCAGATCCTCCATCCGCGCGGCCTCTCCGGTGATCTGGCCCGAGACGAGAACCGCGTCGGGGATCGAGGAAAACACGGCCGAGCGGGCGCGGTCGGCGATGGGCCGCTGATCCAGCGAGTGGGCAAATTCGGCCGACACGTTGTAGAGCATAGCGACACCATTCGCCCCCAGCCGGTTGCGATAGCGCATTGCCGCACCCGCATCGGGCGTCCAGGGCCCCATGTCGGACGCATAGGTGCCGGTGAAGATCTCGCGCACGAAGGCTGCCCCCGTCGCCGCAGCCAGCGCCACTGTCGACATCGGATCCCACAGCACGTTGACACCGAAGGGCACCTGCATCTCGGCGCGCAAGGCGCCGATGATCCAGGCCATTGTCGCGGTCGAGGCGGTGTCGACGTCGAACTCGTAGGGCCGGTCGTTTTCGTTGCCGAACATCACCGCGTCAAAGCCCGCCGCCTGAAGTGCCGCCAGATCGCAGCGCGCGCCGTTCAGAAGCCCCTCGATCCCCGCCTTCTCGTCATGCAGCGGGCTGCCCGGCAGCGCCCCGATATGGACCATGCCGATCACGGGTTTCGCCGTGCCGAAAATCTCGTCGAACCGTTTCATGTCTCGGGCCTTCTCATTCAAATTCGGGGTCACCCTAGCGCCAAAGCTTTTGGCGCCCAAGTGTTTCATGCTAGCATGTCAGTCAATGACAGGGAGGATGTCGATGGAGATCGAACGGCGACACTGGGACCGGCATGGCACCGGCGGGTTAAGCTTTACGGAACTGGGATTCGGCTCGGCCCCCTTGGGCAATCTCTACCGCGCGATCACCGACGAAGAGGCGGATGCGATCCTGAACCGGGCCTGGGAGGCCGGGATACGGTATTACGACACGGCGCCGCTTTACGGGCTGGGCCTGTCCGAGACGCGGCTGAACCGGTTCCTGCGCGGCAAGCCCCGGGACGAATACGTGCTCTCGACCAAGGTGGGCCGCATCCTCAGGGCCACGACACCGGACAAACGAGACGGCTTCGGCAAATGGTTCGACGTGCCGTCGCGCAACGAGGTCTATGATTACGGCTATGACGGGGTGATGCGCAGCCTCGAGTTCTCGCTTGAACGGCTGGGGGTGGACCGGGTCGATATCCTCTATGGCCACGACCTCGACATCTTCAACCACGGCGGCCAGCAGGCGCTGGATGCGCGGCTGAAGGAATTCCTCGAGGGCGGGCACGAGGCGCTGGTCAAGCTGCGCTCCGAAGGGGTGATCGGGGCCTTTGGCCTTGGCGTCAACGAATGGCAACCCTGCCAGTGGCTGGCCGAACGGGGCGATCCCGACCTGTTCCTTCTGGCCGGGCGCTATACCCTGCTCGAGCAGGAACCGCTGGAGACGATGCTGCCGCTTTGCGAGCAAAAGGGCATCGGCGTCGTGATCGGCGGGCCATACAATTCGGGCATCCTCGCCACCGGGCCGCGCCCCGGCGCCTTTTACAACTACGACCCCGCGCCGCAGGACGTGCTGGACCGCGTGGCCCGGATCGAAGCGATCTGCACGCGCCACGGAGTGCGGCTGGTCGATGCGGCCTTCCGGTTTCCGCTGTGCCATCCGGCGGTCGTGTCGATCATCCCCGGTGGCCAATCGGTCGAGGAAATGGCAAGCAACCTTCAGGCCCTGAACACCGCGATCCCCGCCCGGCTCTGGGCCGATCTGAAGGCCGAGGGCCTGATGCATCCCGAAGCCCCCGTGGAGGTCACCCCATGAAGATCGACGCCCATCACCACCTCTGGCAACCCGCGCGCGGCGATTACGACTGGATGCCGATGGACAACGACATCCTCGCCCGACCCTATTTCCCAGCCGACTACCTTGCCGTGGCGAATGCCGCGGGGATCGAACGGTCGGTCCTCGTGCAGGCCGCGGCCACCACGGCGGAGACGGAATACATGCTGGGGCTGGCGGATGCGACCGACATGATCGGCGCCGTGGTGGGCTGGGTCGATTTCGAGGACGCCTCCCAGATCGAGACACTCGCCCGTCTGGCGGGCCACCCCAAGTTTCGCGGCGTGCGTCCGATGATCCAGGATATCGAGGACGTGGACTGGATGCTGCGCGACGATGTGCAATGGGGGTTCGAGGCGGTGGCCGAACTGGGGCTGACCTTCGATGCGCTGGGATTTCCCCGTCATCTGGAGAATTTCCACACGATCCTCACCCGGTATCCCGACATGCAGAGCGTGATCGACCATTGCATGAAGCCGCAGATCACCGAGCCCGAAGGCTTTGACGCATGGGCCGCGGGCATACGGCGGCTTGCGGCAGATACGCGGGCCTGCGTGAAATTCTCGGGTCTCGTGACCGAGGCCGCCCCGGACTGGACCGTCGACCAGCTGCGCCCCTATGCGGAGCTGCTGTTCGAGGCGTTCGGCCCCGAGCGGATCATGTGGGGGTCGGACTGGCCGGTCGTGCGGCTGCGCGCGGAATACGACCGCTGGCACGCCGCAGCCCAGGAACTGACCGCACCGCTGGGACCGGAGGCGCAGGCCCGGATCTTCGGCGGCACCGCGCAGGATTTCTACGAGATCGGAGTGACGGTCTCTCTGTGAAACCGGGCCACATCGCCGGCGCGGATCGCCCCCCGTGCCGCGACCGGGGTCGAGACATGGAGCGCGGCGGCACCTTGGGCGAACCGGCAGGCGGCCGCGATATCGTCCCCTGCGACAAGCCGTGCGGCCAGCGCGCCGCAGAACCGGTCCCCCGCCCCGTGGGTAGAGATCACGTCGACCGCATGGGCCGGCATGGCAAAGGGCCCGTCCGGGCCAAGCCCGCACAGCCCATCGGCCCCCAGCGTCACGATGACCGTCCCCGCCCCCTGCGCGCCCAGATCGGCGGCGAGCGCCTCGGGCGCCGCCTCGCGCCCCGCCAGCATCGCGGCCTCGACCCGGTTGACCACGAGGATATCGACCCGCGCCATCAGCGCCTCGGGCAGCGGGCGGGCGGGCGCGGCGTTCAGCATCAGCCGCACATCGGGCGCAAGCCGCGCGGCCAGTGCAAGATTGGCGGCTTCCGGCACCTCGTTCTGAAGCATCACGAGCCGCAGGTCATCGGGCAAGGCGACCGCCGCGCCATCGAGAGACTGGTTCACGCCCGACACCACGACGGCGCTGTAATCGCCCGCCGCATCGACGATGGCGACGCTCATCCCCGTGGCGCCGGGGATCTGCAAAACGCCCGACCGCTCAACCCCCGCCGCGTCCAGTGCGTCGAGAACGGGGGCCGCGAAATCGTCCTGCCCCACATGGCCCGCCATGTGGACGCGCGCGCCCATATGGGCGGCCGCCACCGCCTGGTTCCCGCCCTTGCCGCCAAAGACATAGGCCACGTCAGACCCCATCAGCGTCTCGTCCCTGGCGGGCAGATAGGGCGCGCGGACCACCACATCGAGGTGCAGCGATCCGGCAACGAGGAGGCTCACGCCCCGGCCCCGTAAAGCGCACGGGCGACGATCCTCTGGCTGAGGGCGGCATCCTGCCGGGCGATGGCCCGGGCCAGTTCGGCATCCTCCGCCAGCCCCTCGGCCACCTCGCGCAGCCGTTCGGTCAGGGCGATGTTGGTGCGCGCCTCCTCGATCGGGTTCAGCCCGCCATGATCGGGGAATGTGTCGAAATAGATCGCACCGTCATAGCCCATCCGCGCGATTTCCACGAACAACTCCACCGTGGCGATGGCATGGACCGTGCCCACCATAAGCCCGTCATCGCGCTTGCCGTAGCCGTCGTTCAGATGCACCCCCATCAGCCGCGCATGGCGCGACACAAGATGCGCGGAATGGGCGGGCATCTCGTCGGCATAAAGGACATGCGCGAAATCGAGTGTCACGCCGATATTGGGCCGGGCGGCCTCGCGCACCGCCAGCAGCGTGTGCCCGATATCGGGCATCAGGGCAAAGGCGCGCGGCTCGTTGGGCTTGTATTCGATGGCGATGTCCACCTCGGGCGCATGATCGGCCACCTCTCGCAAAGCGGCGATCGTGTCGTCCCACATGCGCCCGTAATGGCCCTGAAAGGCATAATCGAACCCGTCCTGCCCCATCCACAGGGTCATGAGGCTGCCGCCCATCGCCTGCAACGCGTCGATGCCGCGGCGGGTCTCGTCGATGGCGGCCTGCCGGACGGCGGCGTCAGGGTTGGTGAACGCGCCAAGCCGGTAGCCCGGATTGGTGTAGTAGCGCATCGCCAGCCCGTTCAGCACCATGCCCGCATCGGCCAGCATGCCGGACAAATCCTCCGGCCCGTGCCCCTGGAAATGGTCGGGATAGTTCAGATCGGCAGCGTTCAGCCCGCCCACCTGCCCCGCCGCCGCGATCATGTCGGCAAGGCCTGGCCGGTCGGGAAGGCCGGGCGCCAGCTTGAACGCGTTCAGCCGCGCGGCATAGCGGGGGCGGTTGGGTCGGGTCATGGGCTATCCTCAATCGGGGTCGAACAGTTCGGGCCGTTCTTTTTCAAGCGGTTCGATATAGGCCAGAAGCTGGCGCAGATGGTGCCCCATCGCAGCCCGGGCCGCCACCGGATCACGGGCGGCCAGCGCATCGTGGATCGCCCAGTGTTCGACCAGCGTCTCGGCGATCCGGCCCTCCATCGGGGCGACCTGCTGGCGCGCCCGATCCACGTGGACCCAGGCCGTTTCGGCCACGCTCTGAAGCTTGCGAAACCCGGTCGATGACAGGATCAGGGCGTGAAATTCACGATCCAGCGCGTAAAACCCGCCCGGATCGACCTCGGTCACGAGGATTTCCTGCAATTTGAGATTGCGCCTGAGAAGGGCCAGCTGCTCGTCCGTGATCCGGGCGGCCAGGTATTCGGCGGCAGAGCTTTCGATGGCCTCGCGCAGGAACGCGCCTTCCCGGATTTCGGGCATCGAGAACAGCGACACGAATGTTCCCGCCTGCGGCACCACACGGACAAGGCCTTCGGCGGCAAGCCGGGCAATCGCCTCGGAGACCGGGGATCTCGACACGCCAAGCGCCTCGCAAATCTCGCTTTTCTTCATGGCCTGACCCGGCAGAAAGGTCAGATCGAGGATCGCGGCCCGCAGGGTCTGATAGGTGCGTTGCGCCATCGACCCCTCGAACCGGTCGAGAGGCTGGAGCGCAGGAGGTGACGTCTGGTCTGTCATTTCGGCGCGCGGGGCTCCAGCGGAAAGCAGGTGGCATGCTAGAATGCTAGGAAATGTCACCTCAACAAGCAATCCTGTCGATGCGCGAACCGCTCAGAAACGCGGCGCCCTGCCTGACAGAAAGGCATCGCGCCCTTCGTGAAAGTCCCGCCCCTCGAACAGGGCCTCGAAGGCGCCACGCTCGGGCCAGCCAGAGGGCCGCATCAGCCCGTCGATCGTCTGCTTGATCACCTCGAGCGACGCCGGGGACCGGTCGCACAGCATCTGGGCATAGCGCCACGCCTCGGCCTCGGGGTCGGCCTCCGCGACGACGAAATCCACAAGACCCACGCGCAGCGCCTCTTCGGCCGTCAGAAGACGCGCGGAAAAGAGGATATCCTTGGCCCGCGCCGGCCCCACCACACGGACCAGCTGCCATGTGTCCTCCGGCGACAGCGCGATGCCCAGCCGCGACGGCGTGATGCCCAGCCGCGCGCCGGCCCCCGCGAACCGCAGATCGGCAGCCAGAGCCATGCCGCACCCGCCCCCGATGCAGGGCCCGGCAATGGCGGCCAGAACCGGCATCCGCAACGCGGCAAGGCGGGCCTGAGCGCGCCGGAACAGCGCGTTATAGGCCGCGGCGCTTTCGGGCGTGGCATAGACTTCGGCGAATTCGCCGATATCGGCGCCCGCGGAAAAGCAATCGGGCCCGCCTGTCAGGATGACGACGCGCACATCGTCACTTTCCTCCAGCCTGTCGCACAGGGTGATCAGGGCTGACCACATCTCGGAGGTCATTGCATTGCGCGATGCCGGCGCATCAATGCGAATGCGGCTGATCCGGTCCAGTTCCAGCGCGATGCGCCCGCCTGCCAGTTCCATAGGTGCCCTGCCCCTTCCTTGCCCGCCGCCATTCATAGCAATCCTTGGGCCCGGGACAAGCCTTGGCACCGCCACAGGCTTCGGCCCCGGCGAATCGGACGCGCCGCAGGCGCAACCATTGCGAGCGTCCCTTTTCGAAATGCCCGCGAATTGGACATTCGCAGAACCGCCATCCGGTCCACAAGTCTTGCGGGCCCGGGTCCGTTCCGGGACGCGCGGCAGGCCGATCGTGCAAAGGGATTTCGCGTTTTTCAACAATTGCCTACCGCGACGTCCGGCAAATCGATGGCCGGCCATTGTCAATTCGGAGATTGCCCGAACGTCCGCCTTGATCTGCAGTCGCCTGTATCAGGGGACCCCCTCGAACAGGCACAGAACGTCAGCTTTGTCTTGACGGAATTTCCACCCGGTGGGACCATTTCCGAATTATCTTCCAGGGCGATTGTGCTGCCGGATCGTCGCCATTTCCTGCGACACCCCGATGACCAGTAACGTGATTTCGACTTGTGCTGTGCGGAATTTGAGTTCTCAGTCAATCTGCCCGCATCTGAAAAGGACGATCGAAATGGTGGAATTCGATCTGAATCCGAATGTTTCCTCTGCGGATTACGAAAGGGCCGGGCCTTCCCCGGAATTGCAACCCGATGACCGGCCGCGCGATGCGTCGACCTCTCCGATCTCGGTCGCGCGCAGCGCCTTGGACGATGCGGTTCCGGGCGCGAGGCTGCACGCGGAAGAAACCGACCGCCCCGAGACCGCGGCAGGCACGCCCCGCGCGTTCGAGATCGCGGCCGCGATGCTTGCCCGTCATGATCCGGCGCCGGAGGTGGCGCTCGTCCTCGCCTCTGGCGGAGAGTTCGAGAAATATTCCCGCTTCGACCCGTTTCAGGACATCCTGCTTGGCGTTTCCTCAGCCCCGTCTTCCTCGATTTCAACGGCGACGGAAATCTGGACCTGATTACCGGCGCCGCATTGGGCATGATCGTCATTTACCAGGGCAGGCCCGATGGCACATATACGGCATGGGAGGGCGATAACCCCTTCGCCGATGTGCTGGTCGGCAATTTCGCGGCGCCCGCCTTTGTCGATCTTGACCGCGACGGCGATCTCGACATCGTCGTAGGCGCACAAGACGGCACGGTCACTGCCTTTCGCAACGGAACGATCGGGGCGCCGGGTGACTTTGTCGATACCGCGACGACATTTCCGCTGGGCAATATCGACGTGGGCACGGGTGCGCCCCCCGCCTTCATCGACCTTGATGGCGATGGCGACCTCGACATGGTCGTGGGCAACGGCGCCGGCCCGATGATCACCTATCGCAACGGCGGCGACGGCTGGTCGGGGCAGTTCAACCTTTGGGGCGAGGACGATCCGTTTGCCGCGCTCGCGGTGGATCAGGGCAGCACGCCGTCCTTTGTCGACCTCGATCTCGACGGCGATCTCGATCTGGTTGTCGGCACCCGCTTTGGCGAGATGATGTCCTTCATCAACGGCGGCAACGGCTGGAGCGGACGGTTCCGCCCCTGGGGCGAGAACGACCCCTTCGCCCTTGTCGATGTTGGCCAGCGCAGTGCTCCCACCTTTGCCCATCTCGATTATGACGGCGACCTCGACATGATCACGGGGGGCCGGCTACGACGGGCTTGTCATCTTCGAGAACGTCTCGGGCGAGGCCGGCAGATACGACTTTGTCGAACGGCCAGCCTATGTCGGGCCGGATGAATTCCTGCTCTGAAGCCGGGCCGTCAATCCGCGTCGACAAAGCCCTCCGCCGTCCTGAGCCTGTGGCGGATGCTGTTCTTCTGACCCAGCGTCTGTTCGATGAAGCAGCCCTTTTTCGCCGCGGCGATGAGGGCAAGCTGCTCGTCCAGCGTGTTCGGGCTGTCGAGGATCACGTCGAGGTGAAAGCTTTCGGGCGCCGTCTCGTAGATGCGGCCCTTCGGTGTCCAGCTCCACGTCACCTCGCAATCGACGGAGAGATCGCGGATCTCCACGTCCATGCGTCTGGCAAAGGCGCGCAGCTGCGTCATGATGCAGCCCGTCAGCCCGCCCACGAACAGCGCAAGCGGCGGCGGGGCGGTCGCATCGCCACCGTGAAACGGCCCCTCGTCGGTGGCAAGGGTGAACCGCTCCTCCATCGGGCTGACCATCGCCACGTCCAGATCGTTGCGCATCTTGCCGGTGGCCTTGCCGTGGCAGGTGAACGTGACCTTGATCGGCGCCTTGGGCTGTTTGACCTCCATCAGAAATTCACCCTGTCGCCGCCTTTCAGGCCCAGTATCTCGCGCGCCTCGTCGGGGCTGGCGACCGAATTGCCCTGCAATTCGAGGATCTGGCGCACCTTGTCGACCTGCTGGGCGTTCGATGTCGCAAGCTCGCCACGCGAGATATAGAGCGAATCCTCCAGCCCCACCCGCACATGACCGCCCAGCTGGGCCGCGACGGCCGCGAGTTTCATCTGCTGCGATCCGGCCCCGATGACCGACCATTGATATTGATCGCCGAAGAGCTTGTCGGCGGTCCGCTTCATGAACAGCAGGTTGTCGATCTCGGCCGAGATACCGCCCAGCACCCCCATCACGAATTGCAGGAAGATCGGCGCCTTGAACATGCCCCGGTCAAGGCAGAATTTCAGGTTGTAGAGGTGGCCCACGTCATAGCATTCATGCTCGAACTTGGCATGGTGGGGATCGCCGCCCAGCGCCTCGGCCACCATGCGGATATCGGCGAAGGTATTGCGAAAGATGTTCGCCTCAGACCCGCGCAGATAGCCTTCCTCCCACTCTTCCTTCCAGTCGTCATAGCGGTCGGCAAGAGGGTGCAGCGCAAAGTTCATCGACCCCATGTTGATCGAACACATCTCGGGCGAATAACGCAGGGCCGCCGGGATGCGCTGTTCCACCGTCATGGTCGGGCTGCCGCCGGTGGTGATGTTCACGATGGCATTGGTGGCCTGCTTGATGCGCGGCAGGAACAGCTCGAAATCCTCGGGGTCGACCGAAGGCGCGCCGTTTTCGGGGTTGCGCGCATGCAGGTGCAGGATCGCGGCCCCCGCCTCGGCCGCGGCGATCGCCTGTTCGGCGATGCTGTCGGGCGTCACCGGCAGCGCGTCCGACATGGTGGGCGTGTGAATGGCGCCCGTGATGGCGCAGGTGATGATCGTCTTGGCCAATGGTCACTCCTCCAGAATGGCAACCGCACGGACGAACCCGGCGGAGGCGGCTTTGATCTTGAACGGAAAGCAGGAGACCATGAACCCGGTCCCCGGCAATTGGTCGAGATTGGCAAGCTTTTCGATATGGCTGTAGCCGATCTCCATGCTTGCGCGGTGCCCTTCCCAGATGATCGAGGGGTCGGGGTCTTCGGCAAAACGTTTCGCGGTGTGGATGAAGGGGGCGTCCCAGCTCCAGGCATCGGTGCCGGTGATCCGCACGCCCTGTTCCAGCAGGTGCAGCGTCGCCGCGCGGCCCATGCCGCAGCCCTTGGCCAGATAGTCGGGATGGCCATAGCGTTCGCCCGCCGAGGTATTGACCAGAACGATGTCGAGGGGCCGGATCTCGTGCCCGATGCGGGCCAGTTCGGCGTCGATCTCGGCGGGGGTGACCACATGGCCGTCCGGCAGGTGCCGGAAATCCAGCTTCACACCGGGATTGAAGCACCATTCCAGCGGCACCTCGTCGATGGTGATCGCGCGTTCGCCGCCCGACATGGTGGAATGGTGGTGATAGGGCGCGTCGAGATGCGTGCCGTTATGGGTATAGATCGTGAGCCGCTCGATGGCCCAGCCTTCGCCGCCGGGCAGGTCCTCTTCGGTCAGGCCCGGAAAGAAGGACACGACCTGATGGGCGGTGTCCTTGCCGGTGAAATACTCGATCCTGGGCAACATGATCTCGGGGTCGGAGGGGATATCCGCCTCCAGCGCGACCGACAGGTCAATGTAGCGTCGTCCCATGAAAACCTCCTATCGGCCCAGAAGGCCGGTTGCGATGGATGGAAAGGCGATGATCAGGCCCAGCGCCAGAAGCATCATCAACGCAAAGGGCGCGGCACCCAGAAAGATGTCGCCCAGGCTGACCCTGTCATCATCGAGGGTCGATTTGATCACGTAGACCGAGATGCCGAAGGGCGGGGTCAGAAGCCCGATTTCCACCGCCAGCACCGTCACGATGCCGAACCAGATCAGGTCGATGCCCATCGGCTGGATGATCGGCAGCATCAGCGGAACAAGGATCAGCATGATCGACGAACTGTCGAGGATCATGCCCATGGCGATCACGATGGCGCAGTAGAGCAGGATCAGCCCGATGCGGCCCAGCTCCGCGCCCGCGGCCATTTCGCCGAACGTGGCAGGCACGCCCGAAAAGGCCAGCATCCGCGAATACATCTGTGCCGCGATGATCAGAAAGCAGACCGAGGCCGTGACAAGCCCCGTCTCCACCAGCACCCGCCAGAGCGCGGGCCAGCCGATCCGGCGTTTCGCCACGCCGATGACCAGCGCGCCGAGGGCGCCCATGGCGCCCGCCTCGACCGGCGTGAAAAAGCCCAGATAGATGCCGCCCAGGACGATCCCGATCAAAAGCGTGATGGGCAGGCCCTTGCCGATCAGCTCGCGCGCCGACATCTCTTCGCCGCCCTGTCCGAGGTTGCGGCCCACATAGCCGGGCGAGAAGACCGCCATCAGGATCGTGCCCCCGGCGAAGAGCAGAGCCAGCAGGAGGCCCGGCCCGACACCGGCAAGGAACAGATCCCCGATGCTTTGTTCGGTGAGCAACCCGTAAAGGATGAGCAACAGGCTTGGCGGGATCATCATGCCAAGGACCGAACTGCCCGCCACGACCCCCACCGAGAACCGCGCGGTATAGCCGTGGCGGCGCATCTCGGGCACCGCGATCTTGGTAAAGACGGCGGCCGAGGCGATGGAAATCCCGGTGATCGCGGCAAAGATGGCGTTGGCCATCACCGTGCCCACGCCCAGCCCGCCCTTGATCCGGCGGGTCATCGCATTGGCCACGTCATAGGCGTCGCGGCCCATGCCCGTTTCCGACACGATGAAGCCCATCAGCACGAAAAGCGGCACCACCCCGAAGAAATAGCTGGCGATCGCGTCATTGGCCGCAAGGCCCAGCATCTTGGCCGCCAGCAGGGACGAATCTCGGATCGCCCACATCCCCGCAAAGGAACACAGGATCAGCGCGATGGGCACATGCAGACCGCCCATCACCAGAAGACCCATCGCCCCCAGTGCGATCAGACCGATCTCAAACGCCTCCATCCGCGCCCCCCAGGAACCGGCGCAGGATCCGCGCCGCGAATTGCAGGACCAGAAGGCTGCCGCCCAGAAGGATCATCGCCTTGACGGGCCAGGTGGGCGCGGTGAAGTCACCGACCGCGCCCACGAATTCATTGCGCGCCCATGCGCGGGTGAAGATGGGCCATGTGGCGTGGACGATCACCGCCACCACCGCCATGCCCAGAAGGTCATAGACCGTCTCGAGCAGGCGGGCGATGCCGGGCCGCCGCGCGCCCACCCAGTTCAGAAGCGCGTCCGACCGGGTCATCCGCCCGGCCTTGAGCGCCTGCGGCGCCTGCAGGAACACGATCGCCACGATCGACAGCGACACCAGTTCCGGCACGCCGGACAAGGGCGCACCGGCAAGGTTGCGCCCCAGCACATCGACACCGATCAGGAGCATCAGCCCCAGGATCAGCAGCGATCCGCAGACATTGGCAAACTGGGTCAGACGGTCGAGCCAGCGCAGCGGCGCCGGCTCGACCCGTGTCATCGGGGCCAAGGATTACTCCTTGTCCCAGTCGCGCAGCGGCGTGGCGCCGTTGGCGCGCATCGTCTCCATGTAGAGCGACAGAATCTCGGTGCCGGACTGGCCGTTGGCGTCCAGCTCCTCTGCCCAGGCCTTCGCGGCATTGTCCATGCCCGCGGCCCAGGCCTGCCGCAATTCGGCGGATGCCTCGATGATCGTGGCCCCCTGATCGCCCATCGTGGCAAAGGCGCCCTCGACCGCGCCTTCCAGCGCGTCGAGATACCAGTCGGCGGTGGTGTCGGCGGCGGCCAGCATCGCCTCCTGCACCTCCGAAGGCAGGCCCGCCCACCAATCGGCATTGGCGCACAGGCTGCCCGCATATTGCGCGCCAAGGCCCATCCGCGTGATGTAGGGTGCCACCTCGTGCAACTTGCCCGGAAGCGCGGCCGAGGCAAAGACGATCACCCCGTCAAAGACGCCGGAGCCGAGTTCGTTGTAATAGGTCGTCAGGTTCCCCGAGACGCCGACCGCCCCGGTCCCCGACAGCCAGTTCAGCGCGGCCCCCGGTGCCCCGATCTTGCGGCCCTCGAGATCGGCGAGGCTTTCGACCGGGAAATTCGTCATCAGAAGGTAGTCATCGATCGCCACCGGCGCGCCCAGATAAACGACGCCGTTATCCTCGAACGGTTGCTGCATGCGCGCATCCGTCGACAGGATCTCGTCCATCAGGTCCGAGACAAGGCGCGCATCGTCGCTGACGAAGGGCGTGTAATAGGTCACGTTGTGCACGGCAAGTTTGGCCGGATCGAACAGCGACTGGCAGATGCCGATTTCAGCCAGACCGGCCTCGACCGCCTCCAGCTCTTCGCCGACGCCGGCGATGGCGCCTCCATAGAGCCCCTGGAACTCGACGCTGTGGCCCGTGCCCTCGAGGTTTGTCGCAACGGCCGGGGCAAAGGCCTGATCGACCATCTGGACCCACCGGAAAACCGGCGGATGCCCCGCCACGACAGTGGCCTGGAACGTGTCGGATATCGCCGCTGCCGGCAGCGCCGCGAACATCGCGGCAAGTGTCGTGATCTTCAGCTTGATCATGTCATCCTCCCTGGAAAGTCATGGCCCTTTTCACGGCGTCCCCTCTGCGCGGGCCAGCGCATGAAGGCCTCCCTCCGAATAGGCGACGACCCTCTTGATCAGCGCCTCGGTCTCCATCAACGCGCCGGGTTCCGCGCCCATCAGCCGCTCGGGCCGGCCGTCGCGGGCGATCACGGATATCAGCACACCCAGCGTGAAGGCATAGCCAAGCCCCGCCCCCTCGGCCCCGAGTGCGGGCAACGCCCGGTGCAGGGCCGCAACGAAACGGCGCGCCATCGGGTCATAGCATTCGCGCACCAGCGCCTGATCCCGTTCGCGCCCCACGACAAGGCCGGAAAAGATCCGCGCATAGGCGCGATCGCCGCCTTCGGGACCAAGGGGCGGGCGCACCAGCGAGTCGATCACTGCGGCAAGGCTGTCGTCACGGCCGAATTCGACCTGCTCGAGCAGGGCCAGACGGCGGGCATTGATCAGGCCGGACCTGTGGCGGATCACCTCGGCGTAAAGCCGGTCCTTGGTCCCGAAATGATAATGCAACAGGCCCTGGCTCACGCCCGCGCGTTCGGCGATCGCCTTCATGCCCGTCCCGTCGAACCCCTTCTGGGCGAACACCTCTTCGGCGGCGACGAGGATCTTCTCCGTCGCGCTGTCGGTGGCCGGGGTTTCCTCGGGTCGGGTCAGGGTCATGGCGGCACGCTAGTGGCTCCTGACTGATCGGTCAATCAGGGTTTGCCCGGCCTTCAGACGGTTTGACAAGATCGCGGCAAGGCCCTTCCATGTGGCCGAGTTTGTTCCCCGGAAAGATCGAATCGCATGCAGCCCGGACCGCGCAACAGCCTGACAGACATCCCCGGGCTTCAGGTCGGCCAGGCCGAGGATGCGCGGCTCAAATCCGGGGTAACGGTCGTGATGGGGGCGGCACCCTTCGTGGCCAGCGTCGCGGTAATGGGCGGCGCGCCCGGCACCCGCGAAACGGACCTGCTGGAGCCCGACAAATCCGCCCCCGCAATCGACGCGCTTGTCCTGTCGGGCGGGTCGGCCTTCGGGCTGGATTCGGCGGGCGGCGTGGTGGCGCGCCTGCGCGAGATGGGCCGCGGCTTTGCGGTGGGGCCCGTGCGCGTGCCCATCGTGCCCGCTGCAATCATCTTCGATCTGCTCAATGGCGGCGACAAGGATTGGACCGACAGCCCCTATCCCGCGCTCGGCCGCGCCGCGGTGGACGCCATGGGCAAGGAGGTCAGGCTCGGCAGCCACGGGGCCGGAACCGGGGCGCTCACCGCGCGGATGAAGGGCGGGACAGGGAGCGCCTCCCTCGAGATCGGGAACGGCATCACGGTGGCCGCGCTGATGATCGCAAATCCCATCGGCAGCCCCTGCACCAGGGGCGACCGCCATTTCTGGGCCGCGCCGTTCGAGCTGGGGGCCGAATTCGGCGGGCTGGGCCCCGATCCGGCCAGCGGGCTGGTCACGCCGGAAGAAAGCCTGAAATACGGCGCCCTGTCGCGCCACGCCAACACGACGATCGGCGTCGTCGCCACCAATGCGCGGCTGACCAAGGCGCAGGCGAAACGGCTGGCCACCGCGTCGCATGACGGGATCGCCCGCGCCGTGGTGCCCGCCCACAGCCCCGCCGACGGAGACCTGATCTTTGCCGCCGCCACCGGCGAGGGACGGCCCGCCGACGATGCCATGCTGGGCGCGATCTGCAACGCCGCGGCCCATTGCGTGGCCCGCAGCATCGCGCGGGCGGTGTTCGAGGCGACCCCGGCACCGGGCGACATCCTGCGCTGCTGGTCCGACCTGAACGGGCGCGTCTGATGCCAAGGCTGAGCACCGACGGGGCCAACCTGCACTACGAGATCGGCGGCGACGGTCCGCCGCTGATCCTGCTGGCGGGCATGTTCAGCGACAGCGCAAGCTGGGGGCCGGTCGTGGCCCCGCTCGAGGCCCGGTTCACCGTGATCCGGCCCGACAACCGCACGACAGGGCGCACGCGGCATGAGGGCCCGGCCTCGGTCGAGGACATGGCCCGCGACGCCGCCGCCCTGCTGGCCGCGCTGCGGCTTGGTCCGGCCCATGTGGTCGGCCATTCGCTGGGCGGGTCGCTGGCACTTCTGGTGGCGGGGGGCAGGCCCGACCTTGTCCGGTCCGTCACGCTGTCCTGCACCGCGCCATTGCCGCGACCGCATCTTGTCTCGCTGTTCGACGGGCTGTGCCGGATCCGGGCGGTGGCGGGCAATGACTGGCTGCGCGCGCTATACCCGTGGCTCTTTGCGCCGCCCTTTTTCGACGACCCGCGCAATGTGGATGCCGCGATGCTGGCGGCCGGCGCCTATCCCCATGCGCAAGGTGCAGGGGCGATGCGCGAACAGGTGGCCGCCTTTGCCGCCTTCGACCCCGTGACGCTCGCCCCGATCGCGGGCATCCCCGCCCGCGCGATCTTTGCCGGCGAGGATCTGATCGTGCCGGAGCCGCTGGCCCGCGCCCGGCTGGCCGAGCTGGGCGTCGAAAAGGCCGTCACCATCCCCGGCATGGGCCATTCCCTCCATTGGGAGGCGCCCTCCCCCTTTGTGGATGAAATTCTGCAATTTCTTGACACCGAAACCTGACATATCGACCCCTTCAGGTTGGAAATGTGCAACTCTGTCAGACAGGCACCCGACCCAGGCGTGACCTGCGCGACCCCGTCAAAGCCGGACGAGGATTTCGTCAAGCACGGTTTCGGCGGCCCGAGACAGCTGATGCGCCTTGTTGCGGATGACGAAAAAGGGCGCCACCGTGATCTCGTCCCGAAGGTCGATCCGGACCGGCCCCTGCCCGCCGCCCTGCCGTTCGATCAGGCGGGCCACCTCGTCGGATTGCGGGGCGATCGCGCTCGATCCCTCGAGCATGGCAAGCGCGACCAGAAGCGACGATGAATTGGTCACCTTGGCAGGCGTCGGCAGGCCCCGCTCGCGGAACGCCGCCTCGACCGCGCTTCGGATGGGCGAGACGCGCTCCTGCACCACCCATTCGTGATCGAGCAGTTCACCCAGACCGACCCCGGCGCGGCCCGCGAGAGGATGCCCCCGGGAGGCCAGAAGCGTCACCTTTTCGGTGCGCGCGGGCGTGAGGTGAAAGGCGCGGGCATCCGCCTCGGCCGGGATGCGGCCCAGAACGAAGTCGAATTGCCGCTCGGCCAGCCCCGCCACCAGCGGCGCCGACGGCAGGACCTCGACCGAGATCTCCAGATCCGGAGCACGCTCCCGGCAGGCCCGGATCGCGGGCACGACCGACCCCACGGCCGGGCCGGTCACCGTGCCGATGCGCACCGCGCCCGCCGCGCCGGTCTGCACCAGCCCGATTTCCCGGTCGAGATTGTCGAGCCCCTCGAGAATGGAGCGCGCATGTTTCACCACGGCCTGCCCCGCCGCCGTGGGCTGCATCCCGCCCGGCCCCCGGTCGAACAGCGCAACCCCCGCCCGGCCCTCGATCTCGGCGAGGATGCGCGAGGCGGCGGGCTGCGACATGGCCGACCGGTCGGCGGCAAGGTGCAGCTTGCCCGTCTCGGCGATGCGGACGATCAGGGCCAGATGGCCGGGCTTGAGCTTGGCGGTGAAGGACATTGCGGTCATACCATTTTCGTTATTGCGCAAACCGGTATTCCGATTTTACTGGTATGCCAAGCCTCGTGTAAGACGGGCGCGTCAGGTCCGGACCTGTGAGCCCCCGGATTGCAGATGCGAAAGGCGCCGTCATGACATTCACACCCGCGAAATGGCCCCGGAAACTCCGCTCCCAGGAATGGTATGGCGGCACGTCGCGCGACACGATCTATCACCGGGGATGGCTGAAGAATCAGGGCTATCCGGACGATCTGTTCGATGGCCGGCCGATCATCGGCGTGATGAACACATGGTCGGAACTCACGCCGTGCAACGGCTCGCACATGAAGGACATCGCCGAAAAGGTGAAGTCGGGCATCTGGGAGGCCGGCGGCTTTCCGGTCGAGGTGCCGGCCTTTTCCGCATCGGAAAACACCTACCGGCCCACCGCGATGATGTTCCGCAACCTTGCCGCAATGGCCGTGGAAGAAAGTCTGCGCGGCCAGCCGATCGACGGCTGTGTCCTTCTGGTGGGCTGCGACAAGACCACGCCCAGCCTGATGATGGCCGCGGCCTCGACCGACCTGCCCACCATCGTGGTGACCGGGGGGCCGATGCTCAACGGTCATTTCCGGGGCGAGCGGGTCGGCTCGGGCACCCATCTGTGGAAGTTCTCCGAAGCGGTGAAAGCCGGCGAGATGACGCAGGAAGAATTCCTCGAGGCCGAAGCCTCGATGTCGCGCTCCTCGGGGACCTGCAACACGATGGGCACCGCCTCGACCATGGCCAGCATGGCCGAGGCCCTGGGCATGGCGCTGTCGGGCAATGCCGCGATCCCGGCCGTCGATTCCCGCCGCAGGGTGATCGCGCAACTGTCGGGCCGACGCATCGTCCAGATGGTCAAGGACGACATGAAACCGTCCGACATCCTGACGAAAGAGGCCTTCGAGAACGCGATCCGCACCAATGCGGCCATCGGCGGGTCGACCAACGCCGTGATCCATATCCTGGCCCTTGCGGGCCGCACCAATGTCGAGCTGACCCTTGACGACTGGGACAGGTGCGGCCGCGACGTGCCGACCATCGTCAACCTGTTGCCGTCGGGCGAATTCCTGATGGAGGAATTCTTCTATGCGGGCGGGCTTCCGGTCGTGCTCAAGCGGCTGGGCGAGGCGGGGATGCTGCACAAGGACGCGCTGACCGTGTCGGGCAAGACGATCTGGGACGAGGTCCGCGAGGTCCGCAATCACAACGAGGACGTGATCCTGCCCGCCGAACGGGCGCTGGCGCAATCGGGCGGCATCGTCGTTCTGCGCGGCAACCTCGCCCCCAAGGGCGCGGTGCTCAAGCCTTCGGCCGCGACGCCGGACCTGATGCAGCACAAGGGCCGGGCCGTCGTGTTCGAGGATATCGACGACTACAAGGCGCGGATCAACGATGACGATCTCGATATCGACGAGACCTGCATCATGGTCATGAAGAATTGCGGGCCAAAGGGCTATCCCGGCATGTCGGAGGTGGGCAATATGGGCCTGCCACCCAAGATCCTGAAGAAGGGCATCACCGACATGATCCGGATTTCCGACGCACGCATGTCGGGCACCGCCTATGGCACGGTCGTGCTGCACACCTCGCCCGAGGCGGCGGCGGGCGGGCCTCTGGCTGTCGTGCGCACCGGCGACATGATCGAACTCGACGTGCCGAACCGCAGTCTGCATCTCGACATCACCGACGAAGAGCTGGCCGCGCGTCTGGCCGACTGGACGCCCCGGCATGACCTGTTCGACAGCGGCTATGCGTGGCTGCACCAGACCCATGTGGAAGGCGCCGATACCGGGGCGGATCTCGATTTCCTCAAGGGCTGCCGCGGCTCGCCCGTGGGGCGGGACGCGCATTGATGAAGATCGCGCTTGCAGGGATCGGAAAGATCGCGGTCGACCAGCATGTGCCGGCGCTGTCGGCCTCGCCCGACTGGGAGTTGGCGGCCACCGTCTCGCGCCGGGGCAGTGTCGCGGGGGTCGAGGCCTTCACCGACATGGACGCCATGCTCGAGGCGCGGCCCGACATCCGGGTGGTGTCGCTGTGCATGCCGCCGGTGCCGCGCTATGCCTATGCGCGGGCCGCGATCCGCGCAGGCCGTCACGTCATGCTGGAAAAGCCGCCCGGGGCCACCCTGTCGGAATGTCACGCCCTGACGGCCATGGCGCGCGAGGCGGGGGTGGCGCTTTATGCCACGTGGCACAGCCGCGAGGCCGCGATGGTCGCACCCGCCCGCCTGTGGCTGGCGGATCGCGACATCCGGCGCGCCCACATCACCTGGCGCGAGGATGTGCGCAAATGGCATCCCGGTCAGGACTGGGTGTTCGAGCCGGGCGGCATGGGCGTGTTCGATCCCGGCATCAATGCTCTGTCGATCCTGACCGCGATCCTGCCTGCGCCCGTTCACCTTCTGGGGGCGGTGCTGGAATTCCCCGAGAACCGCCAGACGCCCATCGCGGCACAGCTGGAATTCACTGGCAACGTCACCGCCGATTTCGACTGGCGGCAGGAAGGCCCGCAGACATGGTCCATCGAGGTGGCTACCGATGGCGGCACGCTTCTTCTGTCGGACGGGGGGGCGACGCTCACCATCGACGGCGAGACGGGCCCCGGTGACGACGACACTCTGGCGGGCGAATATCCCCGCCTTTACCGCAACATGGCGCGGCTTGTGGCCGATGGCGGGGTCGACATGGATCTGGCCCCCTTTGCCCATGTGGCCGACGCCTTCATGCTGGGGGCGCGCAAGACTGTCGCCCCCTTCGATTTCTGACTTCGCGAAAGGACTTCGCCCGTGAAACAGCCCCTGACAGGGATCCTCCCCGTAGCGCCCACGCCCTTCCATGACGATGGCCGGATCGACCCCGACGGCATGCGCCGGGTTCTGGATTGCATGATCGACCAGGGGGTCGACGCGATCTGCATCCTGGCCAATTATTCCGAACAATTCGTGCTGTCGGATGACGAACGCGCCGAGTTGATGCGGGTCAGCCTTGAACATGTCGCGGGCCGGGTGCCGGTGATCGTGACGATCAGCCATTTCCACACCGGCATCGTCGTGGCCCGCGCCAAGGCCGCGCAGGCCATGGGAGCGTCGATGGTCATGATGATGCCGCCCTATCACGGGGTTGGCCTCGTCCCCGCCGAGGCGGGCATCTATGAGCATTTCCAGGCCGTGTCCGAGGCGATCACGATCCCGATCATGGTGCAGGACGCGCCGCTTTCGGGTTGCGCCCTGTCGGTGCCGCTTCTGGCCCGCATGGCGCGCGAGTTGGAACAGGTCAGCTATTTCAAGCTGGAAATGCCCTTTGCCGCCGACAAGATGGCCGCCCTGATCGAGGCCGGTGGCGACGATATCGTCGGCCCCTTCGACGGGGAGGAGGCCGCGACCCTTCTGGCCGATCTCGACGCGGGCTGCACCGGCACGATGACCTCGGCGCTCCAGCCCGAACATATCGGCAAGATCATCCGCAGCTACATGGCCGGCGACAAGGAGGCTGCCCTGGCGCAATGGACGACCTGCCTGCCGCTGATCAACCATGAAAACCGCCAATGCGGGCTGCGCGCGACCAAGGTGGTGATGAAGGAGGGCGGCGTGATCGGCTCCGATCATGTGCGCCACCCGCTCAAGCCGATGACCGACAGGACGAAGGACCGGCTGTTGCAGCTGTCCCGCGATCTCGACCTCATCGCTCTGCGCTGGGGGCTGTGATGGCGGGCCCGCTGACAGACGCCGAACTTCCGGGCCTGTGGCTCGGCCGGGTCGAGCGGCCGGGGATCGGCCCCGCCGTGGTGACGCTGCGCGACGGAGTGGTGACGGACATCACCGCGCCCGAAGCCCCCACCTGCCGTGACGTGCTGGAACTCGACGATCCGGCGGCCCATGTGCGCACGGCACCCGGCGAGGCGCTGGGGCCGCTGGCCGACATCGGGCCGGGCACCGGGGAAGGCGCGTTGCGGTTTCTCGCGCCCTGCGACCTGCAACCGGTCAAGGCCTGCGGCGTGACCTTCGCGCGGTCCATGGTGGAACGGGTGATCGAAGAAAAGGCTGCGGGCGACCCCGAGAAGGCGCAGGAAATCCGCGCCCGCATCGCCGACCGGATCGGCGCAAGCCTCGACCAGATCGAGGCCGGGTCCGAGCGGGCGGCGCAGGTCAAGGCAGAGTTGATCGCGCTGGGCCTGTGGTCGCAATATCTCGAGGTCGGGATCGGCCCCGATGCAGAGGTGTTCTCAAAGGCGCAGGCCCTGTCGTCGGTGGGCTGGGGCGCGGATGTGGGGCTGCATCCCGTCTCGCGCTGGAACAACCCCGAACCCGAGATCGTTCTCGCCGTCAACAGCCGGGGCCGCATCCTGGGCGCCACGCTTGGCAATGACGTGAACCTGCGCGACGTCGAAGGGCGGTCCGCCCTTCTGCTCTCGAAGGCCAAGGACAACAACGGCTCCTGCGCGATCGGGCCGATGATCCGGCTCTTCGACGCGGGCTTCAGCCTTGACGATGTGCGCCGCGCCGAGCTTGACATGACGGTCACGGGGGAAGATGGCTATGTCCTGCACGGCCAGTCCTCCATGCGCGAGATCAGCCGCGACCCCGAAACCCTTGTCGGCCAGACGATCGGCCGGCATCATCAATATCCCGACGGGTTCATGCTGTTTCTCGGCACACTCTTTGCGCCGACCGAGGATCGCGACCAGCCCGGACAGGGCTTCACCCACCACCTGGGCGACGTGGTCTCGATCTCCTCGCCCGGGCTTGGCACATTGACCAACACCGTGCGCCTGTCGACCGAATGCCCCGAATGGACATTCGGCACCGCGGCGCTGATGCGCAACCTCGCTGCGCGCAACCTGATCTGAAAGGTAACACGATGGCATTCACTCCCCACGGAAATCACCTGATCGCCGGCGACTGGGTCGCAGGCGAGACGAGGTTCAAGAACGATCCGGCCAGCGGCGCGGCGCATGAATTTTCCGTCGGCACCCCCGCCCATGTGGAGGCCGCCTGCCTGGCCGCCGAAGAGGCCTTCTGGTCCTACGGCAATTCCAGCCGCGAGGACCGGGCGGGCTTTCTCAACGCCATCGCCGACGAGATCGAGGAACGCGGCGAGGCCATCACCGAGATCGGCACCGCCGAGACCGGCCTGCCCGAGGCGCGTCTTCAGGGCGAGCGGGGCCGAACCACCGGCCAGCTGCGCCTGTTTGCGAGCCACATCCTCAAGGGCGACTACCTCGACCGGCGCCATGACGAGGCGCTGCCCGACCGTCAGCCCCTGCCCCGGCCCGACATCAAGATGGTGCAGCGCCCGATCGGCCCCGTGGCCGTCTTTGGCGCATCGAACTTTCCGCTGGCCTTCTCGACCGCGGGCGGCGACACGGCCTCGGCACTTGCGGCAGGCTGCCCCGTGGTGGTGAAGGGCCACTCGGCCCATCCCGGCACCGCCGAAATCGTGGCCGAGGCGATCCATGCGGCGATCAAGTCCTGCGGCGTGCATCGCGGTGTCTTTTCCCTGATCCAGGGGGGCAAGCGCGATGTGGGCCAGGCTCTGGTCCAGCATCCGCTGATCAACGCGGTGGGCTTTACCGGATCGCTGGGCGGGGGACGCGCGCTCTTTGACCTGTGTGCGCAGCGAGACAAGCCCATCCCCTTCTTCGGGGAGCTGGGTTCGGTCAACCCGATGTTCCTCATGCCCGAGGCCCTGGAGGCGCGCGGCGCGGCCATCGCCGAAGGCTGGGCCGGGTCGCTGACCATGGGGGCGGGGCAGTTCTGCACCAATCCCGGCATCGCGGTGGTGATCGACGGCCCAGACGCCGACGCCTTCATCGCGGCCGCGACAAAGGCGCTCGCGCCGATGGGCGCGCAGACCATGCTCACCGATGGCATCGCCTCGGCCTATCGGTCAGGCCGTGACCGCGTCGCAGGCGTCAAGGGCGTGCAGGAGCTGCTGACCAGCACCTGCGACATGCGCAACGCGACACCCTACCTCTTTGCCACGACGGGCGACGAATGGCTTGCCAACGACGCACTGGGGGAAGAAGTCTTCGGCCCCCTCGGCCTGATCGTCCGCGTCAGCGATTTCGACCAGATGCGCGACATCGCGCTGAGCCTTCAGGGTCAGCTGACCTGCACCCTGCACATGGACGAGGGCGACACGATCAACGCCCAGGCGCTGATGCCGATCCTCGAACGCAAGGCGGGCCGCGTTCTGGCCAACGGCTTTCCCACCGGGGTCGAGGTCTGCGACGCGATGGTTCATGGCGGCCCCTACCCGGCCTCGACCAATTTCGGCGCCACCTCGGTCGGCACTCTGGCGATCCGGCGCTTCCTGCGGCCGGTCAGCTACCAGAACATGCCCGAGGCGCTCTTGCCTGACGACCTGCGCTGAGGTCGCAGAACGACTAACGCCGCCGCCGGTCTGCCCCGCGGCGGCGTTTTCATGTCCGGGGGAGCGATCAGCCCAGAACGGTCTCGATCGCCTTGGCCGTCTTGCCCGCGACCTCGTCGGCCTCCTCGCGCGTCAGGCACAGCGGCGGCGCAAAGCCGATGATGTCGCCCTGCGGCATGGCCCGCGCGATGACGCCCTGTTCCAGAAGTGCTGCCACGACCCGCGGGCAGGTCTTTTCCGAGGCGTCAAAGAAGGTCCGGCTGCCCTTGTCCTTCACCAGTTCGACGGCGCAGAGCATACCTTCGCCGCGCACCTCGCCGACATTGGCATGGCCGCCCACGGCGTAGGACATGACCTTGTTGAGATAGGCGCCCGTCTCGCCCGCGTTCTGCACAAGGCCCAGATCGTCGATCAGCTTGAGGTTGGCAACACCCGCCGCCGCCCCGATCGGGTGGGCCGAATAGGTCCAGCCGTGGCCGATGGGGCCGTTCTCGTCGGTTCCCTGTTCAAGCACCGACCAGACCTTGTCGGACACGATCGACCCCGACAGCGGCGCATAGGCCGAGGTCAGCCCCTTGGCGATGGTGATGATGTCGGGCTTCAACCCGTAATGGGTCGATCCGAACATGGTGCCGAGGCGGCCAAATCCGGTGACGACCTCGTCCACGATCAGAAGGATGTCATGGCGGGCCAGCACCTCCTGGATCGCGTCCCAGTAGCCTTGGGGCGGGGGCACGATGCCGCCCGTGCCCAGAACCGGCTCCCCGATGAAGGCGGCGATGGTGTCGGCACCCTCCCGCTCGATCATCTCTTCCAGCGAGGCCACGCATTGGGCGGTGAACTCCGCCTCGGTCTGCGCCGCATCCTCGCGACGAAAATAATAGGGCGCGTCGGTGTGCAGCACCTGCGCCAGCGGCAGATCGAATTTGCGGTGAAACAGCTCCAGCCCGGTGAGCGATCCCGTCATCAGCCCCGAGCCGTGATAGCCGCGCCAGCGCGAGATGATCTTCTTCTTTTCGGGCAGGCCCCGGATGTTGTTGTAATACCAGACCAGCTTGATGTTCGTCTCGTTCGCATCCGACCCGCCAAGCCCGAAATAGACCTTGGACATGTGGTCCGGCGCGCGGTCGAGCACCATCTTGGCCAGCGTGATCGAGGCTTCGGTCCCGTGACCCATGTAGGAATGGTAATAGGCCAGCTCCCTGGCCTGATCGGCGATGGCCTCGGCGATCTCCTGCCGGCCATAACCCACGTTCACGCAATAAAGCCCCGCAAAGGCATCCAGAAGCCGGTTCCCCTCGCGGTCGGTGATGTGGCAGCCCTTTCCGCCCGTCACGACCCTTTGGGGGACGTCCCCGCGCGCGAAATCGGCCAGATGGGTGGAGGGATGGAAGAAGTTCTCGCGATCCCATTTCTCGAGCATGTCGTTCTTGAGCATGTGACACTCCTTGGCAGGGGCGCGCCGCGCGGCCCTCTCTTGCATTGTCCGATTGGTGTATTGGTGTCACGACACGGGCGCGGGTGCAAATGGCGCCTTCGCCCCCCGTCCTTTTCGCCCCCGCCCCTCAGAGACCGGCGATCGCCTTGAGATGGGCCACCACATCCTCGACGCCCGCGCGGGATTTCAGCGCGGTAAAGACAAAGGGCCGCCCCTCGCGCACCCGGGTCGCGTCGCGCTCCATCACCTCCAGAGAGGCACCCACATGGGGGGCGAGGTCGGTCTTGTTGATCACCAGAAGGTCCGACCGGGTGATCGCCGGGCCGCCCTTGCGCGGGATCTCCTCGCCCGCGGCCACGTCGATGACGTAGAGCGTCACGTCGGCCAGCTCGGGGCTGAACGTGGCCGACAGGTTGTCGCCACCCGATTCGATCAGCACGATTTCCACATCCGGATGCCGCGCGCACATCTCGGCCAGGGCGGCAAGGTTGATCGAGGCATCCTCGCGGATCGCGGTATGCGGGCAGCCCCCCGTCTCGACCCCGATGATCCGGTCCGACGGCAGGATCTGCATCCGGGTCAGCGCCTCGGCATCCTCCTGCGTGTAGATGTCGTTGGTGATGACACCGATGGAATGATCCTTTTGCAGGATTTCCGACAGGCGCGCCGTCAGCGTGGTCTTGCCCGCACCCACCGGGCCGCCGATGCCCACGCGCAGGGGGCCGTTCATTCTGGTCATGACTGGAATAGCCTTGGTTCAAGCGTCTCGTGCCGCATCGCCATGATGTCGGAGAGGAACGCATTGCTGAAGATATCGTCCTGCGTCGCCGTTTGCGCCAGATCCGCCAGAGCCGCGCAATCGGGGCCGAGGGCCGCCACGATCCTCTGCCCCTCGGTCTGGCCCAGCGGCGCAAGCCGCAAGCTGGCCGAGACAAGGTTCGAGACGAAGGATTGCAGATAGGCCATCGCCGCCAGAGGCGCGTCGATCCCCGCACGGCCCGCCGCCGCCCCGACGGCCAGCGGCGGCAGAAGCGGCGGCAGGTCAAGCGACCAGACGGCATTGACCGTCTTCACGAAGGCCGCGCCCTGCCTGTCGCCCTCCCGCAGACGTTCCCGCGCGGGGCTAAACGCGCGTGCCTCTGCATCGAGCGCGGCCAGCGCATCCGGCGCGGCCCTGTGGGCCAGCCCCAGCCAGATCGCGTCCGACCGGCCGGTCCCGTCGCGCAGGATGTCGCGCAGCCAGTCCTCGACCTCGGCGCCCGAGGCGACGCGGCCCTCCGCGATGGCGCTTTCCAGCCCGTGCGAATAGGCAAAGCCGCCGACCGGAAAGGCGGGCGACAGCCATTGAATCAGCGTCAGGATCCGCGCGTCAGGGGTCATGCGCCGTCGCCCCGTGTTCGTGGCTGTGCGTGCGCCCGTGACCATAGGCGCCCCCCTCGGGCGTGAAGGGTTCGGTCACCTTGTCCAGCCGCGCGCCCAGATGCTCCAGCATGTGCCCGATCACAGGATCGTCCCGGATCAGCAGGCGGTCTGCCTCGATCCGGCAGGGCGTGTGCCGGTTCCCGATATGCCAGGCCAGCCGGGCCAAGTCCGGCCCCGTGACCTGCAACAAGGGCTCGGGCGCCGCGATCACCTCGATGAGCCGGCCATCGCCCAGTTCCAGCGCATCGCCGGGGTCCAGCGATGTGGTCTGCTTGAGGTCGATCACGAAGGGCAGGCCCTCGTCCGTCTCGAGCCGCTTGCGCCGCAGGAAACGGCCCTCGTAATCCCGGCTCATGGTGCCCGCGGGCGCGGCCTGCCAGGTGCCCTGGCGGTGCAGGATCTGCGCGATGGGAAGCGTGGTCATGGCCCCACTCCTCAGAACAGGAAATAGCGTTGCGCCATCGGAAGTTCCGTCGCGGGTTCGCAGGTCAGAAGCTCCCCATCCGCGCGGACCTCGTATGTCTCGGGATGGACCTCCATATGCGGCGTGGCCGTGTTCAGCTTCAGATCGGCCTTGGTGACATTGCGCGTGCCGCGCACCGCCAGCGTCTGCTTGGCCAGACCCAGCGTCTGGCGGATGCAATCGGCCTCGGCCGCGGCCGAGACGAAGGTGACGGCCGAATGTTCGACCGACCGGCCGAAGGCGCCGAACATGGGCCGCGAATAGACCGGCTGCGGCGTCGGGATCGAGGCGTTGGGATCGCCCATCTGCGCCATCACGATCGTGCCGCCCAGCAGCACCATGTCCGGCTTCACCCCGAAAAAGGCGGGCGACCACAGCACCAGATCGGCCCGCTTGCCCACCTCGACCGACCCGATTTCGTGGCTGATCCCGTGGGCGATGGCCGGGTTGATCGTGTATTTCGCGATATACCGGCGAACGCGCATGTTGTCGTTCTGGCCGGTCTCCTCGGCCAGCCGCCCGCGCTGTTTGCGCATCTTGTCGGCGGTCTGCCAGGTGCGGATGATCACCTCGCCGACCCGGCCCATGGCCTGGCTGTCCGACGCGATGATCGAGAAGGCTCCCATGTCGTGCAGGATATCCTCGGCCGCGATCGTCTCGCGCCGGATGCGGCTTTCGGCAAAGGCCACATCCTCGGGCACCCGCTTGTCGAGGTGATGGCAGACCATCAGCATGTCCAGATGCTCGTCCACCGTGTTCACGGTAAAGGGCCGCGTGGGGTTGGTCGAACTGGGCAGAACGTTCGGATCGCCGCAGATCTTGATGATGTCCGGCGCATGGCCGCCACCCGCGCCCTCGGTATGGAAGGCATGGATCGTGCGGCCCGCGATGGCCGCCACCGTGTTCTCGACAAAACCGCTTTCGTTGAGCGTGTCGGTATGGATCATCACCTGCACGTCCATGTCGTCGGCGACCGAGAGGCAGCAATCGATGGCGCCCGGCGTCGTGCCCCAATCCTCGTGCAGTTTCAGCGCGCAGGCGCCTGCCTTCACCTGTTCCTCCAGCGCGGCGGGCAGCGAGGCATTGCCCTTGCCCGCGAAGGCAAGATTCATCGGAAAGGCATCGGCCGCCTGCAACATCCGCCCGATATGCCACGGCCCCGGCGTGCAGGTCGTGGCCAGCGTGCCATGGGCCGGCCCGGTGCCACCGCCCAGCATCGTGGTCAGCCCCGAATGCAGCGCATCCTCGATCTGCTGGGGGCAGATGAAATGGATATGGCTGTCGAACCCGCCTGCCGTCAGGATACGCCCCTCGCCCGCGATGGCCTCGGTGCCCGGGCCCACGATGATGTCGACACCCGGCTGGGTGTCGGGGTTGCCTGCCTTGCCGATGGCCGCGATGCGCCCGTCCCGAAGGCCGATATCCGCCTTGTAGATGCCGGTCCAGTCGACGATCAGCGCGTTGGTGATCACGGTATCCACCGCGCCCTGCGCGCGTGTCGCCTGGCTCTGGCCCATGCCGTCGCGGATGACCTTGCCGCCGCCGAACTTGACCTCTTCGCCATAAAGCATGGCGTTCGGCCCGCCGCCGCCCCCAGCGGCACCCGCGCGCTCGGCGATCAGGTCGCGCTCGACCTCGATGATCAGGTCGGTATCGGCCAGACGCAGCCGGTCGCCCACGGTGGGGCCGAACATGGCGGCATAATCGGCGCGGGAAATCGAAGCAGGCATCTCAAAGCGCTCCCATGATCTTCTTGTTGAACCCGAAGATGCGCCGATCTCCCGAAACGGGGATCAGCTGCACCTCGCGCCGCTGGCCGGGCTCGAACCGCACCGCGGTGCCCGCCGCGATATCAAGCCGCAGGCCCCGCGCGGCCGCGCGGTCGAAATCCAGCGCGGCATTGGCCTCGGCGAAATGGTAATGGCTTCCGACCTGAACCGGCCTGTCGCCGGTATTGGCCACCATCAGCGTGATCGCCTCGCGATCGGTGTTCAACTGGATCAGGCCCTCTGCGGGGAAAAGCTCACCCGGGATCATCGCGCGTCCTTTCATCTTTCCATAAATACTCGATCTCACCGGATCGGATTGTGCACGGTCACCAGTTTGGTGCCGTCCGGAAACGTGGCCTCCACCTGCACCTCGTGGATCATCTCGGGCACGCCCTCCATGCATTGATCGCGGGTGATCACCTCGGCGCCGGCCTGCATCATGTCGGCGACCGACCGCCCGTCACGCGCGCCCTCGACGACGGCGTCGGTGATCAGGGCGATGGCCTCGGGGTGGTTGAGTTTCACGCCACGCGCGAGACGCCTTCGCGCCACCTCCGCCGCCATCGCGACCAGAAGCTTGTCCTTTTCCCTCGGGGTGAGCTGCATCTGTCAAAGACTCCACGATTTCGGAAGCCGGGCCCCGCCCAGCTCTTCGAGTATCGGCACGAGAACGCGCCGCAATTCAAATCCGTCCTCCGCGAGGATGCGCAGGATCAGCGTGTCGGGCTGCACGAGGCTCGCCCCCCCGGCCTGTCCGAGGAGCGCGCGGATGCGTGCGAGGAGGCCTTCGGCCGCCCCCGAGACGAAGGCCACGCAGGCCATCGCCCCGGCCCCCGCGCCCAATGCGCGCCGGGCCATCAGCGCGCCCGCATCGCCCTCGAGCGAGATCGCGTCCCGATAGAGCGGCCGCCCCTCCCGGTTCAGGGCGATCCGGTCGGCAAAGGCGATCCGGTCCAGCCGTTCGTCCATCGCCCGCCTGCCGAAGATCACCGGCTCGACCATCAGAAGCTCGGCCCCCGGTGTTAGGTCGATCTCGAGCCGCCGGTCCAGCGCGCAGCCCTCGAAAAGGATCAGCTCCTGCGGCAGCCAGTTCAGCCGCGCGCCGGGGCCGACCTCGGCCACCGCACGGACGCGGGCGCAGCCGGTGACGGTGCGATAGGCCCGTTCGGCGGCCTGTGTCGTCAGCGTCAGCGTGCTGCCGGCGCCGACCCGCGCCGCGACATCGAACCGGTCGCCTCCGGTCAGACCGCCCGACGTGTTGATCATGATCGCCTCGAGCGCGGTGCCCGTCAGCGGAAAGAGCGTCTTCATGGACCCCGAGGTCCGGAACCGGTCGATCACGCTCAGCCCGTCGCGCGCCTTGGTCGCGAGGTCCAGCGTGCCCACGGCCCGCGGCTGCACCGGCGCCGCGCGCTCTGTCACGAGGTCGGGATGTCCATCCATCGGCTCGGGGTCCTCCTGTGGGGACGATTGAGCATATGCGCCCGACGGGGGGCCATGCCTTGCGATGGGTTGCGCAGGCAACGGGGCGCCAAACGCACAATGATTCATCGGCACGCTCAGACATTGAGCGAATTGCGAATGGCGGGCGCAAGGGGGCGCCTTGCCCCCCCGACGCTCTCCCCTTTCACTTGATCTGAATCAAGTCGGGTTTACACACCATGTGTCAGGCTAGCCTTACACAATCGAAAGGCCCGTCGGATGCGCATTCTCTTCGTTCACCCCAACTACCGTTCCGGCGGAGCCGAGATCGCCGGCACCTGGCCCCCGGCCTGGGTTGCCTATCTCAGCGGGCATCTGCTTCAGGCGGGGTTCGACGACATCACCTTCATCGACGCGATGACCGACAACATCTCGGACGAGGATCTCGCCCTTCGGATCGCCGCGGCACGGCCCGACGTGGTGGGCGTGACCGCCATCACCCCGTCGATCTACCGCGCCGAGGACGTGTTGCGCATCGCCTCCGAGGTGGCGCCCCAAGCGGTGCGGATGCTGGGCGGCGTGCATGCCACCTTCATGTTCAAGCAGGTCCTGTCCGAGGCGCCCTGGATCGACGTGATCGTGCGGGGCGAGGGCGAGGAGATCTGCACCGAACTGATGCAGACCATCGCCGACGGCCGCTGGCCCGAGGATCGCCGCAAGATCAAGGGGCTGGCTTTTCTGGACGGCGACGAGATCGTGGCGACGCCCGCGGCCTCCACCGTCAAGGACCTGTCGAAGATCAAGCCTGACTGGACGGTGCTGGATTGGGAGAAATACATCTACATCCCTCTGGGCACGCGCGTCGCGATCCCCAACCTTGCGCGCGGCTGCCCGTTTACCTGTTCGTTCTGCAGCCAATGGAAATTCTGGCGCGATTACCGCGTGCGCGACCCCAAGGACGTGGTCGACGAGATCGAGGATCTGGTGGACAACCACGGCGTCGGCTTCTTCATCCTTGCCGACGAGGAACCCACGATCAACAAGAAGAAATTCGTGGCCTTCTGCCAGGAGCTGATCGACCGGGGCCTGCCTGCCCGCGTGAAATGGGGCATCAACACCCGCGTCACCGACATCTACCGCGACCGCGACCTGCTGAAGTTCTACCGCAAGGCCGGGTTGGTTCACGTGAGCCTCGGCACCGAGGCCGCGGCACAGATGAAGCTCGATGTCTTCAACAAGGAAACGAAGGTCGAAGAGAACAAACAGGCGATCAAGTTGCTGCGCGAGGCCGATATCCTCGTGGAGGCGCAGTTCATCGTGGGGCTCGACAACGAAACGCCCGAAACGCTCGAAGAGACCTACCAGATGGCCTGGGACTGGCAGCCCGATCTTGCCAACTGGTCGATGTATACGCCCTGGCCCTTTACCCCGCTATTTCAGGAATTGAAGGATCAGGTCGAGGTCTTCGATTTCAGCCGCTACAATTTCGTCACCCCCATCATGAAGCCCGCCGCGATGGAACGGGGCGAATTGCTGGATGGCGTGATGAAGAATTACCGCCGCTTCTACATGAAGAAGGCGCTGTTCCATTACCCGTGGCGCGGCACCGGGTTCCGCCGGCGGTATCTGCTGGGCTGTCTCTATGCCTTCCTCAAGGCAGGCGTGGGGCGCACCTTCTATGATCTGGGCAAGGTCGGCTATACCGGCCCGCAATCGAAGAACAAGCTCGACTTCCACTTCGACGAGACCCGCACCATCGCCGAAGCGCAGATGGACGATTGGGAAGCCTCGGCCGACAAGGCCGCCGCCGCCGCCGAACGGCGCGAGGCCGTGAAGGCCCAGATGAAGGAACGCGCGGTCGAACGCCGGCAGGATTTCAAGATGCCCAACGGCGCCGAAATCCGCGCCTGCGGCGGCAGCGACCAACAGATGGAGGATGCCTGAGGATGCGGCCGCGTCCGGCGCCCTGATCGGACCGAACGCCATCCTGCAACTGCTGCCCCATCTCGAGGATCGCTTCGGCGCGGAGGGGGTGCGCGACATGCTGGGCCTTGCCGGCGTCGCGCAAATCCCCGACGGGCAGACGATGATCCCCGAGGAGGAGGCCGCGCGCCTGCACCGGGCCCTGCGCGTCCGGGCGCCCGATGCGGCACCGGAACTTGCCACCCTGTCGGGCACGGGCACGGCGGATTACATCCTGGCCCACCGCATCCCGACCCTTGCGCAAAGGGTCCTCAAGGCGCTGCCGCCCGCGCTTGCCGCCCGCGCCCTGACGGCGGCGATCCGCAAACACGCCTGGACATTCGCCGGATCGGGCCGGTTCGCGCCGCGCGGACCATGGCTGTTCGAGATCCACGACAACCCGCTGATCCGGGGCGAGACCAGCGACACGCCGCTATGCGCCTGGCACGCGGCGGTGTTCGAACGGCTTTACCGCGTGCTCGTGGCCCCCGATTGCCGCTGCGTCGAGACCTGCTGCCGCGCCCAGCCGGGCCAGGATCGCTGCCGGTTCGAGATCACACGCGGGTGAGCCGGCGCCCCACCGAAGAAAATTGCATTGAAAGGCAGGGTGTGGCCTAATGCCCCTCAGGGAGGACGAGATGACAACGCCACACGCAGAGCGCGTGCTGCAAAGCATCGAATCGCCGCGTGCCTCGGCCAGATCAACGGTCGCCGCGTCGTGGCGGCGCTGCTTCGTCAAGCACCGGCTCGACCCCAATGACGGCACCCTGCGCGCCGAGGCGGACAGCCGCCGCCTGAAGGAGCGGCGCGATGCCCTGGGCCGGCTCCTGCATGTGGCCGAACCCCGGCTTGACGACCTTTACCGGATGATCGGCCATTGCGGGCGCGGCATCTTCCTGACCGACGAGGCCGGGCTGATCCTGTCGGAAAAGATCGGCGCGGCGGATCGCGGCGCCTTTGGCGACTGGGGCCTTATGACCGGCGCCGACTGGAGCGAGGCCGCGCTTGGCACCAACGGGATCGGCACCTGTCTGGAAGAGGGCCGCCCCCTGATCATCCATCGCGACCAGCATTACCTGCCCTCGAACACCGCGATGAGCTGCATCGACGCGCCGGTCTTCGGCCCCGACGGGCACCTGATCGCGGCGCTTGACGTCTCGTCCGCGCGGATGGACCAGACCGAAGGCTTCAACCAGCTGATCGGCGCGATGGTGTCGAAGGTCGCGGCCCAGATCGAGACGGACCTGTTCCGCGAGGTGCATGCAGGCCACCGGATCCTGCTGGCGGGCGAGGATGACGCGGCCGTCCTTCTGGCGGTCGACCGCGACGACATCGTCGTGGGCGCCACCCGCGCCGCGCGCCGCCGGTTCGAGCTGGAACGCGAGGGCCGGGTCCGCCCGCGCGCCCTGCGCGAGTTGACCGGCGAGGATGCCCGCGGGCTGGAAGGCGCCGAACGGGCCGCGGTGATCCGCGCGCTGACCCGGACCGAGGGCAATGTCTCGGCCGCGGCCCGCGACCTGGGGATCGGGCGCGCGACGCTTTATCGCCGGATGAAACGGCTCGGGATTTCCGAAAACATGCGCGACCTGTCTCAGGACTGAGACAGGTTTGCCCCGGCATCGTGTCCGCCCCTCCTGACAGGGGGCGGGGCCATGGGTCATGTCGGTTGCAGAGGCGCGACCCCGCGCCCCAACCGGAGGAGACACCCATGAACCAGATGACCGAGATCGACGCACGGACGACCAGCCCGTTCAAGACCCGCTACGACAACTTCATCGGCGGCACGTTCCAGCCGCCCGTCAATGGCCGCTATTTCCAGAACATCACGCCGATCACCGGCGAGGTCGTGGGGGAGGTCGCCCGTTCGGACGCGGCCGATGTCGAACGCGCGCTGGATGCCGCTCACGCCGCCAAGGCCGCCTGGGGCGCCACCTCGCCCGCCGAACGCGCGAACACGCTTCTGCGCATCGCCGACCGGATGGAGGAGAACCTAGACCTTCTGGCCGCCGCCGAGACCTGGGACAACGGCAAGCCGATCCGCGAGACGACGGCCGCCGACATCCCGCTGTCGATCGACCATTTCCGCTATTTCGCGGGTGTGCTGCGCGCGCAGGAAGGCACCATGTCGGAAATCGACGCCGATACGGTCGCGTATCATTTTCACGAGCCGCTGGGCGTCGTGGGCCAGATCATCCCGTGGAACTTTTCCATCCTGATGGCTGCGTGGAAACTGGCCCCTGCCTTGGCCGCGGGCAATTGCGTGGTGCTCAAGCCCGCCGAACAGACGCCCGCCGCCATCATGGTGCTGGCCGAACTGATCGCGGACCTTCTGCCCGCGGGCGCGCTCAACATCGTCAACGGCTATGGCGCCGAGGTGGGCGCACCGCTGGCCAGCAGCCCCCGCATCGCCAAGATCGCCTTCACCGGATCGACGGCGACAGGCCGCAAGATCATGGAGGCCGCGACCGTCAACCTGATCCCCGTCACGCTGGAACTGGGCGGCAAGTCGCCCAACATCTTCTTCTCGGACGTGATGGCCGAGGATGACGCCTTTCTCGACAAGGCGGTCGAAGGCTTTGTTCTCTTTGCCTTCAACCAGGGCGAGGTCTGCACCTGCCCCAGCCGCGCGCTGATCCAGGAAGACATCTACGAGGAATTCATCGCCCGCTGCATCGCCCGGGTGAAGGCCATCAAGCAGGGCGATCCGCGCGACCCCGAAACCATGGTGGGCGCCCAGGCCAGCGCCCAGCAGCAGGAAAAGATCCTCTCCTACCTGACGATCGGCGTCGAGGAAGGGGCTGAGGTCCTGACGGGCGGCAAGGCCGCCGCGATCGCGGGGCTGGAAAACGGCTTCTACATCGAGCCCACGATCCTGAAGGGCCACAACAAGATGCGCGTCTTCCAGGAGGAGATCTTCGGCCCCGTCGTGTCGGTGACCACCTTCAAGGACGAGGCAGAGGCTCTCGCCATCGCCAATGACACGATGTATGGCCTCGGCGCCGGTGTCTGGACCCGCGATGCCAACCGCTGCTACCGGTTCGGCCGCGCCATCGAGGCGGGCCGCGTCTGGGTCAACAACTACCACGCCTATCCCGCACACGCGGCATTCGGCGGCTACAAGCAGTCGGGCATCGGGCGCGAGACGCACAAGATGATGCTTGATCACTACCAGCAGACCAAGAACATCCTGATGAGCTACAACCCCAACAAGCTTGGCTTCTTCTGAGGCCATTCCCGACCAGTGATCGAAAGGGCCCGCCATCCGCGCGGGCCCTTTTTCACGGGGCCGCTACGGGCCGATGACAAACCCCGCCGCCAGCCACAGACAGGATGCCATCGCCGGGACAAAGAGGCTGCGCCCCAGCGCGCCGGCCTCGACCGCGAAGCTCCAGCCCGATCGCGCGAACTTCCAGCCGAGGAAGGCCACGCTCATCGCGACGAATCCGAGGTTCATCCAGAACGTGTCGTCCAGCGCAAAGAAGGCGCGGTCGACCACCTCGCGGATCTGGTCTGCGGTCGGCAGGAGCCCGAACAGCGCGAAACCGTAATGCAGGATCATCGCCGTCGTCACCAGAACGAAAAGGAAGACGCCAAGGATGTAGAACGCCATCTTCCATCCGTAGTATCGCGCGTTGATCCGCAGGACCGGCAGCACCACGAGATCGGAAAAGATGAAGGCCATGATGCCCGCGAAGGCGACCCTGTCGCCGTAGAGAACGGCGGCCAAAGGGATGTTGCCCATCGACCCGATGAAGGTGAAGAACGCCGCGACCGGCCCGACAAGCGCCTGGGCCAGCAACTCCAAGAACCCCGGATCCTCGCCCCCGATGAACAGCCAGCCGAAGAATTCCTGCGGAACAAAGGCCGCGATGATCCCCGCCACGGCAAAGCCCACGGTGACATCCTTCCAGACCATCTGCCATTCCATCACGTAGCGCTGCGCGACCATCGCCAGCTGTCGCGCGCGCGCAGCTTTTCGCGCCAGGACAGGCGGGCGTCGCCGTCACCCTCGTCCTGGCTTTCCTGCGCGCGGGCGCGGGCCACTTCGATCGGGGCAAAGCGCCGGGTCAGCCGGATCGCCAGCCACATCAATCCGATCAGGATCAGCCCGCCGACATATTCGCCCACGACGAATTGCCAGCCCGGAAAGATCGACGGCACCAGCCCCGCGCCTTTCGCAAAGAGGGTGCGCGCCCCCGACTGCGCCGCGAAACTGCATGACGAAGCGAGAAGCCCGAAAACCGTGCCCATCACCACGGATTTCGGGCCGGTCATTGACCTGCCCTTGCGCCCTCCAAGCGCGGGCATTGGCCCGTAAACGCGCGCGGAGCGCGGCGCCGGGAAACAATCGCAACTGGGGACAGGAAGCGAACGGAGCGCCTTGTGGCGGTCCACCACCCCGCCCCGGGGATGGAAAACAGCCTGCGGGACCGCCGGGGGAGCGCTAGTCGGCGAGCCAGCCCCGGAACCGAAGATCCGAGGACAGAAGCGCGATGTCGCCCGCGGGCCGCCCGACCGGGCCTGCCAGATCGTCGAGCCCCATCAGTCGGGCAGGAACCGTGACCACCATCCGCAGCGCGGCGCCCGGCTCGATGCCAAGAACATTGACCAGCCGCCAGAGCCCGTCGGCCTGGCTCAGATGGGCGCCCGCAAGGCTCCCCTCGCTGTTGACGAGGCGTCCGTCCTCCAGCCGCAGGGTCGCGCCGTAAAGGTCGAACCGGTCCGGCCCGCCCACCGTCGGCATCGCGTCGGAGACGAGGAACATCCGGTCGGGCACGGGTCGCGCCCGCAGGGCCAGACCGATCATCTCGTCGGCCACATGGATGCCGTCGGCGATGATGCCGGCATGGGCGTCGGAGTTGATCGCGGCCCCGACAACACCGGGCGCGCGGTTCAGCATGGGCGACATCGCGTTGAAAAGATGCGTGAAACAGCGCGCACCTGCCGCCAGATACTGGCGCACAGTATCCGCCTCGGCATCCGAATGGCCCAGCGACACGACCGCACCCGCCCCGGCGATCCGCGCCACCTGATCGGGCGTGACGGCCTCGGGCGCGACGGTGATCATGACCCTGATCCCCGCCCGAACCAGTCTGTCCAGATGATCGAGCGTCGTGTCTTCCATCGGGCGGACATGGGCCGCCGCATGGGTGCCGCGCCGCGCCAGCGATATATGCGGCCCCTCGATATGCAGGCCAAGGATGCCGCGCTGTCCCCGCACCGCGATCGCGGCCTCGACGACACGGGCCAGAACCTCGGGCGCATCGGTGATCACGGTGGGCAGGATGCCAACCGTGCCAAGACCGCGATGGGCCGCGGCGATGGCCGCCATTCCGGCCGGGTTGGGGCTGGTATTCAGAAGAACCCCGCCGCCGCCATTGACCTGAAGGTCGATGAAGCCGGGGCTGAGGATACCGTCGATCACCTGATGACCGGGCGGTGCCTGCTCGGCGGGGGCAATCCTGTCGACCCGCCCCGCGCGCAGGACAAGGGCCGCGCCCCGGCGCAGCTCCTGCCCGTCGAACAATGCCTCCGGCAGGAGCCATGTCTCGCCCTGCCCGCCGGCCTGCGGAAAAGGCGCTTCGGGCGAAAGCGTGCCCGCCGATCGGGGATCAGGGCTCATGTCCGGACCTCCGGGCTTGCGGCCAGTGCCGCGCCCCGCGCGCCGCTGGCGTCGCCCCCTTCGGCCACGACGATCGGCGGCACGCCAAAGCCGGGGATCTGCGCGCGGGCCAGAGCCTGCTGAAGCTCGGTCGCCAGACCGTCGATCCGGCTCAGCCCGCCGCCCAGCACGATCACGTCGGGATCGACCGCCTGAACCAGCGCCAGCGCCAGATCGGCGGCCAGGTCGAGCCAGGCGGCCCAGGCCCGCCCGGCGCCCGGATCGGTGGCGCGCGCGGCGGCGACCTCTTCGGGGGTCATGTCACGGCCCGCGATCTCGCGCGCCGTGCGCGCAAGGCCCGGCCCCGAGACATAGCTTTCGACGCAGCCGCGCCGCCCGCAGCCGCAATCGCGCACCGCAAGACCATGCGTCAGAAGGCCGGGGCCAGAGACCGCCATGTGGCCGAATTCGCCGCCCGTTCCGGCCGGGCCCGGGCGCAGCTGTCCGTCATGGACGACGCCGCCGCCGACGCCCGTGCCCATGATCAGCGACATCACGGTGGCATGCCCGCGCCCCGCGCCGAAGACGGCCTCCGACAGGGCCAGCGCCCGGCAATCGTTGACATAGGTCACCGGATGCCCCGCGGCGCGCACAATATCGGCCGGCAGGGGCCGGCCCATCGCGGCCAGATTGGCGGTGAAGGCATTGCCCTGCGCATCGACAAGCCCGGCCGCCCCGATCCCCACCGGGATCGCGCGCCCCGCCCTGTCCTGCGCCCAGCCGACCTGGTCGGCCAGCATGGCGACAAGCGCGTCGTAATCGCGCGGGGTGCCATCGCGGCGGCGGTCGACAAGGGTCCAGTCCTCGTCAAAGAGCTGCACCTCGGACTTGGTGCCGCCGAGGTCGATGCCCGCCGCCCGGATCATCCCCGCACCTCGTAAAGCGTGACGCCCGAGACGACCCGGGTCAGCGTGCCCTGCCCGGCAAAGGGATCATCCACGTTGCGGCCCAGCGCCTCGGCCCAAAGGACAGAGGCCACCTGCGCGAACAGGACCGACGGGGCCGCGGCCCAGACCGGCCCGTCGGGCTGGGCCAGGTCGATATCGCCGCCGGGGCCGATGACCGTCACCCGTGACTTGGGGAACTGGGCGCGCAATTCGCGGATCAGATCGGCCTCGTAGGCCGCGCCCGGAGCCTCTGCCCCGGCCAGCACGACGATATGCGTGTCATCCGTGACAAAGGATTTCGGCCCGTGGCGAAAGCCGAGGATGCTGTCCCACAGACAGGGGATCGCGCCCGCCGACAGCTCCATCACCTTGAGCGCGGATTCGCGCGCGGCAAAGGCCAGAGGCCCGGTCCCGAGAAAGACCGCACGTCCAGGCGCCGCTCCAACCGCATCGGGCAGCACCGGCAAGAGCCGCGCCGCCTCGGCCGCCGCCCGGCGCAGCGGGGCGGGATCGGCGGTCCCATCGGCAAAAAGCATCAGCGCGGTCAGAAGCATGGTCGAAAAGCTGCTCGTCATGGCAAAGCCGCTGTCATGCGTCGCCTCGGGCAGGACAAGGGCGCGCGTTTCCGCCCCGCCGCGCGTGGCCAGCACGCTGTCGCCGTTGCAGGTGATGTTGAGCCGTGGCGCACCGGGCGAAAGTGCGTCAAGCGCATCGAGCGTGCCCACGCTTTCGGACGAATTGCCCGACCGCCCGAAACTAACAACCAGGGGCGCGCGCCCGCGCAGGTAATCCTGCGGGCGGGCGACAAGATCGGTCGAGGGCACGGACCGAAGGCGCGGCCCGCCCCTTTGCGCCTCGAGACCCGCCACCACGATATCGCCGATATAGGCGCTGGTGCCGGCGCCGGTGAACCAGACCTCCTCGACATCCTGTGCCGCGACCCAGGCTCGGTGGCCCGCGAAATCGCAGGCGGCCGCCCAGTCGCGCCAGATGTCGGGCTGGGCCATGATCTCGCGCCATGTGGCCCATTTGTCCTGCGGTTGCGTCATCATCTGGTCATCGTCACTTTCGACAGGGTCGCGGGCGTGTCCGGGTCGTGGCCAAGCGCAAGGGACGCGTCGAGGATCACGGGATAGACCTGCCGCAGGATGGCGGCGGCGGCGGCAGCCGGGGTCAGGCCCGGAACCGCAGGAGCAACGCGATGCACGTCCGTTCCGATGGCGCGGAACCGCGCTGCGGCATTGGCAAGGCTGTCGGCCGTGCCCGGCGCGCCGGTATCGAGAAGAATCACGGTCAGCGGATTGGTGGCCAGTTGCAGGGGCCCGTGCAGAACCTCCGAGGCGGAATAGGCCTCGGCATGGATGGCGCAGGTCTCCTTGATCTTGAGGGCCAGTTCATGCGCAGCACCAAACCCCGTCCCGCGCCCCACGACAAACACATGCCGCGCCGACAGAAGTGCCGCCCGCAGCGCATCATGATCGGCAGCCGCAAGGCGCCCGGCCGCCTCGATCGCGGCGACCGAACCTGCGAGCCGCGCAGCATAGGCCGGGCTGAGCGCCGCGAGCAGCGACAGCCCCGCCCCGATCGACCCGATCACCGTCTTGGTCGCGGGCACGGCCTGTTCCGGCCCGGCACCCACCGGGATTGTCAGGTCCGCCACCGCCTCCACCGCGGAGCCCGGCATGTTGGTGATGGCCGCGACCGGCGCGCCCCGGTCGCGCAGGCCGCGCGCCGCGCGCACCAGATCCTCGCTTGCGCCCGATTGCGACACGACCAGCCCCGCGGCCCCGGCCATCGCGACGCCCTGCCCCACCGAAAAGATCGAGGGCGGCATCGACGTCATCGGCAGGCCCAGTTCGGCCATGAATTCATAGGACAGGATATTGGCGACCGCGTCGGACGATCCGCGCGCCACCGTGTAGAAGGCCCGTGCCTCGGGCAACCCCGCCGCCGCGGCCTCGGCCCCCAGATCGAGAGTGGCCGCCCGGGCGAAGACACCCGCTGCCTCCTCGATCTCGGCGGCCATGAAACGGCCCGGATCCGATCGTGTCATGCTCATCCTTTCAGGCCGAAATCGTCGAATTCGGCCCATGTCTGCGTCAGATCGACGACCTGACCCGCCATCCGCGCCTCGTCAAGCGCCAGCGCCGCGACCCCGGCCTCGAGCGCGTCGACGATCGAGACGGGCAGCGCCTTTGCCTCGCCCCGCAGATAGGCCGCGATGTCGTCGATCATCATGTGATCGGCGCCGTAATGGTGGCTGCGTCGGGCCTGTTCGCCTTGCGTATAGTCGTGATCGGCAAGGACAGAGCCGTCGCGCCGGGTAACCTTGAGAAAACCGCGCACGAAATCGCCTTCGGCCATACCATGGGTGCCGATGACGCAAAAGCGCCGATGTTCGTCGGGCACGTTCAGGTTGGTGTGAAACGCAAGGCTCGCCCCGCTTTCGTAGGACAGGATCGCGGTCTGGAAATCGATGATGTCCCCGTCGGACCGGAACGGATCATCGACCGAATCCCAGACCGATTTCTTGACGTGGAAAATCTCGTTTTCCGCGTTCGAGGCGGGCGCGTGATCGGGCAGGAAGGACCGCCTGCCGCCGAAGCTGGCCACGCGTTTCGGCCGCGAGGCGGTGATCATGTTGTAGAGATCGAGGTCATGGCAGCATTTCTCGAGCATGAAGCCGCCCGAATGTTCGACCTTGCGGCGCCAGTCGCGCATGAAGAAGGCGCCGTGATAGGGCCCGATATGTTCGTTCGCCTCGAGCGAGGCGATCTGGCCCAGGGCACCGTCGGCCATGGCGCGGCGCAGATCGACCATGTGCTGCGAATAGCGCAGCACCAGCCCCACCATCAGCCGCGACGCGCCGCCATGCCTGCGCAGGAGTTCGGCCAGTTCCATCGTCTCGGCGATCGAGGTCACGACCGGCTTTTCGGTAAAGATATGCGGCACATCCGCCTCAAGCCCCGCACGGATCTGCTCAAGGTGGAACCGGTTGGGCGAGCCCACGAAATAGAGGTCGGGTTTCGTGACGGACAGCATCTCTTCGACACTGTCAAAGCGCGGGATATCCGCGCCGATCATGTCCAGATGGGTGGGCTGCGGGTCGTGGAAGCCCACGAACTCCACCTCGGGCATCGCCTCCTTGAGGATCGTGAGAACATGGCCGGCCCGAAGGCCGATCCCGGCGGTTGCAACTTTCATTCTGGTCTCCTCAGGGGCTGAAGGCGGGGGCGGCCTTGCGCCGCATGACGCGGCCTGCCGCGTCGAACAGGTGGCAGGCGGCAGGATCGACCGACAGGCCCAGCGTCTCGCCCTCGCGGGCGGAGGCCACCCCGTCGAGCGCGGCGCAGAACCGCACATCCCCGCCCAGCGCGCCATAGGCCAGCGTCACGCCGCCCAGACGTTCGATCACCCGGACCGACATGTCGAGACCTGACCCGAGATCGAGGTCCTCGGGCCGGATGCCCACCTCGACGCGGTCGCCCCTTGCGGCCCCCGTCGTGTCGACCGGCAGGACCAGACGCCCGCCGCCCGCCAGATCGACGGCGACGCCGGTCGCATCGAGATCGGCGATCATTCCGGGGACGAGGTTCATGTTGGGCTGCCCGATGAAGCCCGCCACGAATTTCGTGGCCGGGTGGTGATACAGCTCCATCGGGGTGCCGAATTGTTCGACCCGCCCGGCATTGAGAACGACGATCCTGTCGGCCATCGTCATCGCCTCGATCTGGTCGTGGGTGACATAGACCATCGTCGCGCTCAGCTGGCGGTGCAGCTGCGACAGCTCGACCCGCATGTCGCCGCGCAAGGCGGCGTCGAGGTTCGACAGGGGTTCGTCGAAGAGAAAGACCTTGGGCTCGCGCACGATCGACCGGCCGATCGCCACGCGCTGGCGTTGCCCGCCCGACAGCTGGCCGGGCTTGAGGTGCAGCTTGTCCGTCAGTTGCAGGATCTCGGCCGCACGCTGAACGCGGGCCTTCATCTCGGGCTTCGGCATCTTCTGCACATGCAGCGGAAAGGCGATGTTCTCGAAGACCGACAGATGCGGATACAGCGCGTAGGACTGGAACACCATCGAGATGCCCCGCTCCACCGGATGGGCGGTGCTGACATCGGCGCCGTCGATCACGATGCGGCCCGAGCTCGCCTCCTCCAGACCCGCGATGATGCGCAGAAGCGTGGACTTTCCGCAGCCCGAAGGGCCCACGAAGACCACGAATTCCTTGTCCCGGATCGCAAGGTCGATGTCATGCAGGACCTCGGCGGACCCGAAGGACTTGCTGATATTGTCTAGACTGAGAGTGGCCAAGGGTCTGTCCTGTCGCTGAGCGGCGTTGGTCGGAAAGCCCCCGGGCGCGGGCGCATCCGCGCCCGGGGGATCGCGCGATCAGAGCGCGTCGTCGAGTTCTTCGCCCGCGATGGTCACGAGGTTGTCGACACTGTCATCCTCGAGAAGGATGCCCTGCACCATGTTGGTGAAAACCGACTGGAGCGATTTGAAATCCTCGACCAGCGGCTCGGGGCCACCGGCCGCGATGCCCGCGGTAAAGACCTCCCAGAAGGCGTCGCCGACGTAATAGGGGTCCTCATAGCCCAGCTTTTCATACTGGAAGATCGGGGTCAGGCCCCAGGACTGGTCAAGCTCGTACTGGGCATCGCCCGAAGCAAGCGCCTGCGCCAGTTCCTGCGCCAGATCCTCGTGACCCGACCCCTTGAACACGACAAGGCTGTCGGTGATCAGGATCGTGCCGCTGTCGCCCGAGGGGCCGGCCGGGATCGGAACGGTGATCGCGTTGATGTCCTCGTTGTGCTGGCCACGGCCCCACGGCCCCTGGACATACATGCCGATCTGCTGGTCGTTGAACAGGTCGCGCAGCTGGTCACGCTCCCATGCGGTCGGGCCTTCCTGCGCGACGGCGGCAAGCCGGCCATAGAAGTCCAGCGTCTCGCGGGTCTGCGCACTGTCGAGCATGTTCTCGCCGGTTTCCGTGTCGATCACCGTTCCCCCGTTGGAATAGAGGTAGTTCAGGAACTGGTGCATCGTGTTGTCGAAATCCTTGCCCGCAAGGCCGATCCCGGCAGCATCGGTATTGGTGTGGATGGCCTCGGCCATGGCATACATCTCGTCCCAGGTGGCGGGCGCCTCGCAGGCCACGCCGGCCGCCTCGGCGAGGTCGCAGTTGATGTAGAGCGCCTTGGTCGAGAAGGCATGCGGATAGCCCCACCGGGTGCCTTCGATCGTGACGGTGTTGAGGATGCCGGGCTGATAGGCGTCTTCCCATTCGGCGGGTATCTCGGCCGGCACGATCAGGTCGTTGTTGGCCAGCTGGCGCAGGGTCCGGCTGCCCATATAGGCGATCGAGGGCGGATCGCCGGCGGCGGCCAGCGTCAGCGACTTGTCCTGGCAGGTGCCCCACGGAACCGCCTCCATGTTGACGGTCACGCCGTCACGTTCGGCCACGAAGGCGTCGATCACGGCCTGGTCGGCCTCGCGCACCTCGCCGCCGCACATGATGAAGTGCAGCTCCGCGCCATGGGCATCCGCCATGGCCGACAGCGCCGACCCCGTCAGAAGGACGGCCCCCAGCGACAGTGTTTTCAAGGTTTTCATCTGGTTCTCCCTTTGTTGGACCTTGGTTGTTCATTCCTTGACCGCGCCGGCGGTCAGCCCGGCGACGAGGTATTTCTGCAAGAACAGGAAAATCAGCATCACCGGCAGCACGCCGGTCAGCGACGCGGCCATCATCTCGTTCCAGGTCACGTCCTGGTAGCCGATGAACTCATAGAGGCCTGCGGGCAAAGGCTGGTATTCGCGCACCTGGTTGAAGGTGATCGCAAAGAGGAATTGCTGCGCATAGGCGGTGATGAAGACGGCCGTCGACACCACGATCAGCCCCGGCACCGCCAGCGGCAGGACCACCCGGCGCAGCGTATAGAGCCGGCTCGCCCCGTCGACATAGGCGGCCTCTTCCAGTTCGCGGGGGATCTTCTCGAGGTAGGAGCGCAGAAGCCAGATGCCCGTGGGGATCAGGAACGCCACCCCCGGCACGATCATCGCCCAGTAGGTGTTGAGCAGACCCAGCGTCCGCAGCACGCGGTAGAGCGGGATCAGCAGCACCGCGCCGGTGAACATGTTGACGGCCAGAAAGATGCCCAGTGTCGTGTTCTTCATCGGGAATTCCAGCCGCGCAAAGGCATAGGCCGCCGGCACCACGAAGATCAGCGTGATCAGCGTCACCATCGTCGAGATGTAGATCGAATTCAGGATGTAGCGGCCCAGAAGCGGCACCGTCTCCCACATCCGCGAATAGGCCCCGAAGGAGAAGTCGTCCCCCCAGAACCGGTAGGGCGTGGAAAACAGATGCTCCAGCGGGCGCAGCGAGACGACGAACATCTCGACAAAGGGCAAAAGGATGAAGCCGAGGAAGATCGCCACCCCGATATAGAGCCCGACTTTCTGAAGGAGGGTATATCTGTCCATCATCGGATCACGTCGCCCCGTATCTGCGGTTCACCCTGTTCAGGAAGAACAGGTAGACGAGAGAGAATATCGCCAGCAGGATCACGATGATCACCGCGCGGGCCGCCCCTTCGCCGAACTTGTAATTGCCGATCGCGGTCTTGTAGGTGTCGACGATCAGCGTCGTCGTGGCGCCGCGGGGGCCGCCTTGCGTGAGGATCCAGATGATCTCGAAGCTGTTGAACGTCCAGATCGCGGACAGAAGCGCCATCGACACGATCACCGGCATGATCTGGGGGATCGTGATGCGGCGGAACCGATACCACCGCCCCGCCCCGTCGACCCATGCGGCCTCGTAGAGGTCGCGGCTGACGCCCTGCATCGCGGCGAGGAAAAACAGCGTCACCATGGGCGTGCCGATCCAGACATCCGTCACGATCGCCGAATAGAAGGCCGAGGATTTGTAGGCGAGGAATTCGAACGGCCCGTCGATGATGCCGAACCGCTGGAGCATGCCGGAAATCAGCCCGAAATGTCCGTTGTAGAGCCACAGCCAGCCGAAACAGCCGATCGCGATCGGGATGACCCAGGGCGGCATGACCAGAACACGAAAGAGCGCCCGCCCGGGGATCGCGGCGTTCAGCAGCGTGGCCCCGATCAGACCGAGGATCAGCTTGAGCCCCACCGACAGGAACATCCAGTAGAAGGTCCGCACGACCGTTTCGTGGAACCGGCGGCTTTCGGCAAGGTCGGTGTAATTGGCAAGGCCCACCCATTCCTCGCCGCCCAGATCGGCCTCGAGAAAGGACAGGCGCACCGTTTCGGCGAGCGGCCAGGCGACGATGATGCCGATGAAGATGACCGCAGGCGCGACCAGGAGCCAGGCGAACCACGCTTCGGGCAAGGCGCGGCGCGCGCGCCTGACCCGATGTTTCGGAGTGCTGTCCGCCGATATCTCCGCCACGTGTCCCTCCGACTGTTGAACGGCGCCTTGGGGCGCTCGAATCGTTTGTTGGAGAAATGATACCAAGACGCCGAATTTATGCTACCAAAATAATACCAAATCAGGATCCATGAGATAACGACGCAAAATCAATTATTTGCAGATATCCCGGAAGAACCCCCTTTCATCCCATTTCTTTTTGGTATTATATTGATCATACCAATACAGGACGAAACCGTGCCCGACCCCCTTGACGACCTCTTTCACCCGGATGCCTGGTTCCGGCCGGGCGGCGGGTCCAGATACCTGCAACTGGCCCGCCATCTGGGCGCGGCGATCGCCGATGGACGGCTTGCCCCTCATCACCAGCTGCCCCCCGAACGGGACCTTGCCGATATCGCCGGGGTCAGCCGCGTGACCGTGCGCAAGGCGGTGGCCGAACTGGTCGCCTCGGGCCTTGTCGAACAGCGCCGCGGGGCCGGAAGCTTTGTTCTGGGTCATGCACCCAAGACCGAACAATCGCTGTCCCGCCTCGTCTCGTTTTCCGAGAACATGCAGGCCCGCGGGCGGTCATCGGACAGCCAGGTTCTGGGCCGCGGGCTTTTCGCGCCCAGCCCCGACGAGATGATGACGCTGGGCCTCGCGCCCAACCAGCAGGTCGCCCGGATCGACAGGCTGCGCAGCGCGGACGGCTCGCCCATGGCGATCGAGCGATCCTCCCTGCCCGCCGATGTCCTGCCCGACCCCGACGTGGTGGGCGCCTCTCTCTATGCCGTTCTGCGCCGCAACAACCAGACGCCCAGCCGCGCGATCCAGAGGGTGAAGGCGGTCAATGCCAGCGCGCGCGACGCGCAACTGCTGGGTGTGCCGGACCGGACCGCGATCCTCAGCATCGACCGCACGGCCTTTCACGCCACGGGCCGGCCCATCGAATTCACCCGAGGTCTGTATCGCTCCGACATCTACGATTTCGTCACCGAGTTGCGCCCCGACCCCTAATCCGGGCGCTCGTCGCAAGGGAAGAGCCATGAAATTCGACGCGGCCATCGACGGCCGGACCATCCGCTGCACCATCACCGCCGACAGACCGCTTGCGGCGCCGGTCTTCTGCTTTTCGTGCATGGCGCCCGTGACCGCGCTCGAGGGCGGGGACAGGATCGCAGGCCTTGGCGGCTATGCCGAGATCCGCCTGCCCGATCTTGAAACGGGCCGGCCGCATCACCTGACGCTTGCCCACGAGAACCCCGATTTCGCGCCGACAAACCGGGCCTGGCTGCCGCTTGGTGCCTATCTGCGCACCGACGCCGGCCCCCTGCCCCTGCCGGCCCTGCCCGCCGGGGTGCGGCCCCGGCCGTTTCCGGCGCCCGAAACATCGCCCGACCTGCGGCTCTGCCCCCAGCCCTGCGCCTTTGCCGCCGCAGGCGGGGTGCTCGAGGCGCGCGGATTTCGCTGTGACGATCCGCGGCTTGCCCCCATCGACGCGCTGGCCCGGCGGGCCGGCCTTGGTCCCCTGCTCGACCCCGACGGCGCGGCCCTGCGGCTTGCCCCGGATGCCGCCTGCCCGCCCGAAGGCTACCGGCTGGAGATCGCGCCCGAAGGCATCACTTTGCACCATGCGGATGGTGCAGGCGCACGGCACGGGGCCATCACGCTTATGACGCTGAGGGCCACGCATGACGGCCGCCTGCCCTGCGGCGTGATCGAGGATGCCCCGCGGTTCGAATGGCGCGGCCAGCACCTTGATTGCGCGCGCCATTTCTACGAGGTCGACACGATCCTGCGACTTCTCGATCTGATGGCGTTGATGAAGCTGAACCGCTTTCACTGGCATTTCGCCGATGACGAGGCGTTCCGCCTTGACGTGCCGGGCCTGCCCGAGCTGCGCCGGACCCATCTGCGGGGCGAAGGGCAGCTTTTGCCGGGGCTGTTCGGGGGCGGCATCCGGTCGGGCGGCGGCTATTCGCGCGCCGATGCGGACCGGGTGATCGCACATGCGGGCGCGCTGGGCATCGAGGTCATGCCCGAGATCGAGGTGCCCGCCCATGCGCTGGCGCTGGCGCGGCTTTACCCCGAAACCCGCGATCCGCAGGACAGCGGCACCGAAGCGTCGGTTCAGGGCTATCCCGGCAACGTCATGAACCCCGCCATGGACGAAAGCTGGCGCATCTGGGAGACGATGGTCGATGAGGTGGCGGCGATCTTTCCCTGTCCGGTCATCCATCTGGGCTGCGACGAGCTGCCGGCGGGCGCCTGGGACGGATCGCCCGCGGCGGATGCCCTCAAGGCCGGGGAGGGGCTCGGGACCCGCGATGATCTTCAGGGCTGGGTGATGCACCGGCTGGCAGGAAGGCTGGCCGGGATGGGGCGCATCCCCGCCGCATGGGAAGAGGCCGCGCGCGGCCGGCAGGGTATCGGCTACGGCGCGATCCTGTTCAGCTGGTCGGGCCAGGGCCCGGGCCTCGATGCGGCGCGGGCGGGATACGACGTGGTGATGACGCGGGGGCAGCACCTCTATCTCGACATGGCCCACACGTCCGACCCCGAAGACTGGGGCGCAAGCTGGGCCGCGATCATCGGGCTCAAGGATACCATTGCCTGGGAGCCGGTGCCAGATGACGAACCGGAACTCGAAGACAGGATCATCGGTGTTCAGGCGACCTTCTGGTCGGAATTCACGACCCGCGACGCGGAGATGGAGCCGATGCTCGCCCCGCGCATCCTCGGGGCCGCAACGATGGGCTGGCAGTCGCGCGGCACGCCCGACCCGGATGTCCTTGCCGCACTGGCACAGGCCTATCGCCCGGTCTTCGAGGCGATGGGCTGGCGACATGCGATGGCGTGACGCTCAGCCCTCTATCCACGCCGCGACAAGCGGCCGGGCCGTGCGCAGAAACCGCGCGTTGCGCGCCTCGCCCCCCGTTTCGCCCATGCGCGGCACGATCCAGCCCAGATAGGTCGTGGCCCTAAGCGCAAGAAACAGGTCCAGCGGGGCAAGGTCGATCCTGCGTCGCGCAAGATAGCCCTCGCACAGGGCCGCGCGCAGGGCGCGGTGATCGGGGTCTGCGATCGTCTTGATCAGGGCCGTGGCCAGATCGAACAACCGGAACCCGTGGCCGCCGTCGCCGAAGTCGATGAGGGACAGCATCTCGCCGTCCACAAGGATGTTCTCCCCCACCGGATCGGCGTGGATCAGCCCGTGATCGAGCTGCCCCGACAGGCGCGCCAGCGCATCGCGGGCGCGGTCGCGAAACCTCTCGAACAGGAGGCGATCCCCGGGGGGCAGCGTCGGGTTCTTCCAGAACCGCCCCCAAATCGGGGCCTCCCCCAGAAGGCCCCCGGCATCCCATGACCAGCGGGTGAAATCCGGCCCCGGTTCCCAGTCGTCGCAGGCCGCATGCAGCCCCGCCAGGGCGCCCCCGATCCGCGCATGAAGCGCAGCGCGATCGCTGGTCGTGCCGGGCACCATCGGGCCAAGGGGCGTCCCCGGCAGCCAGCCCAGCATGTCGCACAGGATGCCACCGACATCATGAAGCAAGGCACCGTCCGTCGCGGGCACGGGCGCCGCCACCGCGACACCCCGCCGGGCAAGGGCCGCCATCCAGTCCAGCTCCGATCGCAGCTCGGCCCGCCCGAGATAGCCCGGCCGATGCAGGCGCAGGGCGAGGCGCCTGCCCCCCGCATCGACCCGGTAGACCCGGTTTTCCCGCTCGGCGACCAGCGCGACCCGCGCGCCCTCCAGCCCCCAAAGTGCCAGCGCCTGCGCGACGGGGCCGGTCATGGCGCAAGCGGGATATCGGTCAGCACCTCGTCGAGCGTGTCGATCAGCAGATCCACATGGTCTGTCCCAAAGGGCATGGGCGGCCGGATCTTGAGCGTGTTGCGATGACGGCCCAGTTTCGACAACAGGATCCCCCGCGCGCGCAGCGCGTTCACGACCCGGTCGGCAAAAGCGGTGGCGGGCGTCTTGCCCTCCCGGTCGAGGACGAGTTCGGCGCCAAAGACCAGCCCCTCGCCCCGCACGTCGCCGATCGCCTCGTGGCGCGTGGCCAGTTCGGCTAGCCGCGTGCGGGCATGGGCGCCCGTGGAGCGGGCCTTCTCCATCAGGGCCCGGTCCGCGATCTCGTCGAGCACGGCCATGGCCGCCGCGCAGGAGACGGGATTGCCGGCAAAGGTATTGAAATAGCGGAATCCCTCGCGGAATTCGGCCATGATGTCGGCCCGCGTGACGACGCCGCCCACCGGGTGGCCATTGGCCATGGGTTTGCCCATGGTCACGATGTCGGGCGTGACACCCATCCGCGCATGGGCCCAGAACTGCCCACCCGTGCGGCCAAAGCCCGATTGCACCTCGTCGCAGATCATGAGGCCACCTTCGCGCCGCACCACCTCGGCCGCCGGGCGCAGCCAGCCTGGCGGCAGGTCGGGAAAGCCTTCGTTGAGAAAGAAGGGGCAGATGACGAGCGCGGCAAAGCCGTGGCCGGCCGCCTTGTGCTCCGCGATCCGGTCCTCCACCGCCCGGGCAAAGGCACGGCCTTCGGGGTCGGGCGCGCGGTAGCTGTCGGGCGCGGGAACAAAGCGGACATACCGGTCGAGACCGAACCCCGCCTCGGGCACGTTCGACCGGCTCAGCTGGCTGACCAGCGCGGTATTGCCGTGATAGGTCGCGTCCGTCGCGATGATGCCGCGCGCGCCGGTCACGGCCTCGGCCATGCGGAGCGCGATGTCATTGGCCTCGGACCCGGTGCAGGTCAGGATCGCCGTCGAGAGGGCGGCGTCCATCGTCCCCGTCAACCTCTCGACATAGTCGAGGATCCCTTCGTGCAGGTAACGGGTATGGGTGTTCAGCGTGCCCGCCTGCCGGCAGATCGCCTCGGTCACGCGCGGGTTGCAATGGCCCACATGGGCCACGTTGTTGTAGCAATCGAGGTAGCGACGTCCCTCGGCATCCCAGAGCCACACGCCGTCGCCGCGCACGATATGGACGGGATCGTCATAGAAGGTCGAGACATTCGGCCCCAGCAGGCGCGCCCGGTCGGCGATCAGTTGGTCGGTCGTCCGGGTCACGGCGCGACCTTGACCGTGCCGTCCGCGATCCAGCCGTCGAGGATCTCGAGGACCGCATCGGCAAAGGCCGCATCGTTGATATGGGCTGCCACTTCGGTCACGGGCACATTGATCTCGGACCGGACCGCGTCGATCATCGCGGCAAGGCCTTCGGGGTCATGGGCGGGTTCGCCGGGCTTGTCCCATTCCTCGACCCCGTTCAGCGGCATGATGAAATGCACCGGCCCCTGCGCCTGATCCAGCCGGGCCGCGATGTCGCGAATGAGCGCGCGGCGTTCGTCGGGGGCAAGGCCGGAGGATTTGATCAGCCGGTTATGGGCGTGAAAGGGCCGGTCGGCATAGGCGGGCGGGATCTCCTGCCAGCCCGCGAAATCTATCAGGTCGGCGCAGCCGGGGCTGACGATCTGGGGCACGCCCCGGCGGCCCGCATTCAGCAGCCTCTCGGGCCCCGCATGGGCGACCGAACCCACCATCAGGTTGCCCAGTTCCGGCAGCGCCAGATCGAGGACGGCCGCGAAATAGCCCTCGCGGGCCAGAGACTCGAAGGCCATGCCGCCCATGCCGGTGGCGTGAAAGACGGCCACCTCGAAGCCCCGCGCCTCGAGCGGTTCCTTCAGCAGCTTCATGTAGCTCAGGCAGGAAGAGCCGAGGCTTGTCATGCCGATGACGGGTCTGTCGCGGCGGGGCGGTTCGACCGCGCGGGCGGCGCCCAGCACCGCACCGGCGGCCTGGCTGAGCGAGGATTTGCAGACCGAGTTCAGCCCGTAGAGCCCGCCCGCCCACAGGATCATCTGCACATCCGGTGACAGCCGGCCCGCCGAAATGAGCGGCGAGAAGGACACGGTCGAGACCACGTATTTCGGCACGCCCAGAGGCAGCGCCTGGCAACAATCCAGAACCAGATCGGTGCCCATCGTGCCACCGAGGCCCACCATCGCGTCGATCCGCCCCTCGGCATGAAGCCGCGCGGTCAGGGCCGCAGCCCCCCGCGCCATGATCTGCATGGCAAGGTTCTCGTCGCCCGCGTCGATCGCGTCCTGAATCGTCTTGCCCGCGGCTTCGGCCACATCATGTTTCGAGATGTCGGTGGGTTCGGTCGGGTCGCCAAGCACGCTCACATCCATCGACATCACCGCCCCGCCCTGATCGCGGATCCGGTCGCACAGATAATGCAGTTCGTCGTCCTTCGTGTCGTAGGTGCCGATCACCAGAATTGTCTTGGTCATTGCAATGCTCCCTCAGCCGCGCATCCTGTCTCCGTCGGGGTCGTAGAAGGGCGCAAGCCGAAGGTGCGCCGGATACATCTCTCCCGCAATCTGAACGTCAAATCCGCCCTCCTCCAACCAGTCGCGGCTGACGCCGCCCTCGCGTTCGAGGCTGGCCAGACCCACCATCCTCTCAAGCCGGTATCCCCAGTCGCCCGAGGTGACGTGACCGACGATCCGCCCCTGCTTCCAGACGGGTTCGTTGTGGATGAGGTAGGGGCCATCCTCGGTCAGCCCGGGCACCGCGACACAGACGGTCCGGTGCCGGGTCGCGGGTCCAAGCGCCTTTTGCGCGGCCAGAGCCTCGCGGCCGATGAAATCGCCCTTGTCCAGCGCGACCGCAAATCCCAGCCCCGCCTCGAGCGGCGTGTCGTCGTCGCCGATGTCATGGCCGAAATGGCGAAACCCCTTTTCCAGCCGGCAGGCATTCATCGCGAACATGCCCATGTGGCGCAGGCCATACGGGGCGCCGGCCGCCATCAGGGCCTCGTGGACATGGGCGGTGAATTCGGTGGGGATCAGCAGCTCGAACCCCAGTTCGCCGAGAAAGGACCGGCGGATGGCCCAGCCTCTTGCATGGGCAATGTCGATCTCGCGGGCGGCGCCGAAGGCAAAGGCCCCGGGCGACATGTCATCGCCGCTGATCGCCTGCAGGATATCGCGCGCGCGCGGCCCGTGCAGCGACAGAAGACCGTGGGCCGATGTCGCGTCGAAAACCGAAACGCGCCAGTCCGGGTCGGCATGGGTTTCGATCCAGTGGCGGTCGCGAATCTGGCTGGGGTGGCCGGTCAGGACCATGAACTCCGTCCCCGACAGGCGGGTGACGGTCACGTCAGCCTCGATCCCGCCGCGCGGGTTCAGGAATTGCGTATAGACCGAGGTGCCCGGCGCCACGTCCATGCGCGCCCCGCAGACCCGGTCGAGCGCGCGCAGGGCGTCGGGGCCCTGAACCCGCAGCTTGGCATACATCGACTGGTCGAGAAGGACCGCCGCGTCGCGCGCCGCCTCGCATTCGGCGCGCACGGGCCGCGACCAGGGCTTGCGGCGGATCGACGGCTCCCCCTCCCAGCCGCCGCCGAAATGCATCGGCACTTCCCAGCCGATCCGTTCGGCAAAGGCGGCACCGGCCGCGGCCAGCCGGTCATGCAGGGGCACCCGGCGGATGCCGCGGGCGCTGGTCACCTGACGGCCGGGCCAGTGCAGGCCATAGTGAAATCCGACCGCCTCTGCCGCGCGGTCGGCAGTGTAGGCGGTGTTGCGCTGGAACGGATGGGCCCGGATCGCGGCCAGCGGCGCCATCGACCGCGAGGGCCGCCCGTCGATCATCCATTCGGCCATCGTCAGGCCGACGCCGCCCGAATTGAGGATGCCGTTCGAGTTCATCCCCGCGGCAACGAAGACGCCCGACAATTCGGGCACCGGGCCCAGATAGGGGCGGCCATCGGGGGTAAAGCTTTCCGGCCCGTTGAAGAAGGTCCGGATGCCCAGCGTTTCCAGTCGCGGCATCCGGGCAAACATCTGCGCAAGGTTGTCCTCGACGTGATCCATGTCGAAGGGCAATTCGTCGAATTCGAAATCGGCGGGGATACCGGTCCGTCCATAGGCGCGGCCCTGCGCCTCGAACGCGCCGATCAGCAACTTGCCGGCATCCTCCTTCCAGTAGGTCCGCTCTTCGGCGATGTTGAGGATGGGCTGATCGGGGGGCAGGCCCTCGACCGGGTCGGTGACGATGTAGAAATGTTCCGCCGCGTGCAACGGAACCGTGATCCCGTGGGCCCTTGCGAAACGGTGGGTCCACATGCCCCCCGCCAGCAGGACCGTGTCGGTGGCGATGGCACCCCGGTCGGTCTCGACCCCGGTGACGCGGCCGCCCCGGATGGCAAGGCCCGTCACCTCCACCCCTTCGAGGATGCGCGCGCCCCGCGCCCGAGCCCCGCGCGCCAGCGCCATCGTGGCGTCCAGCGGATTGACCTGCCCGTTCGACGGCACGAGAAACCCCGCGCGCACGCCCGACACGTCGATCAGCGGCCAGATCTCGCCCACCTCGTCGGGTGACAGAAGCCGGGTCCCGATCCCCATGCGGGCGGCATGGTCATGGCTGCGCAACAGCTGTTCGTGCCGGACCTCGCCCAGCGCGAGGTTGAGCGTGCCGTTCTGCTTGTAGCCGGTGGCCTGACCGGTTTCCTCCTCCAGCCTGCGAAAGAGGTTCGCGGTGTATTTGCCCAACTCCGTCTGGGCGGCGCTGTCGCGCAGTTGCCCCACGATGCCCGCCGCGTGCCACGTCGTCCCCGAGGCCAGTTTCCTGCGCTCGAGCAGGACGGCCGGCACCCCGCGCAAGGCAAGGTGATAGGCGGTCGAGACGCCGATGATCCCGCCGCCCAGGATGACGACGGGCGCGCGGACGGGCAGCGTCACAGGCTGATCCATGCCGTCTTGAGGTCGAGATACTTGTCGAGCGCATGGAGCGACTTGTCATGCCCGTTGCCCGATTGCTTGACCCCGCCAAGGGGCACCGTCAGGTCGCTGCCGCCATAGGTGTTGACATGCACCACGCCGGCCCGAAGCGCCCGCACCATGCGGTGTGCGCGGCCCAGATCGGCGGTCCAGACCCCGGCGGCAAGGCCGTAATCGGTGCTGTTTGCGATCTGCACGGCCTCTTGCTCGGTATCGAAGGGAATGACGGCCAGGACCGGGCCGAAGACCTCTTCCTGTGCGATCCGGTCGGTGGGCGCCACGTCCGAAACGATGGTGGGCGCCATGAAATAGCCGCCCGTTTCCTCAAGGATGCGCCCCCCGCCCGACAGGATGGTCCGGCCCTCTGCGCGGGCCTCTTCCACGAAGGCAAGGCTGCGGTCCAGCTGGTCCTGCGAATGCACCGCGCCGATCGCGGTGGCCGGGTCAAGCGGGTCGCCCACAATCATGGTCTCCGTCACCCCGGCCAGCGCCTCGACAAAGCGCGCATGGATCGACCGTTCGACCAGAAGCCGCGACCCCGCGACGCAGACCTGACCCGCATTGCGGAAGATGCCATTGGCCGCGGCCTTTACCGCGGTTCCGAAATCGGGCGCGTCGGCAAAGACGATGTTGGGCGACTTGCCCCCCAGTTCCAGATAGACCCGCTTGAGGTTGGATTGCGCCGAGGCCTCCATCAGGCGCCGGCCCGTCGCGCCCGATCCGGTGAACACGAGCACATCCACACCCATCGACCGCGCGATGGCGTCGCCCACCACCGCACCCTCGCCCGTCACGACATTCAGCACGCCGGCCGGCAGCCCCGCCTCGAGCGCCAGCTCGGCGATCCGCAGAAGCGTCAGCGACGCGCTCTCCGGCGGTTTCAGCACCACGCTGCACCCGGCAGCAAGCGCGGGGCCAAGTTTCCATGCCCCGATCATCAGGGGGAAATTCCATGGCACGATGGCGCCCACGACGCCCGCGGGTTCGCGATGGACAAGACCCAGAGTGCCGGGGGCGGTGGGCGCGATCTCGCCATAGATCTTGTCGATGGCCTCGGCGTAATAGCGGATCGTGGCCGCAGCAGAGAGCGGCTCGGCCTTGAGGGCCATCCCGATCTCGGTGCCGTTCTCGCGCACGCCCAGGACCGCAAGGTCCAGCGCCTCGGCCTCGATCAGGGCGGCCCATTTCAGCATCACCGCCTTGCGCGCCGACGGCGCCTGTCCGTGCCAGCGCCCGTCATCGAACGCGGCGCGGGCGGCAGCGATCGCGGCGGCGGCATCGTCGCGCGTGCCGCGCGCCAGCGTCGTCAGCTCGGTCCCGTCAAGCGGCGACAGGGTCGGCAGGCGCCCGCCATCGGAGGCCGGCCGCATCTGCCCGTCGATCAGGTGCCGGGCCGGGGGCACGGGCAAGCCGCGCAATGCGCCGATTCGCGATACATCCATGTCGAACCTCCCTCATCGGTTCATTAATTGAACCATTGGTGGCAATATTCTTGCTTTCCCCAATCGCCCCTGTCAATCGCAAGGTTTTCGAGCCCGCGAGAAGAGAATTGTTGACAGGTCGTCATTCCGTGTCTGAATATTTTCGATACCAAAGGTTCAAATAATGATCCGACAACAGGGAGCCCCAAATGAAACCCATCCTCACGGCCCTGGCTGTGGCCGCAATCGGCATCGCCGGCCCCGCCTTCGCCGAATATCCCGAAAAGCCCGTCACCTTCATCGTCCCCTGGCCGCCCGGTGACCTCGAAGACATCCTGACCCGGATGATCGCCGAGGATTTCCAGGCCGAATACGGTGTGGCCGCGGCCGTGGTGAACAAGCCCGGCGGCGGTGGCGGCCCCTTCCCCGGCGCGATCGACGTGGCAACCGCCCCCGCCGACGGCTACATGATCGGCTCTTTCGTGTCGGACGTCCCGCTTGTCGGGCACGAGATCGGCATTCCCGAACTGGACGGCGAAATCTTCGAGCCGATCGGCGTCTTCCTGACCTATCCCTTCGTCATCGCCACCATGGGCAATGCGCCCTATTCGACGATGGAGGAACTGGCCGCCCATGCGCAGGACAACGACGTGGTTCTGGGCCATTTCGGCGACGTGCTGACGCCGACGCAGGTCACAAAGGCGCTGTCGGCGAACATGGGCTTCGACTGGGCGGCCGATGCGGCCTATGACGCGCTCGATTGCAATACGCTGGCCTCGGGCGATGCGGATGTGATCAACACCACGCTCCAGCTGATCCTGCCCTGCATCGACCAGGTCAACGTTCTGGCCTCGATCACGGGCGACCGCATCTCGCTGGTGCCCGACACGCCCGCCATCGGCGAGGTCGATCCGTCCCTCGACATCGCGCTCTGGAACGGGCTGTTCGTGCACGAGGACACGCCGCAGGACGTGCGCGACAAGATCGCCGCCATCGCCAGCCAGACGGTGATGAGCGACCGCGCACAGACGCTGGCCGCAGAGACGGGTGCACTTGTCTACTGGGTCGACGCCGAGGCCAGCGCCGCGCTGATCGAGGCCGACAAGGCGACGCTTGCCGAGATCACCGCGATTCTCGAATGATCCTCGACTGATGCGCCCGGGAGGGGCCGCCCGGCCCCTCCTTCCCCTCATATCCAGCATCGGGACCGCGCCATGAGCGACGACACCGACATCCAGCCTGCCACCCGGGTCGCGGGTCAGGTCATCTTCGTGGGCGCGGCGCTTGCGCTGTCGGCCCTTCTTCTGTCGCAGATCGGCCGCCAGACCACCTGGGCCGAGGGCGAGCGCCTGGCCGCGCAGCCGCGGTTCTGGCCCATGGTCGCGCTTGCCGTCATGGTGGCGGGCTTTGGCCTGCATCTGTGGCGGATGACGCGGCGTTGGCCCGACCGGTCCGATCGCGAGGAGATGCGGCGCTGGATCCAGCCGCTGGAATACATGATCTGGTTCATGGTCTTTGTCTTTGCCGTGCCGATCATCGGGTTCCTGCCGATGAGCCTTGCCTTCGCCCTCGCCCTGACATGGCGGCTGGGCTATCGCCGGCCTACCATGCTGGTCGTGGCCGCCGTCTTTGCCGTGACCGTCGTGATCGTCTTCAAGGGGTTCCTTGGCGTCCGCATCCCCGGCGCCGCCCTTTACGAGGCGTTGCCCGCCGGGCCGCGCAGCTTTTTCCTGCAGTATCTGTGATGGATATTCTCGTCCAGGCCTTCGAGGTCCTCGCCCGGTGGGACGTGCTTCTGGCCCTTCTCGTGGGTTCGATCGGGGGCGTGGCCATCGGCGCGATCCCCGGCGTGGGGCCTGCCGTGGCCATCGCGATCCTGCTTCCGGCGACGTTTTCGATGGATCCGATCGTGGGGCTGACGGTGCTTCTGGGGATCTACGGCTCTTCGATGTATGGCGGCGCGATCCCGGCGATCCTGATCAACACGCCGGGCACCGCCGTCAATGCGCTCACGACCTATGACGGCTTTCCCATGACGCTCAGGGGCGAAGGCCGGCGCGCCCTGTCACTGGCCTATTCGGCCAGCTTCTTCGGCGGGGTCTTTTCCGTCATCTGCCTGATCGCGCTGTCGCCCCTCCTGGCGAAGGTGGCGCCTTTGTTCGGCTCGCGCGAGATATTCCTTGCCGCCCTTCTGGGCATGGTCCTCGTCGTGGTCGCCCATCGCGGGCAGATGCTGATCGCGGGGGCGCTTGCGGCCTTTGGCATCTTCCTGTCGACGGTGGGGCTGGAGCCCGTGAAATACACCCGCCGCTACACGTTCGAGCAAACCTGGCTTGCCAGCGGGTTCGACCTGATCGTGGTGGTGCTGGGCCTCTTCGCGATCAGTCAGGCCTTCTTGTTGCTGACCATGGACGACGAGAAGATCCGTATCGCGAAATCGCGCGGATCGCTGTTTCAGGGGTTTCGCGAATTGCTGCGCCATCCACGGGTGGCGACCGTTTCGGCCGGGTTCGGGGTGATCATGGGAATGATCCCGGGCGTGGGCGAATTCACCGCGCAGTTCATGTCCTATACCTCGGCGCGCAAGCTGTCGAAGACGCCGCAGGCCTTTGGGCACGGCTCCTCCGAAGGGCTGATCGCCTCCGAGACGGCGAACAACGCCGTGCCGGCTGCGGCGATGATCCCGCTTCTGGCGCTGGGCATCCCCGGAGAGGCGCTGACGGCGATGATGCTGTCGGTCTTCTACGTTCACAACGTGGTGCCGGGGCCCGGGCTGTTCGCGTTCCAGATGGATTTCGTGGTCGCGCTCTATCTTGCGCTGCTGATCCTGAACGTGCTGGTCGTCGTGTTCCTGCTGATCTCGACCGGGTGGCTGGTCTACCTCACCAAGATCCCCAACCGGTTCCTGGGCATGTGCATCCTGCTCCTGAGCTTTGTCGGCGTCTATTCGATCCGCAACTCGGCGGTGGATTGCGCCATTGCCGCCGGTTTCGGGTTTCTGGGATATGTCCTCAAGCGGCTGAACATGCCGATCGTTCCCATCGTCCTCGGGATGGTTCTGGGCGGGATCATGGAGGTCAAGCTGCGCGCCGCGATGACCCGGGTGGACACGCCGTTCGATTTCATCGACCGGCCCATCGCCTTCATCCTGTTCTCGGTAATCGTGATCATCCTCATCGGCACAGCATGGCGGGTGCGCCGCGAATGGCGCGCGGTCGACCGGCGCAACCCCGCGAAAAAGACCTCGGCCCTGTTTTCCCGCCGTCTTGCGGGCCGCTACGGGCGCCATTTCGATGACCGTCTCAATATACAAAGAAGGAAGCGTCGCTATGACCATATGGGCTCCTGACGACGACGGATTTGCCGATCTGGGCGCGCACGACGCCTTCGCGAACGGCGCGCCCTACAACACCTTTGCCCGGCTGAGGCGCGAGGATCCCTGCCATTGGTCGGATTTCGCCCAAGGGCGCGGATACTGGTCGATCACCCGGCACGAGGACATCGTGGCGATGATCCGCGACACCGAGACCTTTTCGTCGTCCCGCGGCATCAGGATGGAGGACCAGACCGAGGAGGAATACCTCGCCCGCCGCACATTTCAGGAAACCGACGGGGAAGAGCATCGCAAGGTCCGGATGAAGGTGGCGCGCGCCTTTTCCCCCGGCGTGGTGGCAGGCTTCGAGCAGCAGATCCGCGATCTCTGCGGCCCGATCCTTGATGCGGCGCTCCAGCACGACAGCTTTGACGCGACCCGCGAGATCGCCCGCGAATTGCCGATGCGGATGCTGGGCCAGATCCTCGGCACACCGGAGGAAGACCTGCCCTGGCTTGTGGAAAAGGGCGATGCGCTGATGGCCAATACCGACCCCGATTTCACCGAACACGTGGCCGACAGGCTGGAGACGGACGCCTACCGGCTCATGCCGTTCAACTCGCCCGCGGGGGCCGAGCTGTATGAATATGCCCATGACCTGATGGCGCGGAAGAATGCGACCGGCGACACCGACGGCATCCTGCACCTGATCCTGCAACCCGATGAAAACGGCGAGGCGATTTCCGACACCGAGTTTCGCAACTTCTTCTGCCTGCTGGTCGCCGCCGGCAATGACACCACGCGCTATTCCATCGCCGCGGGCATCCAGGCGCTGGCCCGCCAACCCGGGCTTCTGGAGGAGATGCGATCAGGTCAGGTCTGGGGCAGCGCCGCGGACGAGATCGTCCGCTGGGCGTCGCCCGCCAGCTATTTCCGGCGCACCGCGATGCGGGATGTGGAGGTGCATGGCAAGACGATCCGCGAAGGCGACAAGGTGCTCTACTGGTTCCTCTCGGCCAATCGCGACGAGGCGATGTTCGACGACCCCTACCGCCTGATGCTTGCGCGCAAACCCAACCGGCAACTGGCCTGGGGTCAGGGCGGGCCGCATGTCTGCCTTGGCATGCACCTGGCGCGGCTGGAGATCCGGGTCCTGTTCGAGGAACTCGTCCCGCGCATCGCCACGATCGCGCCCGATGGCGACGAGGCCTTTGTTCGTTCGAATTTCGTCAACGGTATCAAGCGCCTGCCCGTGCGCGTCACCCTGAATTGAGGCCCCCTCGATGCCCGACCGCCTGCGCACGCTGTTCATAGATCACCTCTCGATCCCGCGGGGCAAGTATCTGCCCGCCTCCAAGATCGGGGACGGATCGTCGCGCTTTGCCCGCGCGACATTCGGCGTGCATTACGACCGGGACCTGTTGCTGGATGCGCCCCATGCAATGGTGCGGCAGGGCATGCCCGACATGGAACTGCGCTGGATGGGCCATGACATCCGCGACAGCTGGGATCCGGGCACGAGAGTCGTCCTTGGCGACCTTTATGACGTGGACGGCGCCCCCCTGCCGCTCTGCCCGCGCGGCGCGCTGAAGCGCGCGGTGGCCGATTGGGGCAAGCTGGGTCTCTCGCCCAAACTGGGGATCGAGCTTGAGGCCTATGCCATGCAGGGCGACGAGAGCGGCCAGTTGCGCCCCTACGATGCGCCGGGCGGCGTGGTCTATGGCACCGGCCCCTTTGCCGATCCGATGCGGATCAACGACCTGATCTGGCAAAAGGCCGAAGAGATGGGCTTTCGGCTGGACATGATCACCGCCGAATATGACAGCCCGCAATACGAATACACGCTGACCTTCGACGACGCGCTGAAGGCGGTGGACGATATCGTGCTCTTCCGGCTCATGGCGCGGGAGATCGCGCTGGATCACGGGGTGATCCTCACGTTCCTGCCCAAGCCGATCCCCGAACTGGGCGGATCGGGCATGCACATCAACTTTTCCTTTACCGATGCCGAGGGCCGGAATGCCCTGGCCTCCGGCCCCAGGGGCGGCCCCGATCATCTGAACGATCTGGCCCGCGGGTGCCTTGCGGGGCTGGTCCATCACCACAAGGGGCTCGCAGCCCTGGTCTCGCCCACTGCGGGGTCGTTCCTGCGGCTGCAACCGGCGGCCATGTCGGGATATTGGCGCAACTGGGGCGGCGATCACCGGGGTGTCACGACCCGGGTGTCAAGCGAGGGCGGCGCAAAGGCCCGGCTGGAACACCGGATGGCCGATGCCTCTGCCAACCCCTATACCGCCTGCGCGGCCGTGCTTCAGGCCGCAAGGCTGGGCGTGGTGAACGGCCATGCCCTGCCCCCGATGGAAACCGGCGACGGGTTCGACCGGACCGATGCGCGCGAGGGCGTGGCCCCCAACCTGCGCCGCGCGGTGCAGGACATGATGGCCGACACGGCGCTGTGCGAGGCGGTAGGCCCGGAACTTTGCGCCCATCAGGCCTATATGAAGGAACAGGAATTCCGGAAGACCCGGGATATGGAGCCGAACGCGCTCCTAGATTTTTATGTCTGGTTTGTCTGAGATGCGGATTGCGATCCTGATCACCAACACCGATGACAGCGCCTTTGCCCGCGCGCGACCCGACGATGGCGAAAAATTCGCAACACTCATCGCCGAAGCGCGGCCCGACTGGACCTGCACGCCCTTCCGGGTCTGCCGGGACGACTGGCCCGCGGACATCGCGGCCTTCGACGGGGTGCTGATCACCGGAAGCCCGGCTTCCGTCAACGAGGCTGCGCCGTGGATGCGGCACCTCTCCGCCCTGATCGGCCGGATGATCACCGCGCGCCAGCCCCTGTTCGGGGCCTGTTTCGGGCATCAGCTGATCGCGCAGACACTGGGCGCGCGGATCGTGCGCAACCCGGGCGGCTGGGGCCACGGGCTGTTGCAGGTGACCCGGACCGGCCGCGCGCCATGGTCCGGCCCCGAAGATGGGTTCGCGCTTTACGGATCGCACATCGAACAGGTGGACAGGTTGCCCGAGGGTGCCGCCCCCCTGTTCGAGGGGCCGGGTGTGCCGGTTGCGGGTTTTGCGGTGGGCGAACACGTCTTCACCATCCAGCACCACCCCGAGATGACGCATGATTTCATCACCGATCTGGTCGAGGAATATGCCGATCATGTCGGCCCCGAGGTGACAGCCCGCGCCCGCGCCTCGCTGGACCGAAAGGCCGACCGCGCCGGCTTTGCCGCCGAGATCGCGCGCTTTTTCGACCATGCGGCAATGGCGGGGGGCTAGGCCATGGGGACGATCACCAAGGCGCTGGAACTGCTGACGCATTTTTCCCCAAGCCGGGGCGAGATCGGGCTCGCCGAATTCGTGCGGCGGACCGGGCGGGACAAGGCCACCGTTCACCGGCACCTGACCGAGCTGGAACAGAACGGATTTCTCGAACAGCACCCGACGACCCGCGCCTACCGGCTGGGCCCCGCACTCTTGCGGCTGGCGACGGTGCGGGAGGCGGCCTTTCCGGTGCGCGCGCTCCTGCGCCCCATCGTGACCGAACTGTCGGAGGCGGTGGGCGAGCTGGCCCATGCCTCGCTGTTGCAGGGCGACGCGCTGTCGCCATTGTTTCACGCCGATCCGCAACTGCACGGCACGCAGGTCCATTTCGACCCGTCCGAGATCCTGCCGCTCCATGCCACATCCTCGGGTCTGGCCGTTCTGGCCTTTGGCGCAGAGGAGTTGCGCGAACGCGTCCTCAGCCGGCCCCTGCCGCCCTTTACCAACCGCACGGTCACCGATCCCGAGACGCTGCGCCAGATGATCGCGCAGACCCGCGCAAAGGGTTTGAGCCGCCTTGACGGCAGCTTCGACCGCGAGGTCACCTCGCAGGGCGCGCCGCTTTTCGGCGAGGGCGGCCGCGTCGTGGGCGCGCTTTCGGTGGCGGTGCCCGCACTGCGCGCCACGCCCGAACGGATGGACGACATCGCCCGAAAACTGCATATCGTGGCGCGCGACGCGTCCCTGTCACTGGGTGCGCGGCAGGCCGATCTGGCCGCGCTGCCCGACATTGCCAAGATGCCCCAGAAACAAGAGGCCCGACCATGAAAGACGCAAATTTCCTAAAGGAAAACAATGCCCGCCAGATCTGGCACCCGATGGCGCATCCCGCCGACAGCCTGGCCAACCCGCCCGACATCATCGTCGGCGGCGACGGGGTCGAGATCACCGATCTGGACGGCCACACCACCGTCGATGCGGTGGGCGGCCTCTGGAACGTGAACCTTGGCTATTCCTGCGAGCCGGTAAAGCGCGCGATCACCGAACAGCTGGACCGGCTGCCCTATTACTCGATCTTTCGGGGCAGTTCGAACGACGCCGCGATCGAGTTGGGCTACATGCTCAAGGAATTCTTCGAACCCGACGGCCTGAGCCGCGCCTTCTTCACCTCGGGCGGATCCGACAGCGTGGAAATCGCCCTGCGCCTTGCGCGGCAGTATCACAAGGTGCGCGGCGAGGCGGGCCGGGTGAAATATCTCAGCCTCAAGAAGGGCTATCACGGCACCCACACCCTGGCGGCCAGCGTCAACGGAAATGCCAATTTCCGCACGATGTATGAACCGCTCATGCCCGGCTGTTATCACATTCCCGCGCCCTATACCTATCGCAACCCCTTCAACGAGTCCGACCCCGCCCGGCTGGCCCAGCTGTGCCTGGCCGCGCTGGAGGACGAGATCGCGTTTCAGGGCGCCTCGACCATCGCGGCCTTCATCATGGAACCGGTGCTGGGTGCGGGCGGCGTGATCCCGCCGCATGAAAGCTTCATGCCCGGCGTACGCGAGATCTGCGACCGCCACGGCATCCTGCTGATCGCCGACGAGGTCATCACCGGCTTTGGCCGGACGGGCGACTGGTCGGGCTCGCGTCACTGGGGGGTGAAGCCCGACCTGATGTGCACCGCCAAGGCGATCACGACGGGCTATTTTCCCTTTGGCGCGGTCATGGTGTCGGACAAGGTGGTCGAGGTCTTCGAGACCGATACGACGGGCGCTGCGGCCATCGGGTCGGGCTACACCTATTCGGGCCACCCGGTCGGTGCCGCGGCCGCGATCGCCTGCCTGCACGAGACGCAGCGGCTGAACGTCAAGGACAATGCCGCGGCAAGGGGCGCACAGCTGTTTGCGGGCCTCACGGCGATGAAGGACAGGTTTTCACTGATCGGCGACGTGCGCGGCGGGCATGGCCTGATGTGCGCGCTGGAACTGGTTTCCGACCGCGAGACCAAGACCGCCATCGACAAGGACACGATCACGGCGCTGCACCGCGCGACCTACGAGGCCGGCGCCATGGTCCGCATCTCGGGGCCGAATGTCATTTTCTCACCGCCGCTTATCCTGACCGAAGCGCATGTCGACAAGATCCTGTCAGCCCTGGAAACGGGTTTCGAATCTGTCAGTTAGGGGCTGATCCTTACGCAAGAACGGCACCAGCCCGGCAAGAATCCGCCGGGTCGGCTTGGGGCGTGGCCGATCCGTCGTTACGTTTCTTGTCCCGGCGCGAAACCCGCGTCGATGACAGAAAGGAGCCGACACCATGTCCGACAAAGACGAGTATATCGAGAAGGCCAAGGCCAGGCTTGATCAGTGGAATGCCGACATCGAGAAGATGCAGGCAAAGGTCGACGAAGCCGAGGCCGATGCAAAGATCGAGTATCGCAAGCAGCTTGAGGAAATGCAGACCCAGCGCGACGAGGCCGAAGACCAGCTCAAGCAGCTGCGCGCGGCCAGCGACGATGCCTGGGCGGACATGAAGGCCGGCTTTGACAATGCGTGGAAAAACATCTCGGGCGCATTCGAGAATGCCGCCTCGCGCTTTCGCTGAGGCGCCGGTCCCGACCCGGTCGGCTTGACGCCAAGGCGCGGGGCGGCATTTCCGCGCCCCTCGCGCCATCGAGAAGGGTGGCCCTGATGCGGCCCTGTGCTAGCCTCGTCCCGAACGTCAAGAGGCATGCGCATGACCGATTATTTCGACCTGGGCACCCACACGCGCCCGGCCAGCCCGATCCCCGAAGCGCAGACCTGGTCCGATCGCGGTCTGGTCTGGCTGTTCGCCTATAACCACGAAGAGGCGATTGCCTGTTTCGAAAAGGTGCTGGCGCTCGATCCCGGTTGCGCGCTGGCCCATTGGGGCATCGCCTATGCGATCGGACCCAACTACAACAAGCCGTGGGAGGTCTTTACCGACGAGGAAAAGGCCCCTGCCCTTGCCCGCGCCCATGAGGCGCTGAGGGCCGGGCTTGCGCTGGACGACGCACCCGCGGCCGAACGCGCGCTTCTCGTGGCGCTGGCCGAACGATACCCCGACGATCCGGGCATCGAGGAATATCAGCCCTTCAACGACGGTTTCGCCGCCGCGATGCGGCCGGTCCACGAGGCCCACGCCGGCGACCTTGACGTGACTTTCGTCTATGCCGAGGCGCTGATGAACCGCACGCCCTGGCAATTGTGGGATTTCCGGGCCGGCACCCCGAACCCCGACGCCTCGACGATGGAGGCCAAGGAGGTGCTGGAACGTGCCTTCGACACGCTCCCCGGCGCCTGGGATCATCCGGGGCTGTTGCACATGTATATCCACCTGATGGAGATGTCGCCCTACCCCGAACGCGCGCTGCGGCACGGCGACAGGCTGACGGGGCTGGTGCCCGATGCGGGCCACCTGGTCCACATGGCGACCCATATCGACGTGCTCTGCGGCGATTACCAGAACGTGCTGATACGCAACCTTGCCGCGGCGCGGGTGGATGAAAGGTTCAAGGCCAAGGTGGGGGCCGCGAATTTCTACGCGCTCTACCGCATCCACAACCTTCATTTCGCGCTTTATGGTGCGATGTTCCTGGGCCAGAAGGCCGCGGCCCTCGATGCGGCCATGCGGCTGCGCGACGAGGTCCCGCACGAGGTCGTTCTTGTCTATCCGGACCTCTTCGAGACCTTCGTGGCGGCCCTGCCCCATGTCTATATCCGCTTTGGCATGTGGGCGGAGCTTGTCGCACTCGATCCCCCCGGCGAGACCGAGATCTACATGGTGACGAATGCGCTGATCCTTTACGGCCGGGCCATCGCGCTTGCCAATCTGGGCCGCCACGACGAGGCGCGCGCCGCGGTGGCCGCCTTCACCGCCGCCTATGCCGCCGTCCCCGAGGAACGGATGCTGTTCAACAATTCCGCCCGCGACCTGCTGGCCGTGGCCGAACAGATGATGCTGGGCGAAGTGGCGTTCAAGGCGGGCCGAAGGGAGGAGGGGCTGGACCATCTGCGCCGCGCCGTCGCGCTGGATGACGGGCTGATGTATGAAGAGCCCTGGGGCTGGCCCCAACCCACCCGCCACGCGCTGGGTGCGCTCTTGATGGAAGCGGGCCTCTTCGAGGAGGCCGAGGCTGTCTATCGCGCCGATCTGGGTCTTGACGGCGAACTGCCCCGGCCAAGCCAGCATCCGCGCAATGTCTGGGCGCTGCACGGGCTGCATGAATGCCTGTCGCGGCGCGGCGAAGGCGTCGAGATCGCCCATATCCGCGCGCAGCTCGACCAGGCCCTGGCGCGCGCCGATGTGCCGATCCGTGCCAGCTGCCTTTGCCGCGCGTCGGCGGCCTGAGCGGCGAGGGCCGGTCCGGCCCCCGCCCGTGTCGGATCAATGCGCGTGATAGGCCTTTCCACCCTGATCGAAGAGATGAAGCTGGCTGATGTCGAATTTCAGTGACACCGTGTCGCCCGGCGCGACCTGGGATCGTCCACCATCCTGAGCCGTGATCAGGGAACCGTCCTTCAGTTCGACATAGACCAGTGTCCGGTCGCCCAGATGTTCGACCACCTTGGCCAGACCCGAGGTGTCGCCCTCGCCCGCCTGCACGCGCACGGATTCGGGCCGGATGCCCAACTCGTAACGCCCCGCCTGCGGCACCGTGATCGTGAGCGGCACACGCGATCCGTCGCCCAGCGTCGCAACCGCGCTTTCGCCCGACCCCGACATCTCGACCTTGAGAAAGTTCATCACGGGGCTTCCGATGAAGCCCGCGACAAAGCGCGAGGCGGGATAGGTATAGACCTCCATCGGCGATCCGATCTGTTCGATCTTGCAGTCGTTCAGAACGACGATCCGGTCGGCCAGCGTCATCGCCTCGGTCTGGTCGTGGGTGACATAGATCATCGTGGTGTTGATGCGCTGATGCAGCTCTGCCAGCTCGACCCGGGTGCGCACGCGCAGCGCCGCGTCGAGGTTCGACAACGGCTCGTCGAAGAGGAAGGCCGCAGGCTCCTTGACGATGGCGCGCCCGATGGCGACACGCTGCCTCTGACCGCCCGACAATTGCGAGGGCCGCCGGTCGAGAAGCGCGTCCATCTCGAGGATGCGGGCCGCATCATTGACCCGGCGTTCGATCTCCTTTGGGGCCATCTTCACGTTCTTGAGCCCGAAGGCCATGTTCTCGCGCACTGTCATGTGCGGATAAAGCGCGTAGTTCTGGAACACCATCGCGACGTTGCGCTGACCGGGCGCCAGTCTCTGGCTTTCCTTGCCAGCGATCAGCAGCTTGCCCTTGTCGATGGTCTCGAGCCCCGCGATCATCCGCAGAAGCGTCGATTTCCCCGACCCCGACGGGCCCAGGAACACCACCAGTTCCCCCGACCCCACCGTCAACGAGATATCGTTGATGACATCCACATTGCCGAAGCTCTTTGATACGCTCTGAAGGGCGATCTCAGACATGCCTTGCCTCGCTTCCCATTATCCCTTGATCCCTGCACTCAGGGTGATTGCCTGTGTCACGCGCCGCTGGAACAGAAGATAGGCCAGCGCAACCGGGAGCCCGGCCAGCACGGCGGATGCCAATTGCGTCGCATAGTAGACGCCGAACGCATCCGACACCTGCGTGATGCCCACCGTGATCGTCATCCATTCGGTCTTCGTCACGGCCAGGAACGGCCAGAGGAACGCGTTCCATGACCAGATGAATGTGACAATCGACAGCGCGGTAGTGACGCCCCAGTTCATCGGGATGTAGATCTTGAAGAGCACCCCGAATTCGGTCGCGTTGTCCATGACCGCCGCTTCGCGGAAATCCTTGGGCACCTGATCGAAGAACTGCTTGTAGACGATGATCACCACGGGGCTGATCAGCTGGGGAAGGATGATCCCGGCCCATGAATTCAGAAGCCCCATATCGGCGATCAGGACGAAGTGGTTGATGATCAGCGTCTGGGTCGGAACCATGAAGCTGGCCAGGATCAGCCAGTAAAGCGGCAGCCGCCCCGGAAAGCGCAGCTGGCTGATCGCATAGCCCGCGAACAGCGAGGTGATGATCGTGAGAACCGTCGTACCTACAGCGCTTGCGATGGAGTTGATGTACCAGCGCCCGATCTGCGTTTCGGTCAGCGCGAACCAGTAATGTTCGAATGTGAGGTTCTCGGGCCAGAGCTCGATATAGGACCGGACGACCTCGTCCTCGGGTTTGAGAGAGCTGACGATCCCCCAATAGATCGGAAAGGCCCAGATGACCGCACAGAAGACGGTAAGCACGGTGATCGCTGCGCCCGCGGCGTTGAAGCGCTTGGCGGTATCGGCGTTCATTGCTTCTTCTCCGCAAGACGCATCAGCTGGAAGTTCAGAACCGATACGACGATCACGATCACGAACAGCACCACAGCGATGGCCGCGGCCCGGCCGCCGTGATCGTTCTGGAAGGCCCGCTGGAAGACGTAGTAGACCATGACGAGGTTGTCGTTCGGACGCCCCCCGGTCGAGAACAGGTAGACCTGGTCAAAGATCTTGAGCTGAAGGATCAGCTGAATCGTCAGAACAAGCGCCGTCACGGGCCAAAGCAGCGGCCACGTTACCCGACGGAAGGTTGTCCATCGCGTCGCATTGTCCAGAGAGGCGGCCTCGTAAATCTCCTGCGGGATGGCGCGCAGCCCCGCCAGGAAAAGCAGGATCGAGAAACCGGCCGTCCACCAGATCGTCACCAGGGCCACGGCGGGCATGAACCATCCGGTCACCTTGAAGACCGGCACCCGGTCAATTCCGATCATGTCGAAGAGGTGCATCGCGATGCCGAACTGGAAATTCATCGTCCAGTCCCAGATCCTGTAGACCACGGAAACCGGCAGGATGTAGGGCAGGAAGAACAGCGCAAGAACCAGAGCCTGAAGCCGGCCCGACAGGCGGCTGATGCCCAGCGCGATGGCAAGGGCGATGAAGGTCCCCGGCACCACGGTCAGAAGGACGAAATAGGCCGTGTTCCAGAAGGCTGTATTGAAACGGCGGTCGTCCGCAAGACGGGTGTAATTCTCAAGTCCGACGAAGCTTGGCGGCTGACCGTTGGGCATCACGATCAGCGGCGAGTCCGTAAAGGACATCCGGAACATGTCGATGGTGGGATAGACGAAGATCAGCGCATAGACCGCGACGAAGGGCGCAATCAGGATATACGCGATCAGCGTTTCTCTTTTGGTATTGCGGATCACCGCCGGCCTCCCCAATCAATGGCGGTTGTCGGGGCGGCGACCGCCGCCCCGCGCCTTTACCTCGCTCAGAGGTCGTTGAGCTCGTAGGTGATTTCCTCGACCGCTTCGGCCGCATCCATCTCGCCGTTCAGCACCGGAACGAAGTAGGTGGACATCACGTCGAACATCGGACCCGCGACACCGGCGAGCGGCGATTTCGGATCATAGATCATGTTGGCCGTCAGCGACGAGTAGGTCGCGTTGGGCTCCATCATCTTGTATTCGTCCGTGCCCGTGACCGCGTTAAAGGCCGGGATGTGACCCGCCGTCGCCCAGAAGAGCGATTCCTCAAGGATCGAGGACATCACTTCCAGAACCGCAGCCCGCTTTTCGGGATCCTGGGCGCTGCCCGCGGGGATCGCGAAGACGTGGCTGTCGGAATAGGTGGCCGGCTGATCGAAGATCATCGGAAGCTCGACCGCGCCCCATTCGAACAACTTGCCCTCGGCATGAAGGTCCGTCATTGTCGGAACTTCCCACACGCCGTTGATCATGAACGCCGCTTCGCCCGAGGTGAAGAGCGCGACAGTCGCCGGGTAGTCGGTATAGGTCGATTGCAGGCCGGCATTCGTCCATTCCTGGAGGACGGTCAGCGCGTTCTCGAGCTTTTGCGCGTTGTCGCCCGCGAGGAACTCGCCGTCGGTCATCAACTCGCCGCCCTGCTGGCCCATCAGCGAATAGACGGTGCGGAACATGAAGTTGCCGTCCGCCGTCACCGAACCGAGCGGGAACTTGACCTGTTCGGACTCTGCGACGGCCTGAAGCATCGCGGTAAAGTCATCCCCGCTGCCAAGCCCGACCGGAAGGCCGTTCTCGTCAAGCTGACCGGCGGCTTCCAGCACGTCCTTGTTGTAGTAAAGAACGATCGGGTGGGTATCGAGCGGCACGCCGTAGGTATTGCCGTCCGGTCCGGTCACCGAATTCCAGATCGCTTCGGGGAAGTCGTCCTGGCCAAAGCCCATGGCCTCCCAGTCGGCGGGCGTGATCTCGTCGAGAACGCCCTGCTGCACGGCCAGCGGGATACGGCTGGCGTGATAGGTCATCACGTCGGGCGCCTCGCCCACGGCGACAGAGGTCTGCACCTTGGTGTAGAAGGGCACGCCCCATTCCAGCGTCGTCGCGTCAATGGCGATCTGGCCGTCGTTGGCCGCGTTGAATTCGGAGATCAGCTGCTTCATGCGGACGCCGTCGCCGCCGCCAAGAAAATCCCACCAGACGACCGTCTCCTGGGCCTGCGCGGCGGTTGCCATAAAGGCGCCGGCAGCAAGTGCTACGAACTTGTTCATTCTTTTCCTCCCTGGATTCCGGCTCCTCCGCCGGACAGAAAAAAGGTTACTACAATCCCGGATTCGCGCAACGGAAAGTTCGGTATGAACCCGACCTTCCGATATATTCAAAGGTGAACACGGATCACGGAGTAGCTGTGGGGCGGCAGGGTCAGTGACAGGCCGCCATCTGCCAACGTCGCTCCGTCACCCTTGACGGGGACGACATTATTCTGATTTTCCCGCGTGTTACGGGCCTCGAGATCGTCATGCTTGATCAGCGTATGTTCGACGGATTTCGCCGCTCCGAACCGCTCGAGCGACAGGTCGACCTCCATCGGCTCGGTCCCGTTGCGGTTCACCGCAAAGAAGGTGAGTGTACCGGCATCTCCGTCATGAACGCCCGCGATGTCGAGATAGCTCACCCCCGATGCGATATCTGCATCATAGGTCGGGCAATCCACATCCAGTTGCAGCGCGGTGCCCCGCCCGAAGGCCGAGGCGAACTTGAACGGATAGAAGATCGTCTGCCGCCAGGCATCGCCGCCCGGTTCGGTCATGATCGGCGCGATCACGTTCACTAGCTGAGCGATACAGGCGATCCGCACCACATCCGACCGCCGGATAAAGGTGTTCAGGATACAGCCGACCTGAAGGACATCCTCGAAATTGTAGATATCCTCGAGCAGCGCCGGCGCATGCGGCCAGTCCCATTCGGCCATGCGGCGGGCGTCGTTCTGGCGCTCGTGATACCAAACGTTCCACTCGTCAAAGGAGATCTTCACATCCCGCTTGGACCGGGATTTCGACTTGATGTAGTCGATCACGCCCGAAACGGTGCCGATATAGCGATCGAGCTTTTCGGGCAGGGCCAGGTATTCGGCCGTGTTCTTTTCGTGGTTCTCGAAATACATGTGAAGCGAGATGAAATCGACCTGGTCATAGGTCTCTTCCAGAACCGTCGCCTCCCATTGAGGATAGCTCGGCATGTTCGAATGCGACGAGCCACAGACCACAAGTTCGAGATTTTTATCAAATGCTCTCAGGGCCTTGGCGGTTTCGTTGGCAAGGTGGCCGTACTCGTGGGCCGACTTGTGGCCGATCTGCCAGGGGCCGTCCATCTCGTTGCCAAGACACCAGACCTTGACGCCCCAGGGATCGGCGCGGCCGTTCTTCTTGCGCAGGTCCGACCAGTATGTGCCGCCGGGATGGTTGACGTATTCGACAAAGGCCCGCGCCGCATCGAGGTCACGCGACCCGAGGTTGAGTGCGAGCATCATCTCGGTATTCGCCTTCTCGGCCCAGTCGGCATATTCGTGGATGCCGACCTGGTTCGATTCCGAGGTCCGCCACGCAAGGTCAAGCCGCGTGGGCCGGTCTTCCTTCGGGCCGATCCCGTCTTCCCAGTTATAGGCCGAGACGAAGTTGCCGCCGGGATAGCGGCAGATCGGCGTATCAAGCTCGCGCACCAGCTCGATCACGTCGCGGCGCATCCCGCTTTCATCGGCCTGCGGGTGGCCGGGTTCGTAGATGCCGGTATAGACGGCACGGCCCAGATGCTCGAGGAACGAGCCGTAAAGGCGGTTATCGATATCCGAAATCGTATAGCGCGCATGCGCGGTGACCCGGGCTTCCATCGGCATCTCCTCCCAAATACCATTGATTCCGGTATATACCGGATTTCTTGATACCCTTGTGGAGAAACGACGCTACGTCAACACATTTCAGTCGGTCAGACGCATGATGATGTCCTGATCATAATTACCGAAACCGCGACCAAAGATATTGATCCCGCCGGGATGCTCGGCCTTTTCATGCACGCCGATCCGCATCCGGATCGACCGGTGCTTGTCCAGTTCCAGATCGGCCAGCGTGACATTCGACACCCGGACCCCGTCGACATAGCTTCCGTCGCCGTTGATCCGCCATGTCTTGAGCTTGCCGTATTGAGAGCCGCTCAGCTTCCACCAGTCCGGCGTATAGACGCCGCGCTTGTCGCCGAAATCTCCGGGCGAGGTCCAGGTGCCGATATCGACGCCGTTGACCTGAAGGAAGATGTCCGATGGCCAGTCGGCGCTGGTGCCCGGCACTTCGGAACTCAGCTCAAGCGCAAATTCCACGGAGCCGGGCCGCGACTGCTTTATTTGCGAATTGTTGGGGAACTGGTATTCCACAAAGCCCCGCGTGAACCACAAGAGCCCTGCTTTCATGCGTTCAGGCTCGAGGAAGGTCGCGGGCACGTCCAGCAGGCCGATCACCCCCTCCGAGGAGCACAGACCGCAGGGCCCCATCACCTCGCACCTGGTGTAAAGGCCGATCGGCATGGACACCTCGATGTCGGAGCTGCTTTTCTGGGCGGGCACGTCGCGGAACGCGACCAACAGCTCGGAAAAGGCCGATTCGCAAATCTTCTGGCTGCCCTTTCGCGCATTCGCGGTGCGTGTGATCACAAGGCCCACATCCTCGAGGATCTGGAGGTTCGACGACACCGTCGATTGTGGCAGGCTCAACGCCTCCGCGATCTGATTCACGTTCAGGGGCCCTGTCGTCCCCAGAAGTTTGAGGATCGAAACCCTGACGGCACTCGCCAATCCCTTGATCAGGTCGAGCCGCTCTTCGGGATCGACGAGCAAAAATTTTTCGGACACGGATGACCCAGTTCTGTTTGAGTATGTCCGGTGTGTATCAGCATTGCGGGTATGAATAAAGAAAAAGGTTTCCGGTAGGATCCGCGTCGTGAACGGGGCCTGAAGGTGCCGCGACGTTTCAGTCGCGGGGCCGTCGCGGTTCCTCCAGACGGGCCGATATCCGGGCGATATCCCCGGGGCTGCGCGCGTCGCGCGACGGCGTGATCCGTTCGTCCTGACCGATGCGTACGGGACGCCCCTCGATCCGGATGACACGGTCGGCCAGATGGGCCGCGTCGCGCGGCTCGTGGCTGACCAGGATCGTGGTCGGACCGTGCCGCGCGATCGACCGGGCCACCACCTGCCGCAACTCCGCGGCCAGCCGGTGATCAGTCGACACGAAGGGTTCGTCCAGCAACAGAAGGCCCGGCCCCGTGGCCAGCGCCCGGGCCAGCGCCACGCGCCGCTGCATGCCCCCGACAGATCTGACGGCATGGTTTGCCCCTGCCCGTCCAGTTCCATGTCGCACAGCAGGTCGCGCGCCTCGCGGTCGGTCACGTCCGGCCGGACCGCGCGGATATTGCCGATCACGTCGAGCCACGGCAAGAGCCGCGGATCCTGAAAGACGAAACCCGGCGCGGGGGCCTGCGCGGCGGGACGGCCGGCCACCTCGATCCGGCCGTCGAAATCACGGTCGACCCCGGCGATAATCCGCAGAAGGGTGGACTTGCCGATGCCCGACGGGCCGATCAGGGCCAGAACCTCACCCGCTTGCACATCGACGCGCAGGCCCTCGAACAGCGGCTGCGGGGCACGGTCGAACCGTTTGGCACGGATATCCATCCGCAACTCTACGCCCTGCGCCATCCCAGGACCCTCGCTTCCACCCGGCGCATCACGAGGTATTCAAACGCCATCACCACCGCCATGAAGGCGATCGTGTAGGCCAGTATCCCCGCGATGTCGAAATTCTGGAAAAAGACCCCGATGCGGAACCCGACCCCGCCATCGGACCCGAGAACCTCGAAGACCAGAACGATCTTCCAGATCAGCGACAGACCGGTGCGGGCCGCGGTCAGCGCAAAGGGCATCATCTGCGGGTTCACGATCCGCCGAAGCCGCCGCCATGGCCCCATCCGGTAGGTCCGTGCCAGTTCGGCAAAGTCCGGATCAAGCGCGCGCACCCCCTCGCGCATCGTCACCGCAACGAGGGGCGCCTTGTTGATGGTCACGGCGAGGATCAGGGCAAATTCGCTCAGCCCCAGCCAGATATAGCAGACGATCGCCACGACGATGGCCGGAAGGTTCAGCCCGATCAGCACCCAGCTGGAAAACAGCCTGTCGGCCTCGCGATACCGGCCCAGCGCCGCGCCGACCAGCGTGCCCAGAACCATCGCCGCCACGAAGGCCGCGGCCGCACGGGCAAGTGTCCGGCCCAGATCGGCCAACAGGGTCTCTTGCGCCGCCAGGTGCCACATTTCCACCAGCACATCGACGGGCGTGGGGAACAGCCGGTGACCAAACAGAACGGCAAGCAGGTGCCACGCCACCACAAGAATCGGGATCGACGCGGCCTCGATCAGGTTGCCGCCATGGCCCTTGCCGTCCCGCATTCCGCGCACCGGACCCTATCGCCGTAGCCGGACCAGAAGGTGCCCGGGTCCATCGTCGGGCTGTCGCCCACCAGATCCGCGCCGCCGAATTCGGCCATGATGGCAAAGGCCCGGGCCGCGGCCTCGATCATCGCCTCGTCGACGCCGGGCACGATGCCGGCGCGGTAATCGGCGCGCAGGGCCGCGAACAGGGCGAGATCGTCGGCAGCGCCCATCGTCTCCTTCAGCGGGTCCCAGGCCGCGTCGTCGCGGCTCAGCACCGCCTTGGCGGCAAAGGACGCGTCGAGAAAGCCGCGGATCGCGTCTTCCTTGCGGCGGATCGTGTCGTCGAGGAACACCCAGGCCAGAAGCGGCGGGCTGGGGTCGATGCCCATCTCGGTCATCATCCGGGCGACAGAGACAAGCTCGCGGTGGCCCTGCGCCTTGAGGCGGGCGTTGTAGTGCCAGAAATTCAGGCTGGCGTCGATGTCGCCCCGGTCCAGAAACTCGTTGATCAGCGGCGGCGCACCGAACCGCAGCTCGACCTTGTCGGCGAGGCTCAGGCCCGTCAGGGCCGCGTAGTGGGCCTGAAGCGCGATCCAGCTCTTGTCGACGGGGTCGCCCACCAGACCGATGGCGCGGGCCGCCAGATCGGTGACCGACGCGATGTCCGACCCTGCGGGCACCATCAGTCCGCCCACGGCCAGCGAATGGGGAATGCAACTCAGCGCCTCGCCCGAGGCGCGCAGCGCGGCGACCCAGATGTAATCCGACCGGATCACATCGGCCGCGCCCGACAACAGCGCCACATGGCCGGCCTGCTTGTTGGCGACATCGCGCAGCGACAACGCGATCCCGTGGTCGCGGTCAAGGCCCCGCTCGAGGATGGTCTGCATCTCCCAGCTGGCGGTGCCGTTCAGCTGGATGCCGGCCCGGACCTCTTGCCCGGACCTCTTGCCCGGACTGCGCCTCGGCGCGCGGCGCGCCCTCAAGCCCCGGCGCCGAACAGCAATCCGTTAAACGCTCTGCGCTGCACGCACCCTCCTTCGGATTCCGGACTTGATCTCCTACCTTTCCGCGCCCCCGCGGTCCATCCGCGAATTGGCGAGGCAGGGTGCGACAGGCAACTGGCCCGCGCCCGCCCACGTCAGAAGCGGGTCGCCCCGGCACGCAGGACGGTGGGAAATCCGCAGCGGGGCGGCTGGCGGTGCCCTCACGCCTTCTCGGCCGCGGCCACGTGGTTCTTCACGTTGAGGAAGCTGTCGGGCGTGACCGAGATCGAGTCGATCCCCGCATCCACCAGCACCCGCGCGAATTCGGGATAATTCGATGGCGCCTGACCGCAGAGCCCGATCTTGCGCCCTGCCTCGTGAACCTTTTCGATGGCGGTCCGGATCATCCAGACGACAGCCGGGTCGCGTTCGTTGAACAGGCCCGACAGCTTGTCGCTGTCGCGGTCGATGCCCAGCGTCAGCTGCGTCAGATCGTTCGAACCGATGGAGAACCCGTCGAACCGTTCGGCGAATTCCCGCGCCAGGATCACGTTCGAGGGCACCTCGCACATCACGTAGAATTCCAGCCCCTCCTGCCCGCGTTCCAGCCCCTCCTCGGCCATGACGGCAAGGACGCGGTCGGCCTCTTCGGGGGTGCGGCAGAAGGGCACCATGACCTTGACGTTGGTAAAGCCCATCTCCTCGCGCAGCCGGTGGATGGCACGGCATTCAAGGGCGAAGCCGTCCCGGTAGGCCGGATCGTAATAGCGCGAGGCCCCGCGCGAGCCGATCATCGGGTTCGATTCCACGGGCTCGAAATCGGTCCCGCCCAACAGGTCGGCATATTCGTTGGTCTTGAAATCGCTCAGCCGCAGGATCATCGGGTTCGGGTAGCAGACCGCCGCGATCCGCGAGAGGCCGCGCGCCAGCTTGTCGACGAAATATTCGCTCTTGTCGGGGTAGCCCGCGGTCATGCCCTCGATCTCGTCGCGGACGGCCTCGTCGCGCAGGTGGTCGAAATGGATCAGCGCCTCTGGGTGGATGCGGATGGCGTTGTTGATCACGAATTCCATCCTCGCAAGGCCCACCCCGTCGGCCGGCAGCCGCCACCAGCGCGCGGCGGTCGAGGGGTTGGCAAGGTTCAGCATGACCTTGGTGCGGGTCTGGGGCACATGGTCGAGATCGAGTTCCTCCACCTCGAAGTCGGCGATCCCTTCGTAGACAAAGCCTTCGTCCCCTTCGGCGCAGCAGACCGTCACGTCCTGTTCATCGTGCAGCACATGGGTGGCGTCCCCGCAGCCCACGATCGCCGGCACGCCCAGTTCGCGGCTGACGATGGCCGCGTGGCTGGTGCGCCCCCCGTGATCGGTGATGATGGCCGAGGCGCGTTTCATGATCGGCACCCAGTCGGGATCGGTGGTCGAGGTGACAAGCACCGCCCCGTCGACGAACTTGTCGATATCCGCGACATTCTCGATCAGGCAGATCCGCCCCGTGGCGATCTGTTCGCCGACGCTGAGCCCGGTGATCAGCCTGCGCCCATGTGCCCCGATGGAAAAGCTTTTCAGCGCGCCGCTATCCATGTGGGATTGCACCGTCTCGGGCCGGGCCTGCACGATGTAGAGCTTGCCCGTCTCGCCGTCGCGGGCCCATTCCATGTCCATGGGCAGGCCGTAATGGCACTCGATCGTGGCGGCCTGGCGGGCCAGTTCCAGCACCTCGTCATCGGACAGAACAAAGCTGTTCTTTTCGGCCTTCGAGGTGGGCACGTTCTTGACCGGGCCCGCATCGCCGGGGCCGGCATAGATCATCTTCTTTTCCTTGGCGCCCAGCTTGCGTTCGATGATGGGCTTGAGCTTCCGATCTTCGAGGAAGGGCTTGTAGACCTGGAATTCGTCCGGCGTCACAGCACCCTGCACGACGTTTTCGCCCAGGCCCCAGGCCGCGTTGATCACGACCACCTTGTCAAAGCCCGAATCGCTGTCGATCGAGAACATCACCCCCGATCCGCCGATATCCGAACGCACCATCTGCTGCACGCCCACCGAAAGCGCCACGTCGAGGTGATCGAACCCCTTGGCGTTGCGGTAGCTGATCGCCCGGTCGGTAAAGAGCGAGGCATAGCAGTCGCGGCAGGCCTTCAAGAGCGCCTCTTCGCCTTCGATGTTGAGGAAGGTCTCCTGCTGGCCGGCGAAACTGGCATCAGGCAGGTCTTCGGCGGTGGCGCTCGACCGGACCGCGACCGACAGGGTCTCCTTTCCGGCGCGGTCCGACAACTCGCGATAGGCGGCGCCGATCTCGGCGGCGGTCTCGGCGGGCCAGTCGCCCGCCGCAATCGCCCCGCGCACGGTCAGCCCGGCCTCGTGCAGGGTGATCTTGGCGGAGGCGAGCTTGCCCATCGTCTCGGAGATCAGCGCGTCCAGACCGTTTTCCGTTATGAAGCGGCGGAACGCCTCTGCCGTCGTGGCAAAGCCGGGCGGAACCGAGATGCCCAGCCGGTCGAGTTCCTGGACCATTTCGCCCAGGGACGAGTTCTTGCCACCGACAAGCGCCACGTCCCTGCGTCGAAGGTTCTCGAAAAAGATGACTTCGCTTGTTCCGGTCATTGCCGCATTCCTCCGACTGCGTTGGCGTCACCCGCAACAGAGCCAAAGACCGCCCCGCTTTCGTTGATTTCGATCAAGGACGCGAAACGGCAGACAGCTAGGGTCGGAACACAACGCAATTCCCCGGGGATGGAGAACCGACATGGACAAGACACTTGCGCAACTCGCCCACGAGATCGAAGCGGCCCTAGAGCTGTCCGACGCTCTGCGGGAGCGGGCGGCAGGTGCCTTGGCGTCACGGATCGACGGCTTCGATCCCCGGACCGATTTCGACTCGACCGATCAGGTTCTGGCCATCGTGCAGGACTGCCTGCCCGGCTGGACCATCCGGATGAAGGGCACGGCAAGCCACCCCAACGGCCATTGGCATTGCAGCCTCAGGCGCTCCGACATCCGGGACAACGACCCCTATGTCGGGCTTGGCGCGGGACCGACGCTGCCCCATGCGCTTCTGGGGGCGGTGATCGCGGCGCTGGCCCAGCAATAGGCGCGCGGGGCACCCGCCTGCCCCGGGGACCCTCCGCCCCATCAGATCGCGCCAAGGCGCGTCAGCGTCCATGTGGCGAAATCCGAGATCACCTCCGCAGTCGCGGCGTTGAAGGCCGTGACAAGGTCGGTATCCGACAGGGTGGGCGACAGCGTGCTTGCGGTGAAAGTGCGGCTGGCGACGATCTCGATCCCCTGTTCGCGCACGATGCGCGAGACCATCTGCACCTCGATCCGGGCGCTGTCGCCATCGGGCAGCAGAACGGCTTGGAAATCCACAAGTTCGGTGACGATCGCGTAGTCGCCCCCCGGCCCGAGGGGCGTGCGGCCCACATAGTCGAAGGCCCCCGTCGCATCGAGCGCGCGCACCATCAGCGTCTGGACAAGGACCGGCGCGGGATCGGTCCAGCTGACACCGGGCAGGTATTGCGCCTGAAGCGGGGTCGGCTGGATCAGGATCCGGTCCGTCGCAAGGGCACCCCCCGTGGTGGGCACCTCGATGATGACGGACCGGGCCTGCGGCGCGCCCTGCCGCCGGGGCAAGTCCTGGGGCAGTTCGAGCACGAAGACGTCGAGCGGCGTCGTGGCATCCGTCAGCGCCCCGCAGCCCGCCAGCGCCGACATCGCCGCTGCGACGACACCGGCGCGCAGTAGTCTCAGACCCATCATCATCACCTACCTCCTGAATTCCGGGACATCCCGCTCTAGAAAAAACCGAGTCGGGCTCTGTTCGATCTGCCCGGCCAGCCGGTCGAGATTGGCGATCAGCGCGCGGGTCTCCTGTGCCAGCCTCTCATAGGCCGGCAGGGCACTGGCCGCAAAATTCTCGACGCCGGGGCCCGAGTTCTCGACCAGCTGCGCGAGCTGGCCAAAGGCCGCGGCGGCGGCCGTGCTCGCCTCGCGCAGATCGGCCGAGATCGCGGGCAGGTCATCCGCCACCGCGCCCACGGCCGCGTTCAGCCCCCCGACCATGGCGTCGAGTTCGGCCACGATGTCGGGCACGTCCTCGTTGATGGCCCGCTCCGCCCCCGCAAAGGTGCTTTCCGCCGCGGCCAGCGCGCGGTCGCCGGTTTCCATCGCCGTCGTGATGGCCGCGAGCGTGTCGTTGGCATTGGCGAAGGTTGTGCCCACCGTCTCGAGCGTCGTGCGGGCCTCCGACACAAGGGTCGACAGGTCGTTGCCCGCCGCGCCCGGATCGAGGCTTGCGATCATTGCCCGGGTCTCGGCGACCGCCTCCGAGACATCGTCCAGAACGGCCGGCAGGTCATCGCGAGCGGTGTCGCGGATTGCGGCGATTGCCTCGGTCGCCTCGGAAACCGCGATGCGCGTCTCGGCCAGAAGGGGCGCGCCCTCCTCTTCGATCAGCCCGTCGATCCGCGACGCCGCCCCGTCGACCGAACGGGCGGCCTCGTCCAGCGTGGCGATCAGACCGTCCAGCGCCGAAAGCGTCGCCTCGGCCTCGGCCAGCCGCCGGGTCGCGGTCGAACCGGCCTCGCCCAGACCGGCGATCAGGGTGCTGGTCTCGGCGCCGATACGCTCGACCTCGCCGCGCAGACCCGCGATCATCTCCTGTGTCTCGCGCGTGGCCGCCGTCAGGTCCTCTGCGACATAGCTGTCGATCCGGACGACCGCCTCCTGCAAGGCATCGACCGCCCCTGTCCCGCCCTGAACGATCACCGTCGTCTCGCGCGCCAGCTCGTCGATGGAGACGAGCGTCGCATTGGCCGAGGTCATCATCACGCTCATCTCGGCCGTCAGGCTGTCGAGCGTCGAGTTGAAGCGGTTGATCTGCCGGGCAAAGTCATCGACCGTATCGGCCACCCCGGAAAAGGCCTCGAAGGTCGCGGCGAATTCTTCCGAGGCGGTTTCGGCATTGACGATGATCCTTTCGATGCGACGGGAATTTTCCTCGCTGAACAGCGCGGCCAGTTCGCGCATCACGACAAGCGCCTCTTCGACCAGCTGCGGGGCATCCTCCGACAGGGCCTGAAGCGTCGACCGGCCCGAGCCGATCTCGGGGATATTCGCGTCGCTGGCCTCTCTCAGAAGCGGGGCGTCGGGTGTTCCGGGGCTGATGCTCAGATAGGAGACGCCCGTCACGCCGAGGGATTCGATCGTGGCCACGCTGTCGGTGCGCACCGGGGTCGCGGCATCGACCTCGGCGCGCACGACGATCGTGCCGTCGCGGTCGGGGGCGAGGCGCACATCGACCACCTGCCCCACCGGCAGGCCGCTGAACCGCACGTCGGACGCATCGCTCAGCCCCGAGACAGAGGTGAAGCGGATGTCGTAATAGGCGAATTGCTGGTCCAGCTCGACCCGGGCGAACCACAGGAAAAACCCGAAGATCCCCAGGAAACCGGCCAGGGCGAAAACGCCGATCAGGATATAGTTTGCCTTGGTTTCCACTTAGCGGGGTTCCTTTGAAGCGTTGTGCGCGGCGCGGGCGCGGGGGCCGTGGAAATATTCCCGCACCCAAGGGTGATCGACGGACAGCATGTCGTCCATCGTGCCGGTCACCAGGACCCGGCCTTCGGCCAGGACGGCGATCCTGTCGCACACCGCATGCAGCGTGTCGAGATCGTGCGTCACCAGAAACACGGTCAGGTCAAGCGACCGGCTCAGTCCGCGGATCAGCGCGTCGAAATCCGCAGCACCGATCGGGTCGAGACCCGCGGTCGGCTCGTCCAGAAAGACAATTTCCGGGTCCAGCGCAAGAGACCGGGCCAGCCCCGCCCGCTTGCGCATGCCGCCCGACAGTTCGGACGGGAACTTGTCGCCCGCCGATCGCGGCAGACCCACCATCGAAATCTTGAGATCGGCCAGCGCATGGGCGATGCCGGGGTCAAGCCCCGCGACCGCCTTCATCGGCACTTCGACATTTTCGCGCACGTTCAACGAGGAAAAGAGCGCCCCGTCCTGGAACATCACGCCCCAGCGCGCCTCGAGCGCCGCGCGCGCCGCGTCCTGGGCGCCATGAACATCGGTCCCGAAGACGCGCACCTGACCCGATGCCGGCCGCTGAAGCCCCGCGATGGTGCGCAGAAGGACCGACTTGCCCGACCCCGATCCCCCGACGACGCCCAGGATCTCGCCCCGAAAGACATCGAGATCCAGATTTTCGTGCACGACGTGATCCCCGAACCGGTTTGTCACGCCCCGCAATTCGATGACCGTCTCCTGCCCCATCAGATGCCCATCTCGGCAAAGAAGATCGAAAACAGCGCATCGGCCAGGATGACCGCAAAGATCGCCGCCACGACCGAATTCGACGTCTGCCGACCCAGCGATTCCGCGTTGCTTTGCACCAGCATCCCCGCGCGGCATCCCACGATCCCGATGATCAGCGCAAAGACCGGCGCCTTGACGAAACCCACGAACAGATGCGTGACATTCGCCCCGTCGATCAGCCTTGCGCGGAACATCGCGGGCGAAATGCCCAGCTCGACCCAGCACATCAGCGCGCCACCGAACAGGCCCGCCAGGTTGGCGATCAGACCGAGGATCGGCAGCATCACGATCAGCGCAAGGATCCGCGGCACGAACAGCACCACCGCCGGATCAAGGCCCAGCGTCCGCATCGCGTCGATCTCCTCGCGCATCTTCATAGACCCGATCGAGGCCGTGAAGGCCGAGGCCGTGCGCCCCGCCACGATGATCGCCGTCAGAAGGATGCCAAGCTCGCGCAGGATCGACACCGCGATCAGATCGACGACAAAGACCTCGGCCCCGAACTGCCTGAGCTGTGCCGCCCCCTGAAACGCAAGGACGACCCCGATCAGAAATCCCATCAGCGCGACGATGGGCACCGCCTTGACGCCCACCTCCTCGCATTGATGGACAAGCGATGTCAGCCGGAATTCGCGCGGATGGATGACCGACCGGGCCAGCCGCGCAAGAAACAGCCCCAGAAAGCCCGCAAGGCCCGCAAGCGTGCCCACCCATTCGGCCACGTTGCGGCCGAGCCTCTCGATCCGGTCGAGCAGGGTCACGCGGCGCGGCGCGGGGGCCGCGCCTTCGGGCAGCGACGCGGTCACGCTGTCGAGAAGCGCCTCCATCTCCGGTGTGGCCCCCCGAAGCGTGACAGTCCCGCCTGCCGCCTCGGCCCGGTCGCGCAGCGTGACGATCGACCAGGCCCCGGCCGTATCGAGGCGCGTGAGGGGGGCAAGGTCGATCTCGAGCGCGCGGCCGGTGTCGAGGTCGCGAAACCGGCGTTCGGCCTCGCTGACCGTGTGGATGGTGAAATCCCCCCGCAGAACGGCGAAGCCCGGCTCCGCGCCCGCCTCGATCACCAATCCCGACATTTGACCCACCGACATCTCCAACTGTTCCGTCGCAAGGCTGTCAGGGCTGCGGGAACAGCGCGGGCGACCTGTCAGCGTAACACGGGCAAACCGGACCGACACTAACCTGCAGCACCGGGACGGTGCGGAACCCGCCTGCCCGTCCGGCATCGTGCCCCCGCAACACCCGCAGGCGACCCGTCCCGCAACGTTGCCCGCAGGCCGGGCCAAGTGCAAGCAGGCTTGGCGCGTCGCGGTTCGGTTCGGGCGGTGCGGCTGGGGCTGTGCGGCTGGGGCTGTGCGGCGGGCGCGGTGCAAAGGGGGCGGTGCTCAGGACCCGTCGATCAGCGGCCGGGATCGCGACCCGCGAAAGACGCGCTGATTGCGCAGGCCCCAATCCGAATAGAGATCGGCGAGGATCGTGCGGAACTGCTGTTCGGTCCGGTCGAGCGACGATCGCGTATCCTCGACCCCGCCGAACACCGTCGCCACGTCGCCCACCCGCACCGCGTCGTGATCGGTGACATCGACGACCACCGTATTCATCGACACCTTGCCCATCACGGGCGCGGGCCGGTCGTCGATCATCACCGCTGCGCCCTCGGCCATGTCGCGCCGAAACCCGTTGGCATAGCCGATCGACAGGCAGGCCAGCCTCCTGTCGGCGTCTAGCCGGCAGGACCGGTCATAGCCCACCGTGGCGCCGGCGGGATATTCGGTGATGCTGACGACCCGCGCCTTCAGCGCCATCGTGCTGCGAAACCCAAGTTCGGGCTTGAGGATGCCGTAAAGGATCGCCGCACAGCGATACATGTCGGTCTCGACCCCCTCGCCCGACACAAGCGTCAGCGAACTGCCGGCATGGACAAGGATGTCCTCGCGTCTGAGCCTGCCGGTGTCCAGCACCCAGCGCACCTGCTCGCGAAAGAGGGCATCGCTCTGGCGCAGGTTTTCGGGGCTGTTGGAGGGGAAATGGGTGCAGATGCCCACGATGTCGCGGCCCAGACGGCCGAGAATTGCGCGGGCGGTCTCGCGCCCTTCCTCCGTCGCTATCTCGACCCCGTCGCGCGACATGCCCATCGCGTTCAGTGCCAGATGGGCGCGCACCGGATGGCCCGCCTCGCGCAGGGCGCACAACGTGTCGGCCACGTCGACCGAGGCCACCTGTTCCTCGATCCGGGCCGGGCGGGCCGCCTCGATCTCGGACGGGGTGGCGGCGCGGACCCGGATCAGCATCCCGTCAAAGCCCGCGGCGCGCACGGCGTGCGCCTCGGCATTCGAGGTGATGCCGATGCATGTCACCCCGTGGGCGCGGATCAGCGGCACGACCTGCGGGATGCCATGGCCATAGGCATCGGCCTTCAGGACCGCGCAGAACCGCCGCCCCCGCGGCACCAGACCAAGCGCGAGGTCAAGATTGCGCGACAGCCGGTCAAGACGGATCTCGCACCACGAGCCGGGACAGGCATCCGCGTTCATGGCGCGGGCGGGCCGAGAAGCCGGTCGACGATCGCGCTGAACTGGTCAATGACGATGGGCAGGAGGGCATCGGGGAAATCGTAGTCGGGGTTATGCAATTGCGGCAGCGCCTCGCCCGCGCCGACATAGAGCATCGCGGCTTTCGCCCCGTCCTCGCCGATACGGCCGAAATCCTCGGACCAGCTCATCGGCGTGTCCATTTCGCGGATCGTGTGACCAAGGCCCCGAGCGGCCGCGCGGGCGATGGCGGTGGCGTCGGGGTCATTGGTGACCGAATGAAAGACATCGTGCCAATGGATTTCGGTCGCAAGCGCGCCTTGCGCCTGCGCGACCAGTTCGCGCGCATCGCCGATCAGGCGCTCCATCCGCGCATCGGTCATGGTGCGCAGGGTGACGCGCAATTCGCCCTCGGCGGGCGCGATGCCGAAGGTGGGCTCGCCCAGATGGGCGTGGGTCAGCGTGGCCAGCGCGAAATCCCTGTCGGCAAGGCTGCCGCGGCTCAGTGCGGGCAAGGCCGTCATCAGCGCGGCCATGGCGGGCCCGGGCGACAGCCCGTCCTGCGGCGCCGCGGCATGGGAGCTCTTGCCCTCGAAGAGGATCTGCATCCCGCGCGAGGCGCAATTGCCCGGCCCCGGGCGCAGGCCGATCTCGCCCAGCGGGCGGCCGGGGACGTTGTGATAGGCAAAGGCATGGTCGGGCCGGATCTCGGGCCAGCGCGGATCGGCGATGACGGCCCCCGCCCCGGCGCCGGTTTCCTCAGCGGGCTGAAAAAGCAGGATCACCCGCCCGCGAGCGGGCCGCGCGGCAAGTCGCGTCGCGACCCCCAGCATGGACACCATGTGCCCGTCATGGCCGCACAGATGCCCCTTGCCCGGGCTGCGCGACCTGTAGGGCAGGTCCGACAATTCGCGGATCGGAAGACCGTCAAGTTCGCAACGCAACAGAACGGTCGGCCCCGGGGCCATGCCCCGAAACTCCGCCGCGACGCCGTGGCCGCCCAGATCGCGCCAGATCCGGTCGGCGCCCAGCGCCTCAAGCTCCGCCACGATCCGGCGCGCGGTTTCGCGCTCCTCCCCCGACAGTTCGGGCCGGGTGTGCAATTCGTGGCGCAGCGCCGTCAGGCGGGCGATCTGGTTCGGGTCAAGCCTGTGCATCGCTCTTGCCTTCGAAGATTTCGAACAATCCGGCCGCGCCCTGCCCGCCGCCCACGCACATGGAGACGACGCCCCATGTCGCCCGCCGGCGCCGGCCTTCCAGCAAAAGGTGCCCCGCCATGCGCGCGCCCGACATGCCGTAGGGATGGCCGATGGAGATGGCCCCGCCATTGACGTTGAGCCGGTCATCGGGGATGCCCAGCCTGTCCCGACACGGGATCGCTTGGGCGGCGAAGGCCTCGTTGATCTCCCACAGGCCGATCTGGTCGATACTCAGCCCCGCCCGTTCCAGAAGGCGCGGGATCGCCACGACAGGCCCTATCCCCATTTCCTCGGGCGCAACACCGGCCACGGCAAAGCCGCGCAACGCGCCAAGGGGGGCAAGGTCGCGGGCCCGCGCCTCCGCCGCCTCCATCACGACAAGGGCCGCGGCCCCGTCGGAGAGCTGGCTGGCATTGCCCGCGGTGACGGTCATGCCCGCGCCCTGAACGGGGGCAAGGGCCGCAAGCCCCTCGGCGCTGGTGCCGGGGCGGTTGCATTCGTCGGCCTCGAGCCGGACCTTCTGGCGACTTTTCTCGCCCGTCGCCTTGTCGGTGACCGTCCTGACGGCCTCGACGGGCACGATCTCGGCCGCGAACAGCCCCGCCTCCTGCGCGCGGGCGGTGCGCTGCTGGCTCTGGAGGGCATAGGCATCCTGCGCGGCGCGGGTGACGCCATATCGTTCGGCCACGACCTCGGCCGTCTCGAGCATCGACAGGTAATAGCCCTCCGGCACCGACGGCGCGCGATAGCGGTGGCCGTTCCAATGCCCGTTCTGGACGAGCGAGATGCTCTCTACCCCGCCGGCAAGCGCCACCCCCACGCCCTCGTACCGCACCATATGCGCGGCGATGGCGATGGCGTTCAGCCCCGAGGCGCATTGCCGATCGATCGTGGCGCCCGCCACGCTGTCGGGCAGGCCCGCCGCCTGCGCGATGTGGCGCGCGACATTCACCCCCGCCGAGCCTTGCGTGAGAGCCGAGCCGAAGATCACATCCTCCACCTCCGGCCCGCTCAGCCCCGCACGGTCAAGCGCGGCGCGCACCGCATGGGCGGCAAGGGTCGGCACCTCGAGGTCGTTGAAGGCCCCGCGATACGCCTTGCCGATGGGCGTCCGGGCGGTCGAGACGATGACGGCATCGCGCATGATCAGGCCTCCTCCGTGCCGCACCATCGGGCGATGAACAGCGCCGTGGCCTTGGTGACGCGGCGCAGGCTGTCAAGATCCACCCGTTCGTTGAAACCATGGATCGCCTCGGCGCGCGGGCCATAGACCAGCGCGGGCATGTCCGCATAAAGCCCGAAGAACCGCGCATCGGTGGTCGCCGTGATGGCCTCGCGCTCCAGCGCGGCGCCGGTGACGCCGCGATGCGCCCCGTCGAGTGCGTCGATGGCCGAGGCGGCCCGGGCCGAGCTGTCCCGCGACAGCGCATACCCCTCGGCGTGAAAGCCATGATAGACGACGACCGGCAGGGAATTGCGCAAAAACGCGTTCCCGCGCGCGGCATCGGCGATGACCTCCTCGATCTCGGCCTTGGCGTCCTCGATCGACTGGCTGGGAAAAATCGCCATCCGCACGTCGAAGATGCACCATGCGGGGACCGAACTTGTCCAGTCGCCGCCCACGATCCGCCCGACATTGAGGTTCAGCGCGTGATCCATGTGGGCATAGTCGCCGGGCCGGTTTTCCGCGGCGTTCCAGCGATGCTCCATCTCGTGCAGCGCCTGGATCAGGGGAAAGGCCGCCTCGATCGCGTTCGCCCCGGTCGCGGCATAGGCCACATGGGTGGGCAGCCCCTTGAGGTGGACCTGAAACCAGATCACGCCCAGCTGCGCCGTCACCAGCCGTTCGGCAAAGGGTTCGGGGATCAGCGCCGCGTCGGCGGTATAGCCTCGGGCCAGACAGGCCAGCGCGCCGTTGCCGGTGCATTCCTCCTCGACCACGGATTGCACATGCACATCCGCCGCAGGGGCCAGTCCGCAGGCCGCCAGCGCATCGAGCGCAAAGAGGTTCGAGGCCAGCCCCGCCTTCATGTCGCCTCCGCCACGCCCGTAGAGCCAGCCATCGGCGACACGCGGCTCGAAGGGCGGGCTGTCCCACATGTCGAGGGGGCCCGCCGGCACCACGTCGATATGGCCGTTCAGGATCAGCGACCTGCCCTGCTGACTGCGTGACCGGTGCGTGCCCACCACGTTGACCGCGTCATCATAGGGGCCCTGACAGGGGGAGAACCCGGCCAGGTGGCTGATCTCGTCCACGTCGATCTGCCAGCGGTCGATCTGGTATCCGCGCGCGGCCAGTTCCTCGGCCATGAAGGCCTGTGCGGATTGTTCGGCCCCGCGGGTCGACGGATGGGAGGTCAGTTCGCACAGGAATTCGATCTGCCGGTCGAACCGGTCATCGACGGCGGCGCAAAGGCGTGTGATGAGGTCTTGTTCCATGTCGCCTCAGAATGTCGGCAGGGCAGTGTCGGGGATGGCAAGGGGCGCATCTGTGGCGTGGGCCACGTCCGAGGCGCTGATGCCATCGGCCGTCTCGACCAGAACAAAGCCGCCCTCCGTCACGTCGATCACCGCCATGTCGGTAAAGATGCGCGACACGCAGCCCCGCGCGGTCAGCGGCAGGGAACAGACCTCTTTCAGCTTGGGGGCGCCCGCCCTGTCGGTATGGGTCGTCAGCACCACCACGCGGCGGGCCTTTTGCGCCAGTTCGATCCCGCCGCCCACGCCGGGGCTGAACTTGCCCGGGATTTTCCAGTTGGCCAGATCGCCGGCCGCGCTGACCTCGAAGGCGCCCAGCATGGTCAGGTCGAGCCGCCCCGACCGCACGATGGCAAAGCTGGTCGCACTGTCGAAGACGGCCGATCCCGGCACGAGCGAGACATAGGCCCCGCCCGCGTCGATCAGGTTGCGGTCGGCCAGGTCGGGCGTGCGCGCGGGCCCGATCCCGGTCAGCCCGTTCTCGGTGTGCAGGCAGACGGGAAAATCGGCCGTCAGATGGCCCACGACCTGCGTCGGCAGGCCGATCCCCAGATTGACGACCATGCCCGGCGCGATCTCGCGCGCGGCGCGGGCCACCATGCGATCCCTAGCGCTGGACAACGCCGTATTCCTTTGAAATCGCGGCCAGTTCGGTCACATGATCGACAAAGACACCCGGTGTGTGGACCGCGTTGGCGTCAATCGCGCCAAGGGGCAGAAGGCGTTCCGCCTCGACGATGACGCAGGCGGCCGCCATCGCCATGAGCGGGTTGAAGTTCTGCGCCGTCGCGGCATAGGCGAGGTTGCCGAACCTGTCGGCCCGGTCCGCATGGATCAGCGCCACATCGGCGCGCAGGGCAGGCTCCACCAGGTAGGGCCGTCCGCCCATCTCGACGACCTGCTTGCCCCGGGCCAGTTCGGTCCCGATGCCGATATCGCTGAGGATCGCGCCAAGCCCTGCGCCGCCCGCGCGGATGCGTTCGGCGAGGATGCCTTGGGCGTTGAACTCGACCTCGATCGCGCCCGAATTCATCAGCCCGATCGCGGTGCCGTTCAGCCCCAGATGGGTGGTGACGAGACGGGCCACCTGACCGCTTTGCAGCAGGTGGTCGATGCCCATGCCAGGCTCGTTCGCGTCGTTCTTGACGATGGTCAGGTTGCGCGCGCCGTGATCGACAAGGGCGTGGATCAGTGTCATGGGCGTGCCCGGCACGCCAAAGCCGCCGACCATCACCGTCGCGCCATCCTCGATCCGGGCGATCGCCTCCTCGATCCGGCAGGTCTTGTCGGGCAGTCTCATGCCGCACTCTCCACCGAGAGGCCGGTTTCGGCGGCAAAGGCGTCAAGCGCGTCGCGCAGGATCGCCATCATCTCGGCGATCTGGTCGCGCGTGATGATCAGCGGCGGCGCGACAAGGAAATGATCGCCCGCCGTGCCACCCCGCGTCCGGCGCGAATAGATGATCAGCCCGCGCGCATAGGCCAGCTCCACCAGCCTGTCATGCGCGTTGATGCGGGGATCGAGAGGCTCCATCGTCGCCCGGTCGGCCACGAATTCGAAGGCGGTCAGAAGACCCTTGCCCCGCACATCCCCGATAAAGGGGTAGCGGTCCATCAGGCCGCGTAACTCGGCCATCACAACCTCGCCCATGCGGGCGGCGTTGCCGATCAGGTCCTGCTCTTCCAGCTCTTCGAGGACTGCAAGGCCCGCGGCACAGGCCAGAGGATTGCCCGCATAGGTGAACCCGTGGAGAAAGCCGCCGGCATCCAGCACCGGCTCCACCATCCGCGCGCCGGCGACGATCGCGCCCAAAGGCGCGTATCCCGCGCCAAACCCCTTGGAGAGGGCCACGATATCAGGGGTGATCCCCCAATGTTCGGCGGCGAGGAATTTGCCCGTCCGGCCCGCGCCCGTCATCACCTCGTCATAGATCAGGATCACGCCGAATTCATCGCAGATCTCGCGCACCCGGCCGTAATAGCTGTCGGGCGCGACCAGAGCGCCGGTTGATGCCCCGCCCACAGGCTCCATCACGAAGGCCAGAACCGTCTCGGGGCCTTCCTCGACGATCCGGTCGCGCAGCTTTTCGGCGTATTTCAGGCCGCGTTCCTCCTCGGTCAGGTTGTCGCGGTCGAGATAGGTTGCCGGTGCGGCGACCTTGGGCATGCCCGCCATCATCGGGGCAAAGGGTTCGCGCAGCGGATCGTATCCCGTCAGGTCGAGCGCGCCGAGGGTGCAGCCGTGATAGGACGGAAACCGCGAGATGACCTTGTATCGCGCGCCCTCACCTTGCGTCAGCGCATATTGGCGGGCCAGCTTGACCGCGCTTTCCACCGCCTCGGACCCGCCCGAGACGAAGAACACCCGGTCCAGCCCCTCGGGCGTCATCGCCACTGTCCTTGCGGCCAGATCCTCGGACGGACGGGTGCGGAAATGCAGCCGATATCCGAAGGTCGCCTTGTCCATCTGCGCCTTCATACTGGCCAGGACACGCGGATTGGCATGGCCGATATTCGACACCATCGCCCCGGATGAGCCGTCGATGTAGCGCTTGCCCTGCTCATCGAAGAGATAGATCCCCTCGCCATGATCGAGGAAGGGCCGCGGATTACGGGACTGGTAGAACAGGTAGGAGGGCGTGTCGGTCACTTGGCACCTGCCAGATGCTTGCGGAGGAATTCCTTGGTCCGCTCCTTTTCGGGATTGCGGAAGATGATCTCGGGCGGGCCTTCCTCGACCACGACGCCCTGATCCATGAACAGGACGCGGTCACAGACCGAGGCCGCGAAATCCATCTCGTGGGTGACGATGATCATCGTCATGTGCTCTTCGGCGAGCTTCTTCATCACAAGGTTGACCTCTTCGACCAGTTCGGGATCTAGCGCCGAGGTCGCCTCGTCGAACAGCATCAGCTTGGGTTTCATCGCCAGCGCGCGGGCAATCGCCACGCGCTGTTTCTGCCCGCCCGACAACTGAGAGGGGTAATAATCCATCCGGTCGAGCATCCCGACCTTTTCCAGCTGTTCCTTCGCCAGCGCGTCGGCCTCGTCGTTCGACAACCCTTTCAGAAGCTTGGGCGCCATGGTGACGTTGTCCCGCGCCGTCATGTGCGGAAACAGGTTGAAATGCTGGAACACCATGCCGATCTGCTGGCGCATCTCGTTGATATGCTTTTCATATTGCCGGTGCGGCAGCGATTTGTTCACCTGCACGCCGTCGAGCCAGACCTCCCCGCCGGTCAGCGCGTCAAGATCGTTGATCGCGCGCAGAAGCGTGGATTTTCCCGACCCGGACGGACCGATGATCGCCACGATCTGGCCCCGCGCGACGTTGAGGCTGATATCCTTCAGGACCTCGAGCGGCCCGAAGGATTTCTGCGCGTGGCGGATTTGGACGAATTGGGTGTGGTCGGTCATGGTCGGGTCTCCGGTATCAGCGGGAGATGGCGATGCGGCGCTCGATCCGGCGCTGCACCCATTCCATTCCGAGGTTGATGACATAGTAGAAGGCCGCGGCGAGGATGTAGAACTCGAACGGCCGGTAGGTCGCGCCGATGGCCCGCTGCGCCGACAGGGTCAGCTCGCTCACCCCGATCACCGAGACCAGCGCGCTGTCCTTCAGAAGCGCGATCATGTTGTTGCCGATGGGCGGGATCACGGCGCGCACGGCCTGCGGGATGACGATCTTGCGCAGCGCCTGGCTGCGGCTCAGGCCCACGGTGCGCGCGGCCTCCATCTGGCCCTTGTCGACAGACAGGATCGCGGTCTGGATCAGTTCGGAATTGTAGACGGCGAAATGCAGGCCCAGCCCGATGATCCCCGCCACGAAGGCCGGCAGGTCGATGCCGATCTGCACGAGCCCGAAATAGATCAGGAACAGCTGCAACAGCAGCGGCGTTCCCATGAACACCCATTCAAGCAGCCGGAACGGCTGACGGATGATCCAGGGCGCGTAAAGCGCCGTCACCGCAAAGACGATGCCGCCGAAAAAGCTGAGGAGTGCGGCGGCCGCCGTGATGCCGAGCGTCCAGACGCAGCCCAGCAGGACGATGTCGAGATATCCGGGGATGACCGTGAAATCGAGGCCCATCTGTCCGTCCCTTCCCGGTCAGTTGATCCGCACCTTGCGGTCCAGCCAGGCAACGCCCCGGCCGGTCGCATAGATGATGATCATGTAAAGAACGCCCGCGAGAAGGAACATCTCGAAGGGCTTGTAGGTCGATCCGATATAGCGCTGCGCGGTATAGGTCAGCTCGATCACCGAAATCGCGGCCACCAGCGCCGTGGCCTTGATCAGCATGTTCAGGTTCACGCCCAGCGGGCGCACCATCAGCCGCGCGGCCTGTGGCAGGACAACCTTGTAGAAGGACTGGAAATGACTCAGGCCCAGCGTGCGCGCGGCCTCTTTCTGGCCCCGGTCGATGGAGATGATGGCGCCGCGGATCGTTTCGGTCATGTAGGCGCCCGCATTGATGCCCAGCCCGATCACCCCCGCCTCGAAGGCATCAAGCTGGATGCCGATCTGCGGCCCCCCGAAATAGAGGATGAAAAGCTGGATCAGGGCGGGTGTGCCGCGAAAGACGCTGACATAGGCGGCACCCACAAACCGCAGGAGCGCAAGGCGCGACAACCGCGCCGCGGCCCCCAGCGCCCCGCATGTCAGCCCCAGAAGTGCGGTCAGAACCGACAGCAGGATCGTCGTTCCCGCCGCGTCGATGAAGAACGGATAGACCCTGAGCATCAGGTCGATATCCATGTCTGTCCTCCTTCGGAAGGCTGCGTGGCGCCCGGCCGGTGCAAGGGCCGGCCCGACCAGGGGCACCCGGCACGCGGCGCGGTGCCCCGGTCAAGCCCGGGCAAGGCGAGGTCCCCCCGCCCGTGGCACGGGCAAGGGGGCGCAGGTTTCAGCGGATATCGGCGCCGACCCATTCCTCGGCGATGGCGAGATAGGTGCCGTCCTCCATCATGGAATCCAGCGCCGCCTGCATCTCGGCGGCCAGTTCGGGGCTGCCTTCGCGGATGGCGATGCCGGCCCCGAAAGGTTCGGTCGTGGGATCGGCGAACATCTCGAATTCCTGGCCCTTGGCGCCCATGGCGAGGATGGCGGCGATCGAGTCGTTCACGATCGCATCGACCCGGCCGTTTTCCAGCTCGAGCAGCAGTTCGGGCAGGCCCTTGTAGGTGTTGATGTCATAGCCGCGCTCGCGGGCCCAATCCTCGTGCGTCTCGCCCAGCGTCAGGCCGACCTTCACGCCCTCGAGATCCTCGAGGCTGGTGATGCCCGAGCCCGGATTGGTAAAGATGGCGCGCGTGTCCGAATAATAGGGGCCGACGAAATCGACCACCTCGTCGCGCTCTTCGGTGATGGTCATCGAGCCCACGATGGCGTCATACTTGTTGGACAGCAGCCCGCCGATGATGCCGTCCCACGCGGTGGTGACGATCTCGACCTCGAGCCCCATGCGGTTGGCGATCTCGGTGCCGATGGCGGGGTCAAAGCCCACGACCTCGTTCTGGTCGTTCACGAAGTTGAACGGCGGATAGGCGCCCGACATCGCGATGCGGATCACGCCCTCTTCGCGGATGGTGTCGAGCTCTTCGGCAATGGCCGCATTCATCCCGGCAACGACGAGGCCCGCTCCGACAAGGGCAGATGTCATGATCATTCGACGTGAAGTCATTTTGGTCTCCATGTTGGTTTTCGTTCCGGGCCGGTCACCCGCGAGCTGTGGCGGATTTCCCCCGCTCTGACAAAAGACTTGCACGGAGCAATACATCGCGCAAATAAATATCCGCCATTATCAATATAGATGAGACCTATGAGTCTTCCTCTTCGCAACCGCTTTCCCTGGAACCTGGACTGGAACCTGCTGCGCACTTTCATGGTGGTCGTGGAACAGCGCGGCATCTCGAAGGCCGCGACCCATCTGGGCCTGAAACAGCCCACCGTCTCGGCCGCGCTCAAGCGGCTGGAACTGACGGTCGGCAAGACATTGGTCATTCGCAAACCGAACGAATTCTCGATCACGCGGGCGGGGCAGATCCTCTATACCGAATGCGCGACCATCTTCGGGACCGTGTCGCAGATCCCCGCCATCCTGGACGAGGGCAATGCCGACGACCTGCGCGGGCACCTGTCGATCGCGATCACCAGTTCGGTCATCTCGGAACATTTCGACGATTTCCTGAACCGGTTTTCCATCGCGCATCCCAAGGTCACCTATTCCTTCACCGTCTATGAAAGCGACGAGGTCGAGAAGATGGTGGCGCTCAACCGGTCGAGTTTCGGGATCTGCCTGTTGTCACGCATTCCGAAAAACCTTGATACGATGGTGCTTTACAACGAATTCTTCGGGCTGTTCTGCGGCGCCCGGCACCGCCTGTTCAACGCCGAGGACATCGCCATCGAGGATCTGGAGGGCGAGCCCTTCGTGGCCTTCCAGACCGAGGCAGAAGGCGGGCCGCTGGAATCCATCTCGACCCTGCGGGCAAGCCTCAACCTGTCGCGCAACTGGCGCGGCGTGTCATCCAGCCTCAACGAGATCCGGCGTCTGATCATGGCCGATATCGGGATCGGGGCCCTGCCCCTGCACGTGGCCCAGAGGGACGTGGAGGCCGGTCACATCCGGCAGCTTCCCCCCTATACCGACCTGCCCCGGATCAGCATCTACCTCGTCAGCAACCCCGCGCGCCGCCATTCGGAAGCCGAATCCACCTTCCTGTCGGCCATCGAGGCGGAATTGTCGACCATCGGCATCGCCGAACGCACCTATGGCAACGAACGGCTTTGACGGCGGGCCGGCCGTCAGAGGCCGGACAGCCGGATCGCGTAGCGTGTGGTGAACCGCGCGCCCGGATCCAGCGCAAGTTGCGTGGGAATGCCGGCCCGCGCAAAGGGCGATCCCGCATTCGCGGAGACCTCCACCCCGAGGTCAAAGGCTGAACGGACCGGCTCGATCCCGATTGCCTGAAAGCGTCCGCACCACGGATAGGCCTGTCTGCCCCGGCCTGAAAACCAGATCAGGCATTGGGAAAAGACGTTGATATCCCATTCAAGATCAATGGCATACCGTTCATCCGGGAAGGCCAGCCGCACTGCCCCGTCGCCCAGCTCCACCGACAAGAGCTCTTCCGTCGGCACCCCGAGCGGGAGGGTCGAGAAATCGACCCGTCCGCCATCGCGGGTCGCGAGCGCGGCCAGCGACCCGGCCCATTGATCGGGCAGGAGGATGGAGCTGTCCTCGACCGGCATCGGAAAGGTCCGCACACCCCTCAGCGAGGGGATCTCGAGGCGGGCTGCACCGGGATTGCCCGGCAGGTCGAAGATCGGATGCACCCCGACGGGGATCGACACCCTGCGCGCGGCCTCGATCGCAAGGTCGATGGTCAGCCCGGCGCCGTCCGCCGCGGCGATCCGGCGTTCGACCCGGCGGACGGGGTGATCGGCGGGATAGTCGATCGCGACCGTGATCTCGCCCTCGGCCTCGTCGACCAGATGCCAGTCGTGATTGGCACTGTAGCCGTGAAGGAACGCATCCACCGGGGCGGCCCCCGTCTCGACGCCTTGGGTCCAACGGGGTGGCAGGTCGGGGCGGGCCTCGGGCGCACCGAAGGGGATGCAGGGAAACTCGCCGCGCAGCGACCGTATGATCGGCGGCAGCGGGTCGAGCCTGTCCTTCGGGTCACCCGACCAGGGCGCGACGGCAAGGGGCTGGATCTCGCGCCCGTCGGGCAGGGTGAACCAGACCGGCCCGAGCATCCCGCCCGGCGCGGCGATCTCGCCCCGGATCGCGCCCCAGTCGAAGGACCAGCCCGCCGGTTTCAGATCGTGATCCCGCCATCGACATTGATGGCCTGTCCGGTCACGAAGGCCCCGTCATCGGACACGAGAAAGGCGCACAGGCCCGCGATCTCCTCGGGTGTGCCGAACCGGCCGGATGGCTGCCGGTCGATGAAGAACGACAGGGCGGCGTCCCGGCTTCCCATGGTTTGCGACAGGGCGTCGATCCGGTCCTGCAGGCTGGGGCTGTCCACGGTGCCCGGACAGATCGCGTTGCATCTGATCCCGTCGGACAGGTAATCGGACGCCACCGCCTTGGTCAGACCGAGGACGCCGCCCTTTGCCGCGCCATAGGCGGCGCGTTTCGGGAACCCCTTGATCGAACTTGCGACCGACCCGATGGTGACGATGCTGCCGCCATTTGCCTTCATCTTCGGGATCCCCGCGCGCAGCACGAAATAGGCGCTGTCGAGCGTGATCGCGCAGGACCGGCGCCAATCCTCGGGCGAACATCCCTCGATCGTGCCCTGATGAACGTAGCCCACTGCATGAACGAGAATGTCGATCCTCCCGAACCCCTCGAAATAGCGGGCCACCGCCGCGTCGTCGGTGGCATCCAGACCCGCGCACGAGGCGACATCGAGCCCCGCCAGAAGGTCGGGGTTCAGGTCAGAGGCGTGAACCTCGGCCCCTTCGGCGGCCAGCCGTTCGGCGATGGCCCGGCCGATCCCCTGCCCCGCGGCGGTCACGATGGCGGTGCGTCCGCCCAGACGTTGTGTCAGATTCATCCTGCATCCCTTCCTTCACGGATTGCCCCGCGCGGACCGCGCGGCAGCCTTGCCCCACCAGGTGGCAGCCAGAGGTTGACCCCCGACAAACGACCCCCGGCCCAGCGCATCCTCGATGCGCAGGCATTCGTTCCATTTCGCCATGCGTTCGGACCGGGTGAAGGAGCCGACCTTCAATTGCCCGCAGCCAAGCCCCGTCGCGATATGGCTGATCGCGACATCCTCGGTCTCGCCCGACCGGGCGGAGACGACGCTGCGATATCCGGCCCTGTCGGCGGCCCGGCTGGCGGCGATGGCCTCGGTCACGGTGCCGGCCTGATTGACCTTGATCAGAACCGCGTTGCAGGCGCCATCGGCCGCAGCCTCCTCGACCAGCGCGGCATTGGTGACAAGGTAGTCATCCCCGATCACCTGCACCCGATCCCCGAAACGGCGGGTGAATTCGGCCATTCCGCGGGGATCGTCCTCGCCGACCGGGTCTTCGATCGAGGCGATCGGATAGCTGTCGATCCAGCGGCCCAGCAGATCGATCAGCGCCCCGGTGTCAAGGTCGCGGTCCTCGAGGGCAAGCCTGTAACGCCCGTCACGGCCGAATTCCGACGCCGCCACGTCAAGCGAGATGACAACCCGTTCGCCGGGCTTTTCGCCGGCCTTCTCGATGGCGCGGGTCAGGGTGTCGAGCGCCTCTTCGTTGCTGGCGAAGACGGGCCACCAGCCCCCCTCATCGGCCACCCCCGCGAGCGTGCCGCGCTGTTTCATGATGTCGCCCGCGGCGAAATAGATTTCGGAGGTCACTTCCATCACCTCGTCGAAATCGGCCGCCCCCGGCACCATGATCATGAAATCCTGGATGTCGACCCGCCGCCCCGCATGGGCACCGCCGCCGAAAATCTGGATCTCGGGCAAGGGGATCGCGGGCTGGCGGTCATACAGCTCGGCGACATGGCGCCAGAGCGGTCTGCCGGCCGCCGCTGCCGCCGCATGCAGCACCGCAAGCGAGGTCGCCACCGTCGCATTGCCGCCCAGTTCCGCCTTCAGCGCCGAAGGATCGAGCGCGGTGATCACCCCGTCCACCGCGTCCTGATCCGATGCGTCGCGCCCGATCAGCGCGGGGCCGATCCGCTCGCGCACCGAGGCCAGCGCCGACCTCACATCCATCCCCCGCAGGCGCGGGCCACCATCGCGCAGGTCCAGCGCCTCGCGCGTGCCACGTGAGGCCCCCGCCGGCGCGATGCCGCGCCCTCGGTGGCCGCCTTCCAGGCAGACCTCGACCTCGACCGTCGGGCGGCCGCGCGAATCCCAGATCCTGCGGGCCTGAACGGCGCTAATCCTCGTCATGGGCGATATCCTCGAATTGGGTTGCGATGCGGCCGATCGCGTCCCCGACCGTTGCCGGGGCCTGCCGGATCAGGGCCCGCGCGGTCCGGCGGACATGCGCGGCGGTCCGGGGTGCAAGGTATTCGACGGGCGACTTGCCGTCGACCCGGGCGAGCATCAGCATCGGCAAAAGGCGCGCCACCCGCCCCTCGAGGGCATCGGCCTCCTCCCAGTCGACGCGCCCGCGATAGGCGCGCCAGAACTCCAGCGCCTCGTCCATAAGTTCGCCGCGAAGGGCCGGCAAGTGGCCCGCCTTCAGGATCAGGTGGTTCATGCAGAAGGCCACGTCGAAACAGGCATCCCCCATCGTTGCGCATTCCGCATCCAGAAGCACCGGCTGCCCGCCCCGGACAAGGATGTTCTTGGGGCTGACATCCCCATGAACCAGCACCCGGTCGGCGGCGCGCAGCCGGTCGGCCATGGCATTGAGCGGCGTGGCAAGATCGCCGTTTCGGGTCGCGGTGAAGCGCAGATAGGGGTCAAGGCGCAGGGCCTCGAAATCGTCGCGATTGCGAAAGGCGTCCCGGTCAAAGCCCGCCCCGGCCGAATGGGCATGGATCCGGCCCAGAAGATCGGCGACCCGCCGGGCCTCGCCCCGCGGCGGCGTTCCGGCCAGAAGCGCCGCCTTCCACAGATGGACATCGTTGCCTTCGAGATATTCCATCGCAAATCCATGCAGCCTGTCCGAGCGGCCGAAAAGGCGCGGCGCGACATCGGGCGCCACATGGGCGGCGACCTGCAACCAGGCATATTCGGCGGCGTTGCGATGGACCGGCGCCCGCCAGTCCTGCGCGACCTTCAGCTTGGGCAGGGCGAACTTGACGCAATAGACCGCATCTCCGAGCGTGACCTTCGCGATATCGGAGGCCACCCCTCCGGTCAGCGGCAGGATCTCGCGAATGTCGCCCGGTCGTGCCAGCCCCAGTTCGGCCAGCAGGGCCCGGCACCGGGCCTCGAGCGTCTGATCCTCACCGTTCATGGACGGAACCGGTTTTCCGGGTGGCCCGTGATCCCGGTCTCGACGGCGAAAATGGCCCCGTCCTCCCCGGTCGGGTCATCGAGGCCGAACCGGGCCGAGGTCACGATCAGCGCCGTCCAGAGGCAGCCTTCGGCGTCGATGCACGACCCGTCGGGCCCGCCCGAGACATGGACAGGGTGGTTGGAAATCTCGCCGGTGGCGGCGTCATGGTCCCAGACCCAGATCGTGTTGCGCAGGCTGTCGCCCAGGATGCGGATCATCGCCGAGCCACCGCGCCACGGGTGTCGGGCGTCTCGAAATATTCGGGGAACTTGCCGCGCGCCTCGTCGATATGATCGAAGATGCGCCGCAGATGGATCACCATGCGCGTCTCGGCGGCCTCGACATCACCCGCCTCGATGGCCTCGACGATGTCGCAATGCTGGGCGACGACGGTGTTCAGATCCTCAACGTTTTCGACCATGAGATGGCGAAACCTGTCCATATGCTCCTTCACCCGCAGGATCTCGGGCAGAACGCTGGGCTGGCGCGCATGTTCGGCGATCAGCCCGTGAAAGGCCTCGTCCGCCGCGTAGAAACCCTTTGGGTCCTCGAAGGTGACATAGGTCCGTTGCAGGGTGATCTGCTTGCGCAATTCCTGTGTCAGCGCCGCAAGATCGCCCAGCCGCATCGCGCGGCGCAGAAGCGCCAGTTCCAGCGCCTCGCGCATGAATTGCGACCGGTCGAGATCTTCCTCCCTCAGCGGCGCGACCTGGCTTCCGCGTTGCGGCACCACGTCGACCAGCCCGGCCTCGGCCAGTTTCGCCAGCGCCTCGCGGGCGGGGGTTCGGCTGACGCCCAGCATCTCGGAGACCGAGGCTTCGGACAGGGCCTGGTACGGCTTCAGCTCGAAGGTCAGGATCATGTGATGGAGCGTATTGTAGACCTGCCGCGTCAGGGGCAGCGAACGTTCGTTGCGGGGTTGCATGTGCAAGGCCATGGGAGGGTTCAAATCTCGCTTCTCAATTCTGACTGACCTGACTGCCCTTCATAAAGTGCTTTCGCGGCAGAAAGAACAACAGGATACTCGGAAGGCTGGCCAGAAGCGCCGCGGTCAGCACGATATTGGGCCCACTTGACGAGTAACTGCCCTGAAAGACCAGAAGCGCGTTCATGATCGACCGGGTTTCCAGCCGGTTTCCCAGCACGGTCGAGAACAGCATGTCATTCCGGATCCAGGTGAACTGCAACAGGGAACACCGCAAGCGCGAGGCTGCGTTGCCCGGGATAGCTGGCCCCCATGACCCAGAGCAGGTCAAAGACGGTAAAGCCCGCGAGACCCGACAGGATCGTCACCATCACAAGGGTCGGCGACAGCAGAAGCAGGGTGATGTGGCGAAAGATCTGCCACGGGCTCGCCCCGTCGATATGCGCAGCCTCGATCGGGTCTTTCGGGATCGCGGCCAGTCCGGGCAAAAGCAGGACCATGACCAGACCGACCGTCTGCCACACGAAGGTCGCGATGATCGCGGGCGTCACCGTCGCGTCGCTTAAGGCATCGAGCGGGGTGGCCTGCTGGTCGATCCCGGCCGGGGCCACCTTGGCCAGCTTCAGCGAAAAGACCAGATTCTCGCGCACTGACAGATGCGGGTAAAGCGCATAGGTCTGAAAGACCGTCGCCACGCCCCGGTCGCGGGAGGGCATATCATTGGCCGTCTTGCCGCCGATCACCAGATCGCCATGCGAGATGCTTTCCAGCCCCGCGATCATCCGCAGGGTCGTCGATTTGCCGCAGCCCGAGGGCCCCACCAGCACGACAAAGGCGCCGTCGGGGATATCGAGGTCGATGCCCCGGACCGCCAGTTGCCGCCCCTAGACCTTGACCGGCTCCCTGACGCCGACCTCGGCCATCAGAAGACCCCCGACACGGCCTTGACTGCCGGGTCGGCATAGTTCTTCTCGGGCCAGATCGAATACCAGCCGGGGCGCCCCGGATCGCGGTCATAGGTATAGCCGCCGGTTTCACGGAAATGCTCGGCATATCGGGCAAGCTTCTCGCGGCTGACCTCGACCCCGAGACCCGGCCCGGTGGGCACGTCGATCGCGCCCGCGACATAGGGCAGCTTGCCGCCCGCGAGGATGTCGTCGGTCAGGTGGTGATAATGCGCATCGGCGGCGAAGTTCAGGTTGGGCAGGACCGCCCCCAGATGCAGCATGGAGGCCAGCTGGATCCCCAGTTCCCCCGACGAATGGACCGCCGCCGACCGCTGGAACGTCTCGAGAACGTGGCCCGCCTTGACCGATTGGCGCAAGCCGCCCCAGAACGTCGTGTCCAGAAGGATCACGTCGACCATGTCCTGCCGGATGCATTGGGCAAGCTGTTCGAAATTGACCACGACCATGTTGGTGGCCGTGGGGATCGGCTGGCTGTCACGGACCCGCCGCATGCCGTCGAGGCCCCATGTCGGATCCTCGAGATAGTCGTTGTTGAGGTGCGAAATGGCCCGGCCCACGCGCACCGCCTCCTCGACCGACCAGACCCCGTTGGGATCGAGCCGGACGCGGTCCTGCGGAAAGGCGTCGGCCAGCGCGGTGAAGACCTCGACATCGTGGTCGGGCGCGAAATGCCCGCCCTTGAGCTTGTGGACCCGGAAACCGTAGCGCTCCTTCAGGGCGCGCGCATGGGCGACGATCTCGTCGGGCATGGTCTCGCCGCCCAGACCCTTCGCCTCGTAGCGGTAGAACAGGTAGGTCGCGAATTCGACGCGCTCGCGGATCGCACCACCCAGGAGCGCATGGGCCGGCACACCGAGCCGTTTGCCCGCGAGATCGAGGCAGGCCATCTCGAGCGCCGCATGGATCTGCATCCGGTTGTTGTAGAGCGAGGCTGTCGGATTCATGATCTTCCAGCGAAGCTGCTCGAGGTTCAGCGGATCATGCCCGACAAGGTAGGGCTTCATCGACAGGACGGCCTGCTCGGCGGATTCGCCGCCGCCCCCCATCTCGCCCCAGCCCGACAGGCCGTCATCGCCGACCAGTTCGACGATCGTGCGGATGAACCGCCCCCAATGAGCCCCCGCCGAATGCCGCAGCGGCGCCTCGAGCGGAACCGCGACCGTGGTGACCCTGATATCCGCGATTGTCATGTTGCCTGCCCCTTCATTTCGGAGAACCGCCAAGCCGCGCCATCAGCCCGCCATCGACCCGGATCGTCTCGCCGGTGATGAAGGACGCCGCGTCCGACAGCAGAAAGGCCACCAGTTCGGCGACTTCGCGCGCCTCGGCCGGGCGGCCCAGCGGATGCATGGCGTTGATTTCGTCCCAGACGGCCGCCGGGTCATCGGACAGGCCCACCGACCAGTCCAGCATCGGCGTCTTCACCGATCCCGGCGCGACCGCGTTCGACCGCACGCCTTGCGCCGCGAAATCCACCGCGATGGATTTGGCAAGACCGATCAGACCGTGCTTGGACGTGGTATAGGCCGCGACATTGGCCTGCGTCGCCAGCCCCTGAACCGAGGCCATGAACACGCAGGCCCCCCGGTTCTGCGCAAGTTGCGGCAAGAGAGCCTGCGCCATCAGGAAGGCTCCGCGCAGGTTGACGCCCATCACCTCGTCCCACAGCGCGACCGAGCTGTCGGCCGCCGAACCGTAGCGCTGGATCCCCGCATTGTGCGACAGGCCGGTTGCACCGCCCAGATCGGCCGCCGCGGCCGCGGTCCGGGCCGCCGTCTCCTCCTCCGCGACAGAGCCCGCGATCGGGACTGTCCGGCTGGCGAGGCTCTCGGACAAAGCCGCAAGCGCGGGTTCGTCGGTATCCACGAGGATCAGGGGCACGTTCCCGCCGTCAAGCCGTCGGGCGACGGCTTCGCCGATCCCCTTCGCGGCTCCGGTGATGACGATTGCCATGCAGATTTCCCCCCCCTTGGTCTTTCCCCTGGGGCGATTTCTACCAAACTACCATGGTAATATACAACACGCTGTTCCAACAGCCTGCCACCCGCCCGGCCCTGGGTCGCAGGCGGGTGGTTCGGGAGACCGGAACAGGCAACGTCAATGTGCGGGGTTGAGCCTTGGGTGGGTTTCCTCGCCGAGCCAGAACAGGATGGCGCCGGAGACGAACATCGAGATGGCGACGAACCAGAAGGCGGCCTCTGCCGCGCCCGTCAGGCTGGCGGCCAGCCCTAGGCCGAGCGCGCCGATGGCGTAGCCGAGGTCGCGCCAAAAGCGATAGATGCCGATGGCCGAGCCGCGCCAGGCGGGCGGCGTGATGTCGGCGACCGCCGCCGAAAGGTTCGGATAGAGCAGCGCCATGCCAAAGCCCGCCACGCCCGCCGAGATCGACCACCAGACAGCCCCCGTGCCCATGACCACCATCGCCACGCCCGCGCCCGAGATCCACATGCCCAGCACGTTGGGCCAGAACCGCCCCACATGGTCCGACAGCCGCCCGGTGAACAGCTGCGAGCCGCCCCAAACGAAGCCGTAGGTGCCGACGATCCAGCCGACCTCCGTCAGGGTCGCGCCCTGGCCCACGAGGAAGACCGGGAACAGCGCCCAGACCAGCGCATCGACGAACTTCTCGACCAGCCCCGCCTGGGAGATCGCGAAGAGGCGGCGGTCGCGCCAGCTCATCAGCGCGAAGACCTCGCCCGTGGTAGGATGCTCGGACACGCCCTGCGGGTAGCGCGGTAGCGATTTCGGGGGTGCCGCCTTGTGCGCGGCGGTCTCCGCCTTCGCCCATGGCAGCGTGTCCTTCACCCAGACGACGGTGAGCAGCAGCGCCAGCAGGACCACGGCCATGCCGAAGACGAGCAAGCCGACCCGTGCCCCCAGCCATTCGGCGGCATAGGCGGTCAGGATGCCTGCGATCGCGACGCCGACATAGCCGGAGAACTCGTTCAGCCCCATGGTGAGCCCACGTTCTTCGGCCTTGGTGATGTCGAGTTTTGCCGTCTGCGTCATCGACCAGCAGAGGCCCTGGTTGACGCCCAGAAGCACGGTCGCCGCGACGATCCAGTTCCAGTCGGGGGCGTACCAGATCATCACCGGGATCGGCAGTGCTGCGACCCAGCCCCAGAACAGCACGCGCTTGCGTCCGATCCGCTCGGACCAGCGCCCGGCGACGAAGTTCATCACCGCCTTCACCGCGCCGAAGGCCACCACGAAGGAGGCGAGCAGCAGGAAGGAGCCGCGCTCCAGCCCGAACTCGCTCTCTGCCAGTGCCGGGACCACCGTGCGCGTCATGCCGATGGCGAAACCCACCAGCATCACCTGGATCAGCTGATGCGCGACCTGAACCCGGTTTTCCCGGAGGCCGCGCGTGAACCCGCTTGTGGTCATTCGGCGGGCTCCTTTGTGGTGTTCCGGGGATCGAGCGCATGACCCGATGCCGGGCCGCGGACGGGCTGGATCAACATCCGGTGCAGCCACAGGTCGCGGCGCGTGCGGAATTGCTCGATCCCGATCTCCATCCCCTGATGCCCCTTGGCGGGTTGGGCGATGTAGGTGCCCAGCAGCCGATCCCACCACGGCAGGTTGAAGCCATAGTTCGAATTCGTCTCGCGCGGGTCGGTGGAGTGGTGGACGCGGTGCATGTCAGGTGTAACGACGAACAGGCGCAGCACGCGGTCGACGGGGCGCGGCAGGTCGATATTGGCGTGGTTGAAGAGTGCCGTCGCATTCAGCAGCACCTCGAACAACAGCACCGCGACGGCAGGCGGGCCAAGGGCCGCGACGACGGCCAGCTTGACCCCCATCGAGATCAGGATCTCCACCGGGTGGAAGCGCAGCCCCGTCGTCGCGTCGAAGTCGAGGTCGGCGTGGTGCATCCGGTGCAGGCGCCAGAGGCCCGGCACCGCGTGGAACATCACGTGCTGGAGGTAGATCGCGAGATCCAGCAGCAGCATCGAGGCGACGACCGCGACCCAGAACGGCGCGTCGATGTTGTTGAACAGACCCCAGCCACGGTCCTCGGCCATCACCGCGAGCCCCACCGCGAGGATGGGGAAACTCAGCCGCAGGATGATCGTGTCGACCACGACAAGGCCCAGATTGTTGGTCCAGCGGATCACCCGCGGAATCTCGCGCCTGCGCCGGGGGGCTGCCACTTCCCACAGTGCCATGGCCGCCAGCACGCCGAGAAAGAACGCGAGGCGGATCGTCGGTTCGGCGGCAAGGAGCGTTTCGGACATGGGACACCTTCGGGGTTGCGGGAGGCGGTGTTTCTACTATTATTCAATCATTCGCTTGAATGACATATGCCCGGAGCCGACCCGTGTCAATCGCACCCAAGACCGCCCTGCTGGAAGAATATGCCCTCGTCGCGCGCGCCCTGTCAGCGCCCGCCCGGCTGATGATCCTCGAACAACTGGCGCAAGGGGAACGCGGGGTCGAGGCGCTGGCCGACAAGACGGGCCTGACCATCGCCAACTGCTCGCAGCACCTGCAGCAGTTGCGTCGTGCGGCGTTGGTCACCAGCCGCCGCGAGGGCAAGGCGGTCATCTACCGGCTGAGCGATGCGCGGACGCTGGAGTTGATGGACCTCGTGCGCATCGTCGCCGAGCGGAACCTTGCGCAGGTCGACCGCATCCTGCGCGGTCTGTCCGACGGGCAGGACGCCCCCGAACCAGTCAGCCGCGACGACCTTGCCGCGCGACTGGCCGAAGGATCCGTGACCGTTCTGGATATGCGCCCCGCGGATGAATACGCCACCGCCCATATCCCCGGCGCGCAGAACGCGACGCTGGCGGAACTGGCGCGGATCCTCCCCACGCTCGACCCCGACACCGAGATCGTCGCCTATTGCCGCGGCCCCTATTGTATCTACGCCCACCAGGCCGTCGCCGCCCTGCGCAAACACGGCCTCAACGCACGGAGGATGGAGGGCGGCCTGCCGGAATGGCGACAAGACGGCCGGCAGGTCGCCCGTGTCGGCTGAGATCAGGCCGGTTCTGCCGCGACCGGGACCATCCCGTCGATCCATGCGGCAAGGGCCGCAGGCTCGGGCGGCAGCCGGACGGCCAGCCCGTCGGAAAAGGTCTCGAAGGCCGCGTGGTTGAGCGCGTTGAGACCGATCAGGACCGGCACCTCCATGGCCAGCGCCTCGGCGATCACGTCGCGAAAGCCCCGCCCCTCGGCCTCGTGCTTGCCGAACTTGTTGATGATCATGAGATCCGCCCCCGCCGCAAGCCGGGTCGCGACCAGCGCCACCGCCGTCTCGAGCCCGCCCAGATCAAGCCGGCAGCCCCGGGATTGCGGACCGAGATCCTGGCTGATGCGCAGGACCGGACCGTCGGGCAACACCCGCACATCCATATCGCAGGGGCCGTCGCCGTCCCGCTCGGTGTTGATCTGGACGGTGCCGCAGCAGCGCAGGCCGCGCGCGGCAAGGTCTTTCGCCAACCCTTCGAGGATCAGGTCCGTATCGCCGCGACCGGGCGCCATGACATAGGCAAGGTTCATCTGCGGTCTCCGCTCATCTGTCAGAAGGAAAGGAATTCGACGAGCGCGCCTTGCGGCAGCGCCTCGGCTTCGGCGGGCAGAAGGATCAGCCCGTCGGCAGAAGGAAGGCTGCCGACCCGACCCGAATGGGTGGCATACTGGAATTGCACGACCTCGCGCCCTGCGGCGTCGAACCCCACCAGCGTCGCGGGCCTGAATTCACATCGCCCCGGCTTGCGGCGGACAGGCGCCGAGGTCACGACATGGCGGCGCGCGGGCCCCCGCGACGTCTCGCCCGAAAGCGCCCGGATCAGCGCCAGACCGAAGACCTGCCACGTCACGAAAGCCGAAAGCGGGTTGCCCGGCAGGCCAAGCCAGACCGCGCCGCCCATGCGCCCGAAGGAGACCGGCTTGCCCGGCTTGATCGCCACGCCGCTGAACAGCGTCTCGCCGCCGAGCGCGGCGAGGGCCGGCTTGACGTGATCCTCCTCGCCGACCGAGATGCCGCCGGTCGTGACGACCAGATCGGCCCGGGCGGCCATGTCGCGCATCCGCTGCGCAAGGCCCGCCCGGTTGTCGCCCCCCCGGGCGATGGCGATGATCTCCACCCCCGCCGCGCGCAGGGACGCGGCCATCATCGGGGTGTTGACGTCCCAGATCTGCGCGGTTCCGCGCGCCTCGCCGGCCCGGCGCACCTCGTCCCCCGTCACCAGAAGTGCGGCGCGCAGCCGCGGGCGGACCCGGACACGCCCGGCGCCCGCCGCGGCACAGGCCGCGATCTGCCTCGGGCCAAGTCTCGCGCCCGCGCCAAGGACATGCGCGCCGATGGCCATGTCGGACCCGGCCCGGCGGATGTTCAGGCCGGGTTCGGGCCGGCGGTGAAGACGGATGACATCGCCCTCGCGTGTGACCTCCTCCTGCATCACGACGGCATCCGCACCCCGCGGGACCGGCGCCCCGGTAAAGATACGTGCCGCGGAGGCGCCCGCGAGCGGCCCGGCTTCCTGCCCGGCCGGCAGGCGCGCATCCACCCTGATGCGCCATGGCCCCTCCCCGGTCAGGTCACGGGTCGCGACGGCATAGCCATCCATCGCGGCATTGTCGAAGGAGGGCGCCATCGACCGGGACCGGACGGGCCGGGCAAGGATCCGGCCCGATGCCTGCTCGAGAGGGACAGTCTCGGCCTCGCGGCGCGGCACGGCATGGGTCGCGATGCGGGCCAGCGCCGCATCGAGGCTGATGAGCGATCCGCCCATGTCGCGCCCGTCACAGCCGCAGCCGGGTGATGCGATGGCCTGATGAATGGTCATTGTGTCGTCTCCTGTCTGGCCCCGCCGGTCTGGAAATGTCCGGGGCCGATGCTGCAATCGAGATCCCTCAGCAGGCCGTCCTTCAGCCCGTAGATCAGGCCATGGACCCGAACCTCGGCCCCCCGGCGCCAGGCCCGTTGCAGGATCGGCGTCTCGCAGACGCGGCGGACGCCCTCGACCACGTTCAGTTCGGCCAGCCGGTCGCGCTGCGCCTCGATGTCGGGTTCGCGTGCCAGATCGACGGCATAGGCCCGCGCAAGACGGCGGATCGGCTCGAGCCAGTGATCGGCCAGACCGTGCGGCAGATCCTCGGTCGCCGCCCGGACCCCGCCGCATCCGTAATGGCCGCAGACGATGATCTCGCGCACCGACAGCGCCTCGACCGCGAATTCCAGCGCCGACAACAGGTTCAGGTCGGAGGAATGGATGACATTGGCCACATTGCGATGAACGACGACCTCGCCCGGATCGAGACCGGCGACCACATTGGCGGGAACCCGGCTGTCCGAACAGCCGATCCAGAAGAATTCGGGCGCCTGAAGGGCCGCAAGGCGGGTGAAATAGTCGGGCTCCTGCGCCTGCCGGCCGGCAGACCAGTCCCTGTTGCGGGCCAGAAGATCACTCAGCATCGGGGCCCTCCGTCAACGGAGGAAGTCCGCGCCGCGACCGCATCCGCGCAGACAGCATCCGCAGGTCGCCCGCTGTCAGCCGGGCGCGGGCGATGGGCAACAGGATCGCGTTTTCCGCCACGAGGTGCCGGCGGACATGGTTTCCGAAGCGGATCAGAAGATCCCGGTCCCCGCCAGAAAGGTCCGATCCCCTGTCAAGGCACCGGGCAAGCACCCTGCGCATCCGGGGCAGCAGACGCATCGCGAGGGCCTGGTCGGCGCTGATCCGGCCGATCGCGCCGTCGATCGAATCCTCGGCCGTGCAGCGCTGCATCAACAGCGGGAACAGATCCTCGGCCTCGTCACGCAGATGCACGTTCAACTCCTCGTTCAGGAACCGCAGGACCGTCATCGCGGCCCACCGGTCAAGGGAGGCGGCATTGGCCAGACCGTCGATGATCGCGCAAATCTGGCGTTCGCGCAGGTGGTCCTCGCTGATGAAGTCCAGCGGACGGGCCAGCAGGCTTGGGCTGGTCGGGGCATCTCCGCTGCCGCCCCGCGCCGGGTCCGGTCGTGCCATGTCGCCCCCTTTCGCCCCGGTCAGATCGGGGCAAGGCTGGCGCCGGTGATCCGCGCCTGACTGGCCAGCCCCTCCACGAAATCGCGCGAGGCGCGCGCCCATGCGGCCTTTTCCAGCGCCTGCGCGATCTTCGGGCGCACGGTGTCATAGGGCAGCACCTGCGACGGCGCGGTCGCGTTCAGCCGGATGATGTGCCAGCCATGCCGCGACAGGACGGGCGCTGCGCTGATCCCGCCCTCGGGCAAGGCCCGCAACGCGGCCTCGAACTCGGGCACCGTGTCGCCGGGGCCATGCTGGCCCAGATGCCCGCCCGATGCCTTGGAGCCGCAATCGCTGTCGCGGGCTGCGGCGGCAAAGCCCTTCGCATCCCCGTCCAGCCGCGCCAGCAGGGCATTGGCCCTCGCCTCGGCCACGGCACGCCCTGCCTCGTCACGCGGGTCGCAGGCGCACAGGATGTGCGAGACATCCCAGAGCGGAGCCGAGCGGTAGCGGTCGGGGTCGCGGGCCCATTCGGCGCGCACCGCGTCTTCGGTGACAGGCGCGATACTCAGCGCCTCGTCCAGAAGGGCCCGGATCAGGGCCTCCTCCCCGGTCTCGAACCGGCTGGGGGCCAGTTCCATCGGGTCGGGTTCAAGCCCGCGCGCCCGTGCCTCCTGCAACAGGAGCGCCCGGATCGCCAGCGCCTGCGCCGCCTTGCGCCAGGCGATGCCGGGCTTGTCCGCATGCGCGCTTTGATTCTGGGCCTCGGCGGCGATACTGGCCTGCGGGATGGTTTCGTCGTTCACGACGACATCGGGAAAAAGGGCCACGTTCATGGTGCTTACTCCGCCGGTGTGGGGGCCTTGGGCCCGGTCTTGCCCTGCCGGGCGTCATGGGCGCGCCTGCGCTCGGCCAGCGGGCGGCGGCGGCGCGACCGCACGATCTGGTATCCGGGCCGCGTCAGAAGATAGCGGAACGGCGCCGCGAAGCCCGACCAGATGTGCACGAGCCGGGTGAAGGGAAAGATCATCGTGATGATCAGCCCCAGGAAGATGTGCAGCTTGTAGAGCCAGTGCACGTCCACCACCGTGACCCATGCGTTGATGTTCCAGCTCACCACGCTTTGCGACCAGGTCATGAAGCGGACCATTTCCGACCCGTCCATGTGTTGCAGCGTCTGCGTGATCGTCAGAAGGCCGATGGTCAGCTGCAACCAGATCAGGACAAGGATCAGGATGTCCCCAAAGCTGGAATTCAGGCGGATGCGCGGGTCGACCAGTCGGCGGTGCAGCAGCATCGACGCGCCGATCAGCGCGGCGAGACCCGCCGGCCCGCCGATCAGGACCGCCATCCATTGCTTGTGCCCGTAAGGGATGGCCAGCGCATCCAGAACCCCGACCGGCGTGAACAGCCCGACAAGGTGGCCAAAGAACACGGTCAGGATGCCGACGTGAAACAGGATCGACCCCCAGATCAGCTGTTTGCGGCGCAACAGCTGGCTGGACGAGCTTTTCCAGGTGAAGGGGTCGCGTTCATACCGGGCGATCGAGCCCACGATGAACACCGTCAATGCGACATAGGGCATGACCCCGAAGATGACGAAGTTGATGTCGAAACCGCCGAACATGTCATGCGCTCCTGTCGAGGTTGGTGGCGGCCCCGTCGAAGGCGGGCCTGTCCATGCGTGTGAGAATATCGCGGACCAGCGGGCAGCCGGCATTGGGATCGGGCCCAAAGGTGACCTCGGTCTCCTCCCAGACCGCGTCCAGCGCGGCGAGGTCGGTCGGGTCGTCATCCGGCTGCGACAGCATGCCTGCCACGGCCTCGGCATCGGCTTCTGTGGCGGCCAGCCGGGTCAGGGCGGCAAAGGCGGCCGCATAGGCGCTGTCGCGCCGGCCAAGCCGGGTGGCCAGCGCATCGAGGATATGCGCCGCATCGGCCAGGATGTCGCGCGCCTCGGCCGCCGGGCGCGTGGCGAGGAATTCCAGCAGGACCGGCAGGTGATCGGGGAGTTCGGTTGTGGCGGGCTCGAACCCGCCCTCCCGGTAGGTCTCGATCAGGCTGACCATCGCGCCGCCCCTGTCCCGGCTTTCGCCGTGAACATGTTCGAACAGGTTCAGCGACAGCGTGCGCGACCGGTCGAACAGCATCACGTAGCTTTCCTGAAGGTCGTAGAGATCCCCCTGCCCCAGCGTCGCGGCCAGCCCTTGCAGCCCGGCCCGCGTGGGGGCGTCGATGCGCGGATCGGCGCCGAGGACGGCCCCGATATCGGGCATCGCCTCCTGAAGCTCGGCCGAGGGGTAGCTCAGGATCAGCGACAGCGCCTTGAATGTGCGGTCGATCATCAGAATGACTCCAGTGGAAGGGCGAAGGATTTCTTCTTGCCGCCGAACAGGCTGGTCTTGCCGGTCTCGCCGGAGGAACAGCCATTGCCGTCGGTAAAGCCGCAGCCGCCGCGGATTTCGGCGCCGTCCTCGTGCTGTTCGCGGTGGGCGGTGGGGATCGCGAAACGGTCCTCGTAATCGGCGATGGCCATGATCTTGTACATGTCCTCGATCATCCGGCCCGACAGGCCGACGTGGGCGGCCAGCCCCTCGTCGCGCACGCCGTCCACGCTGAGCGCCCGCATGTAGAGCCGCATGGCCGACATGCGTTCGAGCGCGTCGACGATGGGTTCCTCGTCCCCCGCCGTGAGCATGTTGGCCAGATATTGCACCGGGATGCGCAAGCTGCGCACATCGGGCATCTGGTCGCTCATCGCGATCTGCCCCGCCTCGGCTGCGTTCTGGATGGGCGAAAGCGGCGGGATATACCACACCATCGGCAGGGTGCGGTATTCGGGATGAAGCGGGAAGGCGACCTTCCAGTCCATCGCCATCTTCCAGACCGGGCTGACCTTGGCGGCCTCGACCCAGTCTTCTGGCACACCGTCGCGCAGGGCCGCGGCGATCACCTCGGGGTCGTTGGGGTCGAGAAAGACATCGAGTTGCGCGCCGTAAAGGTCGGTCTCGCGCTCGGCACTTGCCGCCGCCTCGATCTTGTCGGCGTCATAAAGGATCACGCCCAGATAGCGGATGCGACCCACGCAGGTCTCCGAGCAGACGGTCGGCTGGCCGCTCTCGATGCGGGGATAGCAGAAGGTGCATTTCTCGGATTTGCCCGATTCCCAGTTGTAATAGACCTTCTTGTAGGGGCAGCCCGAGACGCACATCCGCCAGCCGCGGCATTTTTCCTGGTCGATCAGGACGATGCCGTCTTCCTCGCGCTTGTAGATCGCCCCCGAGGGACACGAGGCCGAGCAGGTCGGGTTGAGGCAATGCTCGCACAGGCGCGGCAGATACATCATGAAGGTATTTTCATACTCTCCGTAGATTTCCTTCTGCACGTTCTCGAAATTGTAGTCCTGCGAACGCTTGGCGAATTCGCCGCCGAGGATCTCTTCCCAGTTCGGGCCCTTGCCGATCTTTTCCATCCGCTCTCCGGTGATCTTCGACCGGGGGCGCGCGGTGGGGAAATGGTCCATGTCGGGCGCCGATTTCAGGTGGTCGTAGTCGAAATCGAACGGCTCGTAATAGTCGTCGATTTCCGGCATCGACGGGTTGGCGAAGATATTGGCCAGGATCCGCCATTTCGACCCCTGCTTGGGATGCAGCTTGCCGCTGGCCGACCGCACCCAGCCACCATCCCAGCGCTTCTGGTTTTCCCAGTCGGTCGGATAGCCGGTGCCGGGCTTGGTCTCGACATTGTTGAACCACGCGTATTCAACGCCTTCGCGCGTCGTCCACACGTTCTTGCAGGTGACGGAACAGGTGTGACACCCGATGCATTTATCAAGGTTCAGGACCTTGCCGATTTGCGCACGAACTTTCATTCCGCTGCCTCCACCTTGTGGGTTGCGGACCGGCTTGCAGGTTTGTCGAGCCAGTCGATCTTCTTCATCTTGCTGACGATCACGAATTCGTCGCGGTTGCTGCCGACGGTGCCGTAGTAATTGAACCCGTAGGACAGCTGCGCGTAACCGCCGATCATGTGCGTGGGTTTCAGCGTCGTGCGCGTCACCGAGTTGTGGATGCCGCCGCGATGGCCGGTCTTTTCCGAGCCGGGCGTGTTCACGATCTTTTCCTGCGCGTGATACATGAACAATGTGCCCTGCTTGATCCGCTGGGACACAACCACCCGCGCGGTCAGCGCACCGTTGATGTTGTAGGCCTCGACCCAGTCGTTATCGACAAGGCCCGCTTTCTGGGCGTCGATCTCGGACATCCAGACCACCGGCCCGCCCCGGTTCAGCGTCAGCATCAGGAGGTTGTCGGTATAGGTGGAGTGGATGCCCCATTTCTGGTGCGGCGTGATGAAGTTCAGCACCACATGCGGGCTGCCTTCGGCCGCGTCGTTGTTCACGGCCGCGGTGATGGTCTTCAGGTCCACCGGCGGGCGGTAGCTGACGAAGCCCTCGCCGAAGGCGCGCATCCAGAGGTGATCCTGATACAGCTGCTGGCGGCCGGTGAGCGTGCGCCACGGGATCAGCTCATGCACGTTGGTGTAGCCCGCGTTGTAGCAGACCTCCTCGCTTTCGATCCCCGACCACGTGGGGCTGGAAATGATCTTGCGGGGCTGCGCCGCGATATCGCGGAACCGGATTTTCGTATGATGCGCCCCTTCGGCAAGGTGGGCATGGTGACGGCCGGTGGGTTTCTCCAGTTCCTCCCACGCCTTGACGGCAACCTCGCCGTTGGTCTCGGGGGCCAGCATCAGGATCATTTCCACCGCGTCGATGGCGGTTTCCAGCTTCGGCTGGCCCTGCGACACGCCTTCGTCCAGCACGACGCCGTTCAGGTCGCGCAGGTGGCCGACCTCGACCTTCGTGTCCCAGGTGATCCCCTTGCCGCCATTGCCGAGCTTTTCGAGCAAAGGCCCGACGGAAGTGAACTTCTTGTAGAGGTTGGGATAATCCCGCTCCACCGCGATATAGTTCGGCGCGGTCTTGCCCGGGATCAGGTCGCATTCGCCCTTCTTCCAGTCGCGGACATGGGCCTGAGCGAGTTCGCCGGGGGTGTCGTGCAACAGCGGAAGCTGGACGATGTCGGTTTCCACCCCCAGCACCTCGGGCGCCACTTCGGAAAACTTGCGGGCGATCGACTTGAAGATCTCCCAGTCCGACTTGCTTTCATAGGCCGGGTCCACCGCCGCCTGAAGCGGGTGGATGAACGGATGCATGTCGGATGTGTTCAGGTCGTCCTTTTCGTACCAGCTCGCCGTGGGCAGAACGATGTCGGAATAGACGCAGGTGGTGGACATCCGGAAGTCGATGGTCACCAGAAGGTCGAGTTTGCCCTTGGGCGCCTCGTCGTGCCAGACGGCCTCGACCGGCATCACGCCGCCTTCCTCGCCCAGATCCTTGCCCATCACGCCGTGATCGGTGCCCAGAAGGTGCTTGAGGAAATATTCATGCCCCTTGCCCGACGAGCCAAGCAGGTTCGACCGCCACACGAACAGGTTGCGCGGCCAGTTTTCCGGCGCGTCCGGATCTTCGCAGGACATCTGCAAGGCACCGGATTTCAGCTGTTCGGCGACATAGGCCGGAATGTCCTTGCCCGCCGCCTTGGCTTGTTTCGACACCTCAAGCGGGTTGGTCCTGAGCTGCGGCGCGGAGGGCAGCCAGCCCATGCGTTCGGCCCGGATGTTGTAGTCGATGAGCGAAATGTCCCAATCGCCCTCGGGGGCCGTGGGCGACAGGATCTCGCCCGCCCGCAGGGTTTCATAGCGCCACTGGTCGGTATGGGCATACCATGCGGAGGTCGAGTTCATGTGCCGCGGCGGGCGGTTCCAGTCCAGCGCGAAGGCCAGAGGCTGCCAGCCGGTCTGCGGGCGCAGTTTTTCCTGCCCCACGTAATGCGACCAGCCGCCGCCCTCCTGCCCGATGCAGCCGCACATCACCAGCATGTTGATGATGCCGCGATAGGCCATGTCCATGTGATACCAGTGGTTCAGACCGGCCCCTAGGATGACCATCGACTTGCCCCGGGTCTTTTCGGCGTTGCCCGCAAATTCGCGGGCCACGGCGATGATCTTTTCCCGCTCCACGCCGGTGATCTTTTCGGCCCATGCGGGGGTATAGGGGCTGTCATCGTTGAAATCCTTGGACACCCAGTCGCCGCCCAGACCGCGATCAAGCCCGTAATTGGCGCAGAAGAGGTCGAACACCGTGGCGACCAGCACCTCCTTGCCATCGGCCAGCGTGATGCGCCGGGCGGGAATGTTGCGGGTCAGGACATCGGGATGGTCGCATTTGACGAAATCACCCGTGGCGGCGCCGCCGAAATAGGCGAAATCGACGCCCACCACCTCGTCATGGTCGCCATCGAGGATCTGTGTCAGGCGCAGATGGGCCTCGGCATCGCCGGCGCGGCTCTCGAGGTTCCATTTGCCCTCTTCGCCCCAGCGGAAGCCGATGGAGCCATTGGGCGCCACGATCTGGCCCGAGGCCTCGTCAAGCGCCACCGTCTTCCAGTCGGGGTTGTTGGTCTCACCCAGTTTACCGTCGAAATCATCGGCCCGCAGCATCCGGCCCGGGACAAGGTGGCCGTCGCGGTCTTCCAGCCGCACCAGCATCGGCATGTCGGTGTATTTGCGGGCATAGTCCTCGAAATACCCGGCCTGCCGATCAAGGTGGAATTCGCGCAGGATCACATGGCCCATGGCCATCGCCAGCGCCGCGTCGGTGCCGGCCTGCGGGTTCAGCCAGATGTCGCCGAACTTCGCTGCCTCGGAATAGTCGGGGCTGACCACGGCGGATTTGGTGCCGCGATAGCGCACCTCGGTGTAGAAATGGGCGTCCGGCGTCCGCGTCTGCGGCACGTTGGACCCCCAGAGCATCAGGAAGCCCGCATTGTACCAATCGGCCGATTCCGGAACGTCGGTCTGTTCGCCCCAGGTCTGGGGCGAGGCCGGCGGCAGGTCGCAATACCAGTCGTAGAACGACATGCAGGTGCCGCCCAGAAGGCTGAGGTAGCGCGACCCGGCTGCGTAGCTGACCATCGACATGGCGGGGATCGGCGAGAAGCCGAACACCCGGTCGGGGCCGTATGTCTTGGCAGTATAGGCGTTGGCGGCGACGACGATCTCGGTCGCCTCGTCCCAGGTGGCGCGCACGAACCCGCCCTTGCCGCGTGTCCTGGTGTAGCTGTCCCGCAAGGCGGGATCGTTCTGGATCGCTTGCCATGCGGCCACCGGCGTCATCGTCTCGCGCATGCGGCGCCAGGCGCGCATCAGGGCGCCCCGGATCAGCGGGTTCTTCACCCGGTTCGCGGAATAGAGATACCAGCTGTAGGAGGCGCCGCGCGCGCAGCCCCGCGGCTCGTGATTGGGAAGCCCTGCGCGGGTGCGCGGATAGTCGGTCTGCTGGGTTTCCCAGGTCACGATGCCGGATTTGACGTAGATCTTCCACGAACAGGACCCGGTGCAGTTCACCCCGTGGGTCGAGCGCACGATCTTGTCGTGCCGCCAGCGGTTTCTGTAGGTGTCCTCCCAGTCGCGGTTTTCGGCCGTGGTCTGGCCCCAACCGTCCGAGAACTGCTCGAGTTCCTTGCGCTGGAAGAAGTTCAGTCTGTCGAGCAGATGGCTCATTGTGCTGTCCTTTCGGGGATGAGGATCGGGGCGGCGGCCAGCGCCGCCCACCTGTCTTGATGGATCATTGGGCGGGCTGCGCGGCGGTGCCGGAGATGTGCCCGTGTTCGGTGTCGTGGAGCAGCCCGCCGGGCCGGGTGTAGACGGCCCAGGTGATGACCACGCAGATCACGTAGAAGGCCAGGAACCCCCACAGCGCCCCCACCGCCGAGCCGGTCATCGCGATGGATGTGCCGTAGGCCTTGGGGATGAAGAAGGCGCCATAGGCCGCGATGGCCGAGGTGAATGCGGTGATCGCCCCGGATTCCATGGCGATCTGGCGCTTGCGTTCCTCGAGGCCCAGCTGCGGCATCAGGCGCGGGACTTCGCGGCCCATGATCACAGGGATCATCTGGAAGGTCGACGCATTGCCCACGCCGGTCAGGAAGAACAGCGCCATGAAGCAGACGAAGAAGCCCGCAAAGGAACCCAGCCCGAGGAAGAAGATCACGCCGAAGGTGGCCACGATCATCGCCGCGAAGGTCCACAGCGTCACCCGCCCGCCACCGAACCGGTCGCTGATCCAGCCGGTGCCCGCGCGGCTGAGCGCGCCCACCAGCGGCCCGAGGAACACGTAGTTCAGCGCGTTCACCTCGGGGAAGGCCAGCCGCGTCAGAAGCGGGAAGCCCGCGGAATAGCCGATGAAGCTGCCGAAGGTGCCGGTGTAGAGGATGCACATCAGCCAGTTGTGCTTGCGCCCGAAGATCACCGCCTGATCGGCGAAGCTGGCGCGCGCATCGGCGATGTCGTTCATGCCGAGCCAGGCGGCGATGGTGGCCGCCAGGATGAAGGGCACCCAGACGAAGCCTGCGTTCTGCATCCACAGCTGTCCGCCGTCGGACAGGGTCACAGGCTCGCCGCCGATGGCCCCGAACACGCCCGCCGTGATGACGATGGGCACGAGAAACTGCATGACCGACACGCCGAGGTTGCCGAGGCCTGCGTTCAGCGCCAGCGCATTGCCCTTTTCGGCCTTGGGGAAGAAGTAGCCGATATTGGCCATCGAGGAGGCAAAGTTGCCGCCGCCGAAGCCGCACAGAAGCGCCAGCACGAGGAAGATCAGGTAGGGCGTGTCGGGGTTCTGCACCGCGTAGCCGATACCCATCGCAGGCAAGAGCAGCGAGGCGGTGGACAGCGTCGTCCAGAGCCTGCCGCCGAAGATCGGGACCATGAAGCTGTAGAAGATGCGCAGCGTCGCGCCCGACAGGCCCGGGAGCGCCGCCAGCCAGAACAGCTGGCCCGGCGCGAAGTCGAAGCCAATCGCGGGCAGGCGCGCCACGACCATCGACCACACCATCCAGACCGAGAAGGCCAGCAGCAGCGCCGGGATCGAGATCCACAGGTTGCGGCGCGCGACGGCCCGGCCCTTGTCGGCCCAGAATTGCGGGTCTTCGGGGCGCCAGTCTTCCAGCACGCGCGGCATGGCGGTGCGCTCGGGGTGGTGAATGCCCTGCATCTCGGGCAGTTGCGGCAGCCGGTCGAGCACCTCGCCATGGGCGGCCCGCTCCATCGCGCGGACGGACAGGTGCATCCAGCTCAGCGCGATGGCGACCAGCACGAACAGAAGCGCAAAGCACGAGGTATAGATGCCCGTCAGGTCCAGAAGCGCGCCGAAGGCGATGGGCAGGACGAAACCGCCAAGACCCCCGATCAGGCCCACGAGGCCGCCCACCGCGCCCACATGGCCCGGGTAGTAGACGGGGATATGCTTGAAGACCGCGGCCTTGCCGAGGCTCATGAAGAAGCCCAGAGCAAAGAGCGTCGCGATGAACGGCCACAGACCCATCTGCGTGGAAAAGGCGATCGGGCCGTCCTTGCCCCGGATGATGTAATCGGTCGGCGGATAGGACAGCATGAACAGGAACAGCAGCGAAAAGCCGAAGGTCCAGTACATGACCGACCGCGCGCCGAACTTGTCCGACAGCACCCCGCCATAGGCCCGGAAGAGTGAGGCCGACAGGCTGAAGGACGCCGCCGCCATGCCCGCAAAGCGCACGTCGATCCCGTAGACGTCGATCAGGTAATGCGGCAGCCACAGGGCAAGGGCCACGAAGGCGCCGAACACGAAGAAGTAGTAAAGCGAGAACCGCCAGACCTGAAGGTTCTTCAAAGGCGCGAATTGCTGGGCCATCGACGGCGCATTGGCCCCCGTCTTGCGCCGTTCGACCAGTTCGGGGTCGTCCTTGGCCAGAAGGAAGAACAGCACGCCGATGATGGCCAACCCCGCCGCCCAGACATAGGCCACGCCGTGCCAGCCATAGGCGACCATGACGAAGGGGGCCACGAACTTGGTGACCGCAGCACCCACATTGCCCGCGCCGAAGATGCCCAGCGCCGTGCCCTGGCGGCCCGCATCATACCATCGGCTGACATAGGCCACGCCGATGATGAAGGCGCCACCCGCAAGCCCGATGCCCAGCGCCGCCACCAGATACAGGATGTAGCTGTCGGCCAGCGTCAGCGCCCACGTGGCCGCAGCCGTCAGGATCATCTGGCTGGAGAACACCAGACGGCCGCCATATTTCTCGGTCCAGACGCCGAGTAACAGCCGCGAGACGGAGCCGGTCAGGATCGGTGTCGCCACCAGAAGGCCGAACTGGGTGTCGCTCAGGCCAAGTTCGGTCTTTATGGCGACGCCGATGATTGAAAAAATCGTCCAGACGGCGAAACAGGCGGTGAAGGCGATCGTGCTCAGGCTCAGTGCGCGCGTCTGGTCGGGGCGCGAGGCCGGGGCTGTGGTCTGCATGGCGGGGTCTCCGGCAAAAGGTCGTGGTCCCCGGACAGGGGATTGGAGACAGGAATGCGGCCCGATCCGCGCCCAAGACTTGATCTGGATCAGATTTCGGGAGAAATCCTAATGAAATAAATGACTTAACAAAGTTTGTCATTCGCGGCGCGATGGTCCATCAAGGCAGGGGCTTCGCGCGGTCAACCGGGGTCTTGACAGGGCACGTCGCGCGGCTTGATATTTGTCAATCAGACAGGAGGGGCGGTCTTTTGCCCGACTCGGAATATCGCGATATCCGCGACCTCGATCTTTTCGCGCAGATGGCGGATGCGCATTTCGCCGCCCTGATGCGGGGTGCCTATGTCCAGAATTTCCCCGCCCGGATCGAGCTGATAACCGAGGGCGAACGAAGTGATTTTCTGCATATCGTCCTGTCGGGGTCGGTCGACCTGTTCTCGGCCTGGAACGGCCGCGATACCAGCATGGCGACCGTGCGGCCGATCTCGACCTTCATCCTTGCCGCGACGGTCAAGGACGCGCCCTACCTGATGTCGGCCCGCACGCTGGAGAAAAGCCGGATCGCGCTGATCCCCAGCCAGGATGTGCGCGCGATCTTCGACGCCGACAGCAATTTCGCCCGCGCGATCGTGACCGAGCTTGCGCAATGCTACCGTTCGGTGATCAAGGCGCAGAAGGACCTCAAGCTCAGGACGTCGCTTGAACGGCTGGCCAATTACCTGCTGAGGCAACAGCACCATGCCGGCGGCGGCGCGATGTTCGAGCTGGATTTCGAAAAACGACGGCTTGCCTCGGTGCTGGGGATGACGCCGGAGAACCTCAGCCGCGCCTTCAAGGGGCTTCAGCCCTATGGCGTGACGGTGAACGGCACCCGCATCACCATCGACAATCAGGCCGATCTCGAGGATTTCGCGAAGCCCAATCCGCTGATCGACAACTACTCCAGCTGAGTTCTGGCGCGCAGGCGGCATCGCAAGCGGGGGCGGAATCGCGGGGGTCAGGCGGCATCGCAAGCGGGGGCTCACGGCAGCGGGCTGACCCCGAAAAGGACGGGATGCGCCCAGAGGAGCGTCACGTAAAGCGCGCCGCCCGCCACGATCCGCAGGGCCGTGGCCCCGGACCACCCGGCAAGGGGCGCCCTTGCCACCGCGGCCCGCAGGCGTGGCCAATCGGCCCCCATCTCGCGCCGGCGACGGCGGTCGACGAGACGCCCGCCGAGGATTGCAAAGGCCGCGAAGCTGCCGAAGAGGATCACATGGGCCAGATCGCCGTTCGGCACCAGATGGGCCCCCGCCCACAGCGCCAGCGCCACCAGAAGCGGATGCCGCAACCATCGGACGATGCCGGGCCGCGCGGGATCAAAGCTCGCGTTCCGCGCGCCACCGAAGGAAAACGGATTGGGGCGTGCGAGGCTCAGCCCCAGGATCAGGCAGACCGGCCCCATCACCACCAGCGGCACATGGGCCTGCCACGGCGCCCAGCCCCAGAGCGGGACATGAGGTGCCGGCCCCGCCGCCCCGATCAGCCAGGCCAGAACGCCCAGCGACAGCGCCGAATAGGCCAGTGTGAACCCCGCTGGCCCCAGACGCGACCGGAGCCATGGCCGCACCGGCGGACGCACCGGGATCGCGTGCGACAGGAAGAACACCGCAAGGGCGAGCGCGAATTCCGACCAGCCCATCGGCCCCGACCTCAGGGGCGCCGGGCCGCGGGCAGCCGCGCAAGAAGCGGGCCATACAGGATCGCAAAGCCGCCAAAGGCCGCGATCCAGCCCAGACCGGACAGACCATGCAGCGCCCCGGCAAGACCCGGCCACATTCCCGCCGCGACCCGCGCCAGAACCGCGAGGATCAGGGCCGCATAGATCGCAACTGTGCCTGTCCCCGCCGTCAGCGCCTGACCGGTATGGCCCAGCGTCGCCCGCGTCATCACCGCAAGGCTCATCAGACCGATCGCCCCGGCCATCCACAGATGCTGGGCGGTCGCCATGCCGACCACGCCGGGCGCCAGGATTTCCGCGGACAGCGCCAGTGCGCCCAGTGGCACGAAGGCATATCCCGCATGGAGCACCGTCACCAGCGGCTCGGCCAGCGTCCGGTGCCCTGCCCAGCGCGCCAGCCGAAGGACATGTTGCAAGCCCGCGACCCCCAGCGCCACCCCGGTCACCGGATGCAGCGGAAAGAAGACCCACAGACCGACAGCCGCCAGAAGGGTCAGCAGCGCCACCTTGTCAAAGCGACGCATCGGCGGCGCCGGCAGGCGCCCCGGTCCCCGCTTGACCAGCCAGTTGCGGGTAAAGGACGGCACCACGCGCCCGCCGATCACGGCAATCATCATGACGCCCGCCCCAAGACCCAGGCGCAGCCCGTATCCCTGCGCGGCATGATCGCCCCGCGCGGCCTCGAGGTGAAAGAGCGCGTTGCCGATGATGAAGACCGAGAGCATGCCGAGCACCATCAGGTTGCGCCAGTTGCGGCCCGCCACGATCTCGCGCCCGATGGCGAGGGCAAAGACCACCGGAAAGGCAAGGTCGATCACCGCCACAAGCCCTGCCGGTATCCCGACCGAGGCCGCGACCGCGACCCGCCCGGCCAGCCACAGGGCCGCCAGCGCGCCGAGCCGCCAGCCCACGATGGGCAGGCGCCCCGTCCAGTTGGGCACGGCGGTCAGCAGGAACCCCGCGACCACGGCGCCCAGATAGCCGAACAGAAATTCGTGCGCGTGCCAACTGACCGGGTCGAAGGCCGTGGGCAGCACCAGATGCCCCGACAGCATCGGCACCCACAGCGCGACGGCCAGCACGGCCCAGAGCGCCGCACCCAGAAAGAACGGGCGAAACCCGTAGGTCAGGATCGCGGGGCCGCTCCAGGCGCGCATCTGTTCGGCGGTCGTGGTCATCTGTGTGTCCTTGAATCCGGCCTTGCATCAGGCCTCGTCGCCGCGACACCGTCCTCGGTCAGGATCAGGTCGAGCGCGATGTCATGGGGTTGCGGAAAGATCGTGGGCAGCCGTGCGGCGGCCAGTGCGATCCCGATGGTCAGCGGGCGGGGCGCGATCACGGCCAGCGTCCGGTCGAAATAGCCCCCGCCCCAGCCAAGGCGGAACTGCGCGTCATCCCAGCCAAGGCAGGGAGCCAGCGTGATCGTCGGGGTCAGCGCCTCGGCCTCGGGTGGTGGCACCGGGATGTTCCAGTCGCCGCGCACCAGTTTCATGCCCGGAACCCAGCGGCGAAAGACCAGCGGCGCGGCGCGGGTTTCGACAACCGGCAGGGCGAGGGTGACGCCCGCGCGGTGCAGATCGGTCATGAGAGGGCGCAGGTCGGGCTCGCCCTTGATGGGCCAGTATCCCGACAGGACCGCCCCCTGCCCCGCCCCGCGATCCGCAAGCACAGGGGCCAGATGCGCGGCGATCCTGTCGGAGACCCGCGCCCGACCGGCCTGACCGAGGCTGTCTCTCAGCGCCGCCAGACGGACCCTCTCGGCCCTGCGCCAGCGCGCCACGTCACGCGCCTGCACGGGGTCGACCTCGTCGGGCATGCAGGGCGGCGAGGCATGGGTCAGGCGGCGGGTCATCAGGCCGGCTCGAACCGGGGAAAGAGCACGTCGTTCTCCAGCGCGATATGGGCGGCCAGATCCTCCAGCAGCATTGCCGTGCCGCCATAAAGCGACCGCCACGACCCGCAGGCATGGTCGGGCGGGGCCAGATCCTGCGTCAGTTTCCGGATCAGGGCGATGTTCTGCGCGTGATCGTCATGATCGGCCCGCATCACCGCGATGGGATGCGCGATCCCCGGCCCGCCGCCCGCGCGCATGGCGGGAAACAGGATCATCTCTTCCTTCGTGATGTGCTCTTCCATCTCGCGGGCCAGCGCGGTCAGCGCCCGGGCCAGCCCCCTTGGTGCCTGGGGGTCGTCGGCATGAACCTCCTCGACCCGCCGGGAGAGAGGCAGGAGCGAGGCCAGGTCTTCGCGATGCATCTCGTGACAGGTCTCGAGGATATGGTCGGTCAGCGGTCCGGTTTCCCGCGGCACTGTGGTGGGGGCATCGTCTCGCATCGCGCGTCCTTTCCTCGGTTCTTCGCCCTGTCCGGACGAATTGGTATTTGATTTACCGATTAATATGGATTAATACGCATTGTAAATACCAAATCAGGAACGCGACGATGCGCCTCACCTCCTTTACCGATTACGGGCTGCGTGTGCTGATGCGCATGGCGGGCGATCCCGACCGCGCCTTCACCACCGGCGAACTGGCCGATGAATTCCGGATCTCGCGCAACCATCTGGCCAAGGTGATTTCGGCGCTGGCCGGCGCGGGTCTTCTGCAAACCCGGCGTGGCGGTGGCGGCGGCGCAAGCCTGGCCCGCGCCCCCGAAGATATCCGGCTGGGCGAGGTGGTGGCCCTGCTCGAGGCCGATCAGGCGCTGGTCGAGTGCTTTTCACCCGACGGCCATGCCTGCACCCTTGCCCCGCACTGCCGGCTCAAGGCGCGGCTGGCCCATGCCGAGGCGGCCTTCATCGCCGATCTCGACCGCAGCACGCTGGCCGATTGCGTCTATCGCCCGGCCCCCGCCTGACGCAGCCGGCCCCCGGTTCAGATCCACCTGTCCGGGCATGACCTGAGGTCGGGTCCGAGAGCGGCCTTATCGGGGCCAGCCCCGCCGCGGATCGGAATTGCCCCCGGTCGCGACAAGACGCGCAGCGGAAGCGTGCCGCCAGCTATGTCGGGTGTCCGGGGCCACCCCCCCATTTTTCGCCACGACCGAAAGAACAGGCGTCGGGCCGATCTGCCGCGCGCACAGGATGACAGGCCCCATGACAGCAAGGCCCCCCAGTGTCGGCCCGCATCCACCGTCAGCGCAGATAGACGGCGGCAAGGCGCGCAAGCGTCGTGCCTTGCGCATCAATCAGTTCGAGCGACGGGCCGTCGAGCCGCACCGCGCGGATCCGCGGCAGGGCCTCGTGCAGATCCTGTTCCATCGCATCAAGCGGCGCGGGGCACAGCATCAACGTGCCGGCCGCCCCGTCGAAGCTGAGGGTGTCGCCCTCAAGGTCGTAGCGCCCGATGATCTGGTTGCAGCCGACCGTCGCGCGGAATCGCCGTTCATCCCCGCCCGACAGGACAATATGCGGCTCGCGGCGGTTGTCCTGGGCCACGACCGCCTGCCCCATCAGCGTGTCGATGCGCCAATAGGTATCGGTCAGCGTGGCGCGGGGCGCGGGTCGCGCGCAGGCCTCGTCATCGCGAACGGCGACGAATCTGTCGACGATCAGGCTCTGGCGTGGCGGGCCCTCCATGCCGGGGCGCAGGGCAAGTCCGCCCTCCACATGCACGGTGACGGGGGCGCCGGGCCCTGTCGCGGCCTCCAGATAGGCGCGTTCGAGCGCGAGGTAATCCCCCTCCTGCGCGATGGGATAGCGGAGACCCGAGATGCATTCCTCGAACAGGGCCGCATCGGCCATGTAGGTCATCCGGCCCAGCAGGACGAGGTCCTGCAGATCGGTGAGGGCAAGCGTGCCGTCGCTGGTCAGCGAATAGTCGAGATCGGATGTGATGGGTGCGCCCGCGATGTCCATCTGCCGCAGGCGATCGGGCCCCTCAACCTGCCAGAACAGCGGCATTTCGGAGGCGCCATGCAGAACGATCGCGCCGCGCGCGGGGTCGGCAGACCAGCGGCCGATCTCGTCGCGCCGGAGCGGGCCGTCGCCGCCGATCCATTCCCGGCTCATGTGGTAATGCTGGTCGGGCCAGAGATCGAGGTGATGGCGAATGCCCTCGCAATCGGCGCAGGGCAGCAGGCCCCGGAACGTTGCGGGAAGGCGCAGGTCATGGGCCGGCAGCGCCGCGCTGGGGCCATCGCCCGCGTCGCCCGCGACCATGCGCAGGATGACCTCGACCGTGCCATCCGCGCCGTCTTGCAGGACGGGGACGACCCTGTCGGTCGTGAACAGGAGCCGCGCGCCCTGCCGGATCGTGGCGCGCAGGGCATATCGGACGCGGGGGTCGAGTGCCGCCGGATCATAGTCGATGGCAAAGTCGATGGGCGGCTGGCCCGGCGCCTCGATGATGGTCCGGCCAAGGACGACCGACGGGGCATCGGCGCGGGAGATGTCCTCGATCACGGCCTCGAAGGTGGCGTCGGGCGGCAGGGCGATCCGTTCGCGGAAAAGCGCGGTGCCGGTCAGCGTCTCGGCACTGGCCGGGGCGACCCAGAGGATCGACGCGGCAAGGATCAGCGCGGCCCGCAGCCAGACCGGCGCAGGGCCCCTTGCGTGACCGTTCGTCCCGACCCGGAGGGCAATCCGGGGCTGTCCTGCCCGGGGCCGCATCTGCCATCGTCCGAAACCCATGACGATATCCCTCATTACATCCGGTTGTGACAATTCCATGCCAGTATCCCGACAAGGGATCACTCTGTCACCACACCTGGCAGCCGTCCCCGACGACAGAATGACCCGTTTCGGGCCAGGAGGGCAATGCCCCGAGGGGGCCACCACGATCGGGTGTGAGGGGTGCGAATATGCGCAGGCCGGTTGCGGCGCGGCATGGAGCGGGGCGGAGCGGTCCTGGAACCCTTTGCGCGGATGATGCGCCGATCCTCCGGCGCCATGCGCGACGGATCGTGCGGGATCCGTTCCGGCCCGCCATGGCCGAGACCGCGGCCGAGACCGTGGCCTTCGGACATTCGGCCGCGCGCGATATCGTTGGTTTTCGCGCCGACTTGCGTATAGCTGGGGCGGTAGTGCCTGTCGCGACGGCGCCCTTCACGCGGCGCATCCGGAGAACGGTTTCATGAACACCCCGCGCGACCTGCGCCAGACGACCCCTTCGGACCCGGACGAACGGCGCGCAAGCGACGCGGCGCTGGTCCGGGCGTTTGTCGGGCGGCATTTCTCGTGGCGCGGGGCCATCAGGATCCATCGCGCGTCGCTGGGGCTCGACCTCCTGCGCGCGCCGGTCAACGTGGCGCTTGCGCCCGTCTTCCTTCTGGTCCGGCTGGTCGCGCTCCTGCTGATGGCGCTGCGTCTCGGGCGGGCCGGGCGCTGGCTGGCGGGGCGGAACATCCTGCTGCGCTCGAATGTCTCGCGCGTGGTGGAGCGGGCGGTGATCGACGAGCTTCTCGTGCCCCGCGCGCCGCTCGATACCCCCCGCCCCGCCGCTTGGACGCGGCTTGTCGAGGACTACGTGGGCATCCGCAACGCCGTTGCGGAGATCGCGACGACGCTGGTCGTTCTGGGCATCGGTTTCATCGTCTTCCGCTCGGCAACGCCGGGGGTTCTGTCGCTGGCGCCGCTTGTGTCCGACCGGGCGGCCTACAACACCGCCATCGCCGAATTTCCGTTGGGTCAGGGCCTTGGCCGGGCCTGGTACGGGGTCTTTTCGGTCGACCTGTCGGGATGGTTCATTGCCGCGGTCGCCGCTCTTCTGGTGGTGTCGGCCTCTGTGGTGACCACATTTGCCGGCATCCTCGCCGACCCGATACAGGCGGCCCTCGGCATTCACCAAAGACGGCTGATGCGGCTTCTGTCGCGGATCGACGCGGCCGAGGAGGCCGGCGCCGCGATCCCGCGGGAGCATCTTCTGGCGCGGCTTGCGGATCTGTCGGATGCCGCGGCGGCGCTGTTGCGCATTCTGCGGCCCTGACCCGGTCGGACGGCCCCGGGGGGGATCCCCTACATCCCGCTCGAGAACAGGACGACCATGTAGACCGCATAGGCCGCCAGCATCAGCGCCCCCCATAGCCGCCCGATGGACCTGGACGCAAACAGCAGCACCAGAAGGAAAAGCGCCGCGCCCAGCATGACGGGTGTGTCCATGTCGCGGAACCGCGCGCTGACCTCGATCGGCTGGATCACCACCGTGACACCGAGAATCGCGAGGATGTTGAAGATGTTCGACCCGATCACGTTGCCCAGTACCACGTCGGAATGGCGCCGGATCGCAGCCACGATCGCGGTGGCCAGTTCCGGCAGCGAGGTTCCGATCGCCACCAGCGACAGGCCGATCACCGCATCGGGCACCCCGAAATCGCGCGCGATGTTCACCGCCCCCTCGACCAGCATGTCCGCGCCGAAGACGAGCGCGGCTATGCCGCCCAGGGCCAGAACCGGTGCGAGCCATGGCCGCTTGAGCGGGATATCCTCGAACTCCTCGGTCTGGTGCTGAAAGGTCTTCTGCTCGCGGCTCCGCTTTTCCAGCCAGTAGCTGGAAAAGAGGTAACCCGCGAGAACCGCCAGCATGGCGAGCCCCTCGATCCGGGTGATGACCTCCCCCTGCACCAGAGCGAAAGCCACCAGAGAGACAAGCGTCGCCACCAGCGCCTCGCGCACCGCCGTCCGGTCCCAGTTGCGGACCGGGGCGATGAGGGCGGCCACACCGATGATCAGCAGAACGTTGGCGATGTTGGAGCCGATGACATTGCCCAGCGCGATCTCGGGCGCGCCGTCGAGGGCCGCGTTCACCGAAACAAGCAGTTCGGGCGTCGAGGTGCCGAACCCCACGATCACCAGCCCGATCAACAGCTTGGAGATGCCCAGCCGCTCGGCGATGGCGACAGAGCCCCGCACCAGCCCCTCTCCGCCGACAAACAGAAGAACGAGGCCCGCGGCCACCAGAAGAAGATCGTGCAGCATGATGGTTCCTGTCATTCGGCCCGTCCGGCCGTCACACCGGAGCGGTCCGGGGCAAGGCGCGATCTAGGGTGTCGGCCGGCGGAAATGAATGGCCCGTCCGCCGTTGGCCCGGCTTTATTTGCACCCGGTTGACGGCCATGCCGGCGCGTGACGGACCGGATCGAAAAAAATCCTGTATCATCGCGTGCGAATGGCGCAACCTTTGTCGCAGTCATTGTTGAAAGAGATCGGTTCAGGTGAACAAACTCGATTGGGATTACACCGCGCTCGCAAGAGCCTATATCAACCGGCCCGATTATTCGGATGCGGCCATCGACGCGGCTCTTGCCATCGCGGCGCCGCCTTCGGGGCGCCGGGTAATCGACCTTGGCGCGGGCGTCGCGCATCTGACGCTGAAACTCGCCGCGCGCGGTCTCGATGTTCTGGCGCTCGAGCCGAATGCCGAAATGCGCCGCTACGGCCGGGAAAGGACGCAGCATCTGGCACATGTCGACTGGATCGAAGGTGTCATGCAGGACACCGGGCTGAAAGAGGCGTCATTTCCCCTGACAAGCTACGGTTCCTCGTTCGGAGTGACCGACCGGATGGATACGCTGCGGGAAAGCGCAAGGCTGCTGACCGATGATGGCTGGTTCATGTGCATGTTCAATCACCGCGATCTGACCGACCCGCTCCAGACCCGGATCGAGGAGACGATCGCGGCGCACCTGCCCGATTACGATTACGGGTCCCGCCGCGAGGATCAGGGCGATGTCATCGCGCGTTCGGGCCTGTTCGGACCGGTCCACCGGCTCGAATGCCCGATCATCCACCATGTCGGCAAGGCCGACTGGGTCGAGGCATGGCGGTCTCACGCCACGCTCGAGAGGCAGGCCGGCGCGGCCTTTCACGGCATCGTCGACCAGATCGCCGCGATCGTGGAGGCCATGCCCGGCGACAGGGTTCCGATCCCCTATGTCACCCGCGTCTGGATGGCGCGCCGGTTGCCGCGATGACGTTGCCCGCGGCGGGCCTGCGTCAGGGGGCGGCCGGAGCCGGGACGATCTGGCTGTCCGGACAATCGGGCGCGGGCAAGAGCACGCTGGCACAGGGGCTTTGCCGCAGCTTCGATGCGGCGGGGGTCGGGCATTTCACGCTCCTCGACGGGGAAGAGGTCCGGCAGCGCCTGCCACGCTCCTTTGGCCATTCGCTCGAGGACCGGGCCGAGGTGTTGCGCGCGACGATCGCGCTTGCCCAAGAGGCGAACCGGGCCGGACGGATCTCCATTGTCGCAACCATTTCGCATCAGGTCTGGATGCGGGAACTGGCGCGGCGGAGCCTGCATCCCTTTCTCGAGGTCATTCTCGAATGTCCGACCGCGGCCTGCGCCGCGCGGGACTTCAAGGGCCATTATGCCCGCGCCTTTGCAGGCGAATATGACTGCTTTGTCGGGGTCACCCACCCATACGAGTTGCCCGACACGCAGGACGGCACGCGCCTGCGGGTCGATACCGAACGGCTTTCGGCGGCCGAAGTGCTGGACAGGGTGTGGCCGGCCTGCGCGGCGCTGGCCGCATTCGCCGCAGGCGCCGGTCAGGCCTGACCGCGCCCGGCGCGCCGCGCGGCCCGACGTTCGCGCAAGAGCGTGTTCAACGTCCCGAGATGCGCCGCCTCGCCGTCCTGCACATGCCGGGCCAGATGATCGAGATGCGCGCCCATCCGGGAGGAAAGGGCCGCCTGGAACTCGGCCATCGTCTTGAGGAGCATCCGGGCTTCGGCAGGTGACAACCGTGCCGCTGCAAGCGCCTCGGGCGTCAGTCTCGCGATCTGCGCGACCAGTCCCGGCAAGTCCGGGTCGCGGAGCGGGTCGGGGGCAGGATCCCCGTCCGCATCGGGCAGATCCAGCGTCTCGAAGAGCCTCAGACAGGCCCGTTGCGCGGGCCCGGGCGATGTCTGCTCGGGCGCACCTTCTTCGGGCAGGTAACCCAGTCTGCGCATCGCAGCACCTGCCCACCGCTCGATCGTCCCGATGGCCCCGGACGTGTCGGCGCCGGTCTTCCAGTCCCCGACGAGGCCCGCCCGGTTGGCGATTTCCTGATCACCGGGGTTGCGCTGACGATAGATCGCCTCGGCCTCCTTTGCCCTCCGGCTGTCGGACGCCGCGACCGCTCTCCCGATCTCGGCTTCGGTCGCGTCGATGCCGGTCCCGGCCAGGATGCGGCGCAGGAGCGCCGGGGCGTCGGATTTGTAATCCTCGAACCTGTAGGCCTGCCCCCCCGTGCGGGCCAGCCAGCTTTCCACATGAAGACGCCAATGGTCGGGTCGGTTGAGCAGAGTCGCGGCATTGGGAAAGTCGCAGAATTCGGCGAAGGTCATGGCAGGCTGCCGCCGGCGATACATCGAGTAGAGCGCGTCGCGCGGGTCGCGCACGAACAGGAGCGTATCGCCTCGGCTCTCTTGCCGACGCGGCAGGTCCTGCCGGTAATCGACGACAAGATCGTCCCGAAAGCGGAAATGCGTCCTGTGAACGAGCGAGGGCATCCATTTCCCGAGGATCCCGGCCCGGGGCGCGAGCCGCGACAGGCCCCCCTCGTCGATCCAGATCGACGCCGAGGGATCGCCCTCCCGCCAGAGCTTTGTTTCGGCCGGGCGGTGCTTGACCCGGATGCCAAGCTCGAGAAAGCAGTTCACAAGCCACGAGGCGCCCGACGGCTCGATCGGCGAGGCAAAGACGATGCGGCGCGGCCCGGTCATGCGGGCACCGGCCGGTTGGGCCAGGACGACATGGCCAGCGCGCGGGCCCGCATCAGAAATTCCTCGGGATCAGGGACAGAAGATCGGGCAACGAGATCATGTCCCGCGCATCGTCGGAGCCGTCGCAGGTCCCCTCGGTCAGGATCGCCCGGGCCAGCCGCTCCATCGGCCGGATCGCGGCCCGCAGAAGCTGGTTGGCATGGATGACCGCGTTGATGCCCTCTGCCTCGAATGTCGAGAAATGCGTGCTCCAGCCGGGGCCGGGCTCGACGAAGACGGGCGCCAGAACGCCATTGCCCCGCAGCGCGGCGGCAAAGCCGAAGACCTCGTCCGGCCCGGGGGCGTCGCTTCGGATCAGGATCGCCTCTGCGCCGGCGTCAAGAAACGCCTCGGCCCGCGCGATCGCATCGTGCAGCCCGGCCCCCGACACGAGGCTGCCGATGCCGCAGATCAGCATGATCTCGCTCGCGCGGCTGGCCGCCTCGAAGGCCGCGATCTTCCCCAGGAAGGCGGCGATCGGAACCTGACCCTGCGGCTCCCCGGAGAACGGGGCGCGGAGCGCGCCCACCCTGTCCTCGAGGCACAGCGCCGAGACCCGGGCGTAATCAAGGCTGCGCGTCAGGTCATGGATCTGGTCGGGCGTATCCCCTGCGCGGCCCTCGTAGATCAGGGGCAGGTGGGACACCTCGTTGATTTCCTCGATCGTGCGCAGCCGGTGAACCCGCTCGACGATCTCGCTGTCGGATTTGCCGCGCATGGTTGCATCGGCAAGGCTGCTTTGCCACAAGCCGTCGAACCGGGTCCGGTCGTCGCCGCCCATGGCCTCGCTCGCTATTCTGGCGGACAGGCCGCTATGGGCCCCGATCAGCCGCAGCGTGGGCTTTGCCGCCAGAAGCCGCCGCAAACGGCCCTGCCTCGACCGGCTGAGCAGCCCGTCCTCCTCGTGGGCCCGGACAAGCCGGGTGCTGGATATCCCGTTCGTATAGGGCACCTCGACCAGCTGGCCGCCCCATTCGCCCAGCACCTGGATCACCTCGGCGCGGGCCGCCGATTGCTGCTGACCCCTGGCCCAGTCATCGCCGTGAACCACGAAATCGGGCCGCAGCGCCCGAAGGTTGGCCGCATAGCTGAGCGTGTGTTGCGCGACGACCCGGCTGACCCCCCGGATATTCGACACGACGCCCGCCCGTTCGGCATATCCAAGGACGGGCAACCGCTTGTAACCGACGACGGCCTCGTCGGTCAGGACACCTACCGTCACCTCGCCCAGTTCGGCGGCCGTCCGGATGACGTTCACATGACCGGCATGCAGCATGTCCCCCACCATGCCGACATAGACGGTCTTCGTGGGCCGGGTCTGAAAATCCTCGCTCATCGCAATCACTTGTTCCCTGTCACGCATCGAAATTGAAGGTGCAGCCACATCCTGCCACAGCGTAGCGCCATTGCCGCCCCCGAGCATAGCCCTGTCGATGCCCGTTTCATGGGCGATCGGGACGCTTGACCCCGCGACGCGAAGAGGCCTTCCTGCAGATGTCGAGTTTCTTTAGTCAACCGGAAGGATCGCGAATTGGACCGGGACGCCGTTTTCAACCAGATCGTCGCATTCCTTGCCGAGACGACATCGCATCCCCGATCCGAATTCCGGCCCGGGACCCGGCTTTTCGATGGCGGGCTGAAACTGGATTCCTTTGCCACGGTCGAGCTGATCTCGCGGATCGAGGAAGAATACGATTTCGAATTCTCCGACGAGGATTTCATCCCCGAGAATTTCGTCGACCTGTCGACCGTCTGCTCTCTGGTCGAGACATATCTTGCCGCGGCGCGCCAGAATGCCCCCGGCTGACGATCCCGCCGACAGCGCCTCGCGGATCCGGCCCGGCGGGGGCCGGGGGCAAAACCCGGTCGGCGGCCTCGCCCGGGGAACGGCCGCAGAGATCTTTGACCCCGCAGCCCTGCGACATCTGGCCGAAGACCGATGCGGCCGGGCCATTGACCTCGATCCGCTGGCGCGGGACGGGCTCGACCATCTGGCTCGTGACCTTCGGCAGGCATCTCCGGGGCTCAGCTATCTGGGCAGGAAACTTCTCCAGCAGGGCCTGATCGACCGCCTTGTCCGGCGGGCCGAGTTGGCCGAGGGAACCGGGCCCTGCCCGCCCGTGTCGCAGCCCGTCTTCATCGTCGGGCCGTTCCGGACGGGATCGACTTTCCTGCATCGCCTGCTGGCGCTGGACCCGCAATTCCGCTGCCCCACCGCGACCGAAGTCTCTGTTCCGCCCGGCTTTCCCGATGCAGGCGACGAGAGGCCCGAAATCCGGGTCGCGCGATATCTCGACCATGTGACCCGGCTGTCTCCGAGGCTGTTCCGGCTGCATCCGGTCGGGGCGGACGATCCGGAGGAATGTTTCGCCCTGCTGGAGTCGTCCTTCCTGTCGCCCTCGTTTCAGTTCTGGGCGCCGGTTCCGGGCTACATGCGCTGGCTTCTCGCCCGGCCCGAGGAAGACTGGGACCGGGCCTATGATGTCCATGCCCGCCTCCTGTCCGGGATCGCTTCACGGCGCGACAGGACCACGTCGCCCGGGCCGCCGCCCCGATGGGTCCTGAAATCGCCGTTTCACCTTTGGGGCCTTGCCGCGCTGATGCGACGGCATCCCGATGCGCTGATCGTGCAATTGTCGCGCCCGGCCGATCAGGCCATGCCGTCGACCGCCGCCCTGCTCGAGGCCAACCGGCAGGTCTTTGCCCGCCGCGACAGGGTCGGAACCCTCGCCGCGGAAGCCACCGAGATGATGCGCGCTGCCACCAGCCGCGCCCAAGAGGCGCACCGCGCGGCGCCGGACCGTTTCCTTCACATCGCGTTCGACGACCTGACCCGCGCGCCCGTCCCGACACTTCGCCGCATCCACGACGCCCTCGGCCTTGCCCTCGACCCCGAGGTCGCGGACCGCATGTCTGCTGCGGCGGCGTCAATCGGTCGGACCACCAGCCGGAGTTGACAGGGCCGTCATTTCCCCCGAACCATGACATCCATCCCAGAAGGCGGCCCGGCCTTCATCGTGCAACGAAAGAGGCAATGGACCCTTCCCCGATCCGGAAACTCGACCACGGTGGCAATATCGCCTGCCTGACGCGGAGGCGATGTTCGCAGCTGTTTTTCGTCTATTCCGGGATGAAGGGCGCGATGGAAGGGCTCAGTCCGATGACCTTTCTCCAGCGCAGCGGAATTTCCGACCGCAATGTCGCCTGCCTTCGGGATCCGAATGGCTGTCTTTACGAAAAGGGCATCAGCGCCGATATCCCGACCCTCGATGCCGTCCTGAACTGGCACGAGGCGCATATCGCCGCCAATCCGCATGTGACCGAAATCTATGCCGTCGGCAATTCGCACGGGGGCTGGGCCGCGCTGTTCTTTGGCTATATGCTGGGGTTCAACAAGGTCTGGGCACTGGCTCCCGGTGGCCCCCGCGGACGCGACCTGCTGGTCAGCCTGATGGACGAAGACAACGGGACGACGCGATACGACATCCTCTACAGCCGCGAGATCGAGGCCGATCGCGACTTTGCCGAAAGTCTTGACGGTTATCCCGGCATCACCCTCATCCGCCACGAAGGCCACGGTCATCTCATGATCAACGGGCTGATCCGGGACGGCCTGCTTCCGACCCTGTTCCCGGCATACAAGGCCACCGGCGCCTGAAGCACCCGGCCCGCGCCCGTGCCCGGCAATGCGGACCGGCGCTGGGTTCCCTGCCGATCCGACACAGCGGCGGGCGCCGGAAGAACCCAAGCATCGGGCCGCGTCCGACCTGTCGGCGTCAACACCGTGTCGCCGGAAAGGTGACGTCGCCGGATCGCCCCCCATCGCGACAATCCCTTTCACGGATGGCACCCGTTGTTGGCCGGGTCCAGGGCACCCGACATGGCACATTGCGATGCCGGATGCCGGAGCCATCCGCCCCACTCATGGCGCATGTCGATGTGGGGCGGCCTCGATCATCCGGGATGCGGCATCTACCCTTGGCCAATCGCAACGATCAGCGCATCGCGCCCATCGACCGTCACGCGATCATGTTCGGCCGGCCGCCCCCACAGCGCCGATCCCGCGACAGGTTTGCCGTCCAGCGTCACGCGGGCCGATTGCGCTGTCCGGTCGGGGTTGACGATCCACAGGTATTGACCCGTGGCGCTTTCGTGCAGGCGGCAGACAAGGTGCGGGTTGGTGGATGCGACGCGCGGACGGATATCCGCCCATTGCAGGCACCAGTCGAACCAGGCACGGTTGCCGGGCGCTTCGGCAGCATGATGCCCTGCGGAAACGTGGCTTCCGATCAGGAGCGTGCGCCCCTTGCCATGATTGTTTCCGACAATCGCCGCGCCCTGTTCGGCTGTCCCGAAATGGCCCAGAACCTCGCCTGTCGTCGTTTCGTAGACCTGGCGGAAGCCGCCGCAGCGAATGTCGCGACCATCACACCGGATGATGTCCCGCCCGGCGATGTCGGGCATGAACTCGACATGCGCCTCCGTGGCGCCGAAGACGGCATCGAGGCCGAAATTGGGCTGCAACGTGCCGACCCGCCCCCGATCACCGAAATAGGCCGGGCAGGCCTCGGAAATCAGAACCCCGCCGGCCTCGACCCATTCCGCGATCCGACGGGCCAGCGCCTCGGGCCACATGATCGGATACGGCGCATAGAGCACCGGATAGGTGTCGATGTCGTCGCAATGGACCCAATCCGCCTGGACTCCAATGTCGAAGAATCCGCGATAGGCCCCCCACATCGCCTCGGAATAGGTCTTGAAGCCACCTTCCTCGCTGAGGAGCGCGTCCCAGTCCTGAGTCTCGGGCACGACAAGAAGGCCGATCTCGCCGCGGACGGGCCGCGCCGCCATTGCGTCGGACTGTTCCGGCGCGTTCAGCCATTTTGCCACCGAGGCCGCCATGTCGGATCGCTCGGTCCGGCTGCCGTCCATCGCGTAGGACCCGAAGGCGCCCCACAACGGACCGTCGAGCAGGGGCCGGAACCGCAGGTTCATCATCCCGCGCGCCCCCGCAGCAAAGGAGGCCAGCGACCACAGCCGCACGTCCTGCGGTTCGGCAACGCGGGCGTCGTCCCGGTCTCGGCCCAGCACCTGCGGCTGCATCCAGAGCGGACCGCCCTGCCGTTCGGCGTGCCAGAACGGCTTGCCGCGCGACGCTCCGCGGATCAGGTCGCCGCCATAGAAATTGCGCCACGCCTCGTTGCCCTTGCGTGCCGCGACCCAGGTGTAGCCATAGGCCTCGACCTGGCTCGCAGCGCGCCAGTCGTCGCAGCCGTGGCGGGCCATGGCGCTCATCGCGCCGGCGATCCCGTGCGAGACGATCATCGTGTCCGGGTCGGCCTTGCGCAGCGTCTCGATCTTGTCGGCGACATGACCGTAGAAATTGTCGCGCCGGAACTCCAGCCAGTCGAGGCATTCGGGATAAGGCTTGACAAAGCGGGGCGGGACGATGTCGTCCCAGTCGGCGTAGGAATAGCGCCGCCATGCCTCGCCCAGCGTATCGAGATCGCCATACCGCTCGCGCAGCCAGACCCGGAAGGCGGCTGCCGAGGGTTCGGAGAAGTCGTAATCGGGCTGGAAGTTGACCTCGTTGTTGACGTCGTATCCCAGCAACCCCGGATGGCCACGATAGCGCGTGGCGAGTTCGGTGAGGAACCCCATGGCCGCCGCGTGGACCTCGGGGGCGTTCAGCGTCAGGGCGCCGGCCCCGCTCAGCCCTTCGCCGAACCCGCCCACAGCGCAGGAGGGGCTGTGGCCCGACTCCATCAACTTGCCGTCCGCGCGCACCTGCCGGTGCTGCGCGTGCTGACGCTGGAACCAGTCCGGCGCCGCCATGGTGAATTCGGCGATGATCGTGGCGATCCCGTTTTCGGCGGCGAGGTCCAGAAGCCGGTCGCATTCATCCCAATCGTAGACACCCGGCCTGCGTTCGATCGCAGACCACATGAACCAGTGCCGAAACGTGTTCAGCCCATCCTCGGCCGCGACGGCGAAATCGCGCTCCCAGTCCTCGCGCGGAGGGTTGGACTTGCGGTAGTAGACGGCACCAAAGGGCACCTGGGGCATGTCGGCTGGCATGGGTCTTTCCTTTTTCGGTAGGTCGGTTGCCTCCGCCGGAGGTCGGCGGGGCAAATGGCAATGAAGGTCTCGGCGGCCCGGAGACGGCTGTTCAGCCGGCCCCGGAGACCGAGGACAAGGTTCGGATCAGCGCCGAATGGTCGAGGTCCCCGTCGCCGCGCCCGATGGCCGCGTTCATCAGCTGCTGAACCGTCGCGCTGTTGGGCAGCGCAAGGTCGAGCGCCCTGGCCGCGTCGACGGCGAGGGTCATGTCCTTGCGATGCAGGCGGATGCGAAAGCCGGGATCAAAGGTCTCGTCGATCATCCGCGCGCCGTGGACCTTGAGGATGGTGCTGTCGGCAAAGCCGCCCATGAGTGCTTCGCGCACCTTTGCCGGGTCGGCCCCGGCGGCCTTGGCCAGCGTCAGTGCCTCGGCGACGGCCTGGATCGTGAGGCCGACGATGATCTGGTTGCAGACCTTCGCGGTCTGGCCCGCCCCGGCATCACCCACGTGGGTGATCGTCTTGCCCATGATGTCAAGCAGCGGCGTTGCCGTCTCGAACGCGCGGGCCGAGCCGCCGCACATGATCGTCAGGGCCGCGTTCTCCGCGCCCGCCTGCCCGCCCGAGACCGGCGCGTCGAGCCACAGGCCGCCCGCCTTCTCGATCCGGGCGGCAAAATCCTTGGTGGCGACCGGCGACACCGAACTCATGTCGATCACCAGCGTGCCCGGTGCCAGACCGCCAAGCACGCCGTCCTTGCCGAACAGCACCTCTTCGACATCCGGCGTGTCGGGCAGCATGAGGATGACCGCCTCCGCGCCGTCTGCCGCGTCGCGCGCCGACGGGGCCTCGCGGCCGCCCTTGTCGACCAGATGTCGGCTTGCCTCCTTGACCCGGTGCAGGCGCAGATCGTGCCCTGCGTCGATCAGGTGGCCCGCCATCGGGCGCCCCATGACGCCCAGACCGATGAATCCGATCTTCATGATGTGGCTCCCATGAACGGCCTGATCCAGCCCAGCCCCTCCGAGGTGCCGGCCAGAGGCTTGTATTCGCATCCCACCCAGCCATCGTAGCCAAGCGCATCCAGCCGCTCGAACAGGAAGGGGTGGTCGATCTCGCCGGTCCCCGGTTCGTGACGACCCGGGTTGTCGGCAATCTGGACATGGGCGATGCGGTCCTGCAGCGCCTCGAATGTGGCGATCAGGTCGCCCTGCATGATCTGCATGTGGTAGAAATCGTATTGCAGCCAGAGGTTGCCCGACCCGACGGCGTCGATGATCCGTATGGCCTGCGCGCTGCCCGTCACCAGAAAACCGGGGATGTCACGGGTGTTGATCGGCTCGAGCAACAACCGGATGCCCGCGTCCCCCAGCGCGTCCGCCGCAAATTTGAGGTTCTCGATCAGCACCGCCTCGTGGGCCTCCTCCTGCCCCTCGGGTGCAATCCCGGCCAGGCAGTTGACCTGCCCGCATCCCAGTGCGCGGGCATAGTCGATCGCACGCGCCACGCCTTCGCGAAATTCGGCCTCGCGCCCCGGCAGGGATCCGATCCCGCGCTCGCCACCCGCCCAATCCCCGGACGGAAGGTTGAAAAGCGCCTGTTCGAGGCCATTGTCCTGCAGCGCGCGGGCCACGCGGTCCGGCGCCTCGTCGTAGGGGCCGAGGTATTCCACGGCGCGAAACCCGTCGGCGGCAGCCGCGGCGAACCTGTCGAGGAAGGCGTGTTCGCCGTAGAGCATCGAGAGATTGGCGGAAAATTTTGGCAAGATTTGCTCCCTTCAGCCGGTGTGCCGCGTGCGTAGCGACATGCGTTTGTTGCGGGGGTCGGGGCTTGGCACGGCCGAGATCAGCGCCTGCGTGTAGGGGTCGGACGGCGCCGTGCAGATCTGCTCGGCGGGGCCGGTCTCGACGATCCTGCCCTTGTACATGACCGCCACGCGGTCACAGAAATACCGCACCACCGAGATGTCATGTGCGATGAAGACAAAGCTCAGATCGAGCCGCTTTTGCAGGTCGAGCAGCAGGTCGAGGATCTGCGCCCGGATCGACACGTCGAGTGCGCTGGTCGCCTCGTCGGCGATGATGATCCTGGGATCGAGCGCAAGCGCACGGGCAATCCCGATCCGCTGCCGCTGGCCGCCGGAAAAGGCGTGGGGATAACGCTCCATCGCGCTGGCATCGAGGCCGACAAGCTCAAGCAGTTCTCCGACCCGCCGCTCCAGCGCGGCTCCCCTGGCCGTCCCGGAGACATAAATCGGATCGCCGATCACCTGCTTCACGGTCATGCGCGGGTTGAGGCTGGCGAAGGGATCCTGAAAGACCAGTCGCGCCGCCTGCCGGAACTCGCGCAGTTCGGCCTTGCCGAAGGCGGTGACATTCCGGGGTTCGGCGTCCGGGGTGGGCCGCCACGCGATCGTGCCCGCCGAGGGCTCGGTGATCCGCAGAAGCATCTTGCCCAGCGTCGTCTTGCCCGAACCGCTTTCGCCGACGATCCCGAGATTCTCGCCCGGGTAGAGATCGAGGTCGACCCCGTCGACGGCGGTGATGGCGAATTTGGTCCTGCCGGTCCACGACGTCGCGCCGAACGCCTTGGTCAGTCCGCGCGCAGAGAGGAGCGGCGACCCCGCGGTCGACGGTGCCGCCCGTTTGTTGCCACGCTCGAGCTTGAGGGTGGAGTCGAGCAATTTGCGCGCATAGGCGGTGCGGGGGGCATGGAAGAGGTCGTCGACCGGCCCCTGCTCCACGATCCGGCCAAATCGCATGACAGCGACGTCATCCGCGATCTCGGCCACCAGGCCCAGGTCGTGGGTGATCATCAGCATCGACATTCCGCGGCTGACCTGAAGCCGCTTGATCAGGTCCATGATCTCGGCCTGTGTCGTGACGTCGAGCGCCGTCGTCGGCTCGTCGGCGATCAGCACCTCGGGATCGCAGGCCAGCGTCATCGCGATCATCGCCCGCTGACGCATGCCGCCCGAAAACTCGAAGGTATAGCGGTCGGCCATCTGCTCGGGATTGGCGATCTCGACCTGGCGCAGCAGGTTGACGGTCGCCGCCATGGCCTCGGCCTTGGACATGTTGCGATGCAAACGGAGGGATTCGACGATCTGCGCGCCGATGGTGCGAACCGGGGACAGTGACGACATCGGCTCCTGAAAGATCAGCCCGATCCGTCCGCCGCGGATCTTGCGGATTTCCTTGCCGGTCTCCTTCATCAGGTCGAGACGCTCGGCACCGTTCGGGCCATTCAGGGTGATGGTCCCGCCCGTCATCTTTGCCGGTGCGTCTATGATCCGCAGCAGGGCGCGGGCGGTGACCGACTTGCCCGACCCGCTTTCGCCCACCAATGCCAAAGTGTGCCCCGCCTTCAGATCGAAGCTCACGTTGCGCACCGCGTGCAGGATGTGCGTCCGCAGATGGTAGTCGATGCTGAGGTCCCGAACCGACAGGATCGTGCCGGTCGCCGCCTTGCCCTGTATGTCTCTTGCCCGCTGCATCATTCAGTTTCCATAGGGATCGGCGGCATCGCGCATCCCGTCCCCGAGGAAGTTGAAGGAAAGCACCGCGACCACGACAGACAGCGAGGGCCAGATCAGAAGCCACGGCGCGGTGGCCACGGTCCTGATGTTCTGGGCATCCTGAAGAAGCACACCCCAACTCACCACCGGAGGTTTCAACCCGATCCCCAGAAAGCTGAGCGCGGTCTCGGCCACGATCATCGTCGGGATCGCCAGCGTGACGACGGCGAGGATGTGGCTGGTCAGCGACGGCATGATATGGCGGAAGATGATGCGGCGCTGGCTTGACCCGTCGAGCATCGCGGCTGTGACGAAATCCTCTCCCTTGAGCGAGAAGAAGCGGCCTCGCACCTCGCGCGCCAGAGAGGTCCACGCCAGAAGCGACACGATCAGCGTTATTATGAAATAGACCCTGAGCGGCGACCACGTGATCGGGATCGCGGCGGCGAGACCCAGCCACAGCGGGATTGTCGGCATGGCGCTGATGACCTCGATCAGGCGTTGCACCGACAGATCGACCCAGCCGCCGTAATAGCCCGACAGCGCACCCAGAACGGTGCCGATGATCAGGCTTGACGCCACCCCGATCAGGCCGATCGACATGGAGACGCGGGTTCCGTAGATCAGCCGGCTCAGCAGGTCGCGGCCGAGGCTGTCGGTGCCCATCAGGTTCATCGGCTTGGTCGGGTCGAGCGGCCCGAACAGGTGCCGGTTCATCGGAAAGAGCCCCCAAAGCTCGTAGGGCGTGCCTTCGACGAAGAAACCGATCGGAATGATCTGCTCTTCATCGATGGTGAAGGTCCGGCGCAGGGACTCCGGGTCCACCTCCATCGCGTAGCCCTTGACGTGAGGCAGCCAGCGCCGCTCGCCGGTTTCCGCATCCGCAACGAACAGGGCGATGTCCTGCGGCGGTGCATAGGTGAACCGCGGCTGCGCCGCCGAGGGAGAGGTGGGCGCAAGAAACTCCACGAAGGCCGCGACGAAGTAGAGAAAGATCACCACGATCCCGGCCGCGACCGCGACCTTGTTGCGAAAGAACCGATGGCGGATCAGTTGCCACTGTCCGGCGACGGCGATCTCGTTTGGGTCGTCGCCGGGGCGGATCGGGCTGATTGCGGGGCCCGTCTCCTCGTCGCCGTCCTCGGGAAGGATCAGCGGATCGAATTCGGGGGGCTGGTGCGTCCAATCTGTCATTCTGGCCTCACGTGAACCGGATGCGCGGGTCAAGCGCGGCCAGCAGCAAATCCGAGATCAGCATCCCGATCAGTGTCAGGATGCCCATCAGCAGGATGAAGCTGCCGGCAAGATACATGTCCTGTGCCACCAGCGCGCGGATCAGCATCGGACCGGCGGTCGGCAGGTTCAGGACGATGGCGGTGATCGTCACCCCCGAGATCAGCTGCGGCAGGATCCAACCGATCGCCGAGACGAAGGGGTTCAGCGCGATCCGCACGGGGTATTTCAGGATCACCTCGTGTTCCGGCAGACCCTTGGCCCGCGCGGTGACGACATAGGGTTTCGACAACTCGTCGGTAAGGTTGGCGCGCAGGATACGGATAAGTGCCGCCGTGCCCGAGGTGCCGATGACCACGACCGGGATCCACAGGTGCTTGAGCAGGTCCCAGAATTTGGCCAGGCTCCACTCCGCCTGCGCATATTCGGGCGAATAAAGGCCGCCGACGCTCTGCCCGAAATATTTGTAGCTGATATACATCAGCGTGAGCGCGAGGATGAAGTTCGGAATAGCGAGCCCGAGGAACCCCAGGAAGGTGAAGAAATGGTCGCCGAACGAATGGCGGCGCACGGCGGAATAGATGCCGATCGGCAGGGACACGGCCCAGACAAAGAGCAGCGACGCAAGCGAGACGCCCAGTGTCGCGCCCATCCTCTCCCAGATCAGTTCGCTGACGGGACGCGCCCATTCGAACGAATAGCCGAAATCGCCCCGCAGAATGATGCCGGAGATCCACTTCCAGTATTGCACGATCATCGGGTCATCGAGACCGTAGATCGCCCGCATCCGAGCGATCTCGGCCGGGTCGACCGTCTGTCCGCTGTCGGACATCGAGGCAAGGACCGAGGTCAGGTAATCTCCGGGCGGGAGCTGGATGATGAAGAACGCGATGATCGAAATGCCGATCATGGTGGGGATCATCAGGATGATCCGCTTTATGATGTAGCTCAGCATAGCCGTTGGCTCCCCTGTCTTGTCCTCAGGTCCAGTCGATCCGCACGACCTCGGCAAGGTCGATCAGCGGCACCTCGATCTCCACATGATCGCCGGTCACCGTAACGGTCACGTCCTCCCCTGCCACCAGAAGCCGGGCCCGCGCCCCGGTCCGCCCTTCGGGCAGCGTGGCGCGCACGCGCTGGCCACTGACCGGATAGCTCCGCCGGATCGGGCCCTTCATCATCATGGGGTTGGTCAGATTGGTCATCATCACCAGCGTCATCCCGTCCCCATCCCGCGCGGCCACGTCGAGCACGCCATTGCCCTGCACCTCGACCGAAGGTGGCCCGCCAAGCGTCCAGCGCACCGCGTTCTCGATCAGCCGTTGGTGATCTTCCGACAAGGCGTGCCAGAAGGTGGCGCCGACATTCCACGGAATGTGCACCGTCCGGCCGCCCTGCCGCGTCTCGCGGGAGATGACCGCAGGCGCGGTCGCCGCGTCGCGCGGATAGACCTCCTCCATCGGCAGGTCGGGAAAGTCGGGCACGAAGAGGAAGGCCGGAACCGTATCCGTTTCGGCGGCAACGTCGATCACCCGCGTCCCGCCGATGATCCGTTCCGCCCCATCGAAACCGGATGCGATCGGATGATCGCCGCACAGTTCGACATATGTGTTTTTCAGCGGACCCCGCGGCGCGGACGCCATTCGCGTGCCCAGCACGGCGGCAAGACCCAGTTCGTCCCGCGCCGCACCATCGGCATCGGCCGTGGCACTTTCACCGGCCACCAGCACGTTGCCGCCCCGTCCGACCCACTCCTCGATCATCCGGCACTGGTCGTCCGAAAGGCAGACCGCATTGGGCAGGATCAGGAGCCGGAAACGATCCAGCATCTCGGGCGTCATCGCGTGGTCGGACACGAACTCGAACGGCAGACCTGCCTCCACGAGGGCATGATAGAAGCCCAACTCGTCTGCCTCCGCCGCCGCGCGATCGTTCCAGTCCCAATGCCGCAGGGTGGTCGTCGCGTCGAGGATCGCGATTTCCGTGGCCGGCCGCGTCTCGGCCAGCGCAGGCTCGATCCGCTCGTGCAGGGCAAAGCCTCGGGCAACGGGGTCGATCCATCGCGGATCGGGCACGACGCCGTTGAACTTGGTGAACCACGGCAGCATCCCGTGCATGGCGCCGTCGGTGATCCAGGCTTCGGTCTCGGCACCGGAATTGACGCTGTCCTTCCACCGGTTGACCGGCTCCTCGGGTCCGACCGACGTGATCAGCACGACCGGCCTGTCCCGGAATGTCGCCCGCATCCGCTTGGCGTTGCGCCCGGCCGTCCAGATGGGTTCCGTCCCGTGCCGTCCCTGGTGGTCGACAACGAGGAACGGGCAATGCTTCTCGATCAGTGCAAGGTCGAACTCCATGAGCGAGGCGCCGCCCATGTTCGGGATGAAACTGGCATGCGGCTTGATCTCGCGCACCGCCTCGTCCCAGTCGATGACCATGCGCGTCAGCACGTCGCGCCGCCAGGCGGACCAGGCCCGCCAGGCCGGATCGCCGACGGAGGTCGTGCGCGGCAGATCACGGCCCGTCGCGGCGTGAAACCTGGACTTGCAGCTCTCGCAATAGCAGATGCCGTGGCCCTGCCAGCGGTTCGCGAACACGGCGTCGATGTCGTAGTCGCGCACCAGTTCCCGAACCACCTGTGGCATGAATTTCGCGTTGTAGTCGCCGTAGGCGCAGGTCACCCAGACCTCGGGAAAGGCCCAATGGCGGCGCGGGTTGCCCTCGGCGTCGACCGCGATCCATTCGGGATGGGCGTCGGCCGCGTCCTGATGGATGGCATGGGGGTCGACCCGTGCCATGACATGCATCCCCAGATCGCGCGCCCCGTCCACCAATTGGCCAAACGGGTCGCCATCGCCGATGAACTGGCTCACGTAGTGCAGCGGGACCTTGCTGGGATAATAGGCGATATAGCCGCCCGCGCTCAGGCAGGTGGCGTTGGACCGGGTCCGGCGAAAGATGTCGATCCACTGAGCGGGATCGAACTTCACCGGGTCGTCCTCGGCCAGCGTCAGCTGGGTCCAGCGGGTTGCCGTCCGGTACCAGTCCGGCTGGCGAAGGGTTGATGCGGTTTCGTCGCGCACATCGCGCATGGGGTGTCCTTCCGCTGGCTGCGGGTCATTTCGAACCGCGCCGGCAATGTTGCGCCGGCGCGGCCCCTCGGGGAGGATCCTCAGGCCTTGAAGAACTGCTCGGGCCGGGTCGGCGAATAGGTCGGCCAGCCAAAGCTGTTGGGCATCACGTCCATCGTGTTGACCATGTCGTTCTTCACGATGCCGTAGCCGTCCGGCGGCAGGCTCACGCCCCACACCAGGAACTGGTCCGCGGCATTCTCGAGGATTTGCGACATGATCTCTACCTGCTCGTCCGGATCCCCGGTTGCCAGCAATTGCTTGTAGAGCGCCTGCTGCGCCTTGATGTCCTCGGGTGGTTCGATGGCATCGGGATTGTCGGGCGAGGTGAAGTAGAGCGCCCAGCCAGGTGCATACATCGCATTCGAGTTGAACGGCACGAAGTAGCGCGCATCCAGCATGGCCGCGATACCGCCATTGGCCCCGAACTGGTGCGCCGAGCCGTCGAATTCGCGGCCGTTGCGCACCCGCGTTTCCCACAGCGACCGGTCCATCGTGCGGATCTGCGCATCCACCCCGATCTCGCGCATCATCGGAAGCGCGAGTTCGAACATGTCGAGGAACGTGGTGCGCACCTGGTCGATCTCGAAGATGATCGTCAGCCGTTCGCCGTTCGACATCAGCCGCACGCCGTCATCGTCCTTTTCGGGCAGGATGCCGTCGAGGATCTCGTTTGCGCGCGCGGGATCGTATTCGGTGTGCTGCTTGGCCAGCCGCTCGTTGTAGAGCGGGTCGCCCTCCACGATACTGGGCTGCGCCGGCGCCCCCTGCCCCACGAACACCGCGTCGATCAGCGCCTGCCGGTCGATGGCAATCGACATCGCCTCGCGGAAGTCGCGCGTGTTGAAGAGCTCGTTCTTCACCGGATCGACATGGTTGAGGTTCAACATGAAGACCATGACGTTCGCCGCAGTCTCCTTGAGGGTATAGAACCGGTAGTCGCCACTCGCCTGCCCGTCGAACAGAACCGGCTTGTTCGTCGGCGTGCCGATATACTGGTCCATCATGTCGACTTCGCCCTGAAGCGCCTTGAGCAGCATCACCTCGGGGTCCGACACCATCTGGTAGACGATCTGGTCGAAATACGGCAGCTGCGTGCCCTCGGTATCGACCTTGAAGTAGTAGGGATTGCGGACCGCGACGGCACGTTCGGTATCCTCGCCCGGGGCGGTCGTGAACATCCAGGCATTCAGCGTCGGCCGGCTGGAGTTCTGGAAGTGGACGTTGTCCTCTGCCAGACCGTGCTCGCGCTGGAACAGCGCGATCCAGCTTTCGTAACCGCGCTCCTGCGCCAGTTCGTTGGCGTTCTCGTTGTACCTGATGTGGAATTGCTTGAGGTAATGCGCCGGCGTCCGCGTCAGGTGGTCCTGGTTCGCCCAGGCCATCTGCTGCATGAAAAAGCCGTTGGGTTCGGTGAAGATCACCTTGAATGTGACTTCGTCGACGATCTCGAGCCGGGCGACCTCGTTCGCGGCATACCAGAAGGACTGTTCACCAAGCGGTGCGTCCTCGTCGAGGAACACGTCCTCGTACCAGAACCGCACGTCTTCGGTGGTATAGGGTTCGCCGTCGGACCAATTGTGGCCGCGCCGCAGGGTGATCGTGTATTCGCGGCTGTCCTCGCTGACCTCGTAGCTTTCGGCCACGTTGGGTATGATCGACGCCCAGGTCGGGTCGAACCGGTAAAGCGGCTCATAGGCCTGATAGCGCCAGAGCATCGACAGCGATCCGCCACCGACAAGCGCGTGGTTCCATGTGCCACCCTGTTGCCCCGGACGATCCGTGGGCGTGATGACAAGCGGGTTGTCCGGCAACCGCTGTTCGAGCGGCGGCAGGTCGTCCTGGGCAAAGACCGGACCGGCCAGCCCGCCCGCGGCAAGAATGCCCCCGGCAAGCGCTGTGCCGGAAACAAGAAAGCCACGTCTATTGAGATTGGTCATGATGTTCCTCCCGAATCCTCGGCGCACGACCCTCCTCGCCTTGCGCCTATCATTAGCCTGTCAAACAGGGCATCGTTAGGTAAAGCGTTAGGATAATAAATCGTCGCCGCAGCACAGAAAAATTGTCAAAATATTGAAAATAATGATTTTTCAGCGCAATGTATCCAAAACAACACCGAGGACGACCTGATGCAGCGCGTTACACTCATGACCATCGCCACCGAATGCGGCATCTCGAAATACGCAGTGTCGCGCGCGCTTTCCGGGAAATCGGGGGTCAGCGACAGCACCCGCCAACGCGTGCTCGAGGCGGCAGAGCGGCTTGGATACCAAAGGCCCGCCCAGCGCGAGCGCCCTGTGATCGCTGCACTTTTCGAGGATCCGGCGCATGTGAACAGTGAACTGCACAGCCAGATCCAGGCGGGAATGCAGAGCGAGGCGTCCACTCTGGGTTTCGATGTCCGGCCGCACTGGCTTCACCATGGCGAACGCATCGACCAGCTTCTCGAATCGTCCGACGGAATCGCCGCTATCAACCTTCAGGACCTCGACGTCGTGCGCAAGGTGCGCAAGTCGGGAAAGCAGGCCGTCTACAGCGGTTGGCTCGATCCGCTGGACCGCGTCGACACCATCAGCGGAACCGACCACGAATCCGGCAGCGCCGTCGCCCGCCACCTCATCGAACTGGGCCACCGCGAGATCGCATATGTAAATGGCGAAAAGCAGTTGCGCGGGCGGCGCGAACGGCTCTACGGCCTGCGCGAGGAGATCGAACTGTCTCCCGGTTGCATCCACTACAACATGATCTGGTCGCAGGGCGAGACCTTTGCCGATGCGCTTGACGCCCTGCTCGAGGAGGGCGGCCGTCCGACGGCTTTTTTCTGCTCCCACGATGGCCTGGCTCTCACCGTGGTTACCGAGATGCTGTCGCGCGGCTGGTCGATCCCCGAGGACGTTTCGGTCGTCGGTTTCGGCGATTACAGCACCGCACGCGAGATCCGGCCGCCCCTGACCACGGTCAAGGTGATGGGCAAGGAGATCGGGCGCAGCATCGTCCACCTCCTCGCCAACCGCATGGCGGGAAACGCCTGGCCCGGATGTCCGATCCGCCAACAGATCGTCAACCAGTTCATCCTGCGCGGAACCACGGGCCCCTGCCGGACCCATGCCCGTCTGCCCGATCGCCAACAGGGCCTGGACCTCGCGGCATCGGCTCGGATGAACGAGCGCAAGTCTCTCTGACCGATCCGTTCACCCTGCAAGGCGCGCAGGAACCGGAAGGCGGGCTATCGGGTTGCGTCGCAGGAACTTGATCCTGCGCGGCACGCGGGCCAAGCGCGGCATGAGATGACAAGGTCTCAACGGCCGCATTCCCGAGCATGGCGTCCCCGCCCGAAGAAGACCGCGCCAAGAGTGCAGACCATCGCGCAGGCAATCAGACCGAGAGCGCGTTCAAGCAGGCCGTCGACACTGGTTGGAACCAGCAGGAAGACCGGACAAAGGCCGCCCCAGACGATGGCCAGGCCGGTCAATGCCCGTTGCGCCCAACCGTGATGCACACCCAATGCGCTTGCCATGCAGAGCGGTGCCAGCGTGAACAGCACGCCGATCCCGTAGACCAGGTAGATATGGATCACGACACCCTCGTTGTCGCTGTCACCATATTCGTTGCGAGCACCCACAACGACGACGAGCGCAGCGAGAACGGCAAACATCAAGACCCCGGCAGACCAGCCGGATTCACCGAGATGGGCATGCGCCGAGGCAAGGGAAACGGCGAGCAGGCCGGCGGCAAACCCGTAGAGAGCGACGTCCATCACGATTTCCCATTCGCCCGCGGCAAGGTCGCTGATCGTGTCGGAAACCCAGTTGTAGTCGGGCACCAGGGTCTGCGCGACGAACATCCCGATGATCACTGCCGCCGATCCCATGAATGCGATCAGCGCGAGCGCCATGAGAAGATAGGGGCGCTCGGCGATTGCAGACCGTCTGCGCGAATGGTTCATGCCTGTTCTCATCTTCTTCCAACCAAGAGTAGAAACGCAAACCTGCGTCGCGTATTGCTGCGCAGGTAACCCTTGCCGGGGGGACTCGAGGCTGACCCAGACGTGACGCGCGCGTCTTGTCGCAACCCGAGGCTCATCCGGTGGTGGTGGTGTCTGCTCAGGGGCTTGGCGCCTCCTTGGCCGCAACCTTCTGGTGCTCGCCCATGCCGCTCAGCAGGCACCTGAGGACATCCGACCCCGTGATCATCCGCTTTGCCCCCGGCGACCAGAGGAGCATGACCGTCTCGTCATGGCCGGCGTCCCTGGCGCGCAGGGTGGCAAGGATGCCCAGCGCCTTGTCGAGGGTTTCCGTCGGTCTGGTGACCACCGCCGGGCGATGGCAGTAGTCGCCGGGCGCGACATCGCGCCCGAGGACCAGAAAGTCCCGCAAAAAGGCATTCGCATTCAGCAGCAGGCGCGGCTGCGCCTCGTCATCGGTCAGGACGATCCACTTCTTGCGCGATGCGGCCAGCTTTCGGATGAAGGGATCGTCCTGCGCGCGCTCGAGTGCGGGGAAGAGCGCGCGATCCTCTTCGAAGGGCAGTTGCACGATGCTTTCGGGATCGAGTGGTTTGCCCTGGTCCTGAATGACGAGGTCGTCGAGCGCGAGGAAGTTGATCGCCCCGATCGCCTCCACGCGCCCCACCTCGCTGTCGTCGTGCACGGCGTGGTAGCGCAGGATGTTGTGCAATTCGCGTTCGCGAAACCAGGGAACGCTTTCGGTGCCGACCCATGCGTCCAGAAGAAGGGCTGTGGGCTTTGCGAGCGGCCAGAGCAGAATACGGTAGAACCGCAGGACCGGCGCGAAGATCGCGACCGCCCGCAGTGCATTTCGGGAGAAATAGGCCTGGGGCCCGATCTCGCCCAACGCGGTGATGACCACGGTGGAAAAGAGAAAGGCAAGCACCCCCGCCATCACGGAATCCGCCAGCATTGTCAGCAGAACGTTGATGGCGACGTTGCCCATGAGGATCGTGACGAGCGTGAAATTCGCATCGCGCCTGAGCTCCAGGGCGCTTGCGGCGGTCTTGTCGCCCGCTGCGGCCGCCGCCTCGAGCCGGAGGCGGCTGAGACTGAAGACGGCGATGTTCGACCCGGAGAACAGGGCCGATTGCGAGATGCAGAAAGCGATCCCAAACCAGATCAACGCGTCATTCATACGATATCCTGGGAAACCGGGCTTGAAAACCGGGCCATGGTCGATGTGGAAAGCCACGCGCTCGGCGGAGGCCTGAACGGCGCCGGCTTCTGATTTCACGCGTGGTTCGCAACGGGTGGTATCCCTGCCCGGCCATGGGCGATGGCGCCGTTTTGCCCGTTGGCACCGCTGATGTCAAAAATCCGACGCGGTCGGATCGCTGGCACCGCAAGCATATGGCCACGGACATCCGGCGAGCCCCCGCTCTTTTTCTTCAGTTACGTTCAAGATGTATTGATGCCGCTTGTCATGCATGAACACTGTCCTCCTCGCTCGCGGTTCGATCACCGTCACGAAACGCGAAGTGCGATTGGTTCGTTCCCCGATCCGAAATGGTGATCGGCGGCAACGGCCTGTCGGGTCGGGCGTATGTGCCTCACGATCTGAAGCATCGCTCTTGCCCGCGGGATGCCATGCCATGCCGAAGAACACCGCCCACCACCTGGGCATGAGCGTTTCCGCAGATGCCGGGCGCGCCATTTCGAGGATAAGGACCATCAGTCTTTCGATGGGTGTCCGGCGGCCTTTCCACCGGCGCCTGGGTCCATCAGGTTCAGCGCTGTGACGTTGGCTTTCAACATGGCGCGGATACGGTCGATATGCACCTGCGCCTCCTTCGCGCGTTCCGAAAACACCGTGGACACGCTGCCGTCGGACCAAGCCGTCATTGTCGCCATCAGGTTCTGCCGCTCCTCGAACATGCGCATCGCGGTCCAGAGGGTTTCCTCGATCTTTGCCGATTGTAAGGCCAGAAGCACGGCCGCCGTGAAGGCGTGGCCGGTATGGCAGCGATAGCGCAGGAAATCGCCCTCCTTGATCTGCCAAAGGACGCCGCCGCAGTCAGGGCAGTTGTGGGGAACCTGCTCGCCCAGCGTCTCGACCGAGGGCAGATCGCTCAGGACACGCTGCGCGATCTTCGCTTCGATCACGATATCCTCGGGAGGAGACTTGCCCGGCCCCGGTGTCGCACGCGCAAGCCCCGATAGCAGGGCACCCATCTGTGCAACGGGCAGACAATGATCCACCCCGACATTGGCGATGACGGAACGGGGCATGTCGGGGTGCTGCGCATCGTCGGGGTCTTGCGCGATGCTGATGCCGCCGCATCGCCTGATGGCTCCCATTCCGCTGGTGCCGTCGTCCAGGCAACCGGTCAGGATGACGCCGATGACACGGTTGCCATGCGCAACCGCCGCCGAGCGGAACAGCGGGTCGATCGCGGGACGGGACCGGTTTTCCCGCGCACCCTTTGTCAGGAGGATCCTGTCACCCTCGATCAGCATGTGACGATCCGACGGCGCCACATAGATCGTCCCGCCTTGGAAGAGTTCCCCATCCCTCGCGTGCTTGCACCGCAGCGGTCCGGCCTCGTCAAGGACCCGGACGAAGACTTCGCCCGTCGTGTCCGGCCCCATATGGGTGACAACGAACAAGGCTGCGGGAAGATCGGCGGGCAACTGCGCGACGAGTTCGGCGAGCGCGGCCATACCGCCCGCCGACGCCCCGATGACGACAAGCATTCGATCTTTCGGCCCGGCCATGCGCGTTCCCTTTCGACGGTGCGCAGCTTTGCGCAGGTGCAAGAAGACGTCCCCGGACCAACGCCTTGCCGCGCCATCCCGTTCCTGTCGGGGATGGTCCCGACTGGCGACGGCAATGAAGCAGGGCCCGGCCTTCAGGATCGACCAGCCCTATATACAAGCCTATCCCGGGCCGCCGCTCGATTTGGCATCTTCGTCATCCGATTGCGGATCACGCAGCTCTTGTCCGGGTTGCTTTTCGGATCGTTCGGGTCCGGCATCCTCCGGATCGACTGGGAACTTCTCGGGGGGGTCGAACTTTCGATGAAGCCTTTCGATCCTGGCGTTCTTTCGTGCCTGTTCCTGGTCCTGCATCATCTTCGGGTTCATTGCATGGCTCTCCTCTGGGGATGGGCACGCAACATCCGTGCACGGTCCCTGACACCATTGTTCCTTGAACCCAACTCTTCGGGTTCAATGATCTCACACGCATTCGCACCGCCCGCGATCATGTTCGATCTGCGGGTTTCGCAGGGCGTGAGGCAGTTTCGCTCCCAGTATCTTGCGCCGTGGCCGGCTGTTTCGTGTCCGGGCGAGGGCTGGCCGGGGGGGTGTCGACCTCTTCGCGGCCGGTGCCCTTCGCCGACCCCGGATGGACGCCGGGCTGGTTGGCGGATTCGAGTTGCTGCCACAGCGTCCCGGACATTTCACTGTCCGATGTCGGGGATTTATCCGTCTCGGCCTGCTTGACCCGGGCCTTCTTGGCGGCTTCCTGCCGCTCTCCTGCCACCTGAAGCTCGACGAAACGCCGCGTGACCGTCTCGAGGTTGTCGTCGAACCACGCCGCCATCATCTCCTCTTCGTGCAACGTGTCTTCCAGTCGGGGGCGCAGATCGGGCTTGCCCGCTTCGTCGGCCAGCACGAGAAGGACGCGGTATGTCGCGATTTCCAGATGCTCCTGCATGATATCGGCCAGCAAGGCCTTCAGTTCCACCTGGTTGCCGAAACCCTGGACCGAAGACTGCCCGAACCCCATCACGCTCATCAGCGTGTCTTTCACCATCGACGCAGAGCCGCCGCACGCCTCAAGCCCGGCCTCGAGCCTTCGCGCCTGATCCCTCGTCGCCACGATATGTTCGGTCACGCGCGTGTGAAGATCGGGGGAGTCCTGGTAGAGGTCCAGATGCGCCTCGAGGACCTGGATCTGTTGTTTCTCGAGTGCATGAGTGTCACGAAGGGTGTCGACAAGCGCATCGTGCGCAGCAGTTTCGTAGGCCGTCGGGGCCGGTGTGGTGTCACGGGACATGGGATTTCTCCTATCAATGATACCCTGCAAACGCGCCAGACCCCCGGGCGTTCCGGATCGCCTGTGAACGCACCCTCGCGTCCCGTGCCCGGACCCGCCGCATAACGGCGCATGCGGCAGCGCCCGGGGCGTCGACGGGTCTTTTTCGGGGTCCCGAGGCGAAGAAGGCGATGCAGGCAGTGCCGCTCGCACATGCAATCTCGGAACGGGTGCCCGATCTCGAGGTTAGAAGGGAGAAGGTGACCTCGATGGCCTGGTTATCGTTGACGCTCGGGTTCGATCAGCGTGTCCGAACGAAGAAAGACAGAAAAGCCATGGGACGGTCAGCACCAAACGCAATCACGGGAGAGAATAGATGATCGACACGCCGGAACCGAAGTCGCAATCCTTGCCTGCGATCCGGGTCGGTTGCTTTTCGGTCAGATGAGATGCGCCTTGAACGCACCACGCCGCTTTGCCGGCGGCGGGCCCATTCCTGTTGGCGGTTCGGTATCGGAAATGGTTCAATGATCGCTGCGCGCAATCGGGCCAGACGTATCCTCTTGCTGGGCGCTGCATGCCTTGCCGCCGCCCTTGCGACAAGCGTTCACGTCGAGGCACAGGATGACCCTGCGCTCTGGTACGAGGTGGATGCGATCAACCCAGGCCTCGACACGCAGTCGCGCGACGTCGACCGGACTTCCCCGCGTGCCGCACTCAGGAGCTTTGGGGATCTTGCCGAATCGGGTGATCTTGACGCCGCCGCACATGTCCTGAACCTTACGGACCTGCCGGATGACGAACAGAGCGCAAGCGGATCGGAATTCGCGGCCAGACTGTCGTCGATCATGGAACGCAAATTGCGGATCGACTGGGCGCGTGTTCCGGCCGAGCCCGATGCAAGCATGATCCATGACGCGAACGGTCAGCAAGTTGCCGAGCATCGGCGGGACTATCTGGTGGAAGAGTTCGAAGTGGATGGCCAGATCTACGCCATTCGCCTTGCCCGCTTCGCCGAGGTCACCGCCGACGACGAAGCCGCCGACCCGGTCTGGCTGTTCGCGCGGGACACGGTCGACAGTATCGACGTTCTTTACGACGCGTTCGGCCCAAGACCGTTCGAGGCCCATATTCCGGACGCGCTCAAAGAACGGCTCGGCTGGCTGCAACTCTGGGAATGGATCGCGCTGCCAATTCTGATTGGCGTTGCGGTCCTTGCAGGCATGGTCACGTCGCGGCTCGTCCGTCTGGGCACACACATATCCGACAACCGCGTGCTTGGTCGGGCATTCAGGCACGCAGCCCTGCCATTGTCGCTGGTGGCCGCGGCGGCCACGGCGCACTGGCTTCTGGATTTCATCGTGTCTCTTTCCGGGCCCGCGAATGCGGTCATCAGGCCGACGCTGGTGATGCTTGCTGTTGTCGGTTGCAGTCTTGCTGCCCTGCGCGCTGTCGATCCTCTGCTGGATCATGTGACCCGTCGGCATCTGGGTGACACCTATGACACTCCGAACTCGTCCCAACGCGAGTTCTACACATCGATGTATGCGCTGCGGCGGATCATCCTCGTGATAACGGTCGGCTTCTCGCTCGTATTCGTGCTGATCCAGTTCGACCTCTTTGCCGATATGGGCCTGACGCTGCTTGCATCCGCGGGTGTCCTGACGGTGATCCTCAGCATTGCGGGGCAGGCATCGCTCGGCAACATGGTGGCGTCACTTCAGATCGCCATAGCCAAGCCCGTGCGCATCGGCGACAACATCCACTACGAAGGTGACTGGTGCATCGTCGAAGCAATCTACTTCACCTTCATCCAGCTGCGCACATGGGACGACAACAGGCTTATCGTCCCGGTCAGGTATTTCCTGTCCCATCCCTTCCAGAACTGGTCGGTCCTCAATGAACGCATGCTGATCACCATTCGCCTTGTCCTCGATCCGATGGCCAAGGTCGCTGTCTTGCGCGAGAAATTCAGTGCCGCCGCCCGGGCCGATCCCGGTGTGGTCGAGCACGACAAGATGTGGACCGTGATCACCGACCATTCCGCGAACGGAATGACGGTCGAGTTCTACGCGATGGCTCCGGACCCATGGACGGCCTGGTTGGTGGAGATGCGTCTGCGCGAGGAACTGGTCGATTTCGTGCGTCGCGAACACCCCGGCTGGTGGTGGCGTGATCGCGTCAAGATAGAACAGCAAGACGGAGAAGGCAGGTGAAGGGCGCAACTCGTCCTGCTGCTCTTGTGCCGAGAATTCCATGAATTGAAGTTGCCTGATAGCGGTGCCAAAGCCGATGTGGGTCTTCGCCTGACCCGCTCACCTCTGTTGCGCGATCTGCTGGGCAAGCCGAGGCGCGAATTTCCGTGGCGGTTCCGTTCAGGGTGAGACGCCCGCGAGCCCGGGTCCGGGCCCGGCGGGCGGTCAGGTGTTTCACAAGGCTCAGTTCAAGAGCGAAAGCCCGAGAGCATCCCGAACCGACTCGATGGCGGCCTCGACCATGTCGGGGTTGGTGCTGGCGCCTTCGACGAGAGCAACCAGAGTCGAGCGCGTTTCATCGGTCAATTGCGCGGAGTCATCGAGAAGGGCCAGGACCTCGTCGCGATCGAAATTTTCCGGCATGAGCAGTTGTTCGGCATCGGTTGCAGTCGCATTGGCCGCGCCGTCATCGGTCATGGCGCCGTCGCTGTCCTCGGCTTGTGCCTCGGTGTCGGGTGCAGACGGGGTTTCCCCGCTTTCCGCATCATCGCCGTTTCTGGCAGTATTCGTGGTGTCTTCGGGCGACAGGATGGGCGGTGCTTCTGATGCCGAGTCCACAACGATCGTGTCCTCGGTGATCTCGTCGCCCACCACCGTGTTGCCGTCATCGGATGCCGTCGTGTCATCCGCTTCGGTCCCGGCATCCGCGGCAGCTTCGGCGTTTTCCGCGTCGCGCGCAGCCTGCCCGGTTTCGGCCGCCTCTTCTTCCCGTGCGAGTTCCTCTTCCTGCTCGCGTGCAATCTGAGCGGCCTGCTCGTCCTCGAGCCGGGCCTGCTCGGTCTGATTGCCATACCAGACGAAACCGCCGATCACGACGATGGCTGCGACAACAATGGCTATGATAATTCGTGGACGCATGGGTCGACCTACCTTCTGCTTGGTCCCGGCACGAGCATCCGAGTGCTGCTTGGCCAGATCGGGTGGTCGCCTCGCGGGGCACCACGAGGCGGATATTTCATTAATCGCAGAGGGCCGTTTTCGTTCCCGCCAACTTGCCCATGGGCCGTGAGAGCTGATGATAACCTCCCGTCCGTGCGGTGGGTTGGCCCGAGTTTCGATCGCGCGGCAGGCAGCCCGTTTTCTGACGGCGCGGCCATGTCGCGGCCCAGGCGCTTCACGGAGACTGAATTTCAGTGGCCTTAACAATACCTTGACTGCGATGAACAGCCGGAAGTGGAACGTGGGGCTTCGGGCCCTGTTGTGAAAGGCACACACTCAATACGGCAGGAGCCCCCCATGCCCAGAAAAACCACTCGCGCCGCGTTTCTTGGCTCGGTCGCAGTCGTCGTCGTCACCGGCGCCTAGGCCCAGCCCCCCGAGCAAACCGAAGGCGAACTTGATCAGGAGGCGTGCGTCGCTCTCGCCGAACGCCTCTCGGACGATGGCGAAGTCGATGTGGACTCCGGGACTCCCGAGGTTGTCTGGACGATGGAGCGCCAGAACGTCACGATCGACGAGCGGCCACCGCGGATCACCATCCGTCAAGGCCGGCCGACGGGGAATGTCGAAATCGTGGGCGAGCCCGAGATCCGTATCTCCTCAGGACAGCCGGATGACGGCTCGGACCCTTCGAACCGTGACGATGCGGCCGAGAGCGACGCCGCCACGGACACCGAAGACAACTAGGCGCAAGACCGGCGTCCCGGCCGAAGAAGATGACGCGCGAATGCCAGAGCAGGTGCACGATATCTTCTTCGGCCAGTCTGCGCGCAGACCACGCGTCCCAAAGGGCGATCAGGAGCACCGTTCCTCTGTCCGGCCCCAATTCACTGTGTCGGCATGAGGAACACCTCGTTCACAGCGCAGCGCGGGTCGGCCTCGAGGGCGAACAGGGCGGCCCGGGCGACGTCCTCGGGTTGCAGCTTGTCCGGCTTGGCTTCGTCGAAGAACGCGGTGTCGACCATGCCCGGCGCGATGACCGTGCACCGGCCCCCGAAAGACTTCATTTCCTCGGACAGATTGCCGCCATAGCCGTGCACGAACCATTTCGACGCGCCGTAGACCGACCCCGAGATATGGCGCCGTCCGGCGGCGGATCCGGTCAGCAGAAGATGCCCCGCGCGTTCCCTCAGATGCGGCATGGCGGCCATCACGGTCCACAGGACGCCCAGAACGTTCACGCCGATCATCCGCTCCCATTCTTCGGGATCGCCATTCTCGGTGCCCGCAGCCGAGAGGCCCATGCCGGCATTGGCGAAAGCCGCGTCCAGTCCGCCGGTCTTTTCGACGAATGTCGCGATCGCCGCCTTCTGGGTGTCGAGGTCGGTCACGTCGCCCGGCAAGGCCAAGGCCTTGTCGCCAAGCTCGCCCGCCAGAGCGTCCAGCTTGTCCTTCGAGCGCGCGAACAGCCCGACATGCCAGCCCTGCGCCACCGCCAGTCGCGCCGTGGCCGCCCCGATCCCGCTCGATGCTCCGGTGATGAATAGTGCTTTCGTGCTCATGTGAAATACCCTTTCTGGTCCTGTTCGTCAGTTTGAACAACGTTCTTGCGCCGGTTCCGTTGCCTTGGATCCGGCGCGCCAAGGACTTCGGACACATGACCCGCTTCGCGGCAAACGGGGGAGCGGAGGGCGATTGCCGACATGCTCAAGGAACGTTCGCCAACGCCCCACGTTGACAAGCTGACCGCAGAGGGAATTCTCATGACCACGATAACCACGATCAACCCCGCGACCGAGGAAAAGACCCGGACCTACAGCATCATGACAGAACAGGAAGCGGCGGACCGGGTTGAAGCCAGTCATGCGGCGTTTCTTGATTGGCGCAAACTCACCCATGCAGAGCGCGCGCCCTACCTGACGAAGATCGCGAAAAAGCTGCGCGACCATGCCGAAGAGCTGGCTGCCCTGATGACGCAGGAGACAGGCAAGCTTCTGAAGGACGGCCACACCGAGGTCGAGATCTGCGCGGCGATCTGCGAATACACCGCCCGACACGGGCCCGATGCGCTGTCCGACGAAGACCGAACACATGGTCCCGACCAGAAGCGCGGTGTCGTCAGCTACCAGCCGATCGGTGTCATCTATTCGATCCAGCCGTGGAACTTTCCCCTCTACCAGCCGGTCCGCGTGCTCGCCGCCAACCTGATGGCGGGCAATGGCTGCGTGCTGAAGCACGCCAGCATCTGCACCGGATCCGGTCTGCGTCTGCGCGAGCTGTGCATCGACGCCGGCTTGCCCGAGGACCTGTTTCAGGTCGTCATCATCGATCACGACACCAGCGACAAGCTGATCGCGCACCCGAAAGTCCGTGGCGTCACGCTCACCGGCAGTGACGGGGCCGGACGCCACGTGGGTGCTGTGGCTGCCACGGCGCTCAAGAAGACCGTGCTCGAACTGGGATCGAACGACGCCTACCTCGTGCTCGAGGACGCCGACATCGAGACAGCGGTCAAATTCTCGGTCATGGGGCGGCTCTACAACAACGGCGAGACCTGCATCTCGGCCAAGCGGTTCATCGTGACCGACAAGGTTTATGACGCCTTCGTCGATGCGTTCGTGGCGCAGATGAAGGGCATCCGTCTGGGCGATCCGACGGATGCGGACAGCCAGCTTGGCCCGCTGTCGAGCCGGGACCAGTTCGACACGGTCAAGGGACAAGTTGACGACAGCGTTGCCAAGGGCGCGACGATCCTGTGCGGCGGTGAGCCACCAGATCGCCCGGGAGCCTATTATCCGGCCACGGTTCTGGCCGACCTTGCCCCCGGAATGCCCGCCCATGACGACGAGATTTTCGGCCCTGTCGCGTCGGTCATCCGCGCCAGGGACGACGACGAGGCCATGCGTCTGGCCAATGAAAGCCGGTATGGTCTGGGCGGCGGCATCTTTTCCAGGGACGAGGACCGCGCCCTCAGGCTGGCCCGCGATCACTTCGACACCGGCATGATCCGCATCAACTCGTTCGGGGCGGCCGATCCGAACATGCCCTTCGGCGGGGTCAAGGAGTCCGGCTACGGACGCGAGCATGGCGGCTTCGGCATGAAGGAATTCGTCAACGTGAAGGCGATCTTCCTGCCGTGATCCCGCCTTGTCCGAGGATTTCCCCGCAATGTAATTAACATGAAAGATCCCAGAATGAGCATGACCATCCTCGTCGCCGGTGCCACAGGCAAAACCGGCCTGCATCTTGTTCAGGAGTTGGTCGATCAGGGCCACCAGCCGATAGCGCTGATCCGCGAAAGCTCCGACACGAGCGCACTTCCCCAAGGCGTCGACCTCCGCCTGGGTGACCTGACCGACCTGCACGATGGTCTGTGCGACGGAATGGACGCGGTGATCTTTGCCGCAGGCTCCGGCGGAGACACGGGCCCGGAGATGACCGACAAGGTGGATCGGGACGGCGCCAGGCGCCTGATCGATCTGGCGCGGGACGCAGGGGTAACGCGTTTCGTGATGCTCAGCTCGGTCGGGGCAGACCAGTCCGACCCCACGGGCGTGATGGCCCACTACCTGAAGGCCAAGCACGATGCCGACGAGCACCTCAAGGCCTCGGGACTGGCCTACGCGATCCTGCGCCCGGTAGCATTGACCGACGGCGGGCGCGGCGCGGAGGTGATCCTGGGCGAGGACGTCGACAAATCTGCCAGGGCCTCGCGGGCAGATGTGGCCCATGTCCTGGCGGTGGCCGCCACCAGCGGCCGTTTCGACGGGATGGCGCAGGATATGCAATCCACCTGACCCTGCCGCCGGGGATGTCGAGGATGTCTCCAATCGACCGATTTGCGGCAGACTTCGTGAAAGGCCGGCTCTTTTTGCACGCCTCTCTTGGCGCCCGGCATGGGAACCGGGCAGCAGGAGCAGGTTCAATGACGCTCTCGCCGACCCCGCCGCCGCCCCGCATCAGGGCCGAGCGCTGGCAATTCGGCGCAGGCCCCTCGAAAAAGGAAGGTCAGGCCGCGCGCGAGACGGCGCTTGGCTCCTTGCCCATGTGCCGGCTCTTCGAGGCCCTCGTCATGCCGGCGCCGGCGCGCTGGCTAGACGTAAAAATCCAGCTCTTCCTGCGCTTTGAGCAGGTCACGCATGGTGATCGGGTCCTCTCCGAAGAAGAACAACAATCCCCAATGTGTCCCGAAGGCCGACCGGTCCGGCACGGTTTCCTGCTCGGGAGCGACCAGTTCGTGCCCGTCGAAATACGAATGCTCCGTGGTTTCCCTTGGCATCTCGAGCTTGCTGACGACCCGGCGCCGTGGATAGACGCCAAAGCAGCCCGCGTAACCTTTTGCATCTTCAACCGCGCGTGGGAAAAACGCATCCACCTCTTCTTTCGTGCTCTTGGGATCGAACACCAGGATGGAGGCCTGGTAGGCATTGAAGCCATAGGCCTTTTCGATCAGTTCAAACGCCTTGAAACCGGGAGGGCGGTAGGCGACCTCGCCAAAGTACATTTCACCGTCGGATGTCAGGAAGTATTCCGGGTGAATTTGTCCGAACTTGATATCGAAGGTCTTGATCAGTTTTTCGATCTGGGTGGTGATTGCGTCACGCCAGCTTTCCAGTTCGGCCGTGGCCGGCACGAAAACCGAATATCCAAGTGTCACGTATTCCGAAATGTTCAGGAACTTGATCTCGCCATCGTGCACCCAGGCTTCAACCGCGAATTCCCAGCCATCAAGGTGGCTTTCCATCAGAAGGGGGTATTCCTCGTCCGGAATCTTGTCGATATCCTCGATGTCGCGGATCATGCGGTGCCCGAGGCAACCGGCCTTGTCGAAGGCCTTTACGTGGATCGGATCGTCCGGGTCGCCATCAAGCTTCAGAAGCGTCTGGTTCACGCGCTTCATGAAGCGGATGATGTCGTCCTTTTCATAGGCTTCTTCGAAAATGCCCACGCGTATGCCACCCAACTGGGCGCGACGCTTCATCAGGGCCTTGTCGCGAAACAGGATGGATTGACCGTACATGCGGGGCTGATCCATCAGCACCGAGTTGATGGCACCAGACCATTCCACGGTTTCCTCGAACAGGGGAATGGCCACATCGACGCCCTCATCCTTCAGCCGACGGGCAATTTCGATGGACCTGTCGTTCAGCCGGGCGAAATCCCACGGGATGTACGGGATCTTGTTCGCTTCGCAAAAGTCGGCGGCCCAATCGGGCGCGACGACGATGTATCGACGGTCGAACTTCTGGGCGGCCTTGATGGCGTTGACGCTCCATCCCAGCAACGCGACATAGCCCTTGTTCGGATCCTTCGGCGTTTCCGTGCCCCGAACGGAATCCATAGTCGGATCGGTCCAGCCTGAGACGTCCCTGGCGATCGGGATTTGTGACTTGGCTATCGGTAATTCTGATACCTTCGAGATGACGCGTTCTCCTTTGTCATTGCTCCGACATACCAGCGCCCCGGAAGGCTCAATCGGCATGCTCCATATATTTCTTTCGATATTCTAAGCATATAGGGGCATTCTGGGATTTTCAACCAAGCTTGACGTTCGTGGCGCCGGGCAAGACTACCCCTAGGTTTTATGCATTATTTTCAACGGATTGAAAGATTTCTGCATGATATCAGCCACTTTTGGTAACCTGTGACCCAGCAAGGGAACGCTGGTGACCATCGGTCGCTGCTCCACCACACCTTTAATTTGCTTAGCCATTCAAATTACCTTTGCACAACCCCATGGCGCGGAAGAAGCCGAACGCGAGCTGACCCGATCAAGGAAAGCCGTGGAACTGGATCGAATGGGTCGGGCCTTGTCATGGTTCGAGCCATGCCCCGCCGGTGCGGCACGCGACCATCGGGACAAGCAAAGTAAGTGTCCGTCGTCCATTTGGCCCCTCGTCCGCCTTCGAATGGACCGTTCGAGGCCGACCTGATTGCCCGGTCGGGTTTGGGTGTTGCCAAGTCACCGGCAATCAGGTGTAACACCTGTCCAACGACCCAATGGCGCTTTATCCACAGCTTGGTCATGCCGCGTAACGTCTGATGCGGTGAAGCGCATGAAAGAACTTTTGGAGCTTTCCATAAATGTACGTTTTTTCCAATCCGGTCGGGGCAGGTTCGCTTTGGTTTCATAATCTTGCCACGGCCGATGGAACCCCGATCGGCTACGATCCGCATGCGCGCGCGTTCATTCCGACCCCCCCGTTCTGCGCCAACCGTGAGAAGATCGGATGCAACTGGATCGCATCGGAGCAAGGTGCGCTTTGCCGATCCTGTGCCATGACTGCGGTTTCACCGGACACATCCGCCCCGGACACACTTGCCAACTGGGCAAAGACAGAGGCCGCGAAGCGATGGACCCTGGACAATCTGGGGCGCTGGCATTGGTTTCGCACCGAGGATCCCGGAACCTCTCCGGTGTTTCACATGCTGGCCGACGGGCCGACCCCCGTTGCCATGGGGCATGTGGATGGCGTGGTCACGATCAGCGTGGCCGAAGCCGACCCGGTCCTGAGCACGACGCGACGCGAAGCGCTCGAGGAGCCCTACAGGACCATGATTGGCCACATGCGCCACGAAATCGCGCATATGCTCTGGTGGCGCCTGAGTCTGCGCACCGATTTCCTCGAGGCCTTTCGGGGCGTATTCGGCGACGAACGACAGGATTATGCGGCGGCGCTGCAGCGTCACTACAGCAATGGGCCTCCGCAGAACTGGAACGAAAATTACCTGACGACCTATGCGTCCGCGCATCCCCATGAGGATTGGGCGGAAACGGCTGCCCACCTGCTGCATCTGACCGACATCACCGACAGCGCTGTATCGGCCGGCTTTTCGTCACCGGATTTGCCGCAGGCTGACTGGGATCCCTACTCCGAACCGGATGCGATTTCGCTTATCCGCGTCGCCATTTCGATCGTCGCAGGCGTAAACCACATCAACCGGTCCATGGGTTTGGCGGACATCTACCCGTTCTTCATATCTCCGGCGGCCGTGGACAAGCTTGCCTTCGTTCATGATTGGCTGCGCCGGGGAGCCCAGGGCAGATGACAACGGCGCCTGAGGGGCATCCTTCAACCGTCTGACAGGGTTTGCTGCCCCGCCTTGGCGCGCAACATCATTCCAGACCCTGTCCGCCCCTTGCCGTGCGCGCCCGGGACATCGACCTCGCCGGATCGACCTGCCGCGGACCCAGGCTCCGGCCGGAACCGGAGTCCAACGGGCGTTTGGACAGGGCCTCAGCGCATTGCCCGGCCTCATGACCACTCGAGGGAGGACACGTTCTGCTTCATCACGATGTGGGCGCGAAGAAAGACGGATGACGGCACGGGCTTCAAGCGGCGGCGGCGCAAGAGCATCTGCAGGGCCTCATCAAGCACCCTGTGATGATCCGTTGTGACCTGCGCCCCGAGGAGGCCCTCAAGCAACAGCGCCTTGAGCAGGGCGAACACTTCATGCCCGATAGTGAATGTGCGGATACCTGCCGCTGCCTCCGAGCCGGTTTCCCAGGCATGCAGGTAGACCCGCTCGGATTTCAGCGTCTGCCACAGCCGCGCGATGAAAATGTTGTCGAGGAATTGGCCTTTTGGTCATGGCTTGCCCTCCGAGCTATTTGCTCGCCGGTAAACCCGAGGCGATTCAGCCGACGCCGTCATCGCAGATTCAGCGTGAAGCTTGAATTGTGCTCGACAAAGATGTGCACGTTGAACAGCTGCTCGTACTCGTCCCGCTCGCACAGACGGTATTCCGACTCGTCTGTCGCCGTTCGACGAAATCTGTCGTCGCTGACGCAGTAGAACTCTTCCATCCCGTAGGAGCCGGTATCCCAGTGAAAGTTGGGGATATCCTCGACCCCATAGTCAAGCACCAGACGCCCGCGATCGGTCACTTCCGTCACCGACAGAAGAAAGAGTGTGTTGACGTTGCCGCGGCTCCAGCGCTCGCAGCGCCCCGGCTCGATGCGGTACCAGCCCGATGATTCCCATTGCTCCTGCAGTATGAAGGGCCAGCGCACAATCATCGCAACAAGGTAGGTGGCGCCGTTCTCCGCCCGGTTGCAGATCGTCAGGCCCGCACCCGATTGAGCCTGTGCAGGACCGGCAAGGATGCAGAAGAGAAGTGCACCCGCCGCGAGACCTGCACGCGTCCTCATTGAGGGCACCCATAGTCGGGCGCCTCGCCTGACGGGATAAGGCGCCCGCTCTCCTCGAACCAGTGCGTACCGTCTCGCGTGTTGTAGATGGTGGTGCCGTCGTCGCGCGTCTCGCAGCCCCGGTTGCACAGGCGGATCGCAACGCGGCACAGCGCCGCGCGAGCCTCCTCGAACTCGCGCCCAGCCTGAAGCTCCTGTCGTGCAAGGGCGGCCATCTCGATCGCCTGCTCGAAGCCGAGCGCCGCGGCGCTATCCAGCATCTCCAGACCACGAGCGGTGTCACGCGCCACGCCGTCGCCGTCGAACAGGCGGGAGCCATAAAGGTAAAGCGCGCGGGGATGGTCCTGTTCCGCCGCCTGCGCAAGATAGCTGATCGCGGCGCGCAGGTCGCGGAAGGGCTCGCCTCCCTCGGCGCTGGTGAGCAGCACCGCCGCATCGACCTGCGCATCGGCCAGACCTGCATCCGCGGCCGCGCGGACGAGCGCGAGCCCGCCGGCGCGATCCTGCGGCACGCTCGCGCCGATCCAAGCCATCATGCCGCGCGCGTGACGCGAGACCGGGTGCGCCTCGGCCTGCTCGAGCAGGGCAAATGCGGCCTCCAGATCGACCGGGCCACCTTCTCCGAAGGCCAGCATCCGGCCAAGCCACGCCTGCGCCTCGAACGATCCGCCCTCGGCAGCCTCTTCCAGCAGGATCCGCGCACGAGCGGGATCCGGGGCGGTGCCGGTACCCTGCGACAATATCTGGCCCAGCGCGGCCTTGCCGGCAATATCTCCTGCTTCAGCCGCACGCTCGTACATGGCGGCAGCTGCGGCAGGGTCGGCCGCCACACCCCTCCCATGCTCCAGCGCAAACCCGGCGAGGTAGGCACCGTAGCCGTTCCCCTCCGCCGCCGCGAGGCGCGCGAGGCGATAGCCCTCGGCATCGTCTCCCGGAACGCCGTCGCCGTTCATCAGGTGCATCGCGAGGGTCGCCTGAGACGGCGCGTGGCCGGCCTCCGAGGCGGAGCGCAGGACGTGCACGGCCTCCGCCTGATCGGCCGGCACACCGTCGCCGTACCAGAGCAACTGGGCGAGCGCGAGCGCAGCATCGTGCCAGCCCGCCTCGGCCGCCTCGCGATAATAGGCGGCCGCCCTCGCGCGATCCTGCGGAACGACGACGCCCCGTTCGTGAAACCAGCCAAGGTTGTAGGCGGCGGTCTTCAGCCCGAGCTCGTAGGCGCGAGTATAGGCGGCGTAGGAGGCGGCGCGATCCTCGGACAGGCCCGAGCCACTGAACAGCATCCATCCCAGCAATTCATGCGCGTTGGGGTAGCCCGCGTTGGCCGCGCGCTGCACATGGGGCAGCGCCTCGGCCCCCGCGTCGGAGGCGAGAAGCGCGCGCGCCAGACGATAGGCGCTGGCGACATCAACAGGATCATCGGCCACGGCCCCCCGGCAGGCGAGCACCGCAGCGGCGGCATCGATCTTGGCGAAGGGCACGCCGGACTGCCCCTGTTCCGTGGGCGACGCGGCCAGAGCGGCACAGGTCTCGGTATCCGCAAGCGCCGCGCCAGGCGCGCACCAGAGGAACCATGACCAGAGAATCGTAAGACAGATCTTGTACATCCCGCTTTCTCCAGTTCCGATCTTGCTGCGACCTCGCCGAGGCGTCAAGCTAACCGGGCAGGTGAACATGCCCGCTTCCAGGCGCTTCGGAAAAACCGACATGCCCAAGCCATCATGGCACAGGAGCTTGGCCAAATCGCCCTTGCGGCTTGGGAAACAGAATATCTATCCAGCATCGGGATCGGAACGCGTCAACGCCTTTGAGACGGCGACAGAAGGCCCGGACGTCGTCGATGGTTTCAAAGCGTGCCGGGTATTCCGGCCCATATTTCAGCGTCTTGAACTGGGCCTCCGGGAAATGGCTGTCGGTGGAGGTGGGCGGCCTGTTGTGGGACTCGAGCACGCCCGGATCGACGAGCATCTTCGATGTCGCCTTCGCCTTCATCGGCGCGCCCCGATCGACATGCAGGGTCAGTTGGGCGCGCGGCACCGCGTGCCCGATCATGACATCATGAAACAAGCGTTTGAAAGGAATTATATTTTCCGCCTGCTCCACGATCCAGCCGGCAACCCGTCGGCTGAAGATGTCGAGGATGACACAGAGATACGTCCACTTTGCCGGCCCCATCAGATTGGTGATGTCCCACGACCACAGATGGTCCGGGGCCCGGGCGAGAGGTCCGGACTTCCGGTTGGCCGGATGACGGCGCTGGCGGCGGCGTTCCGGTCGGGCGGGAGTTCGGTCAGCGCCTGGCGCTGTCCGGCGCCCGCGCACCAACGGCAATCGAGCGTGATGGCCGATCCTGGCCAGAGATCTTGCTTTGGATATCGACACTTGACGTCGCCCGCTGCAAGAGGGAGAGCTTGCCGTGAGTTGACGAGTGTTCCCGGGCAGATGCTGACGCCCATTCAGCATGCTGCACCGCCTGTGTCTCACAGCGTCTCTGAGGTGAAATCCATGAAGTTCCGCTTCCCCATCGTCATTATCGACGAGGACTTTCGTTCCGAGAACTCATCGGGTCTCGGGATCAGGGCAATGGCCGAAGCGATCGAACAGGAAGGGTTCGAGGTGCTGGGCGTGACCAGCTATGGCGACCTGTCGAAATTCGCGCAACAGCAGTCCCGCGCAAGCGCCTTTGTGTTGTCGATTGATGATGAAGAGTTCAGCCCCGGCCCCGACCTTGATCCGGCGGTGGTCAACCTGCGCAGCTTCATCGAGGAGGTGCGCTGGAAGAACGAAGACGTTCCGATCTACGTCTATGGCGAGACCAAGACCAGCCGCCACCTGCCCAACGACATCCTGCGCGAACTGCACGGCTTCATCCACATGTTCGAGGATACGCCGGAATTCGTTGCCCGCCACATCATCCGCGAGGCCAAGAGCTATCTCGAAGGCATCCAGCCGCCGTTCTTCAAGGCGCTGCTGGATTACGCCGAAGACGGGTCGTATTCCTGGCATTGTCCGGGCCATTCGGGCGGCGTCGCTTTCCTCAAATCGCCCATCGGGCAGATGTATCACCAGTTCTACGGCGAGAACATGCTACGCGCCGATGTCTGCAACTCGGTCGAGGAACTGGGGCAACTGCTGGACCACAACGGCGCCATCGGCGCGTCGGAACGCAACGCGGCGCGCATATTCAACGCCGATCACTGCTTCTTTGTGACCAACGGCACCTCGACCTCCAACAAGATGGTCTGGCACCACACGGTCGCCCCCGATGACGTGGTCGTGGTGGACCGGAATTGTCACAAGTCCATCCTGCACAGCATCATCATGACCGGCGCCGTGCCGGTGTTCCTCAAGCCCACGCGCAACCATTACGGCATCATCGGCCCGATCCAGCAAAGCGCGTTCGAGGTCGACGCAATCAAGGCGAGGATCCGGGCGAACCCCTTGCTGGCGGGCGTCGATGCCGACACGGTCAAGCCGCGGATCATGACGCTGACGCAATCGACCTATGACGGCGTGCTCTACAACACCGAGACGATCAAGGGCCTGCTTGACGGCTATGTCGACAACCTGCATTTCGACGAGGCCTGGCTGCCCCATGCGGCGTTTCATCCGTTCTACGGCAATTTCCACGCGATGGGACGCAAGCGCGAGCGGCCGAAACATTCGGTGACCTACGCAACCCAGTCGATCCACAAGCTGCTGGCCGGGATCAGCCAGGCCAGCCACGTCCTGGTGCAGGACAGCCAGGATACGCCGCTGGACCGGCATCTGTTCAATGAGGCTTACCTGATGCACGCGTCCACCAGCCCGCAATACAGCATCATAGCCAGTTGCGACGTGGCCGCGGCCATGATGGAGCCACCGGGCGGCACGGCTCTGGTCGAGGAAAGCATCGAGGAATCGCTGAACTTTCGCCGCGCCATGCGCAAGGTGGATGAGGAGTATGGCGACGACGAGTGGTGGTTCAAGGTCTGGGGGCCGGAGGCCCTGGCCGAAGAAGGCATCGGCGTCACCAAGGACTGGGTCCTCAAGCGCACCGATGCCGACGGGGTTCAGGCCTCGGACGGGGAGGACAGCTGGCACGCGTTCGGCGACATGGCGCCCGGGTTCAACATGCTCGACCCGATCAAGGCGACGATCATCACGCCTGGTCTCAACCTTGATGGCCGGTTCGAGGACACGGGCATCCCCGCCTCCATCGTGACCAAATATCTGACAGAACACGGCGTCGTGGTGGAAAAGACCGGGCTTTACAGTTTCTTCATCATGTTCACCATCGGCATCACCAAGGGCCGCTGGAACACGCTGCTGACCGCGCTGCAACAGTTCAAGGATGACCACGCCAAGAACCAGCCGATGTGGCGCGCCATGCCGGAATTCTGCGTCAAGCAACCGCGCTACGAGAACATGGGGCTCCGTGATCTGTGTCAGCATGTGCACGACCAGTATGCCAGGCATGACGTGGCGATCCTGTCGACCGAGATCTATCTCAGCGATCTGACACCGGCGATGAAGCCGAGCGAGGCCTATTCCCACATCGCGCGACGCACCACTCAGCGGGTGCCCATAGATCAGCTGGAAGGGCGCATCACGACCAGCCTCGTGACACCCTATCCGCCGGGGATCCCCCTGCTCATTCCCGGCGAGGTATTCAACAGAAAGATCGTCGACTACCTCAAGTTCAATCGCGAATTCGCGCGCGAATGCCCCGGCTTTGAAACGGACATTCACGGTCTGGTGCAGGAGAAAGACGTGGATGGCGCGGTGCATTACTTCGCCGATTGCGTGATGCAATAGGCGTGCAGCACGTGCCTCCATTCCGGAGGCGGGCCCGGAAGTCCTGCGCTCATCCTTGAATGAGCCTCCCCCGCGCATGCGCGCGAAAGCTGTTGAAGGCGTTGTGGAGACGTCTACTTTCGCTGGCATGAGGACACCGGATCACATGCGCGTATTCTTTCGGCGCGCCACGGCGCTTGCAGCCTTTGTTGCACTGCTCTGGGCGGTCCAGGTCGTCAACTGGATCATCGGCTACGGCCTGAACCCGGCTTTCGGCCTGATCCCCCGGCAGGTCAGCGGGCTGGATGGCGTCATCGCAATGCCCCTCCTGCATGGAAGCTTCGCGCACCTGATGGCCAATACGCCGCCGCTTCTGGTGATGGGTGGGCTGCTGGTGGCCACTGCCACGCGGGCCTTGCTGGCCGTGAACGCCGTGGTGATCGGCCTCGGCGGCGGTCTCGTCTGGCTGCTCGGAAGCGCGGCCGTCCATATCGGAGCGTCGGGGCTGGTCTTCGGCTGGTTCGGCTTCCTCGTGGCGCGCGGCCTCGTGGATCGATCACCGGTCACGCTGGGCGCGGCACTACTGGTCGGTGTCCTATATGGCTCCATTCTCTGGGGCGTTCTGCCGGGTCAACCCGGCGTCTCCTGGGAGGCGCACCTCTTCGGCGTCATCGCGGGCGCCGCTGCTGCATTCCTTGTCCGAACACATGTCCATGCTCCGCGCCTCGGCAGCGTCAATCAGGAATGAGGCAGGACATTTCCGGCCCGGAGCAGCCCTTCACCATTTTTCCCGGAACCCGGCTGGCATATATCAAATGATGCGCTTCCGAATGCTTGTGGACAACTGCTCGAAAGCAACAACCACCACAAGGATGACAAGGATGATCGCGGCGGCCTGATCGTAGCGGAACAGCCGCATCGCCGTGGACAGTTCCACACCGATACCACCTGCACCAACAAGGCCGAGAGTGACGGCAGAGCGGATCGCTTTTTCGACACTGAACAGCGAGGTGGCGGTCATCGAGGCAAAGCTCTCGGGGAGGATCGCCCCGAAGATGACCGACAGCCGACCTGCACCGGTGGCGGTCAGGGCTTCGGACGGACCTTTCTGGACCTCTTCAAACCGTTCCGAGTAGAACCGCGCTGCAAAACCGATCGTGTCCATGATGATGGCAAGGATGCCCGCCAGTGGCCCCAGCCCGACGGTCACCACGAAGATCAGCGCCCATATCAGGTCGGGGATGGTCCGTGCCACCGAGATCACGAAACGCGCCAATGTTCGGACCACCCCGTTCGGCGCGGTGTTCCGCGCCGCAAGCAAGGCAAGAGGCACCGAGAACAGACAGCCGAAAGTAACGCCGACGACGGCGATGTTGATTGTCTCCAGCATCGCATCGGCGATGTTGGGCATGCGCGTGAAATCCGGCGGAACGGCCTGACCGACGAAACGCACCAGATTGCTCGCGCCCTTGACCAGCCGGTCGATCGAAATGCCCGAGGCCATCATGCCCTGTATGAAGAACGCGGCAAAGCCGACAAGCACCACCCAGGTCAGCGCCGAGGGTGCGCGGAAGCGCGGCGGAAGGTTTGTGTCGTCGCTCACGCCGCGGCCTCCGTCGGTTTGGCGTCCACGCGGGTCATGCCGGTGTAGAGGGCGTTCAGTTGATCGGTATCCGTGTCGGCGACTGCGGCGTCGATCTCGATGCGACCGGCCTTCATGCCCAAGATGCGGTCGGCGTATTCCTGCGCCAGTTCAAGGTGGTGCAATGTGCACAGCATTGTCAGGCCTTCTTCGCGGACGATGCGCCACAGCAGCTCGAGAACTTCGCGCCCGGCCTTGGGATCGAGGCTGGCAATCGGTTCATCGGCCACAACGATACGGGGGGCCTGCATCAGCATCCGGGCAATGGCGACGCGCTGCTGCTGGCCACCGGACAGCTCTGCCGGGCGGTGCAAGGCGCGATCGGCCATGCCGACACGCGCCAGGCAATGGAGCGCCAATTCCCGTTCCTCCACAGAGGCTGTCAGGCTCAGGCAAGACAAAAGACCCATCTTGTGTCGCCCCATGGCACCCAGCAGCACATTCTGGAAGGCGCTCAACTGGGGGACGAGGTTGAACTGTTGAAATACATACCCCATGCTTCGCCGGATCTGACGCAGCTTGCGCCCGCGGGCGATGGACAATTGTTCACCGTGAATATGGATCGCGCCCGACCCGAGCTTTTCCAGCCCGTTCAGGCTGCGCATCAGGGTGGATTTCCCGCATCCGTTGGCGCCAAGCAACACAACACCTTGCCCTTCGGCCATATCGAACGACACGCCGCGCAAGACTTCAAGCTTTCCATAACTGACGCGGAGGTCCTTTGCGGCGATGGCTGGGATCATAAACGACTCCTGAAAACGTGAGGGAATTCGAATGGCGAACGGCGGCCAGTCCTTACGGATGGCCGCCCCGCGTCATCAGACAGATCGGTATCAGTCGTCCAGCGGGATACCGGCGACAGCGTAGGCTTCGCGCACGATATCGTAGATGGCCGGATCGGTCTCGAAGGACATGTAAGCGTCACGCTCGATGAACTTGTCGGCGTTCCGCTCGGTCGATGTCAGTGATTCCCACAGCACGTCGGTGTGCTCGGTCAGGGTGGCGCGCAGCGCGTCTCGGCATTCTTGCGGCAGCGAGGCGCGCATGACAACAGGGTCACCCGGCAGCGTGTCGGTCTGGGCCAGCAAACGGTATTCGGTGTCGGGATCCTGTTCGCGCACGGCGTCCCAATCCTTGTTGCCGCCGCCCATGGCGTCTACGTCGTCGTTGATCAGGACCTGAATACGCGCATCACCCGCCATGATGATTTCAGCGTCGCTTTCAGGATCAAGGCCAGCCTGCGCCATCAGCATCATCGGAAAGATGTGACCCGAGGTGGAGCCCACGTCCTTGAGCGCCACCCGCCTGCCAGCCAGATCGGCGAGCGTCTGGATGTCGCTGTCGGCCTTGACAACGAAGCTGGAACCGTAGTTCGGACGCACGATCGAGAACAGGATGTCCATCTCGGCCAGTTGCTGGAACAGGACAAATTCGGACGGTCCGGCAAAGACGAACTCGACTTCATCGAATTGCAGGGCCGTCCCTGCTGCGGTCCTGTTTGACAGCGAATAGAGGGCCAGCTCGACACCGGTCAGTTCTTCGAAGGTTTCGGCAAAAGGACCGAATGCTTCCGTCAGATCGCCCATGCCTTCGATGCCAGTATCGGCCATGCGCAGCGGAGACGGACAAACCTCACTCATCGATTGCGCAGATGCCTGGCCCGCGAAAAGCGCGGCTGTGGCGGCGGCGGCACATGCCACCCTGTAAACATTCTTCATCTTGCTCGGCTCCTTGGTCTTGTTTCGGTCGTCCTCCGGCTAACAAGCCAAGTCTACAGTTTTGTGACACAATCGAACCGGCTCGACGATGAACCTTGAAGTTTCGCTTTCAAGGCCCGGTGAAAGTCAGCTGTCGCCCTCTGACCCAGGACATCTCGGACGCGCAAGAAATGTCCGCTCCCGCCCGTATGGCCAGCTCTCACCCGCTGGTGCGCGAGTCTCCGGACTCGTTGAGATTCACAGCAAGCAGATGACGACAGAAGCGAGAGCGATTGCAGAGCAGAAGACTTTTGGACACCTGTCGTAACGGGTCGCGACGCGCCGCCAGTCCTTCAGCCGAGCACATGCCGATGATCAATGCGTGGCCTGCCGTGGGACTTGGGGAAGCATGGCTTCAGACGCGCCATCTGCGCGTCTGTCAGCCAGAAAGGATCAGACATGGTCAGCGCTCGTTCTTCGTGCCGTGGATCACGCACCTCGCAGGAAATCAATGCGTCATGCCCCAAGCTGCCATTCGTGGCGGTCGCAGCACAGGGCAGCGTTGAGCCCTTTTGATCGGTGGTCCTCGGATTCTCCTGCGACGTGAGGCCGCGCTACGGTTCCAGAACGTTTTGTGCAAGCCAATCCGTCACGATGCCCGACACCACGTCTTCATGGTTGGAATAGAAGTGGTCGCACTCCGGAACGATTTGAACCGTGCAGGGACGCGGGGTGCGCGCGGCAAATGCTTTGGCCGGGTACATTTCGGGCGGTTCGAGGCCGCCCGCCACAAAGAGGCTGGGACATTGGATCTCCGCCGCAAGCGGCAGCAATTCCGGCAGCTTCTCCAGATTGTCGAGAAAGCTGTTCGCCGTCACCGCATACCACCAGCCGGGAAGCAGCATCAGTTCCTGGCCCCGGCCGTCGGCAACCCTGGCGCGCGCGTCAAGGGTCACCTCGGTCAGTCTGTCCTGAGCCAGAAGTCCATTTCCGCTGGCAAACGGCACCATGCCGGCGCCGCCCTGATGCGCCGATAGCAGGATCATTCCGGGTATGTCCGATCGGCCGGCGCAGTGGCGGACAGCCAGCATGCCGCCGTTGCTGTGGCCGATGACAATAGGAGCCCGATCCCATTGCGCACGCAGCCACCCCTCGGCGAAGGTGTTGTCGGCGATCGCCTCGTCGATGCGTTGAAAGGCACCGCCGACTGCTTCGCGACTGTTGAGCGTGGCCATGATATCGTGACCGCGCCGGTTGAACGCGAGCGTGGCGATCCCGAGTTCGGCCAGTCGTTCAGGCAGGAAACGCGCCGCACCCGTATAGAAGTTCATGCAATTGCCATGCAGAATCATGGCCTGCGCCCGGGTTGGGCCGACCGGCGTATAATAGAGCCCATCGAGGGGATGGGTGTCCGTCTCGATCCGGACCAGGTCGATATGCGCCTTGCGCGCCAGAGTTTCCATTCGGTTTTCCCAATCGTGCCGGGGCTTCAGCCCGATGCCGAACCGGGCTGAGGACCCCTCATGAAGATGAATGAGCGATCACATTGCGAGATTCTTGAAAATCGTTCAAGTATCGGTATTCTTGTCGAACGAACGAATGAGGTTTTGGATGAGTCAAGTGGATCTGGACGGGCAGCAGTCCGACATCGGTATCGGCGTAAAGCTTCGCCATACGCGCAAGGTCAAGGGCCTGACCCTCAAGCAGCTGGCAGACGCTGCAGGGTGTTCTGAATCGCTCTTGTCCAAGATCGAGAATGGTCGGGCGACCCCGTCGCTCAAGATGCTGCAGAAGTTGTCGAGCGGGCTCGAGATGACTGTGGGGCAGATGTTCGCCCAGGCCCCCGCAAATGAAGGCCCTGTCGCAAGGGCCAATGAACGCACGATGATTCATGCCGATCCGCAGCGCCGAGGAAACGGGCTGATGCTTGAAAGGCTGATTCCCTACAGTGACGGTCACCTGTTGCAGGGCAACATTCACCACATCGAGGTGGGCGGTAGCAGCGAGGGGGCGCTGCGCCACGAGGGCGAAGAGTTCGGCTATGTGCTGAATGGACGAATCGAGCTTCTTCTTGATGACCAGGTCTTTGCGCTGGAGGCAGGAGATTCGTTCTGCTTTCGATCCGAACGGTCGCACGGATACCGCAACGTCGGGGACGAAACCGCACGGGTTATCTGGCTCAACACGCCGCCATCATTCTGAAAAATATACTTTTGTGCAAATTGCCGGTAACAAAATTCAAGTAACTTGACCTGTGTGCACATCACTGTAGTCTCCATCCGCAAAGGCAGTTCTACGACTGCCTGATCCAACGTGGGGGACCTACAGTGGCCGCAGAGCAGAAACTTATCGACGCCGTCAGCGACCGGCATGATGCGCACTATCAGCCCTATGGCTGGCATCATTGGCCTGATCATCCGTGGATGGCCTACCAGTTCCGGCGCGCTCTGGGTGAGACGCAAGAAGGCGGCGGAGCCGTCTCCGAGTGTTTTCAAGCCGCGTCCCGCATGATCCCGGGCGACAAGGACAGCTGGCGGATCGAGTGGCTGCGCGTGGCCGAGCGCAACGACGAGCGCGGCGATCGTGAGGAAAAGGCGGGTCACATCGAAACCGCCAAGGCCTGCTGGCTTCGGGCTGCCGATTACTACCGGCAGGCGGAATTCTGGCTTGAGGGCACGGACCCGCGTCGCCTCGAGATTTTCACCAAGATGGAAAACTGCTCCAAGAAATGGGGCAAGTGGCTGACGCCCGCGATGGAAGAGGTCGAGATCCCCTATCTTGACGGGAAGATGTATGGCTATTTCCTGAAATCGCCCACCTCTGCCGATCCGTCACCGGTTCTGATCTGCTTCGGCGGTCTGGACAGCATCAAGGACGAGATGTGGTTCATGAGCGCGCGCGGGCCGTATCAACGTGGCATCTCGGTGCTGATGATCGACGGCCCCGGACAAGGTGGCACGTTACGCCGCCACGGCATCAACACGCAGGTGGATTATGAAACGCCCGTGGGCGTCATGATCGACTGGTTGCTGGAGCGGGGCGATATCGACCCGGACCGCATCGGGGTCTGCGGCTCCAGCCTTGGCGGTTTCTATGCCGCACGCGCCGCATCGTATGAAAAACGGATTGCGGCGGCAATCTCGCATGGCGCGGTCTGGGACGTGAACGCGCTCTGGGGCAAGGCGGGCGACAATCACGGTCTTGCCGACCACATTACCTGGGTGTTCGGCGCTGACGACATGGCCGGCGCTCTGGAAAAGGGCGAACCGTTCAAGCTGGAGGGGCATATCGACAAGATCTCGTGCCCCTACCTGATCTGTCATGGCGGCAGCGATGTTCTGAGCGTTCAGCAGGCCAGGCAGGTCTATGACTACGCCAAGGAGAACGGTGTCAACGTGACGCTCGAGATGATCCAGGTCGAAGAAACCGGCGCTGAACACTGCCAGCACGACAACCCCTCCATCGGACAGGAAAAGATGTCCGACTGGTTGGCCGACTGCTTTGGGCTGGATCAAAAATTGCCCTACGCAACCTGAGAGAACCCGTCCCTGCGCTGGTGTGCCGGGGCGCAAGAAAGCCGCGTAAAGCGGCTCCTGCCTGCATGACAACCGACAGATTGGAGACAATGAAATGCGCCGCACGACACTTTTGATGATGATGGCTGCCGCGATCCCGGCCGCTGCAATGCCCGCCGCGACGATGGCACAGGACATGAAGATCGCCCATGTGGCCCCTCCGGGCGATCCGCGCGATCTGGGCGCCCATTCCGTCGCCGATTTCCTGGCCGCGTCCGATAGCTGTGACCTGACCGCAACCGTTTTCCCGTCGGGTCAATTGGGCGGCACCACCGACCTGATCGAGGGCATGCAGATCGGCTCGATCGAGGCGGTGATCCTCCCGGCGGCCTTCATGGTCGGGTTCCAGCCGAAAATCGGCATTTTCGATTTTCCATTCTTTTGGCCGAACAACACCGACAGCCTGACCCAAGTGCTTGAGAGCGACGCGATGCGTAGCTTGTTGGACACCACCGACGAGATCGGCGTGACAAGCGTTGGCGTCTGGCACACAGGCTACAAGGAATGGACCGGAAACAAGCCGCTCCGCACATTGGCCGATTTCGAAGGATTGCGGTCGCGCGTGATGCCGTCGCCGATCCTAGTGGAACAGCAGGAATTGTTGGGTCTCAACCCCGTCAACATGCCATTCCCGGAAACCTACGGCGCGCTTCAGAACGGCACGATCGACGCGCAGGAAAACCCGGTCGTCACCAGCTATGTCATGAAGTTCATGGAAGTTCAGTCCCACCTGACCCTGACAAGCCACGGCAACCTCGATCAGTTGTTCATGGTTTCCAAGAGCTGGTTTGACGGTCTCGACGCTGGCTGTCAGGACGCCATTCGTGCAGCCTCGGCCGAAGCATCGGGAATTGTCATGGACGCGACGCAAACCATGGAAGGTGAAGCCATGGCTGCCTTCGCGGACATGGGCATCACGGTCACCGAACTGACGGAAGAGGAATTCCTCGCTCTGCGCGACGCGACGCTGCCCGGCGTCGAGGCGCTTTATGTGCAGGAGGTCGGTGCTGAAGGCCAGGCCATCATCGACGCCCTCAAGGCCGAAATGGGTCAGATCGAATGACACCGGGCCGGAGGGTCGGGGATGGCGACGTGCCCTCCGCGGCCATCCGCGCCACAAGACTACTGGACAGGGCTCTGCGGGGCCCTGACCTTGTTGCCAGCGTTCTGACCGGGCTGGCGCTGCTGGTCATCACCGGCACGCTTTTTGTCAGTGCCGTTGGCCGCTACACCATAGGTCAAAGCCTGCTTGGGGGCGAAGAAGCGGCGCGATACCTGATGGTCTGGATGACCTTTCTGGGCACCTATGTCCTGATCCGCCAGCGCCGGCATATCGCCATCGACGTCTTGCCGCGTTTTGCCCCCCTGCCCGTAACCCGATGGCTCGGGGTCTTCATCGGCGCGCTGGGGGCGGTTCTCATGTTCTACCTCTTCTGGAATGGCTGGTCACTGGCCGCCCGCATGCTTGCCGGGGGCCAGCTCAGCCCGGTGCTGCCGGTTCCGCGCGGCCTGCTGCACCTGTCACTTCCGGTCGGGGCCGGGCTGAGTGTTCTGGCCTTCGTCCATATGTGTCTGTCGTTCCTGTTCGACCCGGCGACAGAGCTTGCGCGTGCGTCCGAAGGCTTGGATCCGAAACCGTCCCTCCCGATAGAAGAGAGCTGATCCCCATGCCCGTCACCGTATTCGCGGTCATCATGATCGGGTTGCTTGCGCTGTCGGTGCCGATCTTCCTCGGCATCCTCGCCGCAACAATCGGCACGTTCGAGATATTCGGTCCGCAGATGCCGTCGCTTGTCATGGCGCAGCGGGTGATCGAGGGGGTCAACGTCTTTTCGCTGCTCGCCGTGCCTCTGTTCATCTTTGCCGCCGACATCATTGCGCGAGGCCAGATCGGGATCCGATTGGTCGCGCTGGTCGAGGCGCTGGTGGGGCATGTCACGGGTGGGCTGGCGATGGCGACGGTCATTTCTTGCGCGCTCTTCGGTGCAATCAGCGGGATCGGTGCCGCGGCGGTCGTGTCAATCGGGCCGCTGGTCTATCCGGCCCTCTTGCGGCAGGGATACGGGCGCGCGTTCTCGGCAGGGCTCATCCTGTCGGCCTCGACGCTGGCCATGTTGATCCCGCCCGGGGTCGCGATGATCCTGTATTCGGTTCAGACCTCTGCCTCGGTCGGGTCCGTTTTCCTGGCCGGACTTGGCGCCGGGCTCCTCTTCGTCGTCGCACTTGCCATCTATGTCTATATCCACGCGCGGATGAAGGGCATCGGGGGCACCGCTCGTGCAACCCGCGCAGAGCGGATGGCCGCCGCAAGACGTGCGGGCTGGGCGCTTGGCCTGCCTGCCGTGATCTTTGGCGGGATTTACGGCGGCGTGTTCACCCCCACCGAGGCAGCGGCGGCGGCCTGTGTCTATGCAATTGTCGTCGAATGCCTGATCTACCGCGACATGTCGCTGTCAGAGCTGTTCTCGATCTCGCGCACATCGGGGGCGGTGATCGCGACCTTGCTCATCCTGATCGCGGTCGGCGGCAGCATGGGCTGGTATCTCACCTTGCTGCAAGTGCCGCAGATGATCAGCGGCGGGCTCGAAGGGATGCCGGCATGGTCGATCTTCGCCATCGTCAATGTCATCTTCCTTGTCGCGGGAATGTTCGTCGATCCGAACTCGGCCATTATCGTGTTGTCACCCCTGATCTATCCGGCAGCCACGGCGGCAGGGGTCGATCCGACGCATCTGGGCGCGGTGCTTGTCCTGAACCTTGCCATCGGGATGATCTCCCCACCCTTCGGCCTGAACATCTTCATCGGCATGACCACATTCCGCATCGGCTATCTCGAAGTCGTGCGCAGTCTGCTTCCCTTCATCGCCATCGCGCTCGGCGTCCTGATCGTCGCCACCTATCTGCCAACGTCGATCATGTGGCTCGTGCGACTATAGACGCAACTTACACAAACCGGAGGAAACACATGGATTTCGGCGTAGACAATCCGACACCCGCCGTCGTCGCAATCGACCTGCATCGCGGCCATCTCGACCCCGTGGTCGCGACGATGCCGCTGGAGGCCGAGCGCGCCGCCAGGATCGTCGAGGCGAACGGCGTTTTCTTCGATGCGTGCCGCGCGGCGGGCATCCCGATCTATCATATCGTCACCCGCTACCGCGATGTCGCCGAGATCCGGTCCAATCCATTCTGGCGCACCCGGGCAGATGACCCCAATGCGACGCGCAAGAACGTGGAGCGGCACAATCTCGAGGGACTACCGGGCTGCGAGGTGATGCCGCGTCTGTGGCGCGACGGCGACAGGGTGGTCGACACCAAGAAGCGCTATGATTGCTTTGTGGCGACGGATCTGGATTTCACCTTGCGGCGGCACGGCATAAACACCTTGCTGATCACCGGCGTGAATACCTCGAGCTGCGTGCTCGCCACGGCAATCCGGGCCAACGTCCTCGACTACGCGTCTGTCTGCATTGAGGATTGTGTGGACACGATGGACGGACCGGTGCTGCACGAGGCTGCGCTGACCTGCCTGCGCGCTGCCTTTGGCTGGGTGATGAGTTCGGAAGAGGCGCTCGGTCATTTCGCCGCCTGATCGGTCGTCGACAAGAGCGAGGATCTCGACCATGCCGAACGCCTCGTCACCTGTCGGCCACAGCGTCCGGGGCTGCATTCCCGATCCGCGTCTGCCCGCCCCGGAGGTCATCCGGTTCGAGACCTCGCCCGACAAGCAGGCGCAGGCGGACAGGATCGAGGTCCGGCCGGGCAAGACCAAGCTCGCGGCCTTCGCGGGCACGCCGGGGGTCAGCCGGTTCGGCTTTGTCCGGCTTGCCGAGAACGACCGGTTGAGACCCTGATCGAGACGCGTGAGCGGTTCTTCGATCCGCCGTCGCAAAGATGACCACGACGCTGTGCGTCCTTGTCGTCGGCGCCCAGGCGTTTCGGGCGCTGACCCCTTGCCATCCCTTGCCGCCGCCTGGGACGGCGTCTGGATACGGTTGAGGAGGAGTTTCCCGGGGTGCTGCGGCAGAACCGGCGTTGCGCGCGCAGTTCCTTGCCCGCGCGCCGGATCTGCAGGACGACGCCGGTGCAGTCCGCATCTTCAGGAACTGACAAACTCAACAGGGCGTGGCACATGGTCGCCCGATGCGCGACCATATAGACTATCGGCAAGATCAATGGCCGAAACGTTGGGCAAGAGTTGGAGACCATGTACCTCGAGATTGCGATCGTCATTCTGCTGACGCTGATCAACGGCCTTCTGGCGATGTCCGAACTGGCCATTGTCTCGGCCCGGCCCGCCCGGCTGAAGCTTCTGGCCGACAAGGGCAGCAAGGGCGCCGCGACGGCAATGCTGCTGGCCGAGGATCCCGGCCGCTTTCTGTCCAGCGTGCAGATCGGCATCACGCTGGTCGGCATTCTGGCGGGCGCCTTCTCCGGCGCGACGCTGGGGGCGCGCCTGGCGACAAGCCTGATCGAGGCTGGCGTGCCGCCGGCGTTCGCGCAGCCGGTTGGAGTCGGGTCAGTCGTGGTCGCAATCACCTATCTGTCGCTGATCGTGGGCGAACTGGTGCCCAAGCAGATCGCCTTGCGCGCACCCGAGCAGGTCGCCGCCCGCGTGGCCCCGATGATGCGGATCATCGCCCGCGTCGCTGCACCGCTGATCTGGGTGCTCGACCGGTCGGGCAAGCTGGTGCTGGCGCTGCTGGGGCAATCGGGCAGCCAGTCGCGCGGGGTCAGCGACGAGGAGGTGCGCCTCATCATCGCAGAAGCCGAAAGTTCGGGCGCCATGAAGCGCGCCGAAAGCCAGATGATCGCCGGCGTGATGCGGGTCGCCGACCGGACGGCGCGTGGGCTGATGACACCCCGGCACGAGGTTGAGACGCTCGATGCCAGCAGCGACAAGGCGGACCTCCTGCAGCGTCTGCATGACATCGGCCGGTCCCGGTTGCCGGTCTGGGAGGGGGACGTCGACAACATCATCGGGGTTCTGACGACCCGTGACATGCTCGCTCCCGCGTCAATGAACGAGCCGTTCGATCTGCGTGCCCTGCTGCGTGAAGCGCCGACGGTCCGGGACGGACAGAGCGCGCTGGACGTGGTGGACCGCCTGCGCACGTCACCGGCCCACATGGTGCTGGTCTATGACGAGTATGGGCATTTCGAGGGGATCATCACGCCGATGGATGTGCTCGAAGCGATCGCGGGAGAGTTTCCCGACAACGTGACGGACGAGCCGAGGGTCGTGACGCGGGCGGACGGGTCCTACCTGATCGCAGGCTTGATGCCGGTGGACGAGTTTGCCGACCTGCTGTCGCTGGAGATCGACCCGGACCGCGATTATGAAACGGTCGCGGGCCTCGTTCTCGACGAGGTTGGACATCTGCCGGAGATCGGGCAGCGTCTGGAACTGCAAGGCTGGACCATCGAGGTTGTCGACCTGGACGGGCGGCGGATCGACAAGCTGATGGTCTGCCGTTCAGGCTAGGCAATGAGACCGGCTGCGATACAGATATTCACCATGCGGCCGCAGCGCACGGCTCGTTTGCAGAAAGGCTTCGATCCACGGGCATGCGAACTGCTTGATCCATACCCCGATCAACGCGACCCACAGTGTCACCGGCGCTCTGCTTGAGGATCTCGGCAGCAAAAGGAGCCCGTGCTGCCGGAACTGGAACGGGCAATGGAAGAGCTGACCTTTGCGAGCCGGTGGATCCTCGCTTCTTTCTTCATCGGACTGCTGGCGGCGATGGGCGATCTGCTCGTGGCGCATATGGCAGATGTCCGGGGCCAGTTCGGGAATGCCTGTGTCGGGATCCCCGGCGACGTTCGCGAAGCGCGGGGACAGAGACGATCCCCTGCGGGGCACCCTCCTTGCAGGTGGCCTTGTTTTTGAGCGGGGCACCGCCGAACATGGTGGAACCCTGCCGAGGCGACGTGCCTGGCAACAGCCGGCCTTGAAAGCCTGACACACGGATGCACTTCATGTCGGAATGAACCTCGAACAACGACCGGGAGCCGGCATGACGACACCCAACTCCGGACGGGCGGCTGCAATGCCGACACTCACGCGTCGGAGCCTTCTCGCGGGAGCGGCGGCCGCGGCGCTGCTGCCCGCTCCGACCTTCGCCCGGTCGGAATCGGAGACCGCCCAGGCCTTCAGCTTCGATGCCCTCTCCGAAATCATGAAGCAAAGGGCCGGGACACCGGATGCCCCGGCACCGGCGCCTGAGGGGTTCTTCAACGACCTGACCTACGACACCTACAGGCTGATCCGGTTCCGTACCGACCGTGCACTCTGGCGCGACGAGGGCGCGGCCTTTCAGCTGCATCCTTTCCACCTTGGCTGGCTCTTCGAGGAACCTGTCCGGCTTTTCGAAGTTGTGGATGGTCAGGCCGAGGAGATCGTCTTTTCCACGGGCGATTTCGAATATCTCAACGAGCTGGCCGATCTCGTCCCAGCGGGCCAGGACCTACCCGGCGTCGCCGGGTTCCGGCTGAACCACCCGATCAACCGGCCCGACAAGTTCGACGAGTTGGTCGCCTTTCTAGGGGCGAGCTACTTCCGCGCCCTCGGTCAGGGGAGCCTCTATGGCATCAGCGCGCGGGGGCTGGCCATCAACACCGGGCGGGGTGAGCCGGAGGAATTCCCCCGGTTCAACAGGTTCTGGATCGAACGCCACCCCGGCGGCGAGCCGGTCATCACCGTCCATGCAGCGCTTGAAGGGGAGTCGTTGACGGGCGCATTCCGCTTTGTCATCCGGCCCGGAGCGACGACCGAAATGGATGTGACTGCGCGGCTCTTTTTCCGCCGCGACGTGGAAGAGGTGGGCATCGCGCCGCTGACCTCGATGTTTCTGTTCGCAGATGTCAATCGCGGCGCATTCGACGACTACCGGTCCGCCGTGCATGACAGCGACGGGCTGGGGATCGTCCGCGCCTCGGGCGACAGGATCTGGCGGCCTCTGAACAACCCGCCGCAGCTCGGCACATCCTATTTCGCGGACACCTCGCCCCGCCGTTTCGGTCTTTACCAGCGTGACCGGGATTTCGACAGCTATCAGGACATCGGCGCTCGCTATGAACGGCGCCCCTCGCTGGAGGTCGAACCGCTGGACGACTGGGGCGAAGGATGGGTCCGCCTCGTGGAGATCCCATCCGACCTCGAGATCAACGACAACATCGTGGCATTCTGGGTTCCGGGCAATCCCGTCCGCGCGGGCGAGACGCGCGAATTCCGCTACCGGCTGCATTGGGGCGACCTGCCGATCGATCCGCAGGCCAGCCGGGCACATGTGGTGCGCACTGCCGCTGGGGTCGGCGGTGTCTCGGGAGTGGAGGCCGCGCGCGACACGCGAAAATTCGTCGTCGATTTCGCGGGCGGGCAAATCGCGTCGTTGCCGCCAGAGGCCGAGATCGAACCCGTGGTCAGTGTCGGTGGGGGAGAATTGATGGGCGTCACGCTCGACAAGATCGCTGCCGGCGATATCTGGAGGGTTGCGATCGATGTGCGCGCTGCGCCATCCTCGGTCGTCGAACTCGGCCTGCATCTGGCCGGCTACGGGCAAAAACTGTCGGAGGACTGGCTCTATCAATGGATAAATCCTCAATGACAGAGCAGACAACGCAACCGCACGACGCGGCGCTGCCTGACGAGGTGGACGCCCTGTCCGACTGCGCGTTGCCCGACGCGCCTCTTGACATGCCGAACCAGAGGCTCGTGTCGGATATGTCGCCACGGAAGCTCCTGATGCGCCTGCGTATCGCGGTCGTGGCGAGGTCCGGATCCTGAGCATGGGACGGCGGGGAGGCGAGACGCAGTCTGGCGTCGCGGCCACCCGGACGCTGGCGCTGATGGCCAGTGCGACGATTGCAGTCCTTGCAGCGCTGATCCTGCTGCGCATTCTCGGCGCCGACGGGCTGAACTGGATCGACAACCTTCGCCTGATCCTTGTCCTGATTGCAACCTTCTGGTTGGCATGGGGGGCGATGGTGGCCCTGATCGGCATCTTTGTCAGACGCGTCGGCCGGGACGACTTTGCACAGATCGATGCTGCGCCGATCCGGACGCGGACGGTGATGCTCGTGCCAATCCACAAGGAGGATCCGGCGGCGACTTTTGCCCGGATCGCGGCGATGGATGCCGATCTGACTGCACAGGGCCTCGGCCATCACGTGCAGATCGCGATCCTGTCCGACACGCCCGAAGGCCCGATGGCCACCCGGGAGGAGGTCTGGTTCATGCGCCTTCTGTTAGAAACCGGAGGAAAGGGGCGGGTCTTCTATCGCAGGCGGCTGTCGAATGTGGGGCGCAAGGCCGGAAACATCGCGGATTTCCTGCGCCGGTCGGGAGGGGCATGGGATCACGCGCTGATCCTCGACGCCGACAGCCTGATGGAGGCGCAGACCATCGGCCGGATGATCCGCCGTATGGAGGCCGCGCCGGGCCTCGGGCTACTTCAGACAGCGCCACGTGTGATCCGCGCGCGGTCGCGTTTCGGCCGGGCCATGCAATTCGCGGCGTCCTTTCATGGTGCCGTCTTCATGCAGGGCCTGGCCCGGTTGCAGGGACGCACCGGGCCGTTCTGGGGGCATAATGCCCTGGTCCGTATCCGGGCTTTCGCGCAAAGCTCCGGCCTGCCGGAACTATCCGGGCCGGCTCCGTTCGGAGGCCACATCCTGAGCCATGATTACGTCGAGGCCGCCCTGCTGGCCCGCGCGGGTTGGGAGGTGCGGCTCGATCCCGACCTGACGGGCAGCTACGAGGAGGCGCCGGATTCGATCCTGGCCCATGCCGCGCGGGAAAGGCGATGGTGCCAGGGCAACCTGCAACATGCACGATTGCTTCTCGCTCCGGCGCTGAGACCGTGGAGCAGGTTCGTCTTTGTCCAGGGCATCCTGTCCTATGTCGCGCCGGTGCTCTGGCTCCTGTTTCTGGGGGCGAGCCTTCTGTCGGCCGCGACCCAAGCCCCCGAATTCGAACAGGTCCTCATCCCGATCGTGGGGGCAAACCCGATGGAAGGGTCGATGGCCGAATGGCTCAGGGCGGAATGGGCGACGCCCGTGCTCGAACCCGATATGGCAACGACCGCGCTCGGGCTGGCTCTTGGTGTGGTCGGCTTGCTGGTTGTGCCAAAGCTCATGATCCTTGCCGATGCGGCCCTGAGGCGGCGGGCCGTTGCCTATGGCGGCCCGTGGCGCGCCGCGGCCGGCGTTCTTGCGGAACTGGGCATCTCGGCGCTGATCGCGCCGATCCTGTTGATGTATCAGGCGAAATCGGTGGTCGAAGTGCTGGGCGGGCGAGACATTGGCTGGCCAGCACAGAGCCGGACAGGCGAGGTGGTCCCGCTCTCGGTGGCCTGGGCCTCTGCCTGGTGGATCACGCTGAGTGGAGCGGCCATTGCGGTCGCGGCGCTGGTCTTTGCCCCTGCCCTGCTCATCTGGCTATCGCCGGTCTGCCTCCCGATGCTCTGCGCGCCAATGATCATCACATGGACATCGCGACCGGGCGGTCACTGGCTGTTCGCCACACCGACCGATCTCAGTCCAACGCCAGTCATGACGCGTCACGCGGCGATTCTCGCTCGATGGCAAAGCCCGGCATCCGAGGTGCCGGCGGACGACGGGCTGAGCCCCGTTCCGAACGGGTGACAGGGTGAAGACCGCCCGTGATCCACGCATCGATGTGCTGCGCGGGCTCGCCCTTGTCATGATCTTCATCAATCATGTGCCCGGAAACCCGCTGGAGGCGCTGACAAGCCGCAATCTTGGCTTCTCCGATGCCGCTGAAGGGTTCGTCTTCATCTCTGGCACGGCGGCGGGGCTGGCCTACGGGACAGGCTTCCGGCCGAGGTCGGGGCAGCTCTGGTCCACCATATTGCGGATCGGGCGACGGGTCTGGACGCTCTACCTCGTGCATCTTTTCATCACCGTGTCGGCGCTCGGCATCGCGGCCGCGGCGCTCTACTGGTTCGACGCACCAGGCATGGTGCAGCGCAACGGGATCGACCTCTTGTTCCAGAGGCCCCTTCAGGCGCTGATCGGGCTGCCTCTGATGACCTATCAGCTTGGATATGCCGATATCCTGCCGCTCTATGTCGTCCTGCTGGGCATGTCACCGATGATGCTGTGGCTTGCGTGGCGGGCGCCTTTCTGGCTGCTTCTCGGGTCTGTCCTCATATGGGCGCTTGCGGGTCAATTCCGGTTGAACCTGCCCAATGCCTTCGGCACGGGAACCTGGTTCTTCGGACCGTTCTCGTGGCAGATCCTGTTCGCGCTGGGCATCTTGACGGGTGTCGCGATGCGCGACGGGCGACGGTTCGTCCCCGTGCGCCCCTGGGCGCTGTGGCTGGCTGGCGGGGTCCTGCTCCTGTCGCTGGTCTGGCTGAGGTGGCCCGATCTGGCGCGCTTCATGAACCACCAGCTCTGGCGCCTGCAGGAGGCTGGCACACCGCAGTGGATCACCTCCTTCAACAAGAACTTCCTTCACCTGCCGCGGCTGCTGCATTTCCTCGCGCTTGCCTATCTGCTCTCGTCCCTTCGCCACGTAACCCGAATCTGCGCGGCTCGGCCGATGGCGCCGTTTGCGATGCTGGGCCGGCACGCCCTGCCGGTCTTTGCGCTTGGTTCGCTGCTGGCCTATGTGCTCCAGGCGATCAAGACGGAAACCGGGATCAACCCCCCCCTCGATCTGGCGATGGTTCTGGCCGGTCTAGCGCTGATGCTGGCTTTGGCGGCCCTGCGGGAGAGGTTGCCTTCACCATCGAGGGGCGAGCGGTCCACCATGGTTGCAACACCATCACAATCCCGGGCAGGCTCGCCACGAGAATGACCAGCCCGAAGGCAATGCTGGCCGCCACGCCCGACGCGGCCGTTGCGCCCACGATCGGCCAGAGTGCGGCGGCGGCCCCTTCTCGCAGGCCCCATCCCGCGACCGACACCGGAACCACCATCGCCAGCAGCATCACAGGCACCAGGGTCAATGTAGCCGGCAAGCTCAAGTCGGTTCCCGTGGCCCTCGCGCAGAAGGCGACGGTCGCAAGGTTGCAGGCCACCACGAGAAGGCTCAGCCCCACCTGCCCCGGCCAGAGATCGCGCGCCAGCAGCGCCCGGCCCGAAGCCGCCAGAAACCCACGGGCCACCCGGGAAACAAAGCCGGGCAGATGCCGCGCGGCGACAATCCCGAAGGTCAGCGTCAAGGCTCCCAATCCGAACGACAGGACGAGATGACGGACCCAGTCCGGGAAAGCCATCGGCGTCTCGGCCAGAGGCAATGCCGCAAATCCCGCGATCATGACGGCGAGAAGCGCGATCTGGCCCGACATGCGTTCGATCATCACCGCCTGTCCGGACAGGACCATGCCGGCCTGATGGCGCATCCGGACCGCGCGCCCCGCGTCGCCCAGCACCCCGAAGGGCAAGGTCAGGTTCAGAAGCTGTGACAGGTAGTATTCGCCGATCGCCGGTGCGGGGCGGATCGTCTGGCCGAGCGCTCCGGCCGTCATCCGCCAGCGCAGGGCGGACAGGATGATCTGGGCATGCGCCACGATCAGCGCCGCCCCGATCCACAGGGGATCTGCCTCTTTCAGCAGGCGGACCACCTCGCGCCGATCGACAACCTGCAACAACAGGACAAGGAGGATGATCGGCGCCCCGATCCGCAAGGCGACCGCCCCACGCCTGCACCGGACAGGCAGCACCGGTCCGGTGCCATCCGTCTCATTGGCACGATGGCGCTCAGTCACGGCCGATCACCGCGCGGCGCGGTGCCGGTCCATCCGCGCGCCATGGGGGGGAAAGACCGCGATTTGGGCAAAGTGCGTCCATGACAGAGGATAGGGAGCGCGCAGCCCGCAATTCAAGGGCCGGGCCCGCCCGGCCAGGCGGGCCTTGGCCGCTCGTCAACTGTGACTTGAGGCCACCGCCCGGATTTGATCTTGTGTCAGAAGCAGCTAGGTCAAGGTCAAGAAGCGACAGGGGCAACCACAAGAAGCGACAGGGGCAACCACATGACACTTCGATTCCTCAGTTCGACCGCGCTGGCGGCAACCATTGCGTTTTCAGGCGCCGCTTGCGCGCAGGACCTGATAACCCGTGACCGGGTCGGCCCGGCCGACGCGGCCAATTCGATGACCTTCCGGCTGACGGCCTATGACCTCTACTCCGCCGATCCGGCAACGCGCGAGGCCTATGAGGCCCTGTTCACGGATTTCATCAACGCCAATCCCGGCTGGCGCATCGACACCCAGATCGCGACAGACGCGATCGGACAGGAACAGGCGCGCCTTCTGGAACAGGCGCGCGCGGGCCGCGGGCCCGATTGCGCGATGATCGACAGCTCGTCACTCGCGCTGTTCAAGCAATCGGGGGTGCTCAGCCCCATGAACGCCCATTTCTCCCAGACCGAGATCGACGATCTGTTTCCCTTCGTGCGCGACGGCGTGACGGATGCCGAGGGCAACCTCCTGGCCTGGTGGTGGTTCACCGACCTTCGGGTCCTCTACCGCAACGTCGAGCTGGTGCCCGACGCGCCGCAGACATGGTCGCAATTGCACGATGCCGCCATCAGCGCTGCCGAAACCGGCGTCGAGGGCGTCCTGTTCAACGGCGGACGCTGGGAAGGCACCGCCTTCGACTGGTTGCCGAATTTCTGGGCGCAGGGCGGCGCGCTCGTGGATGACGACGGCAAGCCCGTCTTCGGCGAAGGCGAAAACCGGGACAAGATGCTGGCGGCGATCGCCTATTATCAGGGGCTTGTCGAAAGCGGCGGAGCCCCGGCCCGTGTGACGACCATCGTGAACTACGACGATTTCAATGCCTCCGCGGCAGCCGGATCCGCGGCGATGTTCGTGGGCGGCAACTGGCAATTCGGACAGTTGCGCAACACCCTCCCGCCCGAGTCGTTCGCAAACTGGGCGGTGTCCGAGCTTCCCGGCCCGACCGCCGATCAACGCGCAACGGGCACCGGCGGCTGGACGATCGCGGCCATGTCGGACGATCCCGAGAAGGTGCGGATGTGCGCCGAGATGATCCAGGCCGTCTATAACGGGCCCAGCAACGTCGTATCGGGCCTGTTGCCGACATCAGCGGCGCAGTATGACGATCCCGCTTTCGAGGGCGCGGAGTTCGACCTCTTTTCCGAGGCGCTGCAGAACGGCGTCGCGCGGCCGGGCGTTCCCGTCTACCCCGAGATCTCGAACCAGCTTCAGATCATGCTGGGCGGCGTCTTGTCGGGGGACGTTTCCGCGGAAGAGGCGCTTGACCAGGCATTTGCCGCAAGCCTCGAGGCCTATGAAAGACTGTGAGCCGCCCCGCGCCGGATCATGACGGGCGAGCCATCCCTTGGGGATGGCTCGCGCCGGTTCTGACGGTTCTTCTGGCGTTCTACCTCGTCCCGGTGGCGGATGTGATCCGGCTGTCTTTCACCGATGCCTCCCTCTTGCGGCCGGCGACGGGTTACGGGTTTGACGCCTACCGGTCGGCGCTGGGGTCGGGCCCACTCGACACCATCCTGCGCAACACGGTCGTCTTCGTGGGCGCCACGGTCGTTTCCCTGACGGCGCTCGGACTGGGCATCGCGCTTCTGACCGTGCGGGCCGAAAGGCGGGAATTGCCGGGCATCGGCCTTTTGCGTGTCATCGTGCTGGCGGCCTGGGTGATCCCGGGGATCGCCAATGGCCTGATTTGGCAAATGCTCTTTTCCGAGGCGCCTTTCGGGGCGCTGAATTCGCTCTTGCGGATGGCGGGTCTCGCGCCGGTGGCCTGGCTGTCCGACCCCGGGAATGCGATGATATCGGCCGTCATCGCAACGGTCTGGCAAGGCACCGCCTTTGCCATGATCATCCTGTATGCCGCGCGCCGCGCTGTCGATCCGACGCTCTACGAAGCAGCACAGGTCGACGGGGCGAGCCCTTTGGCCCAGTTCCTGCATGTCACGCTGCCGCTTATGCGCGGCGCCCTGATGGTGAATGCCATCATCGTCACGATCCAGACGCTGAACACGTTCGACGCGATCCTTTCGCTGACAGGCGGCGGGCCGGGGCGCGCGACGGAGGTTCTGTCGCTGCACATATTCGCGCGCGTCTTCACCAATTTCGATCTGGCGGGCGGATCGGTTCTGGCGCTCCTTCTGGTGGCGATCAGCCTCATTCTGACCTTCGTCTACCTGCGTGTCCTGAGGCAGGACTGGCAATGACCGCGCGGATGGCCGATGTCCTGACCTATCTCGCGGCAATCGTGATCGCGGCGATCTTCCTGTTCCCGATCCTGTGGCTGATCTCGCTCGCGCTCCGGACGCAGGGAGAGGTCTATCTGGGGGCTGCCCGCTTCATCCCGGAGGAACCGACGCTCGAGAATTTCCGCCTGATCCTGACAGACCGCGCTTTCGGCACATACATCTGGAACGCGCTCAAGCTATCTGGCATCGGCGCGGCCATTGCCGTGATCTGCGCGACACCGGCGGCCTATGTCTTTTCGCGGCGCGCCTTTCGCGGTGCCGGGGCACTGATGGTGGCGATCCTGTCGGTGCAGATGATTTCGCCGCTTGTCCTTCTGATGCCGCTCTATCGCTACATGGACAGGCTTGGCCTGCTTGACAGCCAGGCGGCGACGATCGGGGTCTATGCGGCCCTTGGCCTGCCGCTGTCCGTCTGGCTGCTGAAGACCAGTTTCGACGCCGTTCCGGTCGAGATCGAGGACGCAGCCCGCGTCGATGGCGGTTCGGCGTTCCGGGTCATATGGGAGGTGTCTCTTCCACTTGCCGCGCCGGGGATGGCATCTGCCTTCATCCTGAGCATGATCGCGGGGTGGTCGCAGTTCCTCGTGCCATTCATCCTTCTGACAAAGGACAGCCAGTTGCCGATCGCGGTCGCGATCTTCAACTTTGCAGGCTCCACCAGCGCGTCGACCACTCAACTTCTCGCCGCGGCCTGCCTGCTGGCCGTCGGGCCCGCGCTGATCGTCTTCCTGGCGCTTCAGCGGGTGATCGTTCGCAGCATCATGGCGGGCGCGATCAAGGGGTAGACACAGCCGCGAGGAAGGCGTCGCGGAACCTGTCCATCGTCCAGGGCGGCAAGTCCGGGTCGGGGATCATGCCCGGCGTCCATCCCCAGGCTTCAAAGGCCGACATGACCTCGGGCGGGCCGACAAGATGGATCGGCACGTCGAAACTGTCGCTTTGGGCCACGAAATTGGCGGACTGATGATCTCCCAGAATGATGAACAGGGGCAAGGGCTCCGGCTCCTTGGCGACGTAGCCGATGATCGCCTGTAACGCGTAATCGATGGCGAGCCTGTATTGCTCCCGCACCCGGTCCCGGTCGCGCCAGACCACATCGGGCGGGTCGCCCGACAGGGCGATCTCGTTGAACTCCGTCCCGTCGCCGATTTCGTCCCAAGGTAGCATCTCGGGCACCGGGACCCATGGCGCATGAGACGAGATCAGGGCGATCTGCGCAAAGATCGGCTCCGACACCTCATCGCGCAGGATACGGTCGAAGGCGCGAAGGGTGAACTGATCCGGCATCGTCACCCAGTTGAAGGCCTCACCCTCATAGCCCAAAGACTCGCTGTTCAGGACAAGGTCGAAACCCATCGGCCCGGCCACGGGCCAGTCGCGCACGATGGCGGGCTTTACCGCGACGCTGAGATACCCGGCCTGGGAAGCCAGATCGTAGAGCGTTTGCCGGCCAGAGGCGAGGAACGTCCGATAACGCGTCTGGTCGGAAATGGGCAGGCCCGCGGCAATCGAGCTGTGGGCCAGCCAGCTTTGCCCGCCGACCATCGGTGCGGTCAGCCAGCCCGAGCGGATCACCGTTCCGTCGGGCACACGGCCCTCCAGACTGCCCAGCGTTTCCACATGGGTGGGCGCATAGAGCGGGTTGTCGATACTGGCCCGACCATAGCTTTCAACGAAGGTCAGAATGACATCCAGCCCGCCGAGACGGGCGAAATCCGGCGGAGCGGTCAGAAACGGATCGGCCGCAGCCGCCGCACGGAACATCCGCAGGTCGCGCAGTGTGCGGCTGTAGCCCAAGGCCCTGTCCTGACCGACGCGGGCGGTAAAGGCCGCACCCGGCGGATCGAAGGGCAGAGGCCAGCGCTGCATGTCGGCAAGCGCCACATAGCCGGTGGCGAGCATGGCCGCGCCGAACCCGGCCCGCCATGGCGGCCACGGCTCGACCTGCGCCCATTGCCGCATCGCCCAGACAAGGGCCCAGCCCGTCAGCGCCAGGCCTGCGAGCGACGCAGCCAGCGCAGCGGCGGCCAGGGGCACGCCAATCGCGCCCGACGCAAGCTCCCAAGCCGACCAGACCAGAGAGATATCGACAATCGGGTTGAACGCCCGGTTGAAGGCCGTGAAGCTTGCGAAATCCGCGATCTTCAGAACAACGATCACCAGCAGGAGCGCGGCGACAATGCGCCGGGGCCAGAGGCTCACCCGGGCCGGAAGCGCAACCAGCGCCGCGACGAGGAACGGCAGCTCCAGCGGGAAGAACCGCAGCGCCCCCCAGGTCAGGGCGCCTGGATGGTTTGGCTGGATCAGGACCAGATCAAGGATAACCGTAGCAAGAACCAGCCGCAGCAGGTGCTGTCGCGTCACGGGGCCGACCCTTTGTTGCGGTGAAGCCAGAGGATATCCGCCGCGAAGGACCAGATCAGAACTCCGGTCGCCAAACCCGCGATGACGACGGAAACCGGCGGCACGATCACTGGGGCGATCAGGGCGACAAGGGTCGCGATCTGCGCCACGCAGACCGTCTTTCGGCGCAGTGTTCCCACCGGCACCGGCGCCGCCAGCCATGGCCAGACCCATGATGCGACCAGAAAGATGTATCGCATCGTCCCCAGAAGCAGGACCCAGGCACCCACCTTGTCGGTCTGCCATACGGCCAGCGCGAGGATCACGGCGAAGAGCGAATCCACCTCCATGTCGAACCGGGCCCCGAAACTCGAGACCAGCCCGCTTGACCGGGCCAGCCAGCCATCGAGACCGTCGAGCGCGAGGGTCGCTGCCGCAAGGCCAGCGACGGCCCATGCCGTGCCGTCATCGAGCGTCGAGGGCCCCACGAGGACAGCGGCCAGCGCGGCGACGATCGCGGCCCTCAGCAATGTCACGAGGTTGCACAATCCTAGCCGGGAATGGGGATAGAACAGCCACAATCCCCGGATGGCCAGGAGCGCCACCACCGCGAACAGACCCAATGTCATGAGCGCGGCGGGCACACCCCGGCCCAGGGTCGCGCCAAGCCAGAGTGACGGAACGCCAAACAGGAACACGGCCGGAATGAACCGCGCGATGGGTCCATCGGTCAGATACTTTCCGGGAATGCGGCCAAGGCGGCTGGTTCGAGTGGTCATTGCTGGTTAACAATAGCCCGCGTGCTACAGGATCAACATCCGATAGTTCGACAGTTACGGCATCGGACCCAACCGGCGTCGCATTGAGCAACGGGGGACCACAATGACGACAACATCGACCGGATACAAACCGACGGCCCGAATAATCCATTGGATCGTGGCCATCATGGTTCTGGCCATGCTGCCCATCGGGACCATGATGACGCAGGAGGACCTGGCGAGGAGCACACAGGACACGCTCTACATCCTGCACAAGAATGGCGGCGTGATCCTTCTTGTGCTGATGATCCTGCGACTGGTCTTCCGTTTGGTCAATCCCCCCCCGCCCCTGCCCCTGACCATTCCGGCGTGGCAGGAAAAGGCCGCAGGACTTACCCATTTCATTCTCTACTTCATGCTGTTCTTCATGGCGATCACCGGCCTTGTCCGAGTGCAGGCGGGGGGATTCCCGGTCGAGATTCTCGACGCGCTGGGCATTCCTCCGATCATCCCCCGCAACGAGACGGTCGAAGGCATCGCCCAGACGGCACATTTCTATGGCCGTCTCGTCCTTGTCGCCGCGATACTGGTGCATATCGGGGCCGCCCTGCAACACGGTCTGATCAAGAAGGACGGCGTCTTCAGCCGGATGTGGCCGATCTTTCCGCGCGGCTGACCGGCAGGCAGAATTGCGAAGCGCTGTCAGCCGATAGCCACCCGCCCGCGCAACGGAAGGTGATCCGACGCCATCCTGAGCCCTGGACCCGTCATCGCCTTTGCCCCTGTCACGGCGCCGGTCTTGTCGGTCAGGATCCGGTCGAGGGGCAGAAACGGCCGCTTTGCCGGAAAGGTCGCGGGCGCGGGGCCGGAAAAACGCCGATAGGTCAGCTTTGGCGACAGGGCCAGGCCGCCCCAGGGCCGCCATTCGTTCAGATCGCCCATGATGATTGTCTGCATGGCGGGCCGTCGGCGCAGATACTGCCCGATGATCCGCATCTGCACCATCCGAAGCGATTGCGACAAGGACAGATGCGTCGTCACGATCCTGACCTGCGCCCCACCGCGTTCGACCTCGGCCACGACCGCACCCCGATGGCAGCGGCCCGGCAGATCGACAAGGTCGCTCCACAAGAGGTCGAAGCCGGGATCGAGAAAGAGGACAGTGCCGAGAAATCCGCTGCTGGCCGGACCCCAGCGCAGTCTTTCGCTGTCGTGGAGGCAGCGCAGGCCGGTATCCCGTTCGATCCGTGCGATATCCAGAAGGCCCGCGTGGGGTGGGCAATCGGTGTCGGCCTCCTGAAACGAAAGGATGTCGGGCCGTACCTGCCCGAGCACGTCGTCCTTGAGAACAGAAGCGACCCGGTCTGGATCAACGTGCCTGTCGGCTCCCCGCGCCCGATGGATGTTCCAGGTCAGGCACTCGAGTTCCGTCATGGCAGCCGCTCGCACCCTGTCAACATGAGGACTATGGCCACCCGACGCCGGCTCTGCAACTGTGCTGAACGGCGTTGCCTCTGGCTTCTCTCCCATGTGCACGGCCAACTGGAATACTCAGCCGGAGCGTGTCATTGCCCAACCGGGCGATCCCATGGACCTTCTTGTCCCAGCGATGAACTTCGAGCCGTAGCGGTCTGCCGAAAAGGAATTGCGTTTCCCAAAGATGTGGCGGTGCGGGGGCTGGCGCTCCTGATTGGCGAATTGCGCCTGCTTTCGCCTGATCCACGGCATCCTCGTGAGGACGGCGAGCCGGATCGCTTCGGCGCTCACGTGATCCGGGGCGGTGCCTCGGTTGAACAGAACATCTCCCCGTTGAACGAGGTCGCGATTGGTCTCGGCCGGCGAGGTGACCACGCGGCCAGAGATCATTTTGGCCGAAAGATGGGTGTTGGTGATGACTTCCAGCACATTGGCGAGCCGCAATCCGCGGCCATAGGCAGTCTTGTCCGTGTCGAACTCATTCCGGAATTTCATCAGCCGACCCAAATGAAGGAGAGACCAGCCTTCCGGAAGGATCGCAAGGTTCTCCGCCGTCATGTGGCAAAATGAACTGGCCCCCGTTTTGGCCGGACACTTGGGCATGAACACGGAGGCTCAGGCATATGCCTGAGCACGTGCTTATGTCCGAGATAGAGATCATCACCGATGGCGGCCGTCGGCGCCGCTGGCCGGGATGGTGATGCGCGGACCGGTTCCAAATCTCCAACGGCGAGCTCGGGGGTCGGAGAAAGGTGCTGGTTTGCCCGACCCGGATCATGTCGATCATGTGCCCATGCTGATCATGCCTTCCTCACAACTCGGCGGCACCGATGCCCGCTCTACGCCGGATCAGGCGCCGATCGGCACCGGGTCGCGATAGCTTTCCAGTCCGTCGTCGGATCCGCCATCAGCTGCGCGACAATCTCCTGAATCGCGGCGAAGGCGGAGTCCCCCCTTCCATGATCCCTGCGGGGAACCCAAGGTTCTCTTCGAGGCTCGCAGCACCCAAAAAGCTGGCGCTTCGCAGCCCCTGGAACAGCGAGTGATGACCTTTCGCGAGGCGCTTCTGGGACCGCGGACGGTCGCCCGTCAGATCTGGTTTTCACTCGAGGACTGAGCTGCGAGCCGGCCACGGCGTTGCCAAAGCCGACGCTTGGCTCAGTCGGCGCGTTGTGGCGGAATGGCGAGGACGTCGATCTGCGCTGTTCCGAGCACCTGTTCCGTCACGCTGCCGATGAGCATCTTGGCCAGTCCGCTTCGGCCACGCGTCGACATCACGATCAGGTCCGCCTGCTCTTCACGGGCCGCCTTCAGGATCTCGTGCGGCGCAGGAGAAGCCTCGTAGCGCACGATCTGCCGTATCCGGGCGATATCCGTGGAGGAGAGGAAACGAGCAAGTTCGAGAGCCGCGCCCCGCTGTTCATCCTGGAGGTAGTGCTTCTGATCGTTCTTCGGGATCGAATGGCTGAAGGCAAGACGGAGCGCAGGAGCATCAAATACATGGAGCAGCGACGTCCGGGTGTGGTCGGCGAACCCCAGCGCCTGGAACCGGAGCAACGCGTCGCGGGAGCCATCGGACAGGTCGGTCGTCTGCAGCACATGCCGATAGTGACCGGCCGGCGTGGCATTCACCATCAGGACCGGACAATCCACCGACCGGATCGTTCGCTCTGCCGTCGTGCCGACGAACACGTCTCTGAGCACCCGCCGTCGATGCGGCCCTATCACGAGAAGGTCTGGCGTCGCGTCCGCCACCGCCCGCGCAATGCCAACGAAAGGAGACGCCAAGATGACACGCGTCTCGCACGCCAAGCCGTCGACATCCAGAAGCGTTGCGGCCATCTGGCGCAGAAGCGTCGTTGCCTCGTCCCGCTCGGCGTCCACGATCCGGCGCGGCTGATCGTCGTCTACAACGTGGACCAGCCGCATGGTTGCTTCGAACTGGCGGGCCAGAAGGGTCGCGCGTCGCAGCGCCCGATCCGACCGCTCCGAAAAGTCCGTCGCCACCATGATCGTCTTCATCGTCTCCGGTCTCCGGCCGTGGACTCATATCTGGGAGCGACGCCCTGCGACGCGTCATGCTCTGTCTGGATCATTTGATCTGCTCTATACTACGCTATTTTAAGCCAAACTCGGTGAAAAGGCGCCAGCATGTCACGCGAGCAATATCGGACTGTCAAGGAGGTCGCGGACCTCCTGCAGGTCAACGAGGTCGCCGTAAGACGCTGGATCAGGGACGGCGAGCTTCGGGCGATCGATATCGGCAAGGGTTGGCGGATCGGCCCGGACGATCTTGATGCCTTCCTCGAAGGTCACGCAACGCGGCCCGCCGCCAGGCCAAATGGCGACACGAACACGGCTCCGGATTTGACCGAAGCACAGAACACGAAGGAACAGAAGAATTGATGGAAGTTATTGTTCAGTCGCCGTTTGCGGAGATCGCTGCGCTTCTGGTGCTTGCGGCGGTCATTGGCTTTATCGGGATCATCCTGCGCCAGCCGCTGATCGTCAGCTTCATCGCGGTCGGCCTGATCGCGGGCCCCTCTGCGCTGGACCTCGTCCGGTCGGACGAGCAGATCAGTCTTTTGTCCGAACTCGGCATTGCCGTGCTTCTGTTCCTCGTCGGCATCAAGCTCGACGTGAAGCTCATTCGCTCTCTCGGGGCGGTGTCGCTCCTGACCGGGCTTGGCCAGGTCGCATTCACGTCGATCTTCGGCTACCTGATCGGGCTTGCGCTCGGGCTCGGTCTTGTCACCAGCCTCTACGTCGCCGTGGCGCTTACCTTCTCCTCGACCATCATCATCGTCAAACTGCTGTCGGACAAACGCGAGATCGACAGCCTGCACGGCCAGATCGCACTTGGTTTCCTGATCGTGCAGGACCTCGTCGTGGTGCTGGCGATGATCGTGCTCTCGGCCATCGGCATCGGCGCCGGGGATGGCGGGCATGGCGGCGGTTCGGTGCCATTGGTGCTGGTCTCGGGTGTGGCGATGGTGGCGCTCGTGATCCTTTTCGTGCGCTACGTGGCGAACCCACTGACCGAGCGACTGGCTCATGCGCCGGAGCTTCTGGTCATCTTCGCCATCGCCATGGCGGCCATGTTCGCGGCGGCCGGCGACATCGTCGGCCTCGGCAAGGAGGTGGGCGGCCTTCTGGCAGGCGTCGCGCTCGCCTCGACACCCTATCGCGAGACCATCGCCGCACGACTGGCGCCGCTGCGCGACTTCCTGCTCCTGTTCTTCTTCATCGCGCTCGGCTCCGCACTCGACCTTTCGCTTCTGGGCACGCATGTCGGCGGTGCCATAATCTTCTCGCTCTTCGTGCTCATTGGCAATCCGCTCATCGTGCTCGCGATCATGGGGGCGATGGGCTACCGCAAGCGCACGGGGTTCCTGGCAGGCCTGACCGTCGCGCAGACCAGCGAGTTTTCCCTGATCTTCGTCGCCATGGGTGTGTCGCTCGGCCATGTGCAGGAAGACGCTCTCGGTCTCGTCACCATGGTGGGTCTCGTGACCATCGCGGCCTCGACCTACATGATCACCTATTCGCACCAGCTCTATGCCGTGTTCGAGAGGTTCCTCGGCGTGTTCGAGCGCAGGGGCACACCGCGCGAGCCGTCCGAGGCCGGGGCGCATCGCAACGACGGACACAAGGTGATCATTTTCGGTCTGGGGCGCTTCGGCACCGCGATCGGGATGCGGCTCAAGAAGCGAGGCATCCGGGTGCTCGGGGTCGACTTCAATCCGCTGGCAGTCCGGAGGTGGCGCGAACTGGGCCTCGATACCGAATTCGGCGACGCGACCGACCCGGAGTTCGTGGCGGAGCTTCCGCTGTCGCGGGCGGAATGGATCGTGTCGACAGTGCCGATACACCCGACGGGCCTCAGCCACGAGGACACCCGCACGACACTGATCCAGCTCACGCGCACCTCCGGTTTCCGCGGGCGCGTGGCTGTGGCCTCGCATCATCCCAAGGATACCGAGGAGCTCTTCGCCTCCGGCGCGGACATGGTGCTGGAGCCGTTCCAGGACGCGGCCGACCGTGCAGTGGACCTGCTCTGCGGTGCACCTGAGGCAGAACGAACCGAGATCCCGTCGATCGAAACGGAAGAGAAACAGGCGTCCTGAGAAACGAAACTATAGAGGATACCGTCGAACCCCTCTCGGTCGTGTCGCGGAGTTGGTGGAAATTCGAGGGCGGCGTAATCTCCGGGTGAACTGACACCCACCGAACCGGCGGCGGCAACCGCCAGGGAGATCACGCCATGAACCAGATTACCGATACTGCGAGCTTTGCGCTACTGGCCGGGGAAGCCGGGTTTGACCCGATCGAAGATCGACTGCGGGCGAACGTCCGCGCGACCATCGAGGCGGTGTTCGAAGAGGAGCTGGCCCTCTTCCTC